>Ga0070665_100005588_pt1 | contig 12931 bp, 12 predicted proteins | sample KBSS13metaG_FD_65862 | JGI IMG/M metagenome (GOLD analysis project Ga0070665, IMG submission 65862) | Switchgrass rhizosphere microbial communities from Kellogg Biological Station, Michigan, USA - KBS S1-3 metaG | ecosystem: Host-associated > Plants > Roots > Rhizosphere > Soil ... | reverse complement strand
TGGACTGCCTCCTTGCGCAGGCCATGGGTGGCGAAGAGCTCGAGGTTGTTCTGGCGCAGCAGGTAAATCGAACAGACTTCGCTCTTCATCTTGTCGGCTATGAGGTCGACGACCTTGTCGAGCTTGGACTGGGCCGAACCGCGGCTGGCCATGATTGCATGCAGGCCGGTCAGGATCTCGCGGGCAGAGGTGGCGGCGCTGAGCGGCATGGATGCCCGGCTAACAGATGGGCCGCCGTCGTGTCACGTGAAGGAATGCGCCGGGAGGGTTCAGCACCCGCCCGGCGCAGAGGGTCAAGCGGCACGCGAATAGTCGAAGGTCACGTACATCTCGCCAACGATACCCTCGACATGCCCATTGGCCGCGACCTCGATATCGAATGCACGGCCAGTACGGCGATCGATGCCCTTGAGGTGCGCGGTGCCGCGCTTGTCCGTCGATTGCGAATAAGGGCCGATCAGCCCCTGATACTCGCTTGCTGAGATGGTCTGGGACGGAAGAGCGGGATTGACCGGGGCGATGCCAAGCGCCGCCGCCAGAACTGCGTTCATGATCATAATGCATACTCCTATTCGCAGCGGGGGGTGCTGCGGCGGAGCACTTTTCAAGAAGCGTGCCAGACAGAAGAATTCAATCGTTCCAGTGGCTTAACAAATGTCGGGAAGGCGACCTTGGGGACGTGGTGCTATAGATTAGTAATACACACCATCAGCGGTACCAGCCGGCGACCTCCATCCACTTGGCTTCGTTCTTCATCGCGCTGAGCATATAGTCCGGCAGGGTTTCGTCGAACTCGACGCCGCAGTGGTCATCGACCCGCCAGACGACGGTCGCCATTCCATCGAACGGACCGACAAGGAGCAGGACGTCCTGTCCCGGCGCAGGCATGTCGCGGGCGTCGAGGCGGGCGCCCTCAGCGGACAAGTCAGACACGATGATCGAGCGTGACCGGCCGAGCCCGTAGGCGGAGCCGGCGAGCGTCACGGTCTCGCGCTCGGTAGTTCGGCGGCAGGTCGAATTGTGGTCCTCACCCATGATCCGCTTTGTCTCACCGGGCAGGCCTGGGGCGAAGCGCGGATTCGTCGCTGTGCCGTCCGGGGACGGTCCTAGCCGCGACTCTCGAGCGCGGCGGCCGCTTCGTCGACCAGCTCCTGGATGATCTCGGCGACAGGCTCCTCGCGGTTGACCATGCCGACCGACTGACCGGCCATCACCGAGCCCGATTCGACGTCGCCGTCGATGACCGCGCGGCGCAATGCGCCTGCCCAATAATGCTCGATCTGAAGCTGGGCCTCTGCCATCTCGATCGCGCCTTCGTCGAGCTTCTGCGCGACCTCTCGTTGCTTGGCAGCGAAGTTGACCATCTCCTGGTTCTTGAGCGCTCGGACCGGGATCACCGGCAGACGCGGGTCGATCTGAACCGAAGGAATCGCGTCGCGCGCGGAAGCGCGGATGAAGGCTTTCTTGAAGTTGGGGTGGGCGATGCATTCGGTTGCGCAGACGAAACGCGTTCCGAGCTGCACTCCGACCGCGCCCATTTCGAGGTAAGCTGCAATCGCCTCGCCGCGGCCGATCCCGCCTGCAACGAACACGGGGACGTCCTTCGAGACATTCGGCAAGATTTCCTGCGCAAGCACCGAGGTCGAAACCGGTCCGATATGGCCGCCGGCCTCCATGCCTTCGATGACCAAGGCATCGGCGCCCGAGCGCATCAGTTTCTTCGCCAGCGCCAGCGCCGGCGCAAAGGCGGTAAGCTTCGCTCCGCTTGCCTTGATGCGGTCGATCGCCCCGGCCGGGGGCAGGCCGCCCGCGAGGACAACATGGGTGACGTGGTGCTTCGCGCAGGTATCGATCAGCTCCGAGAGCTGGGGATGCATAGTGATGAGGTTGACGCCGAAGGGACGGTTGGTCCGTTTCTTGGTCTCGGCGATTTCGGTATCGAGCAGGTCCGGACTCATCGCCCCGCAGGCGATCACCCCGAACCCGCCCGCGTTGGAGATTGCGGAGACCAGACGGCGCTCCGAGATCCAGCTCATCGCGCCGCCCATGATGGCGTGCGTGCAACCGAGGAACTCGGTGCCGCGGTGCATCAGCTCCCGAAGGCGTGCATGCCCGACAGATGCATGGACCGCGCGCGGTTCGGCGATCAGCCCCTCGCCGCTCATGCCACCTGCTCCGCCGCATCGAGGCCAAAGGCGCTGTGCAGGACCCGCACCGCAAGCTCCGTATATTCCTCGGGAAGCAGCACGGAGACTTTGATCTCTGAAGTCGAGATGGCGAGGATGTTGATCCCGCGCTCGGCCAGGGTCTCGAACATTTTCGCCGCGATGCCAGCGTTGGAGCGCATCCCGATGCCGACCGCGCTTACCTTTACGACGTCGGTGTTGGTCATGACCTGATCGAACCCGATCGCATCCTTGGCCTTTTCCAGCTCGGCCACCGCATGAACGAGCGAGGCGGTGGGGACAGTAAAGGTCAACGTACTGGCCTTGCCGGTCCCGGCGCCGCTCTGGACAATCATGTCGACGTTGATGTTGGCCTTGGCGAGCGGCGCGAAGATTGCCGCCACCGTGCCCGGCTTGTCGGGCAGGCCCGTCAGGGTCACGCGCGCCTCATTCTTGTCATGGGCGATGCCGGTGATGAGCTGCTGCTCCATGTTGAGTTCCTCGATCTTGTCGTCGGAGACGATCAGCGTCCCGGGCCGGTCTTCGAATGAAGAAAGCACTTGCAAAGCCATGTTGTAACGCATGGCGAGGCCGACCGACCGCGTCTGCAGGACCTTGGCGCCGACCGACGCCAGCTCGAGCATCTCCTCATAGGTAATGGCGCTGAGCTTCCTGGCGCGCGGCACGATGCGCGGGTCGGTCGTGAAGACGCCTTCGACGTCGGTGTAGATGTCGCAGCGATCGGCTTTGACCGCTACCGCGAGCGCGACAGCGGAGGTATCGGAGCCTCCGCGGCCCAATGTCGCGACATCCCCTTCCGCGGTGATGCCCTGGAAACCCGGGATGACCGCGATCCCGCGCTTGGCAAACACGTCCTCGAGAACGGCCGCGTCGATATGGTCGATCAGCGCCGAGCTGTGGCCCGAGGCGCGGATCGGGAGCTGCCAGCCCATGTAGGAGCGGGCGTTCGCGTCCATGCCCGACAAGGTTATGGCAAGGAGGCCAGCCGTGACCTGCTCACCACTTGCAACGACGACATCATATTCGCGGGGATCGTAAAGCGGCGCGGCTTCCTTGCAGAGCTGGACGAGGCGATCGGTCTCGCCGGCCATGGCGGAAACCACGACCGCAACGTCATTTCCGCGGTCCGCCTCGCGCTTCACCAGCCCGGCGACGTGGCGAATGCGCTCGATGCCCGCCATCGAGGTGCCACCGAATTTCATTACGATGCGGGCCATGTGCGGCGGCGTTTAGCTGCTGGAGGCTTCGGCGCAACCGCCGAGCCAGTCGGGCACGCGATCGGCGGCAATCAGCTGGTCGACGTCGATGCGGGGGCGGACTACGGCCCAGCGGCTCCTCTCGACCAGCACCTCGGGGGTCAGCGGGCGGCTGTTGTAGGTGCTGGCCATCGCCGCGGCATAGGCGCCGGCGGTGCGGAACACGACGAGGTCGCCGGCCGAGACATCGTCCATTTGCCGGCCGGTCGCGAACGTGTCTCCAGTCTCGCAGACGGGGCCAACGACATTGGCGGTGCGCTTGCTGCCGCTCGGCCGCACCGCCTCGATCCGGTGCCAGGCGTCGTAGAGCGCCGGGCGCATCAGATCGTTCATCGCCGCATCGACGATCACGAACGGGTCGGTCGCGCCGGGCTTCACCCGAATCACGCGCGACAGCAGAACTCCGGCATTGGCGACGATCAGCCGCCCCGGCTCGAACACTAGCCGGGCGTTCCAGCCCTCTGTAACACGCTTCACCATCGCACCATATTCATCCGGACTTGGCGGGGACGGCTGGCCGGGATCGTAAGGGACGCCCAATCCCCCGCCGAGGTCCGCGACGCTGATGGCGTGGCCCGCAGCGCGAAGCTCGCCGATCAGCTCGCCGACGCGCGTGAAGGCGCGCTCGAGCGGGTCGAGACTGGTTAGCTGGCTCCCGATGTGCACCGCGACGCCCTGGACCTTCAGACACGGAAGTTGAGCGATTCGCGCGTAGGCGTCGGGCGCGTCGCCAATGGCGATGCCGAACTTGTTCTCTGCGGCGCCGGTGGTGATCTTGGCATGGCCGCCCGCACTTACGTCGGGATTGACGCGAAAGCCGACTGGCGCGGTGTGGCCCATGGCGGCCGCGACGGCGGACAGCGTCTCGGCCTCCTCCATTGATTCCACATTGAATTGGTAGAGCCCGCCTTCGAGGGCCAGCCTCATTTCCCCCTCGGTTTTGCCGACGCCCGAGAAGACGATCCTGTCGTCAGCCACGCCCGCAGCCAGCGCGCGGCGATATTCGCCGCCCGAAACGACGTCGGCGCCGAGCCCGGCTGCTGCGAGCGTGGCGATTACAGCCCTGTTCGGATTGGCTTTCACCGCATAAGCAATCAGCGGGTCCGGAAGCGGCTCGAGCGCGCGCCTAAGCGCTGTGACATGGCGGCGCATGGTCGCCGTCGAATAGACGTAAACGGGAGTGCCGACCTCTGCCGCGATCTCGGCCAGCGGTACGTCCTCGCAGTGAAGCGCGCCGTCCTTGAGCTGAAATTGATCCATCGTGCGGCCCCAACGCACCAGTCCCTTCCCCTTTGCAAGCCTAAGAGGCATGGAGGCGGACGTGAGCAGCATCGTCAGGGATGAGGTGAAGCAGTTCGCGGCGCAGGCTGGCGACTGGTGGGACCCCGACGGGTCGGAAGCCATGCTGCACAAGCTGAACCCGGTCCGCCTCAAATATATTCGCGACCAGATCGACCAGCATTGGCAGTGCGACGAGTGCATGCGCACGCCACTGGATCGGAAGAGCGCGCTCGATGTCGGCTGCGGCGCCGGGCTGCTCGCCGAACCGCTGTCGCGACTGGGCGCGAAGGTAACCGGCCTCGACGCATCGCCCGAGCTGATCGCGGTCGCGGGCGAGCATGCTGCCGCCCAAGGACTGGCGATCGATTATCGCGCTGGCGACCTATTCGAGTTGGAGGGCCAGTTCGATCTCGTTACCTGCATGGAGGTTATCGAGCATGTCGCCGACCCGGCGGTCTTCGCTAAAGCGCTGGCACGGCGGCTGGCGCCTGGCGGACTGCTCGTCCTGTCGACGCCAAACGCGACCGGCTGGTCGAAGCTGCTGATGATCACGGTCGGGGAGGGCCTGGGGCGCATCCCCAAGGGCACGCACGACTTCGCCAAGTTCATTGCGCCCGAGCGGATGAAGATACTGCTCGCCGATGCCGGGCTTAGGTGCATCGACGTCGAAGGGATCGCCTGGTCGCCGACGCGCGGGCTCCACCTCAGCGACGACGTCCGGCTGAATTACCTAGTCGCCGCTGTCGGCAACTGATCGACTCAACTCGATTCCGCCACGCTCCGCACCTAACCGGCATTAATCCTCTGGCCCAAACTGACGTCACGCCTAAGCCTTTGAATTCCTGAGTCTCAAGGCCGGGGGGCCAGCCAATGCGTTCTTTGTTCAACTTCTCCACGCGCGACATCGCAATCGACCTCGGCACAGCCAACACGGTCATTTACGTGTGCGGCCAGGGGATCGTCGCCAGCGAGCCGTCCGTCGTTGCGATGGAAATCGTCAATGGCGTCCGCAAGGTTCACGCGGTCGGGGACGACGCCAAGCTGATGCTGGGCAAGACGCCTGGAAACATCCGCACCATCCGGCCGCTGCGCGCGGGCGTGATCGCGGACCTCGAGGTCGCCGAGGAGATGATCAAGCATTTCATCCGCAAGGCTAATGGCGGCCGAAGCCGCTTTGGTCGCGGCCCCGAGGTCGCGATCTGCATTCCGTCGGGAGCGACCAATGTCGAGCGGCGCGCGATCCGTGATGCCGTGACTAATGCGGGGGCCGACCGAGTTTCGCTGATCGAGGAGCCGATGGCCGCAGCAATCGGCGCCGGCCTGCCGGTCACCGAGCCGATCGGTTCGATGGTCGTCGACATTGGCGGCGGCACTACCGAGGTCGGAGTCATTTCGCTTCAGGGATTGGCGTTGTGCCGATCAGCCCGCGTCGGCGGGGACAAGATGGACGAGGCCATCGCTTCTTACGTCCGCCGCAACTTCAACCTGCTGATCGGCGAAGGCACCGCCGAGCGGGTCAAGTTTGAGATCGGCTCGGCAGTGCGTCCAGCCGAAGGCGATGGTTTAAAGGCCTTGGTGCGTGGTCGCGACGTCGGCCGCGGCATGCCCGCCGAAATCGAACTCACCCAAGCGCAGGTCGCTGACGCGCTGAGCGAGCCTGTCAACCAGATCGTCGAAGTCGTCCGCACCGCGCTCGAGCATACCCAGCCCGAGATTGCGGCGGACGTGATCGACCAGGGCATCACCATGACCGGCGGCGGATCGCTCCTGCGCGAAATCGCGACTGTGCTTCAGGATTCGACCGGCCTGCCGGTGATGGTCGCCGACGATCCTATGAGTTGCGTCGCACTTGGCGCGGGAAGAACGCTTGAGGACGAGGTCTACCGCGGCGCGCTGATGGCCGCCTAGAAGTCCACTTTGTCGTAATGGCCCGGCGGCACAATGACCTCCATCCGTTCGGCGAGCAGTGGCCGGAAGCAGGGCCGCGACTTCATCACCGCGTACCAGTCCTTGGTCTGCTTGTGCCCGCGCCAGTCTAGCGCGCCGAGATAATCGATCACGCTCAAATGCGCGGCCGCGGTGAAATCCGCCAGGCTCAGCCCCGGACCAGCCAGCCAGCGGCGGTGGTCGAGGAGATAATCGAGATAGTCGAGATGCTCGGACGCGGTCCGCATCGCTTCGCGCAGGATCCGCGTATCAGGGCTTTCGCGATTGACCAGCCGCTTCCTCATCCGCTCGTTCATCAGCGGCTCGACCGCCTCGCGGTAGAGCTTGATGTCGAACCATTCGGTCATCCGCCGGATCTCAGCGCGGAGAGCGGCATTGCCGTGGATCATCGGCATGCGGTCGACCGTCTCGTCGAAATATTCAACGATCGGCTGCGATCCGATCAGCGTCACCGCCTGGTCGGGCTCGACCATCACCGGCGTCTCGCCCGCCGGGTTCAGGTCCATGAACTCGTCGCGGCGCTCCCACGGGTTCTCGCGCACCAGCTCATGGCCGACGCCCTTCTCCGCAAGGACCAGGCGGACCTTCCGCGAAAAAGGGCAAAGGGGGAACTGGAAGAGCTGCCACATGGCGCGGCAGCTTTAGCGGCAAAGGCGAGTGCGTCTAGCGCCGCGGGTAAGTCGGATCGGGCATATTCGCGAGCGCGCGGTCGACGGCGCGCTGCGCGTCGTCGAGCGATTGCATCAGCGCGGGAAGCGCGCGGTTCATCGCCTGGACGCCGCGCTGCACCTGCGGCTCAATGGTGGCGATCTGCTGGTGGATGTGACGATCGAAATCGGGATCCTCGCGGCGGGCGTAATCGCCGACCGTCATGTTTCGTTCGCGAGGAGTCGCTTCGCGGCCTTCAAGCGCCGCCTTCGCTTCGCCGATGCGGACAGTCATTAGCGCTTGGGTCAGTGATTCAAGCGTGCCGGCCAACCGGTGGACGGTCGCCGGATCGGTCAGCTCGGGCGGCAACTGCGGTGCGGCCTGCGCGAAAGCCGGGCTCGCGCACAGCGCCAACGGAAGGACGATCAGAATCTTACGCATCGCGGTCACTCGCCTAAGTCACTGAATTATCGGACTCACGTCCGCGCGGCGCAAGTTAAAGTTCAGCGCCCGCCCGTAAGCCAGACGAGCGCGGCGATGCCGGCGACGATCCGGTACCAGGCGAACGGCGCAAAACCGTGCTTCGAGATATAGTGGACGAACGCGCGGACCACGATCAGCGCGACCACAAAACTGACGATGAAGCCGACGGCGACGACGCCGAAGCCGACTCCGCTTGCTCCGGCGAGGATCTCGTCATGGTGCTTAGCCAGCTCGAGCGTTGTCGCGCCGAGCATGGTCGGGATGGCGAGGAAGAAGCTGAACTCCGCGGCGGTGCGGCGTTCGACGCCGAGGCCGAGCGCCCCCATGATCGTCGCGCCCGAACGACTGACACCCGGAATCATCGCCAGGCACTGGGCGATGCCGATGCCGACCACTGTGCGGATCGGGAGCTCGGCGACCCCGACCTGCTCACTTCGCTTGGCGAGCCGCTCGATCAGCAGGATCGCTATGCCGCCCACGATGAAGGCGATGGCGACTATTTCGGCGTTCCCCAGCAGGGCCTCGATATGCTTGATCAGGATGAAGCCGAGGATTGCCGACGGCAGGAACGCGATGGCGATGTTGCGGACGAAGCGCCACGAGACGCGATTGCCACGGACCAGGCCCTCGAGCACCGCCCAGAAAGTTCGCCAGTAGAGGACCACGATCGCTAGGATCGCGCCGAGCTGGATGATGACGTTGAAGGCCGCCCATTTCTCGGCGTCGAAACCCAGAAGCTCGGTGGCGAGAATCAGGTGCCCGGTCGAAGAAACCGGAAGGAATTCGGTGACGCCCTCAACGATGCCGAGGATCAGAGCAATAAGGAGGATGGGCACGCGAGGCTAGTTCGTGGCAGTCAAATTGACATGGCGGCCGGCGAACTTGCCGCCCTTATGGAAGCGGCCGAGCCATTCGTAGGCGACCGCGGCAAGCGGCGTCGGGCGGATCCCGAACGCCTCGAAGCCGGGGTAGTCGCCCCAAGGCACGTTGTCGCGCTGAAGCATCAGCCACTGATCCTCGGTCAGTGGAGCTCCGGGCAGGAAGCCGAGCTTCGCCAGCAAGCCTGCGAAAAGATCCGGCACGGGGGTGATCTCGGGCGTTTGGCCCGTGACCTCCACGATCGCGCGGTGGAGCCCAATCATGCTCATCCGCTGCGGCCCACCGATCTCGTAGGTCTGGCCGCCGAAACGCTTCGGCTCGAGCGCCGCCATCGCAATCGCCTTGGCAAGGTCGCGGACATAGACCGGCTGGAAGTTGCGCTTGCCAGCGATCACCGGGAGGAAGGGCAGACGCGCCATGCCGGCAAAGCGATTGGTGAGCTCGTCCTCGGGCCCGAATACCAGCGAGGGGCGGATTATGGTGGCGGTCGGAAAGGCCTTGCCTACCGCCAACTCACCCTCGGCCTTGGTCTCGCCATACAGAGATTTGGAGTGGACGTCGGCGCCGATCGCCGAGACTTGGACCAGCGCCTCAAGCCCCTCGTGGCGCGCGCCTTCAGCGACGTTCCTGGCGCCCTCAACATGGACGGCGCGCATCTTCTTGCCGAAAACGCCGCACAGGTTGACGGCGGCGCTCGCTCCCTTGAGCGCGCGGTGGACGCTGGTCGGATCGGTGATTTCCGCAGCAACGAAGCCGAACTGGCCGACCTGGCCGAGCGGCTGGATCGTATAAGCCTGCTTGGGATTGCGCTGCGCTACCCGAACGCGGACCCCGCTCTTGAGCAGGAATTCACAGACATAGCGGCCGATGAACCCACCGCCGCCGAAGACAGTGACCAACTCTTCCGTGCGATCGATCATGGCCAGGGCCTTTGCCCCGCAGCCTCGGCGTTGACAAGGCGCGGCACGCCCCTTTAAGCGCGCCCGCCTACCGCACAATCACGTTCCCGTGCCCAGGTGGCGGAATTGGTAGACGCACCAGCTTCAGGTGCTGGCGCTCGCAAGGGCGTGGAGGTTCGAGTCCTCTCCTGGGCACCATCGTGACGCACAGCTCGTCCGAGCGGCATCCGAAGCGGGCTATCGCGCAACCATGCTGGCGGCATGGCGAGGCCGAGAATCCAAGCGGAGCGAGGCCGACCACTTGCGCAAACGGCCCTGTCTCCCTTACCGGAGGCCATGTCGCGTTCCTTCAACGCCCACGCCACCGTCGATCAGCTCGCCGCGATCTACGACGAATCCGTCGCCAACCTTCGGCGCGCGCTGGCCAGCTACGTCGAGGACCGCACGGTCCCGGACCCGCGCTCCCGCAAGAAAGGCGCCTTCGCCTACCCCGAGCTGCGAATCGACTATGGCGGAAAAGTCCCTTCGCCTCTGCCGTCGCGGGCCTTCGCGCGGCTCAACCAGCCGGGCACTTATGCGACCAGCGTCGCCCGGCCGGAGCTGTTCCGCGATTATCTGGTCGACCAGCTCGAGCACCTCGCGCGCGACTATGACGTGACCGTCTCGGTCGGGCGTTCGGCGAGCGAGATCCCTTACGCTTATGTAATCGAGAACAGCGGGATCCATGTCGGCGACATCGGCACTGCCGAACTGTCGCGCTTCTTCCCGTCAAACGAGCTGGTCCATCTCGGCGACGAAATCGCCGACGGCGTCTGGATGCAGGCTCCCGACCAGCCCCGACCACTCGCCTTATTCGACGGGCCGCGCACCGACTTCAGCCTCGCCCGGCTGCGCCACTACACCGGCACGCCGCCCGAGCATTTCCAGCAGTTCGTGCTGTTCACCAACTATGTCCGCTATGTCGACGAGTTCGTCGGGGTCGCGATCGACACGCTTCGGCGCAACGATTCTCGCTTCACGGCGCTGTCGGTGCCAGGCGCACTGTACGAGCGCGGCGAGCTGGCCGATGCCGAGGCGCAAATCGCGGCCGGCCAATGGCGGCGGCACCAGATGCCGGCCTACCATTTGATGGCCGACGACCGCATGGGTATCACCCTGGTCAACATCGGGGTTGGCCCGGCGAACGCGAAAACAGTCTGCGACCATATCGCGGTCCTGCGCCCCGAAGTGTGGCTGATGATCGGGCATTGCGGAGGCTTGAGGCCGACCCAGCGGATTGGCGACTATGTCCTCGCCCACGCCTATCTTCGAGACGACCATTTGCTCGACGACGTTCTTCCGAACGAAGTGCCGCTGCCCGCGATCGCCGAAGTCCAGCGGGCGCTGTTCGACGCCGCGCTGACCGTCACCGGCGAGGACGAGGACAGCGTCAAGCAGCGGCTGCGTACCGGCACGGTGGTGACCACTGACGACCGCAACTGGGAGCTGCGCTATGCGGCATCGGCGCTGCGATTCAACCAGAGCCGGGCGGTCGCGATCGACATGGAATCGGCGACGGTCGCGGCACAGGGCTATCGCTTCCGAGTGCCCTACGGGACCTTGCTCTGCGTATCGGACAAGCCACTCCACGGCGAGCTCAAGCTGCCCGGGCAGGCCAACGCCTTCTACGAGCGGGCGATCAGCCAGCACCTTAGGATTGGCATCGAAGCCCTTAACCTCCTGCAGAAGGAAGGCGAAGGGCTGCACAGCCGGAAGCTGCGCAGCTTCGACGAGCCGCCGCTCCGCTAGCTGACCGAGAGGATCTGCCCGGCGTGGGTCACCTCGACCTGCGTCGTTGTCGCATTCTTGCCGACCGAAACCCGTTTGGCCTGGCCGATGATCTTGACCGTTTTGCCGACCAGCGCGGCCTTGAGGTCATCGCCATACTTCTTCGTCAGGCCGGGCATCGCCGACGCCTTGATCGCAACGCCGAGGTTGGTGGCCGAGCGGAAGTCCTTCTCGCTGTCGAGATAATAGCCGCCGCGACTTTTCGCCGCGTTCTGCACCTTGAACTGGAACAGGGCGCGGACCGGCTTGGGCGAGGCGGAGGCTGCACGGCTGATCGCCTGGGCAGGGCTGAGCGTGTCGAGCTGCTGGCGCGCGGCGGCGGCGGGCACAGCGAGGAGGAGGCAGGCAAGCAATGATGTGAAGCGCACGGGCAAACTCCGTCGAACATTACCCGAGCGGCGCGAGCATGGCGCGGCTCTTCTCCTAGGACAAGAGTTAGTGAGCGGGGCGGCGTCGGCTGCGGTGGCGGCGGCGCGAGGTTCTTCATGCGGCCGAGCTTGGGCGCCGCCGGATTGGTCTTCAGATAGGCCTCGGTGGCATCAACATCGACGCCCAGGTCGACGACATCCGTGCCCCGCTTGAAGATCGTGAAATTATCCCCACCGGTCTGCAGGAAGCTGCCGATCGCGATCCGGTATTTCGCCGCCGGGTCGATTCGCTTGCCGTTGAGCCGCATGTCGACGATCCGCTCACCATCGCCGCGCCGTGCATCGTACGAGTACGTGAAACCGCGGCTGGGCAGGAGCATAGTCGGTTTGTCGGGCGTGTTCTTGCCGCTCATGAATTCCTGCTCGAGCAGCGCTTTCAGCTGAGCGCCGGTCAGGGTCAGGACGACGAGGTCATTGCCGAACGGCTGGACCGAAAAGATCTGCCCGTAGGTGACGTCGCCGTTCGCGGCCGGGATGAGGTCGGCGCGGATTCCGCCCTGGTTGGTGAAGGCGATCTGCGCGCCCGCCTTGCGCCCGCCATAGAGCATCGCATCGGACAGGAAGTCGCCGGCGCTATTCTCGCGGTCGTAGTTGATCGAGCGATTCACCGGCCCGGACAGCTTGCCGACGACGCGGTTGGCCTGCGGTGCGGCAGCCGCGACATAGCGGCTGACCAACCCGGCAACCGGCGGGTCGGCGGGAAACACCTGAAAAGCTGTGGCGATCGGTACGGTGCCCTGGCCGGTGGTGAAAGGCTCGCCCTGGACGATGATATTGTCGGCGCGCTCGCCGACGATGTGGCGGTCGGGCGAAAAGGTTAGCCGAATGTCGGTGATCAAGGTGCCGTAGCTGCCGGCGCTGGTCAGCAGCAGCGGGTGCGCGCCTTGTCGCGACATTTGACAGATGTACGACCTATGCGTGTGGCCCGAGACAATCAGGTCAACCGCCGGGTCGAGCCGGGCGAGGATCGGCAATATGTCGCCGGTGAAATTTGGGCACGACTTGTCGTTGTAGCCGCCGGTCGTCGCGCCGCCCTGGTGCAGGAGGATGACGATAGCGTCGGCGCCCTGCGCCTTTAGCTGCGGAACTAGCGCGTT
>Ga0070665_100005587_pt1 | contig 12931 bp, 14 predicted proteins | sample KBSS13metaG_FD_65862 | JGI IMG/M metagenome (GOLD analysis project Ga0070665, IMG submission 65862) | Switchgrass rhizosphere microbial communities from Kellogg Biological Station, Michigan, USA - KBS S1-3 metaG | ecosystem: Host-associated > Plants > Roots > Rhizosphere > Soil ... | reverse complement strand
GGGCTTCGGCGACACCATCGACTTCGTGCAGATCAAGCAGCACTACTACATCGTGCACAAGGACATCAACCCGACGCAGGTCGTGCCGAAGGGGCCCGACCTGTCCAACTGGTTGACGCACCAAGGTCGGGAAGAGTTGGGCGGCAGGCCCTTTGGCGACGGCACACCACCTGGGCCGACCCGCGAGGGCGAGCGGGTGCCGGACGGACACGGGGGCTAGGCCCAAACCGTCCGCACGGACCATTCCGCGTGCGGCACCGGGAACTCGTTGCCCGCCTCATCGCGCACCAGCGTCGGCAGTTGCACGGCGATGCCGAACAGCCTGCCGCGGTGCGGATCCACGGTGGGGATGGTGACGGCAAGCTTGGTCTCCGGCCGGAACGCGTCGACGGCATCGCCGCCCTCGTACGACCGCACCAAAACCCATGGCGCGCGGGCGATCTCGGCCGGCACCGACAACTGAACGGCGTGACGCGGGTCGACGCGCAGCTCGCCATCGGCTTTCGGGGTGTCGCAGTCGGTGGGGTTCAGCACCTCGCAGTACCGATACGGTCCCACCCGCACCAGCTGGCCATCCGAATAGGCGCTGATCTCGGGATGGTTCGGCCGCGGTTCCTTGGCGAGGCGCCAGACCAGCACGCCGGTGAGGACGGACGCGACGATCGCAACGATCGCCAGCGCGGCGACAACGCGTTTCACTCCGGCGCCACCGCCGCACGATCCGGCCTGCCGCCCTCTTGCTCCGCGAGCACCGGACGGTTCCCGCCGAAGCCGGGTATCAGCGACTCGCCGAAATAGCTCACCACGGTCTGCGCCAGCCCGACGATCAGAATCGCGGAGATCGCCGTGAAGCCCACCCACAGATCGGTGTACACCAACACACCCGTGGCGCCGCCTGCCACCCAGGCCAACTGCAGCAACGACTCTGAGCGGCCGAACGCAGACGCCCGTGACTTCTCCGGCAGGTCGTCCTGCAGCGACGCGTCCAGTGAGGCCTTCGCGATCGCCGCCGCCGCGGAGGTGACCAACGTCGCCAGCGCCGCGACCATCAGCTTGCCGGTCAGCGCGGTCGCCAAGGCGAACGTCGTGACCGCGATGGTGCAACGCACGACCAACAGAGCCGGGTACCCGAGCTTCAACCGGGCAGCGGTGAAGTTGCCCGCGAAGTTGCCGATCGCCGCGGCCGCGCCGATCACTCCGAGGATGCGCAACTGCTCCCACCCGCTGGCGTCATGCGACTTCGCCACGAACGCGGGGTAAAGGAACAGGAAACCGACCATCACCTTGATGGTGCAGTTGCCCCATAACGCGGCAATGATGTTGCGGCCCAACGGTTGTCGTGGCTCGGCCGACGTCTTTTGTTCGGGATGGCGCCGCAGCTCGCCGCTGCCGCCGTGATACGACAGCGTGGTTGGCACCTCGCCGGCCGTCACCTCGACCCACTTGGGGATCCGCATCGACAGCGCCGCGCCAATCAGCGTCACCGCGACGATGACGTACAGCGCGCCGGGCAGGTGCACCAGGCCGAGCAGATACTCCGCGCCGGCGGCGATTGCACCGCCGACCATCGTGCCGCCCAGCAACCCGAACGTCGTCAGCCGCGAGTTCACCCGCACCAGGTCGATGCTCGGCGGCAACACACGCGGGGTGACCGCGCTGCGCAGCACGCTGAATGACTTGGACAGCACCATCATTCCGAGCGCGCATGGATAGAGCACCCACGAGGGGTAGCTTCCGGTGATGCCGTCGTAGTTGGCGACAAGCGCCATCACGAGCACGGTGCGCAAGACGAACGACATGGCCAGCGCGACGCGGCGGCCGTGCTGCAGCCGGTCCAGCGCAGGGCCGATCAACGGGGCGATCACCGCGAACGGCGCGATGGTGATCAACAGGTACAGCGCGACCTTGCCCTTGCTCTCGCCGGACGCGGCGGCGAAGAACAGTGTGTTGGCCAATGCGACGGCCATCGCCGCGTCGACCGCGAAGTTGGCCACCACCGGCCACGTCAACGCGGTCAGGCCGGACTTGTCCGCACCGTCGGCCGTGGCCGCGCGGTGCACCAAACCGTACATTTTGGAACCCATTTCGCGGCTGCGCTGCGCGGCCGCGCGGGTCACGGTGATCTTCTCGCCCGCATTAGCGCCGACGGTAGGCGGCGGGGGCGCCGACGGATGCTCGCGGCCCGAGCGGTCATCGAGCGGCGGCAGCCACCGGTTGGCACTGGGTGTCGACGACGAGCGGCGCGGTCGACGGTAGCCGCCGCCCACATCGGGGTCGCTGGGATAGTTCGCCATCCCGGGATGCTCGCCGTCGGCATCGGCAGGCGGACGCGGCGGGTAATAGCGGTCTTCACGCCGACCCCGCGGGTCTCGGTGATCACGCCGCGGTCCGGTCACGCCTCGATTCTCCCCCATCGAGGCGGTTGCGGGCGTGCAGGTGACCGGTGTGGCTCGACGTTCCCCGGTCAGGCACTATTGATGGCGATGGACAGCGTGGACACCGAAGATCGCCCGGACCTGGAGGCGGTGCTGATGGGCGCCGTCGAGCAGGCGCGCGCGGCGATCATCGAGTTCAGCGGTGAGGACACCGTTGGCGAGTACCTCGGCGCCAGCTTCGAAGACCCGACAGCCGCGACGCACCGCTTCCTGGCCGATATGCCCGGCTACAAGGGCTGGCAGTGGGCCGTCGTCGTCGCCGCCTGCCCGGGAGCCGACCACGCCACCATCAGCGAAGTGGTGTTGGTGCCCGGCCCGACCGCGTTGCTGGCGCCCAAGTGGGTGCCGTGGGAGGAGCGCATCAAGCCCGGCGACCTGAGTCCCGGCGACCTGCTCGCGCCTGCGACCAACGACCCGAGGCTGGTGCCCGGCTATACGGCCAGCGGTGACCCGCTGGTGGATGACGTCGCCGTCGAGCTCGGGTTGGGCCGCCGCCAGGTGCTCAGCGAATTCGGCCGCAGTGATGCCGCGCAACGTTGGCACGACGGCGAGTTCGGCCCCGGGTCGGCGATGGCCAGGTCCACCCGCCGCGTGTGCCGCGACTGCGGCTTCTACATTCCGCTGGCCGGTGCGCTGGGCACGATGTTCGGCGTATGCGCCAACGAGCTGGCGGCCGACGGGCATGTCGTCGAATCCGAATACGGTTGCGGCGCACACTCAGACACGCCGCAGCCGGCAGGCACGGGGTCTCCGCTGTATGACCCGTTCGACGACGGCGTCCTCGAGGTAGTCGAGCCCGAAAGTTAGTTCTCCGCAGCCGCTTTGATGCGCGACAGCGTCGCGTTCATGCCCTCGACCAGTTCACGTTCGAAACTCGGCACACCGCCCATCAACGCGTTGACGCTCAAATTCGAAAAGGCCGTCACACCGTTCTCGGCGTGCCTGCTCTCGACCAGTCGCGTGCCGGTTTCGGTCGGTTCGAGTTCGTAGCTCCAGACGGTGTGGTTGATCGGCACCTTGAACGCCAGCTTCTTCTCCGGAATCATCTCGGTGACGACGCTCGTCGTCGGCCAGAACAGGCGGCCGCGACGGTTCATGTTGATCGTCGTCGTGCCCTGGCGCACCGGACCCAGCGCCCTCATCAGCCGGCACTGCGGGCTCCACTGCGGCATCCGGCTGAGATCGGAAACCAGCGACCACACCTTCGCGACCGGTGCATCGATGTCGATCTGTGCTTGCAACAGCGGCTCTGCCATTACCCCTCCTCGATCGAAGTCAACTGAGCCCGCTCTGGGCTCCTCGCGATCCACGGCGCACAGCGCGAAGCTGCCACAGCATGATCGACGTGCCCAGGGCTCCAACGGCCAGGCCCGCGACGGTGAACGGCCGCCACTCCTGCAGGCCGGGCACCGTGAATGCCAGCACCACGGCGACGAACCAACCAGCCGTTATCACCACGATGACCGGCCATGGTTTGAGCAAGGTTGCCGGCAAGGCGGGCGGTTCCGGTGCCACGCTGACAACGTAGTCGATTACCTACGCGTCAGAAACGCACCGGGTTTTCGAAGATTTCCCGAGACCCGCTAGGTACTCTTTGCCTTGTGAAAGACGTCGACACCCGGCTGGCGAGTGATCTGTCGCTGGCAGTGATCCGTCTGGCTCGCCAATTGCGGTTTCGGCGCCCGGATTCGCCTGTTTCGCTATCGCAGCTGTCGGCCCTGTCGACGCTTGCTAAAGAGGGCCCGATGACGCCCGGCGCGTTAGCCACGCGCGAACGCGTCCGTCCTCCTTCGATGACGCGGGTGATTGCGTCGCTGTGCGAGCTTGGCTTCGTCGATCGCGACGCCCATCCGGCCGACGGCCGTCAGGTGCTGGTATCGGTATCGCGCGCAGGCACCAATCTGATCGAGGCCGAGCGCCGTGCCAGCCAGGAATGGCTCAAACAACGTCTCGACCGCCTCCAACCCGACCAGCGCAGGACGCTGTTGATGGCAGCCGATCTGATGTCGGGCATGGTCGACGAAAGCGCATGAGCCCCGTCCGGCGCGCACGAGCGAAGCGAGCGGGGGATTGGCAGCAGTAATCGACGTTGCCGACCCGGCGGATCCCAGGCTCGACGACTTCCGCGATCTCAACAGCGTCGATCGCAGACCCGACCTTCCCAGCGGAAAGGGTCTGGTGATCGCAGAGGGCGTGCTGGTGGTGCAGCGCATGCTGGCCTCACGGTTCGGGCCGCGAGCAATGCTGGGCACCGACCGGCGGCTGGCCGAGCTCGGCGATGACCTGAACGGTGTCGAAGCGCCGTACTACCGCGTCGACGCCGGCGTGATGGCCGAGGTCGTCGGGTTTCATCTCAACCGCGGGGTGCTGGCGTCGGCGTCGCGTGCGCCCGAACTGTCCGTCGCGCAGGTGCTCGACGGTGCCCGCACGGTCGCAGTGCTCGAGGGTGTGAACGACCACGAGAACCTCGGGTCGATCTTCCGCAACGCCGCGGGCCTCGGCGTGGACGCGGTGATCTTCGGTTTGGGCTGCGCCGACCCGCTGTACCGGCGTGCCGTTCGAGTGTCGATGGGGCATGCCCTGCTGGTGCCGTATGCGTGGGCAGCGGCGTGGCCCGGTGATCTTCACATCTTGCGGGACAACGGGTTTCGATTGCTCGCGATGACGCCCGACCCCTCGGCGCGCACCCTGGCGGATGAGCTGACAGAGGCGGCCGATGCCAAGGTGGCGTTCCTCGTCGGTGCCGAGGGCCCGGGCCTGACGGAGACGGTGATGCGAACCAGCGATGCGCGGGTGCGGATTCCGATGTCGCGTGGAACCGATTCACTCAACGTCGCCACGGCCGCGGCGCTCGCGTTCTACGAACGGGCCAGGCTCGCATACTAGATTGGCTCGGGTGACCGACGACTCCACTCCATGGGCGATGGGCCTGACGGTGGCCGCGTTCGTCGCGGCGGTGACGGCCGCCGCGGTCGTGGTGCTCAGCCTCGGACTCACCCGTGTGCATCCACTGCTGGCCGTCGGACTCAACCTGGTCGCCGTCGGCGGCCTGGCCCCGACCGTGTGGGGTTGGCGCAACCTGCCGGTGTGGCGATGGTTTGTGCTCGGCTCCGGCGTCGGCGTGGCAGGTGCCTGGCTCGCTCTGCTGGCGATGGCGCTCGGCGGCCTTATCGGATGAGCGTGTCGGCCAGTCTGGCCTGCCAGGCCTGCTCGTCATCGGCGCCCAGCATCCGCACCACCACCTGATCGGCGCCGGCGGCGTGGAACTCCGCCACCCGCGCGGCGATCGAATCGAGATCGCCCCACGCGGTGATGCCGTCAAGGAGCCGGTCGCTCACGTCATCGATGTCGGATTCAGAGAAGCCCTGCCGCAACAGGTTTCGGCGATATCCGCCCACGCTCGTCAGGAAGTCCAGCGGTTTGGCAGCGGCCTGACGCGCAGCCTCGCGGTCGGTCGTCGGCAGCACCATCACCAACACCGCCAGCGTCTTGTCCGCACCGAGGGCGGCGCGCGCATCCGCCACGTACGACGGCGTCACCAGAAACGGATATGCGCCGCACGCCCGGTCGCGTGCGAGCGCCAGCATGTTCGGGCCCAGCGCGGCCAGCACCCGCGAGTCCGCGGCAATGCCGGCCTCGTCCAATGCGTCCAGGTAGGCGTTGAGTGTCTTCAACGGATGCGCCCCGTGCGCTCCGCCGAGGCCGACCACGAAGCGGTCGGGGTGGTCACGCTGTAGCGATCGATACGTCGCGATCACCTCAGCGGCGGGCACCGAGTCGACGGGGATGATGCCTGTCGCCACCGGAATGCGCGTGGTTGCTCGCACCGCGGCGTCGAGCATCGGCAGATTGCCGGAGCGCCACAGCGTTGAAAAGCCAAGGGCCTCAACGCGTTGCACTTCGGCGGCGACAACAGCGGCGTCGTCGGTGTATGGGTAGCTGCTCGCGAGGCCGATCGGTCCCAAAGTCATGAAATCGACGGTAGGACCTCAACGACGGTTGAGGTCAAGCGCTCAGCGCTGGCCGCTGGAGCGCACCCCCAGCAACACGTCCTCCCACGCGGGAACCGCTGGCTTGCCCTTGCGGGCGCGTGGTTTCGGCGCAGGGGGCGGCTCGGGCGCCTCGAACGTCTCGATCGGCAGTTCCGGCTCCGACTCCGGCTCGTCGTACTCCAGTTCCGCCACCGGAGCCAGCGGCCGCAGCGGCCGGGCGAAGTTGGGATCGATCAACTCGTTCGCCGCGTCGTCGAACGCGGTCACGGTGCCACCGTGCGCCCCCGGCGTGTAGCGGAAGTGCGCGACGTTGTCGGACAGGCCGGCCTTCCAACCCATCTGCACGGTCCAGCGCCCGTCCTCGTTGCGCCACGCGTCCCAATTCGTGCTGTCCGGGTCCAGGCCGCGGGCCACGAGCGCGGCCGTCACTGTCTCCAACAGAGTCAGCACCGATGGACCGTCGGGCAGCACCGGGTGCGCGGCGGTTGCCAGCTCGGCCGCGCGCGAGCGCTCGAGCAGCACCGGGTTGGCAAACCGTCGTACGCGTTCGATATCGTCTCCGGCGGCCGCAGCGACCTGTTCGACGGATGCGCCCGCCCGGATCTTGGCCTGAATCTCCTTGGGACGCAGCACGTTTTGGACCTCGGTGTCGGGTTGGGGTTGGGTCGAGCCGGACGTGTCGCCGCGCAGGGCCGCACGCAACCGGTCATCGGGCCGCAGCAGGAACTTCTCGCCGAGGCCTTCGGCCTCGCAGATGATTCGTTTGCCGTCGACATCGAGGCCGACGACCCTGAGTTCCCGCATATAGACCTCCTCCGGACCGAATCCCAAGCCCGATGAGGGGGACCCTACTGCGTTACCTGTCCGTTACCGCGCAGACACGCCCGGGCAGGTCAGAGCCGTTCCACCACCCAGTCGATGCATTGGGTGAGCGCGCTGACGTCGTCGGGCTCGACGGCGGGGAACATCCCGACGCGCAGTTGGTTGCGGCCGAGTTTGCGGTAGGGCTCGGTGTCGACGATGCCGTTGGCCCGCAGCGCCTTGGCGACGGCTGCGGCATCGACGGAGTCGGAGAAGTCGACGGTGCCGACCACCTGCGAGCGCAACTCCGGATCGGCGACGAATGGCGTTGCGAATTTCGACGCCTCCGCCCAGGAGTACAGCCGCTGCGACGAGTCCGCGGTGCGCTTGACGGCCCAATCCAGCCCGCCATTGCCCAGCAACCAGTCGATCTGCTCGGCGAGCAGGATCAGCGTGGCGATGGCCGGGGTGTTGTAGGTCTGGTTCTTGGTGCTGTTGTCGATCGCGATCGGCAACGACAGGAAGTCGGGCACCCAGCGGCCGGAGCCGGCAATCGACTCGACACGGGCCAGCGCCGCGGGGGACATGATCGCCACCCACAGCCCGCCGTCGCCCGCGAAGTTCTTCTGCGGTGCGAAGTAGTAGGCGTCGACGTCGGCGATGTCGACGGGCAGGCCGCCCGCCGCCGACGTCGCGTCGATCGCGATCAACGCGTCACCGGATCCCTCGGGCCGCTGCACGGGCACCGCAACCCCGGTCGAGGTTTCGTTGTGTGCCCATGCGATCAGGTCGACGGACGGATCCGACTGCGGTTGCGGGGCGCTGCCCGGATCGGCCTTGATGATGATCGGATCGCCGACGAACGGGTTCTTGGCGACGCACGAGGCGAACTTCGAGCTGAACTCGCCATACGTCAGGTGCAGCGAGCGCTCGTCGATCAGCCCGAAGGCCGCGGCATCCCAGAACGCCGTCGAGCCACCGTTGCCGAGGATGACCTCGTAACCCTCAGGGAGCGAGAACAATTGGCGCAGTCCATCGCGGACGCGACCGACGAGATTCTTGACAGGAGCCTGCCGGTGCGAGGTACCGAACAGCTCGCCTGCGGCGGCGAGTGCCTGCAGCTGTTCCGGCCGCACCTTGGACGGGCCGCAGCCGAATCGTCCGTCGGCGGGTTTGAGATCGGCGGGAATCGTCAGTTCGGCCATGGGCTCAAGAGTAATGACCGGACCAACGCGTTTTCTGCCGGGAGGGTTGGCTCGAGCGCTGCATCGGCAGGCGTTTGCTGAGGGGTTTGCTGAAAAATTGCGAACACGCCACAGCCCGACACCGGCGGTGACCATACTGTTACCTGATGGGTATGGGAAAAGCTACCGCGGTGCTGTTTGCATATGCGGCGGCCATCACGGTCGCCGGTGCGATGCTCGCCGCCGCTCCGGCGCTAGCTGACGGCGGAGTCGGCAGTCTCCGCACACCCATCGGCGCCGACCAGGGCGGGGCGGTACTCAACCAGATCAACGCCACGCGCGCGGCGAACGGTTGTGGCCCTGTTGCCGCCAATCCGCAGCTGACCGTGTCCGCTGCCCGGCAGGCCGACGACATGCTCGAACACGGCGTGCAGGGCCACACGGGTTCGGACGGTTCTTCGCCGGCACAACGCGTCAAGGACGCCGGTTACGCGGCGTACGCGAACCTCGGTGAAATCGTGTTCTGGAGTACCGGTCCCGGCGGAACCCCTGCCGCTGCGGTCACCTGGTGGATGAACAGCCCGCGGCACCGCGCCATCATCACCGACTGCGGATTCACGGACGCGGGCTTCTCGGCGGTGAGCAACGGCGACCAGTTCACCGTGGCCGGGGACTTCGGGAAGAAGTAGCGGCCGCTGGCCGACCCCTTCAACTGTGGCGCCCGTCACACACGCGGTGTGCTGGGCCGACGCACCACACCGGACAAGTGGGGCTGTTCAATATGCGATACCTGCGGTACCGTCGTTGGACATTAGGGCCCAAATGTAAACCTCATGGGAGACCTGGAAGGCTGAAAATGGCTCGCACGAACTTGGTCCGCCGGTGGCGTCGCAACATGGATGTAAGCGACGACATCGAGTACGTCGACATGCTCACCACACTGTCCGAGGGGTCGGTGCGGCGGAACTTCAATCCGTACACGGACATCGACTGGGAGTCACCCGAGTTCGCGGTGTTCCCGAACGACCCGCGCTGGGTCCTGCCCGCGACCGATCCGCTGGGCCGCCACCCGTGGTATCGGGCGCAGACACTGGAGCGGCAGATCGAGATCGGCATGTGGCGCCAGGCCAACGTCGCCAAGGTCGGTCTGCACTTCGAGTCGATCCTGATCCGCGGCCTGATGGAGTACTCGTTCTGGACGCCCAACGGCTCACCGGAGTACCGGTACTGCCTGCACGAGGCGGTCGAAGAGTGCAACCACACGATGATGTTCCAGGAGATGGTCAACCGCATCGGCGCCGACGTGCCGGGCATGCCGCGGCTGCTGAAGTGGGTGCAGCCGTTGATCCCGTTGGTGGCGGGGCCGCTGCCGATCCCGTTCTGGTTCGGCATCCTCGCCGGCGAGGAGCCCATCGACCACACGCAGAAAAACGTGCTGCGCGAAGGCAAGTCGCTGCATCCGATCATGGAGCGCGTGATGGCGATCCACGTCGCAGAGGAAGCGCGCCACATCTCGTTCGCCCATGAGTATCTGCGTAAGCGGATCCCGAAGCTGCCGCGCCGCAAGCGATTCTGGCTGTCGATCTATGTGCCGATCGTGATGCGTGTGCTGTGCTCGGCGATCATCGTTCCGCCGAGGGCGTTCTGGAAGGAATTCGACATTCCGCGCTCGGTGCGCAAGGAAGTGTTCTTCCGTTCGCCGGAATCCCGTCAGATGTTGCGCGACATGTTCGGTGACGTCCGGATGCTCTGTAAGGACACCGGTCTGAACAATCCGATCGCCAGGCTGGTGTGGCGGATCTGCAGGATCGACGGCCGGCCCAGCCGCTACCGCAGCGAGCCGCAGCGGCAGCACGTGGTGGCAGTGGCCTAGGCGATATAGGAGCCTCATGCCCCACGTGATCACCCAGTCGTGCTGCAGCGACGGGTCCTGTGTTTATGCCTGCCCGGTGAACTGCATTCATCCGTCACCGGATGAGCCGGGCTTCGCGACCGCCGAGATGCTCTACATCGACCCGGCGGCGTGCGTCGACTGCAGTGCCTGTGTGAGCGCATGCCCCGTCGGGGCGATCGCACCGGACACGAAGCTCGAGCCCAGTCAGCTGCCGTTCATCGAGCTGAATGCGGCGTTCTACCCGAAGCGCGAAACCAAGCTGCCGCCGACGTCCAAGCTCGCACCGGTGCTCGAAGCGCCGTATGTCGAGCCTCGCGACGGCGGGCCGCTGACGGTTGCGATCGTCGGCTCCGGGCCCGCCGCGATGTATGCCGCCGATGAACTGCTCACGCAACAGGGTGTGCGGGTCAACGTCTTCGAACGGCTGCCAACGCCATACGGCTTGGTGCGCGCCGGGGTCGCTCCCGATCACCAGAGCACCAAGCGGGTGACGAAGCTGTTCGACAGGATCGCCGGGCGGCGCGGGTTTCGGTTCTACCTCAACGTCGAGGTGGGATCGGACCTGACCCACGCCGAATTACTCGAGCATCACCACGCCGTGCTCTACGCCGTCGGCGCGCCCAACGATCGCCGACTCGACATCGATGGCATGGGCCTGCCTGGGACGGGCACCGCAACCGAGGTGGTGGCATGGATCAACGGCCATCCCGAATACGCACACCTGCCAATCGATTTGGGTTGTGATCGGGTGGTCCTCGTCGGCAACGGCAACGTCGCGCTCGACGTCGCACGCATCCTGACCACCGATCCCGATGCGCTGGCCCGCACGGACATCTCCGAGTCCGCGCTGAGCGCGTTGCGGGCGTCGAAGGTCACCGAGGTCGTCATCGCGGCACGGCGTGGACCCCGCGATTCGGCGTTCACACTGCCGGAGTTGATCGGGCTGACGTCGACATGTGACGTGGTGCTGGACGCGGCCGACCACGACTTGGTGCTGCGCGATCTCGCCGACGCTTCAGATCCGTTGACCCGCAACAAGCTCGAGGTGCTCTCCAAGCTCGGCGATTCGTCCACCCCGGTGACGCGACCGCGTATCCGACTCGCCTACCAGCTGACGCCGAGACGCATCGTGGGGGAGGAGCGCGCCGACGGCGTCGAGTTCACCGTGACGGGGACCGACGAAGTGCGCACACTCGCCGCTGGGTTGGTGCTTACCTCAATCGGGTACCGCGGCAAGCCCATTCGCGGGCTGCCGTTCGACGAATCCGCCGCGGTCGTGCCCAACGAAGGCGGCCGTGTCATCGGCGCGCCGGGCAGCTACGTCGCCGGCTGGATCAAACGCGGTCCGACCGGGTTCATCGGGACCAACAAGTCGTGCGCGGCGCAGACCGTGCACAACCTGGTCGCCGACTACAACCGCGGGCTGCTGTCCGACCCAGTCGGCAAGACGCTCGACACGCTGGTGCGCAGCCGGCAGCCCCGCGTTGTCGACAGCGCCGGATGGAAGACTATCGACGCCGCAGAGGTCGCCCGCGGCGGCGGGCAACGGCCGCGGGACAAGTTCACCGCCGTCGCCGACATGCTCGCCGCGGCAGCGGCCTCGCCCGCGCCCACGGTGCGGCAGCGGTTGCTCGCCGGGCTGCTGCGCTGAGCCGTTCCAACCCACGGCGCCACCGGCTTCAATCAAATTCCAATCGATCGTCTCTACGGTGTCCCCGCGGACGTGCCCGACGTCCACTGGACACCGACGAGGAGACACGAATGCAGATGCAGCGCCGGCACATGGTCGCCGCATTCACCGCAGTTTGCTTGGCCGCAACACTCTCGGCGTGCGGGGGTGGAAGCAAAGACAACGCTTCGGCCACCACAACGCACAGCTCGAGCAGCAGTGCGTCGGCGACTGCGACGTCGACCAAGGCGGCGGCCCCGACGGGCAAGCTGCAACCCCGCGGACTGGACACGGCGGGCGCAGGCGCGGCCAACCCCACTATCGCCGACTACATCCGCGACCAGCACATTACCGAAACTCCCGTGCACGAAGGGGATCCGGGCGCTCCGCAGATCAACATCGAGCTGCCCGACGGCTGGGAGAGCGCGGGCGCGGACACCCCCGATTACGCCTACGGCGCACTGGTCTACACCGGCCCGGAGGCGCAGGGCGCCAACTACACGCCGAACATCATCGCGCTGCTTTCCAAACTCGACGGTCCTGCCGATCCCGACAAACTGTTGCAGCTGGCGGGTGGTGAGATGAAGAACCTGCCGGGGTTCGTTGCGGCCGGCGACGAGACGGCGACGGTGTCCGGGTTCCCGGCCTACCGGATTGCCGGCGAGTACGACCTGCAGGGCATCAAGGCCGCTTCCGGTCAGGAGACGGTGGTGATCCAAGGACCTGGCGGCCTATACGTCCTGCAGATGAACGCGACCAGCAACGAAGACCAGAGCAAGCCGTTGTTCGATGCGCTCGAGGCCATCGACAAATCCATCAACATCACCACCTGACGGGCGGACGCAACACGATGTCCAGCGCACCTCCGCACACCAAGGCCTATCTACTGAAGAGCCGGGGCAACTCCTGGTGGGTCAATGTCGAACTGGAGCTTACGGATACGACGCTGCGCTGCG
>Ga0070665_100005586_pt1 | contig 12931 bp, 25 predicted proteins | sample KBSS13metaG_FD_65862 | JGI IMG/M metagenome (GOLD analysis project Ga0070665, IMG submission 65862) | Switchgrass rhizosphere microbial communities from Kellogg Biological Station, Michigan, USA - KBS S1-3 metaG | ecosystem: Host-associated > Plants > Roots > Rhizosphere > Soil ... | reverse complement strand
GCGACCAACGGCGCCGCCGCTCGACCGATGTGATCACCTCTGCCCGCGAAATCGTCATAGCGCTTCTCCTAGGATTACCCCTAGGACCTGCAGCTCTCGCGTCCCTCAAACAAGACGGCCCTCAGCGCAGGAATACAAGAGAGTCAGCGCAACGGGGATACCAATGCCAAGTTGTAGCACCGTTATGCACCAAAACTCCTTGGTTAGTGCGACCGACAAGAACCTACCGCTCATTGCTACCTGGTACAGCGAGGAAGCCCAGTCCGCCACCGACGACGACTTCCTGCTCTTGCGGAAGCATCCAGTATGCTCGAATTGAGAAATGTAATCATCGCAATCTTTGCTGATACGAACGCGACAAAAAGCGTTGCTTAATACGCAAAGTAGGCTGACAGACATTCTCAGCGGGACGGTTTGGGAGAGCGCCGCATCCACTCTGACTAAGTCAGTCGGGACTTGCGATGAAACAGAAAAGACCGTGTTACTAACCAAGCTGGCTCGTTCATATACGCCGACCGATTGCGCCAAGGCGCAATCGGTAATTGATATCGTGTTCGATGCTGCGGACGTGCTGTCCCGTAAGTGTCAGTATCGCGTTAAGCTTGGCCCACCGAAGCGATAGTTCACCCGCGCAGTGACCATGTCGACATCCTGTCGGATGCTGTTCGTCGTGGCGACACCCGCAGGCGAAGCGGCAAAGCTCAACGTATCCCGGTCCAGGAAGATGTGATTGTACTCCACGCCAACGGACCAGTTGGGGGTAAATCCGAATTCAAGGCCAGCCCCGACCGTGGCCCCCCACCTCGTATCGCTTGTCGAATTGATCAACGCGTTGGTCGCGGTGAAAGTATGGAAATAGCGATTGTCGACCACCGCAGCGCCGCCCTTCACGTAGAGCAGGACATTGTTCCAGGCCCAACCGACCTGGCCGGTGAAGAGCCCGAAGGCACGCACTCTGGAATTGATCGTGAGATCGCCTGGCGCAACAACGAACGCAGGCGACGAAACGCTGGCGCCACGCAGATCCGCCCAATCGCCCTGCGCTTCCAATCCGAACACCCAAGACGCGGATTGCCACCGGTACCCGACCTGTCCGCCCGCGACTGCCCCATCGGCGTTGTGACATCCCTCTCCCGCTGTAAACGGGGCACCGGCAAAGCTGACGAAGTTCCAGCAATTGCGGCTGGTGCCGTACCCGCCGTTGCCGCCGATATAGAAGCCGCTCCAGTCGTAGACCGAGACAACCGCTGGCGGCGGTGCCTTCACATATGGTCGGGCTGCCATATCTGCTGCGTTGGCCCCCGTCGCGATTGCGACCGTCGCGAACGCCGCAACGGCAAACATCCGATTCCTCATGGTGTCGTCCCTTCAGCTCATGCGTGGCCATGCGAGTAGACACCGTTCGCGGAGGCTTAGCTGTACCCGCAAAAGCACGGGTTTGCGGAACCTGTCGTAGCGAAGGTTCCCTAAAACTGATCCTCAGAACTTCAAAAAGCTAACAAAAACAGAGGTCCGGGCCTCCACCCATCGGAACTTATCAGACTTTCGGCAGCTTCTTACTTGTTCTTCCGTGGCGGCGGCCTGTTCTTACGTTTTTCGAAGGCGAGATAAGTCTCGATGGCCTCTCGTATTTCATCGGCGAGCTCCAGCCGCCGTTCGGGCGTATTCAGGCCACGTTGAAGCTCAAGAACGCGGCCCGCAATTTCGTGGCAAATTTTGTCGAAGGCTTGTGTCATGGAGCAGCTTTCCTCGTGCCCGTAACGAAGAAAGATCTGTCTTGGATCACACCGAACGTCGGCAACAGAGGGGCAAGCCGCACATGGCGTCTTCAGGCCTTCTCTCGGCCTGACGACCCGATAGGCTCACATGAGCGCTGGCGCGGCGGTGTCGGGGGCGCTGTACCGGCTTGCTATATCGAGTGTTGCTCACCGCGTGACTGCTCCTTGAGATACTGCTTTAGCGCCTCGCTGCCTTGGTCAATGCGGCTCTGCAGGCGCTGGCGTTCCGTCTCAGATCGTGCGGACTTGCGCAGCCTGAGGTAATGATCGATGACCTTCTCGTGGCCGCCTATAACGAAGGCATCTAGCTCAAATATGAAGGTCCTGTTGGCCGGTCTCCGCCGTAGCGTGTCGCAGCGGCAGGCTGAAGGGAAAGGCCGCTTGAGAAAGGGCTTCGATGGAAGCCCTTTCCTCACTCAACCGGCGCTCAATGTAGGCGCGCTCCAGATCAGAAAGTTGGGTCGCTAAAAGCCTGCGATAGCGATGCATATTGTTGCGATGAGCACGCAAGCGAGCCAAATTCTCGTCGATCATCGTCGGTTTCTTCCTCTTGATCTAAACTTCATGCAGCGATCGCACGTTCAGTTGATCGCAACCGATAGGGCTTTCCGCCGGGAGGGTTAGAAGGACCGCCGTCCAGTTCGCACAAGGCCTCTAGGATTTCGTCGATTGAAACCGGCCTCTTCAGGCCGGCAGGCGAGCGCATCGATGGGCAGGATGCTATCGCAGATGCATCAGACGCCCATGAAGCAAGAATGGCTCGCTTCTCGGCCATCGTTAGTCCGGCATGATCCACGACATCTTTTGGATGGTCGAACACCGTGCCAGGGTGCAGGAGCGCATCGAAATCGAAAACGTTGTCGTCGGCGGTCGTCGGCCGCATGGTACCCTCCTTTGATTGACGAGGCAGCCGCGCCTTACTCGCGCGACTGCCGACGAAGCCATGGTTAAGCGGCTTTGGCTTCCAGTTGCTTCTGTGCGCTGTTAGCCGGCATATCGTTGATTGCGATGCGACGCGGCTTCATGGCTTCCGGGATTTCCCTTACCAACTCAATCTTAAGCAGGCCGTTGTCGAACCCGGCGTTCTTCACCTGCACGTAATCTGCGAGGCTGAACTGGCGCTTGAAGTGTCGGGTCGAGATGCCCCGATAAAGGAAGTCGCTCTCGGCTTTGTCGGATTTGCTGCCTTCGATAGTGACCACGTTCTGCTCGGCCGTGATCGAGATATCGTCGGGCGCGAAACCCGCAACTGCCAACGAGATCTGGTAGCGATCGTCGGCCAGCCGTTCGATGTTGTAGGGAGGGTAATTATCCTCGCCGGCCCGCTGGGCCAATTCTGCGAGGTCAAACAGGCGGTCAAAACCAACGGTCGAACGCCATAGGGGGGAGAAGTCGTAAGTGCGCATAGCCAAATCCTCCATAGAGCAAGATGGTTACGAGCGGCACCGGACACGACCGGTGCCCGTCTCTGGTCCGGGCCCATCAGGCGCCCGGACGCCACCCTTAGGTGGCGATCAAAAAATTAGCAAAGTCGTTTTTGGTTTCAAGAGGGGCCGAAAAAATTTTATGCTGTCTCGGAGCGGCAAATCCTCGCAGACCTCGATCACGAACAAAAATTAGGGAGCAATCGCGGCAACGGAGGGCCGGCCATCGATCTGTTGGGGGTCGCCCCTAGAGATCAAGGTGAACAAATCCTTGTGAAGTGTGGGTTCAGGTCATGAGGTACGAGACGACCCTTGATGGCCTGCTGGAACAGCTGATCATGCTCAGCCCAACGCTTCTGCCCATTCTAGTTCGGGTCACATGCAAGATATTCGGAAAGATAGTGGGCTGTAATGCTCTGGGGAACGGTAGAGACCTCTTGGGGCGTTCCGGTTGCGACAATTCTTCCACCCTCGTCACCCCCCTTTGGTCCAATATCGATTATCCGATCGCTCGCGGCGGCTACCCTCATATCATGCTCAACGATGATAACGCTGTTCCCAGCCTCAACCAAACCGTCGAGTTGTTTCAGCAGCTTTTCGACATCCGATGGATGCAGCCCGGTTGTTGGTTCGTCGAGAACGTAAAGCGTTCCGCCACGCTGCGCACGTTGCAATTCAGTCGCAAGTTTAACGCGCTGGGCTTCACCGCCCGAAAGCTCGGTGGCCGATTGGCCGAGCCTGATATAGCCGAGTCCAACCTCGCGGAGCACGCCTAACGAGCGATGGAGTGCCTGGTTGTCGCTGAAGAACGTGAAAGCCGCGTCGACTGTCATTCCGAGCACATCGGCAATCGATTTGTCTCGAATTTTGATCTCGAGCGTTTTGGCGTTGTATCGAGCCCCCCTGCAGGTCGGACACGGCGTATAAACGCTTGGAAGAAAAAGAAGCTCGACACAGACGTACCCCTCACCCTCGCAGGTCTCACAGCGCCCCTTGGCCACGTTGAAGGAGAATCTGCCAGCGTCGTAGCGTCGGATCCTTGCCTGCTTTGTCGCCGCGAAGAGCTTGCGGATGTGATCGAGAAGGCCCGTGTAGGTCGCGAGATTTGACCGCGGTGTCCGTCCGATGGGCTTCTGATCGACCACGACGAGCCGCTTGACGCGATCGATGCCTTCCGTGATGTCGCCTCCCAGTGTTGCCACGGCCTCCTCCAGCCCGGGATCTTCAAGATCCGGCTCGCGTCGGTGGCCGAGGCTGTCACCGACCGCATCGACTAGGAATTGGCTGACCAAGGTGGATTTGCCCGAGCCGGACACGCCGGTTACGCAGGTCAGGACGTTCAACGGAAGATCGACGTCGAGGCGGTCGAGGTTGTTGCGCGTCACGCCGCGCAGTTTGAGCCATCCGTTCGGTTTGCGAGGCGTCCGCCCGGAATGCCCGGCGTCGCCAAAAAGGTAACGTCGCGTTTGCGAAGCCTCTACGTCAGCCAAGCCGGCAAGTGGACCGCAATAGAGTATCTGGCCGCCCTGCTCTCCGGCGCTCGGGCCGACGTCTACGATCCAATCCGCGGTACGGACGACGGCTAGGTCATGTCCGACAACGAACAGGGAATTGCCGGAAGACTTCAAACGCTGCAGGCGGCAATCAGCGCGCTGTTTCGCGTGGTCAACCGCTACGTCGGCAACCTCGCGCCGATGCCGGGCGTCTTTCCGGATTACAAGGCGCCGATCGTGCGCAATGGCGCCGACGGCCGCGAGCTTGTTACTGCGCGGTGGGGAATGCCGTCTTCCCAGCAGGCGCTGATGGAGGCAACCAAGAAGCGGGCAAAGAAGCTCGAAGCCAAGGGCAACGCTGTCGACTTCAAGCAATTGCTGCGGATGGAGCCGGATGGCGGGACGACCAACATCCGCAACGTGAAGAGCAAGCACTGGACGAGATGGCTGGGACCAGAGAACCGCTGCATCGTGCCGTTCAACTCCTTTAGCGAGTTCAACAAGGCGGAGGGTGGCGACATCTGGTTCGCTCTCAACGAGTCCCGTCCCCTCGCCTGTTTCGCCGGCATCTGGACCAACTGGACTTCGGTCAGGAAGGTCAAGGAGGGTGAAACCACCAATGACCTCTTCGCGTTCCTCACGACCGAGCCTAACGACGAGGTCGGCGCCATGCACCCGAAGGCGATGCCCGTGATCCTGACCACGCCGGACGAAGTCGAGACCTGGCTGACCGCAAGCAGCGACGAGGCCCTCAAGCTGCAGCGGCCGCTGCCGGACGGGTCGCTCCGGATCGTCGCCCGTGGTGTCAAGGAAGATACGACCGGGCAGGCGCCGTGACCCTCCATTTCGTTCAAGAGCCGGGCCCACTCGAGCGGCGCTGTCTACTTTCCGGCAGAGCAAAGCTTCATAAGGCCATCCTGAAGGGCTGAGCGCGCTCGCCCATTTAGATCGAACGCGGCAGCAAGCACTTTGCCGATGTCGCCGGAAGGCCTGATGCCCGCGCTCTGCACGGCGCCATCGGAGCGGTGTGGCATCTCAGGCTTGCGACGACCTGAACCGAGGATGTGGGTCCTCCTGATGAATAACAGACGCTTTCGAGCTTATGGTCGGATTTGTCGACGCCCGCCCTCCCCAACTCGGAGCAACCGAGGGAAGCGATCGCGGGGGCAACGAAGGTCGCGAGCAGCTTTCCCGCGAGTTCATCGCAAGCACCTGCGGTTTCGGCCGACGCAACGATGAAACCGAAACATATGTAGGCGCGCCACCTCAACCCGATCATACGAATTTTTCCCGGACATCAAATGGACCTATAGACACGCAGTGGATGTAATTGTTACTGGTGGCAATCATCTCGTCAAGCGGGACCGCATATCGGGCGGTCATAATATTGGGAAAGAGACTCGTGTGCTCTCGTATCTGACGGCCGAGTCCGGCTTCCTCAGGGCCTACGGCAATCGTAGCTGGTGCGGACTGGTGATGCCGGCGGACAAGCTGGATCGGCCGGCCCCAAGGTATCTGCGCTGGGACTTTCGATCGACATCAATCCCGCCGTCCTGCTGTGGTTCGGACCTTTCGTGGCGCTTCTCCTGGCGGTCTCTCTAAAGATGGAAGCGGATACACTGCGCATCGCTCGGGCGGCGTTGCTTGACGAGTCGAGCAAACTGAAGATGCGGATCAAGGTCAGCAAGTGGATAATCGTGCTCTTCTACACGCCGACGCTGGCGGCCGCCTACCTGACCCTTCAGTTCGTCCTGACACTGTTCCCGGGCAGCGACTGCTTGCGGTGACAGGGGCGCGCCCCCAGGTGCAGGCCCCTTAGCCCTTGATCGCTCGAACCGCTTCTACTCATCGCGGCACGGCCCGCATTGATGGTGCATCAGCCCAACGGCGTTTGCAGATGCGTGCCTCCCATGAACAGATCGAGCCGGTCATCGAACAGGCGGACGCGCAGTAGAGACGCGCATGGCGGTTCGAACCCAAGGAGCAAGACCGCCTCAGTGCCTCAGCCGACGCCGTAGGGCTTGTTGAGGAAGTAGTCGCGATTCCCTAGCGCCGCTTCCGCGTACTGGTCGATCGCGATCGTGATCGCCTGGACGTGCAAGGCGCAGTAGCCTTCGCGCGTCGCCTGGCGCCGCAGCTCCGCGAGCGCCTTGATCCACGGCGGATTGTCCGCCTTCTCATCGTACCATTTCAGCGGTTCGCTCATCACCAGCGCCTCCGTATTTCAACGGCAAATAGTACAAAACAAGAACAGAATGACAAGCCGCTAGGGATAGGATTTGCTTCCGCGGAACACCCAATTATTGCCGTGGAACTCTTGGTTCCTCTTTTGGTTTTGGTTGACATGACAAGCGTGTTTTCAACGATAGAGCTGCCGCATTGGCTGATGATCGCTGGCGCGATTCTTCTCTTACTGGGCGCCTTGGGGTTGGCGCTAAGTCGACGAAGCGTCGAAGCTGAATCCGATGAGGCGGCAAGTGAACGGGACCTATTCACGCCTCCTGCGTATGAATCGCCTGAAGAGTTTTACAACCTGGTAGCTAAGGAAAAGCCCAAAGATCGGTCGGCCGAAGAGGTCGAGGATCCCGCAGAAATGTTACTGCGTTTGGCAGGATCAGAATCAACTAGCAGAAATTGAATGCTGAGATCGTGCGCTCGAGAGACCAATGAGCGCCTTCGTCTACGTCACTGAGCTGAAGTGCAGTCAGCAGCCCTTTAGGAATCAATGCCATTCTTTGTAAAGACGACCATCGACGGCCATGCAATTCAGGCGCCGGCGAACACTGCCAAGGAGGCCTTTGCGAAGGCCATAGAGTGGCAAATAGTGCGACAGTTTCCCGCCGTCACCATCAGCGATGGAACCCAAGATTATTCGATTGCCGAGTTTTCGGAGGCGTTGGCAGACGACAAAGTCGCAGCTTCCTGGCGCAGACGCCCCTAGGCAAAGTCGAAACCAGTATGAAACCTGCAGGCACGAGAAAGCCGCCGCTGGAGGTAGCAATCAGCGGCGGCTCCTTACGCATTACACCCTCGCGGGGCCTTGAGGGCTTCCGCGATTGATCCCATCATACGGACCGGCTGTTAAAGAAGGGTTGGCCCGCCAGCGCGAACCGGCGGGCCTCCTAATTGTTGGCGATCAGTTTACGATCGAGCAATCAGCCTCGGGGCGACGCCGATCCGGTTCCTCTGGAGGCGCACCGACGAATAGGAACGATTGCTTCCAAGCCACGGAATCAACGCGGAGCATCGAAAAATGAAAGACCCTGATCGCCAAGAAACGATCATGATTGCAGCTTTGGCCGGCACCATCGCCTACGTCCTCACTGCTTCGCTGAAGGTTGCGGTCGCCAGCTTGTTCTGATCCTTGCTCCACTCACCTGAGCAGCGCACGACCGGCGCAATGAACATCGTGTCGAACGAGATGAAATTCACGATCGAGCGCCGCCCTTCACCAGGCATCGAAGGACTTAATGCGAGCGATTTGCCGCCCATAATTTCCGCCGGTTGAATGCAATATCCTCGCAAGACTAACGTGTACCGAGGCTACGATGATGCCGGCAGGATCACGGGAGCAGCGCATGTTGGAAGCTATCGGTGTCGTTGCCGTCATCGCCTTTATTGCGATCAGCGCGGCGCAACGAGCCAATCGCTAATCAAGAGTTCACAAGGGGCCATCCGCGCGAAGGACTGGGTTCGAGCCCTTGGGAACTGAATTGGTGCGATGCACTTGTTAAATGCTGGGGGCGGCAGACGTGTGAGTTGCGCATGGACTTCAAATCGTCACTGATCCTCCTGGTTATTGTTTTTGCGCTTGGCTGTTTCGTCGGATATTTCGTTCGCGCGCAAGTCTCTCGAAATCACCGTCGCAGGCTTGAGCGCACTGGCGGCTATCCGGTGGTCGAATAGGAAGCGAACATCTCGCTTGCTTCTTCTCGATCATCCCTTGGTTCCTAAATGAAACACGCCCAGCTGCACAAAACTTGAATTTGCTGGACGCTGGCTATCGCGTTTCAATTCTTGCGCAGGCCATTGCGGGCGACATCGGCTAGGTCACGGCTACCCTCGCTCCATCCCCTGTCTGCCCCCGTCGCACGTCCATCCACGGCCCGCGGCGGGGGCGCCGTTTCTGAACATTTTTGATCGCCCTCGGGCAGTCTTTTGTTGCGCTGCGTTTCTGATTACCTATGGTAACCGGGCGTCCCGCGGAATCACATTTGCCGGCGGGACCGAATTTCTTTGAGCGGGCGTTAGGTTGAGATTTTGGCCCGTCGTGTTCGTCGCTGCTCCGGGTTGCTGAGTCCTATCGCCTCTAATTCCAGGTCCTGCGGGACCGTACGGAGTCCCGAGACCGGTTGCTGTATTGCCCGTGCCCGCGCTGCCCTGCGCAAACGCTGTTGCCGCCGAAATGAGAGTTGCGACACAAATCAGAATTTTAAGCGATCGTGTGACCATCGTCTGTTCCTTCACTTCCCGGCAAGGATGGACCGCCTAACCCGGGTTTGCGGCGCCCGTCGCAGTCCCATGACCAGGAACGGATATCCGCACCTCATGACCCTGACGAAGTGCAAGCGAAGCTGCAGCCACTGCTGCCTCGAATGCCGATTCCTTGGTCTGATAAACGTTCTCGGCCTTGCCGTCGTGACTGATACGCCACTCACCGCCGCTGCCAACGATCTCGTATGAAGCCAGTCCCATTGTACGCTCCCGCTTAATGCGTATTGGTTTCCTGCCATTTGTCCGGGTCGGACTTCTTGGTTCCGGAACGCTGCTCTTTCTCCGGATTGCCTTCCCAAGGCTTATCGGTTTGCGAGTGCGAACCTTGGTCGGTCTTCTGTCTGGGATCGTCGAGGGGGGATTCTTTGCTCATGGGGGATACCTCCAACGAAGGAAATCCCCGGCATTCCGCTAAGTTCCTACAGAGGTTCGGAGAAAAACGGGCGACTCGGAGTAATGGGGCGTTTATGCGGGGCGAGAGTCAAGAGCTTGAATTAGCAATAACCACCGCCACTGGCTCAATTGCCAAAGAGATCGCCCAGAGAACTCGCGACCCAGGGTAAACTGGCGGAGAGAGCGGGATTCGAAGTGACGGTACGCTCGTTCGGCGCGTAGGGACTCAGTGCCCATCGCGAACAATAAAAAAGGCGCTCGTCGAGCCGCCTTGTCGGCTCGACCCTGTCAATCACATTGCGGGGATCGGACGTCCGCCGGTCTCCACAAAACACCGTTTGAAAAACCGTTTTACTTGCCCCATCTCAAACGGTGCGCTTCCGCAACTGTTTGATATTGATGGCGCGCCCGAAGAGATTCGAACTCCTGACCCCCAGATTCGTAGTATGAATTCGGGGCTTTTCGGCTGCACTCGCCGACACGTCGCCATACTCTCGCCCTCCCAATAAGCTACTGATCGATCATCGATTTTCGCGCCGTGGCGCAGCCTGGCGTAATGCGACCTCGATGATTCTCATCGAGGACTTCCCCAGACTAAACCCAGACTAAAAATGGTGAAGGCACCCATGGCCGATCAGCGCGAGATTCTCACCAACAAGAGCATTGCGCGTCTGTGCGCGGGGGAGAAGCAATACAAGGTGCGCGATAGTGAGCTACCGGGATTTTTCGTGCTCGTCGGCAAGCGCCGGAAGACTTTCGTGGCGCAGGGTGAGTTCTGGCGTGATGGCGTTCGTGAATTCGCAGTCCAGGTAAAGCTCGGCGATTTTGGTGGGATGACCACGCGTCAAGCGCGAGGCAAGGCCAAGGAAGCACTCGGGTCGATAGCCAAAGGCCAACGTCCTGGTGAAGCTCCGACGATCAAGCCAGGCTCAATAACGCTTCGGCAGGCCTGGGAGCGCTATCGGGATGCGCATATGAAACGTAAGGGTCGAAACTCAGGGACGATTGAAAACTATCGAGATCACATGGAGCGGCTGTTCAAGGACTGGCTCGACAATCCACTTGCTCGGCTTGGCCGACAGCCGAGTTTTGTTGTTGAACGCCACGACAAGATTACGAAGGAAAACGGCCCCTACATTGCCAATGGGGCTATGCGCAGTCTGCGAGCAGTCTACAACCACGCCCGGAAAAGCAATACCGAACTGCCTGCCGCGAATCCGGTCTCCGCTATCGATTGGAAGAAGGAGCATCGACGCAACACGGGAATGGGACCAAACGACATCAGCGGTTGGCTTAAGGAGCTTTACGCACTGGACAACCCGTTGAGGCGGGAATTTCACCTTTTGACACTTCTCAGTGGATCACGACCAACAGCGCTTAAAAAGGTCCGCATGGAGCACATCGATCTGCGAGGGAGGCTTATCCATATCCCGAAGCCCAAGGGTGGAGAAGAAAAGGCATTCGACATCCCACTATCGCGGCCGATGATCCGCTGCATTATCCGCGCAATCAGGTGGGGCCGGATCATGTATCCCGAGCAAGGGAAATCGTGGTTGTTTCCAGCCGACAGTGAATCAGGACATCTCGTGGAGCACAAGGAAGAGCGAAATGTACTTTCCAAATGGGGTAACGATCTGCGGCAAAGCTATCGCACGCTTGCGCAAGCGGCAGGTGTTTCAGAGCTCGACATTCATCTGTTGATGAACCATTCGCTTCCCGGCGTGAACGCCGGGTACATCACGCGTGATCGTTTGCTTAGGGATCACCTGCGTCAACAGCAACAAAGAATATCAGAGTTGGTTGTCCATGGCCTCGAAATGAAGCGTGATCCTTCGTTAGCGCGATGGCTCGAAAGCGCGAAGGTCGAGGAGACTGCCGATCAGGCTGAACCAGGAGTCAGATCTGAGATGATGTCGATGGCAGCGTAGAGTGTAAGCTGTTGTCGCTATCCTTGACCGACAAGTGCTCTTCGTCGCGGAATCCATCCTCCGACCCCACGTTCAGAAACTACGCTTTGCGCGGTGACTGGAGGTAACGCTGCGGAATTAGCCGCGACAATCATTGTCGCGCTAGTCATTGCTTTGTGTCGGTTTGAACGATCGGATAGAGAGGAGAACAGTGCTGCGGCGGAGAGAGTGTCAGTCAATTCCCATTGAAAGACTAAGCATTTTCGACCTTCTTAGATCAAAACCTACCGTTTGAGCTATGAGTTTCGCCCCCGATAAAGGCCTGTTTTCCCGATGATCGGTCAGGGTTGCTCTCGTCAATGAAATCATCGAGGTATTCGGGCAATAGCGTCCATTGCCCACGATCCGCCTCTTCAACGAAGCGCCTCATCGATTCCTCCAGCGGAATCACAGGAGAATCATAACAGCAGCACTGCGTTTTCACACAGCCAGGGCCATTCGCGTCGATTTGACCGGACTAACAGCGACTTTCGTCTATCCTGGTGAACGGACATTCTCACCATAGGCGGGCATATCTCAAAGGTGGCCACAAGCAGACGAAGTTAGGTAATGAAGCCGAAAGGTCCTCAGCCAAGGACCGATCGGTACAAGTCCAGATATCGATCAGCCATCCGATCTACTGTAAAACGCTCGGACACCGCTGCTCGGCATGCGGCGCGATCAATTTCGCCGACGCGGCTGATCGCATTTACGGCTTCATCGACGTTATTGACCAAGAAGCCAGTCACGCCATCGTCGATCAGCTCGGGCATCGATCCGCGATTGCAGGCGATCACCGGCGTGCCGCAGGCAAGTGCCTCCACGACCGATAGTCCGAACGGTTCGTCGAAATTGATGAGATGAAGCAGCGCGCGCGCCGAGCCGAGGGCGTTGGTCCGGGCCTCTCCTCCCACCGGGCCGCGATAGACCACGGAACGCTCGTCCAGCGCCGGCACGACCTGCTCGTTATAATAAGCCTGATCCTGGACGATGCCGGCTATGATCAGCCGCCGTCCGGCGCGACCTGCCGCCGCAATCGCCTCGGCCGCCCCCTTGTCCGGGTGGATCCGGCCGAAGAAGAGCAGGTCTTCGCTGCCGCGCGGGTCGAAGGGAAAGTCCTTGAGCCTAATGCCGTGGTGGATGGTTGCTTCATAGCAAAGGTCCGGATGGCGATCGGCATCGCTGATCGCGACATAATGGACGCGATCCTCGTATGCCTTGAAGACGGGCAGGATGCGTTCCGAGGAGAAGCCGTGGATCGTCGTCACCACCGACGTCTCCACAAACCGTGAGAATGCGAGCGGCACGAAATCGGCCTGGTTGTGAATGAGGTCGAACTCACCGGCGCGCTCGAATACATGGGCGACGTGGAGCATCTCCCATACCTTGGCGTCGATAGTGGG
>Ga0070665_100005583_pt1 | contig 12935 bp, 11 predicted proteins | sample KBSS13metaG_FD_65862 | JGI IMG/M metagenome (GOLD analysis project Ga0070665, IMG submission 65862) | Switchgrass rhizosphere microbial communities from Kellogg Biological Station, Michigan, USA - KBS S1-3 metaG | ecosystem: Host-associated > Plants > Roots > Rhizosphere > Soil ... | reverse complement strand
TCAAGCGCGTTCTCGCGAAGCGCCGTGTCGGCTGCGTCGAGCTGGCCGTTTTCGATCAGCGTTTCGATGAGCAGCGCCAGCGCGAAGTGCATCCCCAGCCGGATCTCGTGAGCGTTCAGCAGATCAAGCGTCGCGCGGGCATCGGCTTCAGCTTCCGCCACCGCGCCGGCGCGCAGAAAGAACCATCCGCGATGCGCGGTCAGGAATGCGATCGCCGGCACGGAGGCCCGAGATCGCGCCTGGGTGAGCGCGCGTTCCAGATAGCGGCGGCCGAGATCCAAAGCATCCGTCGATAGCAGGCCGATTACCAACGCATAGAACGGCCCCACAACATCAGGCTGCCGCTCCGCGAACCATCCGCCCTCCTCCAGCGCATGTTCTATATGGCCGACGGCATCGCTCGCTTTCTCACTCGCACGAGCACGCTCAAACGCGAGGCTTGCAAGAACGAGGCGTTCGCCGGGTGTGTTGCCCGCAAGATGCTCGTGTCGCGCCAGCCGAGTCCGCGCACGGGCCCGTGCCTCGCGACCGGCCTGCTGCGCTTTGGCGGCGAACTCCGCCTCGAGAATCAGCCCGAGCTCTGTATCCCGCGGCTGCACGGAAACGATTGCCGACTCCAGCACCTCAACCGCCTGATCCGCATTCCCCGTTGCCGCGAACGCATTCGCAAGCTGACGAGCCGCGAAAGACACAAGCCGCGGCTCCAGCAGCCCAGTCATCGCCGCCGAGAAATGCTCCACCGCATCGGGCGTAGCCAGCCGCAATTCCGCCGATCCCAGTTCGAGTTGCACTTCGGCCCGAGCCGCACCCACCAACGGCGGCTCCACCAACGCACGCTTGAGCCACGAAACCGCAGCCGCCGGCGCTCCGCGAGACAACGCTCCCGCCGCCACCCGACGCAATAACTCAACGCGCGATGCATCCCCAGCCGGCTCCGCCTGCGCGATCTGCGTAGCAACGCGCTCATCCGAAGCCGCGCTCTCAATCAGAATCTGCGCCGCGCGCGCGTGAGCCCGCGCCCGCGCGTGAGCCCCGATGTCATCGTAAACGGCCTGCCGCACGATCGGATGCGCGAACTCGAGTGCCTCTCCCTCCTTGAGAATGGAAAGCGCCACCAGCAGATCCGCCGCGCGCGCCGCGTCTTCCGCAGGCAGCTCCGCGAGTCGAGCCGACTCCGAAACGCTCGCCCCGTCTCCGAGAACCGCAATCGCGCGCACGAGCGTCGTCGCTGAAGCCGGCGCCGATGACAACCGCAGCAGCACCGCACGCGCTACCGCACCCGGCCCGAATCGCCGCACCCGCGCCGCTTCCCGCGTCTCCGAAACAAACCTGCGTTCCTGCGCCTCCCGCAGCAAGGTCTCGAGATAAAACGGATTGCCACCCGTCGCACTGTGACAAGCAGCCGCAAACTCCTCCTCGACACTCGAACCCAACCGCTGCTCGCAAAGCGTGGCGCAGGCAGCGAGGCTCAACGGCTGCGGCCGCAGCACCTTGGTTTCGGGCGCGGCAGACAACTGCGCAAGATCCGCAGTGACATTCTCATGCGAGCGCACCGTCGCCAGCACAGCAAGCGCGAGGCCATCAAGGCGTGGCGTGAGATAACTCAGAAAGTGCAGCGACTCCGCATCGGCCCACTGCAGATCATCAACACAAAGCGCCACCGGCTTCGCGCGCGTGAGATTGTTGAGCAGCCAGTACAGCCCATGCAGAACGGAGAACGCGCTGTCTGAAGAAGATTCGGATTGCGCAGCCACGCGCGCCGCAAAGAGAGGCATCGCCAGCGCAGCGGCCCCTTCGAACAAGCGCTCGCGCTCAGCGGCAGAAGCCCGCGACACGACAGGCTCCAGCAACTGCCGCACGCACCCATACGGAAAATTGCGCTCCAGCTCACTGGCCCGAGCGCGCAAAACGGCGAACCCCAATTCCAAAGCAGCCTCGAACGAGGCCCGCAGCAGGCTCGTCTTGCCGAGACCCGCGGGACCTTCGATGAGCACGAGCTGGCCCTTCTCATCGCGCGCGTCTGCGAGCGCAACGTGCAGCTCCCGCAGCTCGCGTTCCCTGTCGAGCAGCGGCGCAGTCGAGAGAATTCCCACTTTATTAGTCATTCACGACATCGCGGGTCTAGAACGAAGCCACTTTTTTCCGTACACCTTCGCGCGACATCCCATTCGATCGGCCATGCGCCGCGTGTATTCTGGATCTCACCCTGAACGTCGTCCTTCATCATGCTCAGCGCATCCGAGCAGATCAACCTGGTCGAAGGCAGACCGCTGCCGCTCGCCAAGCCGGAGTTCCCCGACGGGACGCGATTGCGCACGCCCTGGGTGCGCCGAGGGTATCAGGGTTATGTGCCCGGCTTCGGCGGCCATCTCGTCGGCTCGTATCACGGCCGCTCGCAGGACTGCTGCTGGATCGTCGAGAACAAGCCCTTGCGCGCACCGTTGCGTCCGGGCGTGATCACCGTCGTGCCCGAGAAGCATGACGGGCACTGGAGTCTGGCGGGCCCGGTCGAAGTCGCCCATGTTTACCTTGCCGACGAACGGTTACAGGGATGCGCAGCGCCGCTGACCCAGGGCAGGCGCGTCGAGCTGGTCCCGCGCATCGGCTTCGAGGATCGAATCGCCGCAACGATTCTACGGATGCTCTTTGAGGAAGGGCCTCACACCGACCCGGGCTCCGCACTGTTCATCGAGCACGCCCTGGACCTGCTCTGCGTGCAGCTCGCGCGCGCGCACTCGAGCGCAAACGTCCCACCCTCCGCAACGGCGACCCGCGGCCTGACCCGCCGGCAAATCCGCCTTGTCTGCGACTACATGCACGAGCACCTGGACGAAGAGATCACCCTCACGGATCTCGCCGCTCTTGTTGGGCTAACCCGTTTTCATTTCTGCCGGGCATTCCGCCTAGCCACCGGATTGGCTCCTCACGGATGGTTGAGCGCCCACCGCATGCAGCACGCGCGAACGCTCGTCACGACAACCACGCTGCCGATAGCCCAGATTTCCCTGTCGGTGGGATACCGAACTCAGTCGGCGTTCGCCGCGACTTTCCGCAAGACTTTCGGCATCAGCCCGACTCGGCTCAGAACAGGTGCAGGGTGAACAACACCAGGAACATCGACGCCTGAGGCCGACGATCGTCGTCCTGAAGCATCCAATAGGCGTCGGCTGAGAAGGGTCGGGCGGTATCGACGCCCACTCCGGCGGCGATCGTATTCCGGAACCAGCCCCGGCCGCCCTCCTGATAGAACGCCTCGTCGTAGAGCTGAACGCGCACTACGCTCGAGCCCATCTCCAGCGGCAGCGTGAACCGCAGCCTGTTTCGATAGCGCGTCGTGCCGGCGTCGCTGAACACCCAGAGGTTGCGATCATCGAGCTGGATACGCCCGAGCTGCGCGAGCAGTGTCGCTGCCGCACGGAACTGGTACTCGACATCGCCGCCCTCCGGCTCCAACAGCGCGGGACCAGCGGTGATGCGCAGATTCTTCGAAAGCGCGAAGCGCCCTTCCAGCATCCCGAAGGCGAGATTGGTGCGACTGAGCGCGCCCGCCGCTAACGCATTGAGCGAGACCTTAGTCGGCCCCTCCGCCGCGAATGTGCCGCCGCTCCAGAGCAGCAGCAGGCACGCGAGCGCACGGCGCACTTCAGGTCTTCGGCGAACCCGGACACGCCGCACCCGTCTCGATCCACGCGGCGATCAGCTCACCGAACGCCTTCTGCGTGCCGGGTGCCGGCTGGCGTCCCGCGCCTGGATGCCACGCCCAGCCGACGAGCGTGTCGAGCGCCATGTGCTCGTGAATCTTCTCGAGCGTGCGCCCGCCGTTGCGCGCGGGGTCTTTGATTTGCTGACAGATGTCGCCGGTCTTCACGCCCTGCCAGGCCATCGAAGGGGGCGCGAGCATCCAGTGCGCGTGCCCGGGAATGGATTCGATCGGCGTCACGTTCGTCGGCGTGTTCTGTTTCTGATGACACGTACTGCACGGCAGGCCCGCCGGCCCGTGTCCTTCCTTGTCGGCACGCATCGTTGGATTGTGCGGATGAAGGTCATCGCCCTGTGTCGGCGTGCGATCCGCCGGATGGCAGTTGAGACAGCGCGGATGCTCGATCACCTTGGCGGCCTCGGTGAACAGCGCTGCCGAACGCTCGGCGCGATCCGCGATGCTGGCGAACGCACTGACGGGCTTCAGATCCTCGGCAGAAGAAACGACGACGCCAAACGCGGCGACGATGAAGAACATAAAGCGAAGCATCACGCGCTCCTCAGTTGCGCAGGATCGAGCGGCAGCGTGCGAACACGCTTCCCGGTAGCAGCGAACACTGCGTTCGCGACGGCAGCGATCACGCCGGATGTTCCCGGCTCGCCAACGCCGCCGGGATCCTCAGTGCTCTGGATGATGTGAACGTCGATCTTCGGCGCATCAGCCATGCGCACGACCTGATACGTGTCGAAGTTGCGCTGCTGGACGCGCCCTTTGTCGACCGTAACCTTCCCGTACAGCACGGCCGTAAGCCCGTAGATCACGCCGCCTTCGATCTGGGCACGAACGATGTCGGGGTTCACGGCGATGCCCGTATCGACAACGCACACGATGCGATTCGCGCGCACCTGCCCGGAGTTGCTGACGCTCACCTCAGCAACGATCGCGAGATGGCTACCGAACCCGGTGAACACGGCAACCCCTCGGCCGCTGCGCGCCGGAAGTTGCGTGCCCCACTGCGATTCCCGCTCAACCCGCTCGAGCGCCGCGAGTGCCCGGGGCGCCTTCGACATCATCGCCTTGCGATACGCGATGGGATCGCGGCCAGCCGCATGCGCCAGCTCATCGATCGCGCTCTCGACGACGAACACGTTGCGGGTCGGCCCGACACCGCGCCAGTTGCCGGTGTTCAGGCCATTGGGCGCATCGTTGCGCGTGAACTCGACGAGCACGTTCGGAATGTCGTACGGCCCCTGCGCATCGTCTACCGCGTCGAGATCGACACCATCCTTCGTGAAGCCTGGCAGCCACCGTGCCATGACGCTCGGCGCGACGACTCGATGATGCCAACTGGTCGGCTGCCCGTTCGCGTCTAGCGCCGCGGCCACATAGCTGTGATTGTGAAAGCGGTAGTAGTCGTGCTGCATGTCCTCTTCACGACTCCACGTCACTTTCAGCGGCGATTTCACCTGCTTCGCGATGAGCACGGCTTGCGAGACGTAATCCGTTTCGAGGCGGCGGCCGAAGCCGCCACCGAGATACAGGTTGTGAACGGACACGCGATCCAGCGGCAGGCCCGCGGCCTCGGCGGCCACCTTCTGTGCGCGGCCAACGATCTGGCTGCCGAGCCATACGTCGCAGCGGCCATCCGCGATTTTCACGGTACAGCTCAGCGGCTCCATCGCGGCGTGGGCGAGCATCGGCATTCGATACTCCGCTTCGAACATCCGAGCAGCTGAGGCTTTGGCTTTCGAGATGTCACCGACGCGCTCGGCGACGAGTCCTTCGCGCTTCAGCGCGGCGTCGGCTGCGGCAACGAGATCTGCGGTCGTGAGGGCCTTGTTCGCGCCTTCGCTCCACTTTGGCTGGAGGGCACGCATTCCTTTGAGCGCTGCCCACGTGTGATCGGCCACGACGGCGATGGCGTCCTTGATCTGCACGATCTGCCGCACGCCTTTGACACGCATTGCTGGCGCCGGATCGACAGAAGCGAGTGTGCCGCCGAAGACGGGGCACGCCTGCACCATCGCGTGGAGCAGGCCTTCGGGACGCGCGTCGAGGCCGAACTGCGCGGTGCCGTTGATCTTGGCGGGCGTGTCCAGGCGCTTCTGCGGTTTGCCGATGACGCGGAAGGAACCAGGCGATTTCAGCGGCGGTGACGCGGGAATCGGCTGACGAGCGGCATCGTCCGCGAGCTCGCCGTACGAAAGGCTGCGCCCCGATGACGCGTGCACAACGCGGCCGTTCTCCGCGCGGCACGCATCAGCGGTGACGTTCCAGCGCTGAGCTGCGGCGCCGACCAACATCACACGTGCCGCCGCGCCGGCCGCTCGCATGGACATCCATGAGCCGCGCAGTGAGAGCGATCCACCCGTGATCTGCTCACCCAGGATCGGGCTCGCATACGCGCCGCCTGCGGGCGCGGGTTCCAGCGTCACCGTGTCCGGAGAAACTTCGAGCTCCTCCGCGAGGATCTGTGCCTGCGACGTGTATGCGCCCTGCCCCATCTCCACGTACGGAAGAATGAGCGTCACGCGGCCGGATCGATCGATGCGCACGAATGCGGAGGGCTTCGGAGCCGCGGCGGTCGCGGCAGACTGCGCTTTACCCTTGAACGGGAATCCGATGAGCAGGCCGCCGCCCGCTGCCAACGACACGGCGAGAAAATGCCTGCGAGAGACGGCTGCCAGCGCGGAAGGTTTCGCGTTCATTTGGTACCGTCCCCGGCCGCGAGGTACTGGGCCGCGAGATGAATGCCGGCGCGAATGCGGCCGTAGGTTCCGCAGCGACAGATGTTCCCCGACATCACCATGTCGATGTCGTCATCGCTGGGTTTCGGATTCGCCTGAAGCAACGCCGCGGCCGACATGAGCTGGCCGGACTGGCAGTAACCACACTGCACGACATCCAGCTCGCGCCACGCTTTCTGTAACGCGCGGCCCGCCGCGGTCTGATGCAGCGTCTCGATGGTTCGAACCTGCGATTGGCCGACGGTGCTCACCGGCGTGAAACACGCGCGGCGCGCCTGTCCGTCGACGTGGATCGTGCAGGCACCGCACATCGCGATCCCGCAACCGTATTTGGTGCCCGTGAGACCGCACACATCGCGCAGCACCCAGAGCATCGGCGTATCGCCGTCGACGTCGACCTGACGGGTCTCGTCGTTCACACGAATTGAATAAGCCATCGGTCCTCCCCGTACGGGAAGGACGGTAAATCATCGCGCGCGGCGCGCTATCGAAGGATTGCGGCGGTTGTTGCGAAGTTGCGCCGAATGAATGCGCCGATGGATGAAAGTCAGTCGTCTATTTTGATCTGCGGATTCCAGGCCACTTCCCACACGTGCCCGTCGGGGTCGGAGAAGTAGCCGGCGTAGCCCCCGTAGAAAGTCTTGCCCGCATCCTTGATGACCTTCGCGCCGGCGCGGCGTGCGAGCGCCATCGCAGCGTCGACATCCTCAACGCTGTTGACGTTGTGTGCGAGCGTGAACTCGGTGGAACTGCGCGGCCCCTTCGTGAGGCCCGCGTCGTGCGCAATGCTGTCGCGGGGCCAGAGCGCGAGTTGCACGCCGGGCGCGAGATTGAAGAAGGCGACGGCGCCATGCTCGAACTCGGTGCCGATGATTCCGGGGGTCTGCCAGCCAAGCCCGTCGCGGTAGAACGCGACCGCCTTTTGCAAGTCGTCGACGCCGAGGGTGATGATCGTGATGCGGGGTTTCATGTATCGACCTCCATGTGTCTGCTGCAGGAGTCAGGACCCTTTCGGGATGCTATCAGACGGTGTGGCCCGAGCTGAGCAGGCACGACTACACTAGGCCGGTGCTGTCGATACAGAAGGAGACCCCCATGTTCCGCAATCTTCCGGCCCCGGGTAGCAAGCTGTCCGCCCTCCTGACGATCCTGACGGTGTGCCTAGCGCTCTCCGCCTGCAGCAAGCAAGCGTCCTCACCTGCGTCAGCTGAAGCGGCGCCGCAAGCTACGGCTGATACCGCTGCGGATGCGAATGCCAGCTACGAGGACCTCAAGGCACGCCAGGAAGAGCTTGCTCGACGCGAGGCCGCGGTCGCGGAAAAAGAGCGCGAGCTGCAGCTCGCTCAGCGCGAAGCCAAAGTCGCCGATCAGGAGCAGCAACTCGCGCGCGAGAAGAAAGAGGCGGAAGACGCCGCGGCGAAGGCGGCTACGGCAAGGGACAACGCTTTGAAGGTTGCCTCTGCGAAGAAGGCCGCGGCACGTGCGGCCGCCTCCAAAACACCTGCTGCCAGCAGCCCGAGCAAGCCGCCGGAGCCGGTGATCCAGAATGTCGAAGTGGCGGCCGGCACTCCGCTCACTCTCGCGCTCGCTTCTGATTTGTCATCGAAGACCGCGCAGCCCGGCGATTCATTCGAGGCGACCGTCGCTTCCAATCTCACGGTCAACGGGCGCGTGGTCGTGCCCACCGGAACGCGCGTCACCGGAAATATCACCGAGGTCATCTCCGGCAGCCGCGCGATCGGCGCCACGCCGACGCTGGGCCTGAAGTTCAACCAGCTCGAGCTGGAAGACGGCCAGCTCATTCCGATCACCGGCGAGCTGACGGAACAGGGCTCGAGCGAAAAGGTTCGCGATACGGCGAAGATCCTCGGCGGCGCGGCGGTCGGCGCGGTGCTGGGCCACCAGGTCAAGACCAACAATACCGGCAAGATCGTCGGCGGCCTGCTGGGCGGCGCGATTGGCGCCGTCGCCGCGAAAAACACCGGAACGGAAGTGGAGCTCGCATCGGGCTCGACGCTGACGCTCACGACGGGCGAGCCCTTCACGGTGAAAGTGCGACCCTGAGTTATCGCGAGGTCGTGTGACAGGTGAGGAGCTGGCGCGCGCGCCAGCCGTGGCGCGCAGCTCCCATCGCCTTTCGTATTTTTCAAGGCAGAGAACGACACCGCAGGGTGCAGAATCTCGGCACTTGATACGAGAAGGCTTGCATGACCGACAAAGACCATGACACCGAACATGGCCGCCTCGGCCGGCGTTCATTCCTGAAAGCAGTCGGCGGCGCCGCGGCGGGACTCGGCGCAGTCGGGGCGGCGCAGGCTGCAGGCGCGGCGGAAACCGCCCCACCCGCTTCTCCTGCCCCACCTGCTCCTTCGGCGCTGCCACCCAGCGCGGAGCAGGAGAGCCGCGAATACAGCGGCGTCTTCAGTTACACGCCGGAGCAGGAGAAGCGCTATTTCCAGGAGCATCCCGGCTCCGATTTCATGGTGGACGTGATCAAGGCGGTGGGCATCGACTACATCGCCGTGAATCCAGGCACCAGTTTTCGCGGCCTGCAGGAATCGCTCGTCAACTACGGCGGCAACCGCAAGCCCGAGCTGATCACCGTCAACCATGAAGGCATCGGCGCGACGATCGCGCATGGCTATTTCAAGGCGGCGGGCAAGCCGATGGCGGTGCTCGTGCACGGCGCGGTCGGCACGCAGCACCTGCCGATGGCCGTGTACAGCGCTTGGTGCGACCGCGTGCCGATGATCGTGCTGATCGGCAACCACAACGAGCCGTCCGAGCGCGGCGGTCCCACAGACTGGTATCACAGTGCGCAGGACGTGCCTTCTATCCTGCGCGATTTCACCAAGTGGGACGACACCGTCTACTCGCTGCAGCAGTTCTCCGAATCGATGGCGCGCGCCTACAAGATCGCAATGACGCCGCCGATGGGCCCCGTGGTGCTCGCCATCGACACGCATATGCAGGAAGAATCCATCACTGGCAGGCCGCCGCGTCTGCCGGTGCTCTCGCCCACGATTCCCCCGCAGGCTGACGTCAACGCGCTCCGCCAGATCGCCGAGTGGCTGGTAGCCGCGAAGAATCCGGTCATCGTGGCGGGCCGCGTGGCCCACAACCAGGCGGGCATCGACCTGCTCGTGCAGCTCGCCGAGCTGCTGCAGGCTGGCGTCGTCGACCAACGCAACCGCGTGAACTTTCCGACCTCGAACCCGCTGTCCGCGGGCTCCGTGGGCCAGGCCGACGTGATCCTCGGACTGGAGCTCACTGGCGCCGTCCCGGGCGCGGGACAACAGGGCAAGCGTACCGTCACCATCGGCACGGGCGATCTTCTGATCAGCCGGAACGTGCAGGATTTCCAGCGCTACGCACCGGTCGACCTCTCGGTGGCCGGCGACGCGCAGGCCAGCCTGCCGTTCCTGATCGAAGCGGTGAAGCAGCGCCTGACGCGCAGCAGCCGCAACGTCATCGCGCAGCGTGGCAAGGCCTGGCACGAGCGCTGGCGCCAGCAGCGCGAAGCCGACCTCAACGCGATGCGCTACGGCTGGAACAATTCACCGGTGTCGACGGGCAGACTCTATGCCGAACTCTGGGACCAGATCCGCGAGCGCGACTGGTCGCTGGTTTCCGCCGACATCTTCCAGAGCTCCTGGGCCAACAAGCTCTGGCCGATCGATCGCTATTACCAGCACAACGGGTCTTCGGGCAGCGCCGGCATCGGCTACGGCGCGCCCGCCGCGCTCGGCTCGGCGCTCGTGCACAAGCAAAACGGCGTACTCGCCGTGAACGTGCAGAAGGACGGCGACCTGATGTTCTATCCCGGCACGCTGTGGACCGCGGCCCATCACCGGGTGCCGATGCTCACCATCATGCACAACAACCGCGCCTACCATGCCGAAACCATGGTGATGCAGGAGATGTGCAACCGCCGACGGCGCGGCGTGGAGGGCGCCGCGAGGATCGCCACGACGATGGACGATCCGCCGATCGATTTCAGCAGCGTCGCGAAAGGCTTCGGCATGTGGTCGAGCACGCTGATCACCGATCCGGCGCAGTTGGCTCCCGCGATCCGCGAGGCGCTCGCCGTGGTCGATTCGGGGCGGCCCGCGCTGCTCGACGTGCACTGCTCCGGACGCTGAGGGGATGAAGATGAGCACACGATACTTGCTGGCGATTTCGCTGCTGCTGGGAGCCGGCGCAGTGAACGCCGCAGAGGAACGCAGCGGCGAGCAGTTGTTCAAGGACTTCGGCTGCGTGCTCTGCCATGGCAGCACCGGTTACCGGGGCGGCATCGGCGGCAGGCCCATCGCACCGATGCAGCATTCGATGGACGCCTTTCGCATCCTGGTGCGTTCTCCCGGCAACGCGATGCCGGCCTTTGCGCCGCAGGTGCTGAGCGAGGAGCAACTGAAAAAACTGTATCAATTCCTCAGCTCGATCAAGCCTTCGCCCGAAGTGGCCGAGCTCCCTCCATTGAAGAGCCTGGGCGCCGGGGCGCTGAAGAAGTAGCGCATAGACACTACCCGTCGTATACTGAACTACATGGTTCAGTATTCAGACTCCCGCCTCGACGCCTCCTTCGCCGCGCTCTCGGACGCCACCCGCCGTGGCGTGCTGGAGCAGCTCGGCCGTTCCGATGCGACGATCACGGACCTCGCCGACAAATTCCACATGACCCTCACAGGCATGAAGAAGCACGTCAGCGTCCTCGAGGAGGCGGGGCTCGTCACCACGGAGAAGGTCGGGCGCGTACGCACCTGCAAGCTCGGCGCGCGCGGCCTCGAAGATGCGGCAGCGTGGATCGAGAGACACCGTGAGCTCTGGAGCGCGCGCTTCGACGAGTTGGACCGCGTGGTCGAGGAATTGAAACGCAACGAGCGCGCCGAGCGGCCCAACAAGAGAAAGTGAGACCCCAGCCATGAAGAACCCCACGACTGTCGAACGTAAATCCGATCGCGAGCTCGTCGTCACGCGCACGTTCGACGCGCCGGCGCGCCTCATTTTCCAGGCCTGGAGCAAGCCGGAGCTGTTCAGGCGCTGGTGGCTTCCGAAGTCGATGGGAATGACGCTGGTGTCCTACGAAGCGGATATTCGCACCGGTGGCAGTTACCGGCTCGAGATCAGCCACCAGGGCTCGAAGCCGATGGCGTTCTTCGGCAAGTACCTCGAAGTGACGCCGCACTCGCGGATTGTCTGGACGAATGACGAAAGTCCTGACGGTCCCGTGACGACAGTGACGCTCGAGGAGAAAGGCGGCAAGACGCTGCTGGTTCTGAGCGAGTTGCATCCTTCGAAGGAGGCGCTCGATGCTGCGGGAACTGGGGCGCTGGATGCGATGCCTGAGACGTTTGAGCAGCTGGATGCGCTGCTTGCCGAGTTGAGCGCGGGCGGGGCGCGGTAGCAAAGAGAGCCGCTGCCGGTTTGAGAAGGTGCAGGAGCTGCACGCGTGCCTGTCTGACGAATGCGCGCGTCTGTCGGATGACTGTTGGACAATGAAAAGCCGACTTCGGGACAGTTGGCTGGGGTGGCAGGATTCGAACCTACGTATGGCGGGATCAAAACCCGCTGCCTTACCGCTTGGCGACACCCCAACGAATCGGCTGCCTCATCCTTCCCGGCTGAGCCGGTCGAGCACGGGCGAGGTATTCAAACCCCGGGCCACGAAGCTCGTCCAGCGATCCGGCACGCGTGCCGCCACGCGTTCCGCATCCGCCGCTTGCGGGAAATCCGCGAACACGCATGCGCCGGTTCCCGTGAGGCGCGCGGCGCCGAACTGGGCGAGCCAGTCGAGCGCATCGGCAACCTCGGGGAAGCGCGCCCGCACGACGCTCTCGCAATCGTTACGGCCGCCCGTCTGGAAGAGGGCGCGCATTGTGATCTTAGGGGAATTTCGTGTCAATTCAGGGGCCTGGAAGACGGCTGCGGTGGCCACGTGGACGCGCGGGTGGATCACGACGAACCAGCGCTCCGGGAGCTCGACCGGAGTGACGTGCTCGCCCCGGCCTTCCGCCCAAGCTGATGAACCGGCGACAAAAACCGGGACGTCGGAGCCAAGGGTCAGGCCGATGGCGGCGAGCTGAGCCGGGGTCAGGTGGGTCGACCAGAGGTGGTTCAAGGCCAAGAGCGTGGTGGCGGCGTCGGAGCTGCCGCCGCCCAGGCCGCCGCCCATCGGGACGCGTTTGGTCACGCGCAGTGACGCGCCGAGCGGGGTGCCGGTGGCGACCTTCAGCGCCCGCGCGGCCCTGACGACAAGGTCGGACTCCGGTGGCACGTCGGCTGGGCCGGCGGCGCGCTCGATGACGCCGTCGTCGCGGACGGCGATGGCGATGTCGTCGCAGAGGTCGATAAGCTGGAAGACGGTTTGGAGGTCGTGAAAACCGTCGGCGCGCCTGCCCGTGATGTGCAGGAAGAGATTGAGCTTGGCCGGAGCCGGCCAGTGCGACTCAGCCACGATCAGCTGCCCCAATCGTCCACGAACAAGCGCA
>Ga0070665_100005580_pt1 | contig 12938 bp, 14 predicted proteins | sample KBSS13metaG_FD_65862 | JGI IMG/M metagenome (GOLD analysis project Ga0070665, IMG submission 65862) | Switchgrass rhizosphere microbial communities from Kellogg Biological Station, Michigan, USA - KBS S1-3 metaG | ecosystem: Host-associated > Plants > Roots > Rhizosphere > Soil ... | reverse complement strand
AGGCACAGGCCAAAAGACTTCTCGCCCGCCTCCGAAACCTCGGCTTCTCCGCCGACTTCGACAGCCTCAAGCCGATCCCGCAGCCGGTAGTTTCATATTAGTGGCGCGCTCCGATGAATCTGCCCTCCAGGGAGGATGATCTCTTGGCCATCGACTACGAGAAGCGCGACGGCGTCGCCTACATCACGCTGAACAACCCGTCCAAGGCGAACATCCTCGACAAGCCGACCTCGGACGCGATCTCCGAGGCGTGGATCGACATGTGGGAAGACCGCTCGATCCGCTGCGCCATCCTGACCGGCAAGGGCGACACGCACTTCTGCGGCGGCCACAATCTCGCGCCGCGCGAGAACATCACCGAGGAGGAGCGCGAATATCTCCGCACGCAGCGCATCTTCTGGCCGCTGGCGGGAACGGTGCACGGCCAGAAGACCGGCGTCGACGGGCGCATGGGCGATCACTATCCGCGCGTCTGGAAGCCGGTGATCGCGGCGGTGAACGGCTGGGCCGCGGGCGCCGGCCTCTACATACTGCTCGCGTCGACCGACATCCGGATCGCCAGCGCCGAGCATGCCCGATTCAAGTTCGCGCTCCTGACCCAGGGCTGGCTGGGCCACGGTCCCGGCGCCAGCCTGCTGGCCAAGCAGCTCCGCTACATCGACGCCATGAAGATCCTGCTGACCGACGAGCCGTTCAACGCGGCAGAAGCGCTGCGCATCGGCCTGATCAATGAGGTCGTGCCGCATGCGCAACTGCTCGAGCGCGCGGAGAAGATGGCCCGGCACATCTGCACGCTGCCGCCGACGGCGGTCCGGATGATGAAGGAGTTCGTGGTGCGCTTCGGCGACCTGCCGACCGACCAGGCGTGGCACGTGCAGAACCTGATCAATTCGCTGCTGATCCAGACGACGATAGACGGCGAGGAAGGCCGGCAGGCGTTCAACGAAAAGCGCAAGCCGAACTTCGAAGGCAAGCTGCGCAAGCGCGGCGACGCCTGGCCGGACCTTTCGGAAGAGGATCAGAAGCGGTTGGACGAAGCGTACCGCAGCGGCGAATTCTGACGGAAATCCAAGCTGGACTTCATATTCTTCCGGATCGCGAGCTTCCAGTTCGCCCAACCGATGGCTACCGGATAAGGACGATTGCGATGCCAAGCGGCTTGGCAAAGGCTTCCCATGACGATCGGCGGTCAGCACGGGTGGTCCTCGCGTTTCGCCAATGCCAGGAAAAAGCGATTGCCGAGCGAGAGACCTGCCATGTCCGTCTGGTACCGATCCATCCCGCTATCCATCGCCAAAGGCGGACCGGGATCGACGATCCGAAGCGGGAGCGGGCTGGGCATTGCTCGATGTCACGGCGCTTCGCGCCGCGCTTTGCATAGTGGCTGACAATCTCCGCATAGTTGACGGAATCGATTATCACATCGTCCGGCAATGCCGCGACACGATCCCATCCGCTTCGTCGAGAAGCGTGGCCGGTAGGGGGAAGCATCCAGCGCTACGCCGCTCATTCGACATTGGCCGCGCGCCGTCGGCCGGCGAGAAAGTCATCGACCGTGGCACCGGCTTTTCCGGCGGTGAACTTGCGGCTAAGCGCCTGAGCGCGCGCTACGGCCTGACTGACCGTCCGCAGCACGATGGCGCCCTCGGCTTCCTCGATGATCGCCTCCCGCCGGAAGCCAGTCCGTGCCGGCGGCGCAGATCCGCCGGAAGGCTCATCCGCCCGTTGGGGCATTACATGGACGTTCAGTGACATGGCTTCGAGACTCCAAATTCGTTCCGCGTGAGTGCAATGGGGACAGTGAAACATAAGATTGCCCCTGTGCCACAACCTGCGAGATAGATCATATCATTCGGTTAGGCTACGCGTCCGTCGCGCGTCCAGTTGTGTAAAGCGCGCAGCCTCGCTCAACCCGCACCGCCAATGCCGCGGCCGAGCAGACGATGCCGGGCTGTATGGTGCGCGCCTCGAACGCTATCCTGCAGCAATGCGTGACACCACCCTGACCGCCGGCAACGCGACCAGCATCGCAGCCGCGCTCGACTGCCTCAAAAGTGGCCGCTACCGCGAAGGTGAGGACGCCGTGCTGGCCGAGAAGGACTGGCGGCCCCGGAGCGAATCGGAGGAGAGATCCCCGTCGAAACCTTGGTCGATCGGCTAGCCGAGTTGCTGCTCGTGTAACGGGTTCGCAGCAACGTCCAGCGTGCCGGTCCGTTCATTACGCGAGGTTGGAATGGTCGCGTCTATCGAAGAGCGGTCGCTCAGCCTTGAAGCCCGCCCTTGCCCGTCGCTTGGGCGGGCTTTTTATTGGTGTTGCGAGTTCAGCAGGTGTCCTTCACCACTGCTTCCTGGATGAAGCAGTGCGAGGGACACCGACTGTATTGGGCGGGCATATTTGACGGGCACAGATCGGGAGCCGCCCCCGGCACTTAGGAGCGTTCGACAGCTCGCAACGAGTCCGGTCTGACCCGCCCCCACTCCTCCCATACTCTTCGCCGGCCATCAGCGCGCCACTGGATCCCGTCTTTCCGGCTCGAGCGCCCAAATACTGCACCTACCGGCAACGGACGGAAATTTGCCCACTGAGCGCGACCGCTACAATTTAATGAGCCAGTTGCTCAGATCATTTTCGCATCCTTCCGGCTGCGAAAGATTCGCAAGGATGGGACAGTCTATGGCGCCACCCCGGCGCGGACAGGCCGCCGCGAGATTCTCAAGGGTGGAAGAGGGATGAATGTCGAGGGACCGCACCGCAGCTAGCGTTCGTTGGGCCACTCGGTACACGTCTCCGCAAGTACGATGACCGCCGTCGACTCCAAGTAGTTCTCCGATCGCGTCCAAGGAAAATCCGAGGGCAAGAGCACGATTTATAAAGCGAATGCGGTCGAGGTGTTCTCGATGATAAGTGACCTTGCCCGACGGTCCAAGGCGGCGTCGGGGTTGAGGTACCAGACCAATCGTCGTGTAACTGCTGATTACATCCTTAGTGACGCCCGACAACTTTGCCAACCCGGCGAGGTTGAGGGGAACGAATGACGGCATTGACCCCTGCGATACCTTGAGGTCTTGAGCGCCGCAGCTATAGGCCTGTTCTTCTGCCTGCCGTAGATTATCGGGCCCAGTGAGAGCGACGCGCAGGATCGGATGGCGAGAAGCCTGCTGCTTCGGCAATTGGCGAAAAAAAGCCCGCAGGTTTCGCAGCTCACGCCAAGCCAGACCCATGCGGTAGGAGACGGACCAATGTTGCCATCGCGCAAGGCGCGAATCGGGCAACACAAACACCACGGACACGGCCACGCAAACAAAAATCACCATCGAATATACAGGATTATCAAGAATCCATCCGAGGTATTCCACATCGCGGCTGCCACGATTATTCCCCACACCTACCCTACGCAGTGCGCAGGTCCGATGTATCAACGTCTACGGATATCCGTGGGTTACCGTACGGTTTAGGACGCCGCCGGGCGCGGCAGGGTCGTCAAGAGGCGCGGGTAGTCCGCCCTACGCTTCTTGATAGCTGCGGAGAGCGTGGATCCGGCAAAGGCGCGCGCGCGGTGGCGACAATGCGGGCATGTCACGCGGATTTGACCGGTTCCCGTCATGGCTCCGCTAGAGCCTTGCTCCCGCTAGAGCCCTTGCTGAAGTCATTCAGCCAAGCGAACCGCGTGTCGCAAGCCGAACAGACGAAGCCGAAGTAGTACCGCCCCTTTACCGTCTTAGCGCGTGCCCCGAAATACCGGAGTGGGCTTTTGCGAGCAAATATGGGCCAGACAGCGCACCCTGCGAAGGAACGTTTCTCGGTTGCGGGCGTTCGTTGCACTACCAAGAAAAGACAGGGAGTTTAGGCAATGAAGCGCATTATGCTGATGACCTTCGTGGCGTGCTTGCTCGGAGCTTGCAGCGTCAACACCAGGACCGTTGAAACCCGCCCGACGCCGGCCACGGTCGTGACGACGAGCCCGGCCACGACCACGTATTCGACCACCACTCCCGCCGGCACAACGTCGACCACGGTCGTCCGCTAAGGCGTGTCTTGACCGCGTGATGAGGGAGGAACGCTATGGGTCTTCTGGACATTTTCGGTGGATCAGAGAGCGGTAGCGGGCGCGTTCCCCCGCTGGCCAGAGGCCTCGCTGAGCTGCTTGCCTACAGCAAGCTGAAAGACGGTAGAGCGGAGGGAACACCTCCTCAGGGCAGCACTGATTATACTGCGCAATTGGAAGAGTTCTTTAAGCCCTCGCCTACGGGCGGCCCGACCGCCAAAGGCGTGGTCGGCGCGTTGCTCACTGGCGGAATGATGGATTTGGTCCGGCAGTTTCGGAGCGCCGATAAAGGCGATGCAATTGATTCGTGGATAGCACGCGGCCCAAACAAGGCAGTCTCCTCGGGCGACCTGTCTCAAGTGTTAACTGACGAGCAGATCGCTTACCTTACGGACCGGACGGGCCTTTCGCGGGAAGAACTTCTGAAAGGCCTAAGCGAACGTCTTCCGCAAGCAGTGGACAACTTGACCCCCGATGGTCGACTCCCCACGGCTGAAGAAGTGCAGCGGAGGATTTGACGTTCACTCGAGCTCATCGATTGCGAGCTCGTGGATTGCCTCTCTAGTCAAGTCGGTCATGCTGTCTCGTGTCGTCTACAGTCGCGCCCTTGGCGTCCTTCAGATTGTTAGGCGCATCGATGACCTCATCGGCTGTAATTGTATCCGATGTCGGTTCGACCGGGCACTCGGATGACGAAGCGTGTCTCGGGCATGTCCATCTCCTGCCGGTGGTGCTCCTGAAACGCGTTCCGGCCGCAAAAATTGAGCGCGCCCCGTCGCATTGCGAAGGGCCCGCGCCCGGACATGAACGATTATCGGCGGAACAATGTGGCACGCGCGCCACAAGCCAATGTCCTGCGAACGTACGCAGCAACCTCGCAAAGTCCCCTGACGTAGATGGGCGTCGAATTTGCAGAGGTATGCGGCAATGGACCAGGAATCGCGGCAGCTCTTGTTGGGAGTGCTTCTCTACGTGGCGGGGATCGGCGGGACCGTTGCGACGCTAGGCGCTGCGTTCGCTGGGAACTAGGTGACCCCCTCAGATGGTCTCTGCAGCTCCGTCGGGCCTGACGCGTCGCCGCACCCGGCTCAGCAAATCGCCGAAGCGCCTTTGCTCCGGTCGGCACACCATGCCAGCGCTTCGGCCTTCGAAGCCGTCCTGGACGGAGCATGGCATTGCCTCCAGGGTACCTGACGTGAGCGCGACTCCCCGCCCCAGCACCACCGGACTGCGCCGCTTCTTGGATCTCGAGCAGCAGCGCGCCTGGATGCAGAGCAAGACGATCCTCCAAGACGCGGACGAGCGCTCGGAGTCCGTGGAACTGCGCCTCAAATATGCCGCGCGGTTAGAGAAACTGCTGCGCCGGCCGCAGGCGCCCGAGGTCCTGGAGCTTCTCCGGCGCTACGGCCGCCGCTGCATCCCGATCCCACGCCGGACCGAGCGGCACTATTGGTCGGTTTCCTGCCTGCCCTCGACCTCCGACAAGCCGCTCGTCCGCGTCAATGCGAGCTGGATGGAACTGTTTACGGTCTATGCCGACGGCGAGGGCGTCCGCGCCCGCTTCATCGTGCATCTTTCCGACTTCACCAGCGACCATTCCCTCGACCAGGGCCGGGTGGACGACGCCTTCCTCGAGCGCTGTGTCGCGTCGCCGGAAGACGTCGGCTACTTCTTCCCCCGCGGCGCGGACATTTTCGGCATCAAGGTCCGCGGGTTCTCCTCGATCGGCAAGTTCCTCGCGGCACGCCGTGCCTTGCGGGCCATCCGGGCCTTCAACCTGACTCACATGAACCGCGGCCGGAATGCCTACCAAGCGAGCCACTGCTACAGCCTGGCGGACCACATGGTGGGTGATGCTGGGCGTTAGCCCAGAGCGCCGCCTGCCCGGAGGTCGGCGATCCGTTCAGGCGGCAGTCCGAGGACCTCGGCGAGCACGTGATCGGAATCCGAGCCCAATCCCGGCGCGGGCCCCGTGGTGCGGCCGAAGCAGGAGCGCCAGGGCAATCCCGGCAGCACGCCTGCGCCGTGCTTGTCCCAGAATTCGCGGGCGGCGAGGTGGGGGCTCTTCACCAGGTCTTCATGGCGTGCGAGGGCGGCCGCGGGAATACCGGCATTGAGCAGCGCTTCAGCGGTGGCGGATGCCGATTGCGACGCAGCCCAGGCGGTCAGGGCCGCGTCGATTGCCGTTTGCGCGTCGACGCGTTGGCCGAGATCGAGCGCCGCCATGGCCGACAATCCGGGCACGAGGCGGCACAGCGCCAGCCACTCTTCGTCCGTGCGGATGGCGATGCCGATCCAGTCGTCGTCACCCGCGCAGCGCCAGGCGCCGTGCGGGACATGATGCGCCGACGCATTGCCCATCGGCTTTGGCGGCATGCCGAGCTGGGTCATGATCAGGGGCTCGGCCATGGTCCACAGCATCGCCTCGATCATCGAGAAATCGATCCTCGCCACGCCGCCGTGATGCTGCCGATGCCACAGCGCGGCGGCGGCAACGAAGGCGAGCATCAGGCCGCACATCGGATCGAGCCAGGCAAAGCCGATGCGGGGAGCGATGTCGGGGTGACGGTTCAATCCGGCGAACCCGGCGTAGCTCTGCAGCAAGGTCCCATAGGCGACCGCGTGCGACTCCGGCCCTGTCCTCCCCATCCCCGATGCCGAGACATAGATCAGATCGGGGTTCACGGCTTTCAGCGCCTCCACGCCCAGGCCAAGCCTGTCCATCACACCGGTGGCATAGTTTTCGATCAGGATGTCGGACTTCGCCGCCAGCGCCCGCGCAAGCTCGACGGCCTCCGGCTTCTTCAGATCGAGGACGACGCTCTTCTTCGCCTGGCCGAGCACCGTATGCAGCTCCGACTCGCGCCCGGGGTCGCCCCTGCCCGGCGCCTCGACCTTGATCACGTCGGCTCCCATCGCCGCCAGGTATCGCGTCGTCGTCGGGCCCGCGATCACCCAACTGAAATCGAGCACGCGGATGCCGGACAGCGGCATCGGGCCCTTTGGCGAGCGGTGCTTGCGGGTCGATGCGGAAATGGACAGGCCGAACGGCGGGCTCGGAATCCGGATCGGCCTGCCCGCGAGCTGGCTCGACCGGTAGTAGCGGCGATGGCGCATCTGCGGCGTATCCAGATGCTCACTGACCTCGCGCAGGGGAAAGCTCGGGACGTGTGCGCGCTGCGCGGTGTCGGCGATCCACTGCTTGTCGTATTGCCCGCTCCACGCCGACATCAGCGCATGCAGGGCATCCCAGTTCTTCACGCGGTTGGCCTTGGGCACGAAGCGCGGGTCGGCGCCCCAGTCCGGCGATCCCATCGCGCGCAGCCACGAGGCCCACTGCTTCTCCTCGCGCGGCGAGATCGCGGCGTAGCCGTCGCTTGCCGGCAGGATCGTCACCGTCGCGCCGTTGCCGTCACTCAGGCGCTTGCGATCCCAGCTCTTGCCGGTCAGGCCTGCGCGCGCGAGCTCGGTCATCGAGAGCGTCGCCAGCGCTTCGTGGATCGAGACATCGATCGACGCGCCGGGTTGATTGCCCTGCGCGGCGTGCATCGCGGCACAGGCGGCTGCCAATCCGCCGATGAAGGCGGATTGCTCACCGACGGGACGTATCGGGGCCTCCGCCAGATCGTCGACCTGCCCGGTGAGCTGGCGCGAAATCCCGCTGGCATAGAACAGCGTGAGGTCGGAGGCCGGGTCGTCGGCCCGAGGGCCGGTCTGGCCATAGGGAGAGATGGTGACAACGATCGCCGACGCATTGATCCGGCGCAGTTCGGCCAGCTCATGACCGCTCACAGCCAGGTCCTTCGGCTGTCCTTCCCGCAGGATCAGATGTGCCGCCGCCAGACGCTCGCGCGCTTCCGTGGCGTCCGCGGCAACGAGCTTGCCCTGGTTCAGGTAGGCCAACAACGTCGTGCCCGCATCCGGATCGATGCATGTCACGCGAGCGCCGACATCCATCATCAGTCGGCCGCAGACCGCGGCCGCTGCACCGCTTCCGATCTGAACGACTTCGAACCCCGCCAGCAGCGTCATGCCGCCACCGCGGTCAGCTTGTAGCGCAGCCAAACCGCGCCGCCGTCGAGGACTTCATGGCCGGTGAGGGTCATGCTTTCGATCGGCGCGGGGCCGAGTTCCTCGTCGCCCGAATTGAAGACGACCGGCGTGGCGGAACTGCCGTCGATGGTCGGATTGATCACGAGGCTCAGCTCGTCGATGAGGCCGGCGCGCAGCAGCGCACCGTTGGCCCCGCCTCCGCCCTCGAGCATCAGCCGCTCGATTCCGAGCTCGCGGTTCAGGGTCTCGAGCGCGGCGCCGAGGTCGATCTCGCTTTTGCCTGCGAAGATGTAGGAGATGCCGTCGCTTTGCAGGCCGGCGAGATGCGAATCGGGAACTGCTTCCGTCAGGATTACCAGGATCGCGTCGCCACCGATGTCCGAGCGGTGCCACACCGCCTTGCCATGGGCATCGAGGAAGATGCCCCAGGCCTGAGGCTTGCGCTGGGCGTACCAGTTCTCGCGCGGCACGACCCGATCGGTCGGCGGATAGACCAGTCCCTTGCCCTTCGCGAATTCCTGCGCGGTCACCCGGCCGCACAGCCACGAGCCGCCGCCGAGCTGGTCGTGCAGGCGCTCGAACAGATCGGGGACGATGTTGGCTTTCGGCCGTTGCCGGCTGCCGTGGATCCGGCCGTCGACGCTGCAAACCATGTGGCAGATGACATAGGGCTTCATGCACGGCAGCTTAGCCGAACCGATCGAGAGGACGAAGACCATGCACAGACTGACGCTCGCCCAGGCCAACAAGATCGTCGAGACCGCGCTGGCCAAGGCCCGCGAGCTGAAGACCAAGCCGCTCGCCGTGGCGGTGCTCGACGATGCCGGCCATGTGAAGGCGCTGCAGCGCGAGGACGGCGCCAACATGTTCCGCAACGACATCGCCATCGGCAAGGCGTGGGCCGCCCTCGGCATGGGCGCGTCGAGCCGCACCCTGCTGCAGCGCGCCAAGGACAACCCGCAGTTCTACGGCGCGCTCGCCGCCGTCAGCCAGGGCAAGTTCGTGCCGCAGACCGGCGCCGTGGTCATCAAGGACAAGGACGGCACCGTGCTCGGCTCGGCCGGCGGATCGGGCGGCACCGGCGACGAGGACGAGGCGGTGTGCATCGCCGGCATCGAGGCGGCAGGGTTGAACTGGGGCTGACTGCAATCGGCTTGCTGGGAGCGCGGCTCTCCAGAGCCGCTCATGGGATGTAGCAGTCCGAAACGAGCGGCTCTGGAGAGCCGCGCTCCCAGCAGATCAAGGCACCCTGGCGAAAAGCCCGTTCTACGGGTCGAAAAGGCCCTTGCCCGGGCGGGTTGCGCCGGGGCGCGGGCGGGCCTAATGGTCCCCGGCCATTCTGGAAGGACCCATGTTCGAGCCCGCCGAGCGACTGAAGAACGTCAAAGTTTCCGCCTCTGCCGCCATGACCCGCAAGGTGCGCGAGCTGCGCGCCCAGGGCGTCAAGATCGTCGGCCTGTCGTCGGGCGAGCCCGACTTCAAGTCGCCGGCCAACGCCATCGAGGCGGCGCACCAGGCCGCCCTCGCCGGGGACACCAAATATCCGCCGCAGGACGGCCAGCTCGCGCTCAAGAAGGCGGTGCAGAAGAAGTTCAAGCGCGACAACGATCTCGACTATGCGCTCGACGAGATCATGATCAGCAACGGCAGCAAGCAGATCATGTTCGGCGCCACCATGGCGAGCGTGAACCCGGGCGACGAGGTGATCGTGCCCGCCCCCGGCTGGATCAGCTACGCCGACCAGATCAAGCTGTGCGGCGGCATTCCGGTGCCGGTCTCGTGCCCCGAGAACAACCAGTTCCGCCTGCGTGCGGCCGACCTCGAGGCGGCGATCACCGACAGGACCAAGTGGGTGGTGCTGAATTTCCCCAACAACCCGACCGGCGCCGTCTGCACGCGCGAGGAGATGAAGGAACTGGCCGAGGTGCTGCTGAAGCACCCGCACGTGCTGGTGATGGCCGACGAGATCTACGAGCATCTCGTCTATGACGGCGTCAAGGCTCATTCGATCGCCGAGGTCGAGCCGAAGCTCAAGGACCGCACCCTGACGGTGAACGGCGCCTCGAAGGCCTACGCCATGACCGGCTGGCGGGTGGGCTACGCCGGCGGGCCGAAGCCGATGATCCAGGCGATGATGAACATGCAGGGCCAGGCGACTGCCGGCGTGTCGACGATCGGCCAGGCCGCCGTGCTCGCCGCGCTCGAGGGCCCGCAGGACCTGATCGAGAGCCATCGTCTCGATTACCAGAACCGGCGCAATCTCGTGGTCGGCTGGCTGCGCGAGGCCAGGGGCATCACCTGCCACAAGCCCGAGGGCGCGTTCTACGTGTTCCCCAACATTGCCGGCTGCATCGGCAAGACGACGCCCGGCGGCAGGAAGCTCGAGACCGATACCGACTTCGTCACCGCGCTGCTCGAGGAGAAGCATGTCGCCACGGTGCAGGGGGCGGCGTACGGCATGAGCCCCTACTTCCGCATCTCCTACGCCACCGACCTCGAAAGCCTCCGCGAAGGCTGCAAGCGCATCCAGGAGTTCTGCGCCGACCTACGCTGACTCATAGCTGGGAGCGCGGCTCTCCAGAGCCGCTCTTCTTCGGATTGCCGCACCCTACGAGCGGCTCTGGAGAGCCGCGCTCCCAGCAATTATTCCTCCGGCTCGGTCGAGAATTCGAGCGGATGGCCCTTCTGGCGCCCCAGGTCGGTTGCTTCCTTGGCCTTGCTCTCGGCCACGTCGCGCGTGAAGGTCGCGACGACGCAGGCGCCCCTCTGGTGCGCGGTCATCATGATCCGATAAGCTTGGTCCTCGGTGGTCCGGAAGACGGCCTTGAGCACCTGCACCACGAATTCGCGCGGCGTGTAGTCGTCGTTCAGCAGCACGACCTTGTAGAGCCGCGGCTGCTCGATCTTGGGCTTGAGGATCGTCTCCGGTTTCAGGACGTCGATGCCATCGTCGCTCATCGGCCGCTCCCATGCGGAAGGAAGGCTAAATCCTAACCAAGTCGTCCAGTTGGCGGTAGTCCGGGAGAGTCGTGTCTATGGCCTTTCCGTGACGGATCACCACGCGGTCGGCCTGGAAGCGCGACAGCAGCTCGTGCCAGTCCCGCGCCCGCGTGACGATCAGGTCGGCTCCCCTGCCCGGTCCGATCCGGCCGAATTGCGCAAGCTGCATGATCGCGGCCGACACCGAGGTTACCGCGGTGATCCAGTCCTCATGCGGATGGTCGAGATGGGCGATCTTCACCGCCTGGGCGAAATTCTCCAGCATGTCGTGGTCGCCGTAGCCGTAAAACGGATCGCGGACGTTGTCTCCGCCGATCGCGACGTTCAGCCCGTGCGCCTTGAGCTCGTGCAGCAGGGTGACGCCGCGCCAGTGCGGCGTCTTGCGGGCCGCATTGCCGCCCGGCGCGGGGCGCGCCTGAAGGTAGAGATTCACCGCCGGCAGGCTGACGATGTCGATGCCGGCATCCCTGCAGGCATCCATCGTCTCCCGGATGATTTCGTCGGTCTGCAGCGCCAGGGCGCAGCAATGGCCGGCGAGGATGCGGCCCTTGAAGCCGCGCTTCACCGCCCTGCGGGCGATCCGGATCAGGGTGCGCGCCTCGGCATCGCTCGATTCGTCGACATGCATGTCGAGATCGAGGCCACGCTCCTCGGCGAGCGTGAAGATCCGGTCCATGGCGATGTCGAACTCGGGCGGCACGAGCGACGACACCGGCGCCACGAAACGCGTGCCGCTGCCCAGGTTGCCGCCGATATCGGCCACCTGGTCGGCGAGCTGTTCGCCCTCCTCCGTAAGGAAGGTGTCGATCGGGCAGATCGTCGACGGCTGCAGCTCGACCTTGCCGGCCCACTCCTCGCGCAACTGCTTCACGACCGGGAAGGTGATCGACGGCTGCGGCGCCTGCGAATCGAGATGGGTGCGGATCGCCACCACGCCCTTGGCATAGGCGGTCTCCAGCCCGAACTCGAGCCGGCGTCGGACATCCTCGGCATGCCAGCGCGCCCGGCGATCCGGCCCCGACGCCTCGGCCGCGCCCAGCAGGTCGCCCGTCCTGTTGCGCGCGCGCGGCACGATGTGGCCCTTGTCGAGATGGGCGTGGGCATCGAGCATCCCGGGCAGGACCAGCGAACGGTCGAGATCCGGGCCGAGCTCGGGCGCGACGCTGGAGGCGGCGGCAATCTCGGCGATCCTGCCGTCCTCGATCACGAGGTCGCAGAACACGAGATCGTCAGGGTCGGCCGGCCCCGGCGGCGGGCCGCTCAGCACGGGCGCCGGCACGTGCACCCGACGCAGCGCGTAGCGGGACGCCGCCGGCGGGTCGAAGAAGCCGGTGACCTGCATGTCAGCTCTCCTGTTTCAACGCACTCTCGTGCCAGCGGCGCAGGCACAGGTGGGAAAGCAAGCTCAGGGCCAGGAAGAGCAGGATACCCGACACCGAAATCAGCGCCAGGGCGGCGAACATGCGCGGGATGCGAAGCTGGTAGCCCGATTCGAGAATGCGATAGGCTAGGCCGGACTGGCTGCCGCCGGTGCCGGCGACGAACTCCGCGACCACCGCGCCGATCAGCGACAGGCCGCCCGAGATGCGCAGGCCGGCCAGGAAATAGGGCATCGCCGCCGGCAGCTTCAGATAACGCAGCGTCTGCCAGGCGCTGGCGCGGTAGAGGCGGAACAGGTCGACCAGGTTGCGATCGGCCGAATTGAGGCCGACCGTGGTGTTCGACAGGATCGGGAAGAAGGCCACGATCCAGGCGCAGATCAGCAGCGAGAGCTTCACGTCGTTGACCCAGATGATGATCAGCGGCGCGATCGCCACGATCGGCGTCACCTGCAGCACC
>Ga0070665_100005579_pt1 | contig 12939 bp, 12 predicted proteins | sample KBSS13metaG_FD_65862 | JGI IMG/M metagenome (GOLD analysis project Ga0070665, IMG submission 65862) | Switchgrass rhizosphere microbial communities from Kellogg Biological Station, Michigan, USA - KBS S1-3 metaG | ecosystem: Host-associated > Plants > Roots > Rhizosphere > Soil ... | reverse complement strand
CGGGTTGCTGCCGTAGGCCTGTTCGGGCAGGTCGTCTTCGAGCAGTTCGGTCGCCTTGGTCGAGTCGGTGCCCGGCAGGGTCAGGTTTTCGCTGGTCTTGCTGCCGGCCGAGTGGCTGATCGCGAGCAGGGCGATTGCGAGCACGATCCAGACGGCAATCACGGGGTAGTGATGACGGGATGAGAAGCGCCCGATGGCGTAGAGGGGAGCGGTCATCGCTGCATCATCTCTTCCGGGGCGGCCGTTTCGCCAGTCTCGAAGGCCTCGGGGACCAGCTCCAGCGGCCCGGCGCCGAGCGCGCGGCGGATGAGGACGAGCCGCTGGGCCTGGTTGGCGGCCATCGAGGCGACCAGCGGTCGCGGCCAACCGATCGTCAGCTTGCCGACGGCGTTGAGCTCGGCGTCGATCGTCGCGCTTTCCAGTTCGTAGAGGAAGTGCATCGCCTCCGCCGGCGTCCGCAGCTCGTCGGTCTCGATCGTTTCCGCCGGGGGATCGGCCTCGCCGTCGAGCCCGCGCAGCGTCTTGGTCGTCGCGTCGACGTGTTCCTGTTCCTGGGCGCGGAAGCGGCGGGCGAGCGCGAGATCGCCCCCGCGCAGCGCCGGCAGCGCCTCGCCGTAGGCCTCGACCGCGGCGAGCTGGCGGGCGAGGATCTCGTTCAGCACCCGCACGTCCGCCTCCTTGTCGGTGGCCGTGCCGCTGTCTCCGCCGCAGGCGCCGAGGCCGCAGAGCAGGCCGGCGGCGACCGCACCGAGGACGAGGGCGCGGCGCACGGGCCGGCCGCGCATGATTCGGTTCGCTGCCATGAGGTCGGGACCAAGCCTATGAGCAAAGACCGCGCCGCCGCGCTCGCCGCCCTCGCCGAGGAGATCCACGGCTGCCGCCTCTGCCCTCGCCTGGTCGAGTGGCGCGAGGAGCAGGCGGCGAACCCGCCGCGCCGTTATCGCGGGCAGGAGTACTGGGCGCGGCCCGTCTCCGGCTTCGGCGACCCCGAGGCGCGAGTCGGGATCGTCGGCCTGGCGCCGGCGGCGCACGGCGCCAACCGGACCGGCCGCATGTTCACGGGCGACCGCTCCGGCGACTGGCTCTACGCGGCGCTGCACCGGGCCGGCTTCGCCAACCAGCCGACCTCGGAGTGGCGCGGCGACGGTCTCGAGCTGTGCGACGCCTACATCACCGCCACGGTCCGCTGCGCGCCGCCGGCCAACAAGCCGACGCCGGAGGAGCGCGACACCTGCCTCCCCTACCTGCGGCGCGAGCTCGAGCTGCTCGACCGGCTCGAGGTGCTGGTCGCCCTTGGGTCCTTCGGCTGGGACGGGTTCCTGCGCGCCGCCAGGGCGCTGGGCGAGGAGGTGCCGCGGCCGCGGCCGAAGTTCGGCCACGGCGCCGAAGCGGAGGTCGGGCGCTGGCGGCTGATCGGCTGCTACCACCCCAGCCAGCAGAACACCTTCACCGGCAAGCTGACCGTGCCGATGACCGACGCGGTCTTCCAGCGCGCCCGTTCGCTCCTGCCTTAGAAACGCTTCGACCGCTTAATCGGTCTCTACTGGGCTGACGGACTACCTAGGGGGAGGGTTTGTTGCGCAGACCACGCATCAAAAGAACGACGGAAGAGATCGAGACGCCGGAGGGTGACGTCTACCTGCTGCGGCCGAGCGCGGATAACGACATCCGCATCGAGCAGCCCGACGCCGAGGAACGGCGGCTGCTCGCCGCGGTCGACGGCGAGCGCAGCCTGGAGGAGCTGCGGGCCGAGTTCGGCACCGAGGAGGTCGACGACCTGATGGTGCAGTTGCAGGAGCTGGAGGTGGTCGAGGACGCCGCCGACGACGAGCTGATTCCCGCCGCCGAGCTGGAACGGTTCGATCGCCAGCTGCGCTACTTCAGCGACGTCGGGACCGGCGGGATCACGCCGTCGGAGTGCCAGGAGCGGCTGCGGGAGGCGAAGGTGGCGGTGCTCGGCGTCGGCGGGCTGGGCGGCTGGTCGGCCCTGGCGCTCGCCTGCACCGGCATCGGCGAGATGCGGCTGATCGACGGCGACCGGGTCGAGGTCAGCAACCTCAACCGGCAGGTCCTCTACTCCGAGGCCGACGTCGGCGAGCTCAAGGTCGAGCGGGCGGCGGCGCGGCTGAACGCCTTCAACTCGAGCACGAAGATCACCGCCGAGGCGCGCCGGCTCGAGAGCGAGGAGGACATCGCCGAGTTCGTCGCCGGGACCGACGTGGTCATCGACGCCGCCGACTGGCCCGCTCACGACATCGAGCGCTGGTGCAACTCGGCCTGCTTCAAGGCCGGCATCCCGTACATCACGATGAGTCACTTCCCGCCGATCGCCAGGGTCGGTCCTCTTTATGTCCCCGGCAAAACCGGCTGCTTCGTCTGTCAGGAGATCGGCTACCGGCGCGAGTACCCGCTGTTCGACGTCGCCGTCGAGCAGCGGCGGGCGAAACCGAGCCCGGCGGCGACCCTCGGCCCGGCCTGCGGCCTGATCGGCGGCCAGGTGGCGATGGAGACGATGCACCTGCTGACCGGGCTGAGCAGGCCCTCGACCGAGGGGGTGGCCCATATCTACGACCTGCGGACGATGGAGGTCAAACGCGAGCCGGTCGTGCCCGAGCCCGAGTGCCCGATCTGCGGTCAGATGCCGCATGAGGAGGCAGCCGACGGGTAGGTTGCCCCGCATGCGGCTCGCCATCCCGATCGCGATCTTCGTCGCGCTCGCCCTGCTGGCGGGCTGCGGCGACTCGGGCGACGATACGACCGGCGCCTCCACCGATCGGGCCGAGGCGCCGGCGAAGGAAGCGCGCGCCGCCTTCCTCGCGGAGCCGAGCTGCCGGCGGCCGCAGGGCGCCTCGCGCTGGGGCTGCTCGATCGAGTCCTACCGCTGTCAGGGCGTCGTCACCGACCGCGGCTGGTCGGTCTCGTGCTCACAGCCGGGACGGTCGGTCGCCTTCGTCATCCGGCGCTGAGGACCGCCCCGCGAGGCGCGACGAGGGGTCGACGAAGAGCACCAGCCAGAGGTAGGGCGCGGCGTCCGGGGCGAAATAGGCGACCGGCACCGAGAGCAGGAAGATGCCGGCGATGTAGGTGCTGCGAATCTGGGTTTCGCGGTGGGTGCGGTCGTCGGTCTTGGTCAGCCCGCGGCGGCGGGCGTCGACGTGAAGCAGCAGGCCGATCAGGACCACGGCCGCGAGGTTGACCGAGTAGAAGACCACGGCGGTCGTCGTTCCCCCGTACTCGCCCAGCAGCTCGCTGCTGAAGGGGATCAGCACGATCGAGCCGAGGTAGACGAGGTTGAGCGTGATCAGCCGGCCGTCGAAGGCGCTGACTTCGGAGAAGAAGCGGTGGTGGACGAGCCAGAACCGCCCGATCACCGCGAAGCTGATCGCGTAGGCGAAGAAGAGGTCGCGCTGGTCCCACAGCGCGTCGTCGATCTGTCCCTCGGTCAGCCCTTTTTTGATCCCGATGTTGAGGACCAGCAGCGTGATCGCGATCGAGAAGACGCCGTCGCTGAAGGCGACGATCCGCCCGAACTCGATCTCGTTCTCCGTCCGCCGCTTCGGAGTCAGCTCCCTGGCCACCCGCGGATCATCTCCGCCGGGCGCGACGGAACCGGGCGCCGACCACCCGAGATCGGCACTAATCCGGGCGTTTCCGGGGACCCTTGCCTGCCTTGAGCTTGCGGCGCACGGCAGCCACCATCGAAGGTGACGTGCCGCAAGCCGCGGCGATGCGCGTGTCGCGCTGGTTGGATGAGCGACGCATCTCGAATTCGATCAGAGCGGTGCGCCGGATTCGCAAGCTCTCCTCCCGAGAGATCCCGGAGGGGGCACGGTCGAAGGCCGCCTCGCCGGCACGATTCCGGCTACAGGCGAGGCAGAGCCGTCCTTCCTCCGAGCTCGACCAACAGCTCGGTTCGGCGGCCGGCTCCCCGTCGAGGCGACTTGAAGTCACTCCGCATTGGTCGCAGGTCCACTTCCGGGCCTTGGCTCGAGGGACGGTCACAGCACTAGCCGGTCGGAATCGCGATCAGGCTGCTGAAGTTGGCCGTCCCGTTGGCGACCTGAACTTTGCACTCGACGCTCAACTGGGACGGGGAGCCGGTCGCGGTCACCGCCTGCAGCGACGCAGGGATCGCGGCAAGCGCGGGAAGCGTCTTCATCGCGATCTGGTCGATGGTGGCGCCCCCTGCTTTCAGGGTGCAATCGATGCTGTCGCCTGCCCCCGTGTGGGAAAGCTGCGTCTTTGCCAGGACGACGTAGCTGCCCGCCGGAACGGCCAGTTCGACCACGGTGGTCGGTGGGCTGCCGGTGGGGAGTGGCGTCAGGCCCTGTTTGGCCGACAGGGGCGCGATGGTGCCGTCGATGCCGTCGGTCCCGTCGACTCCGTCAGTTCCATCAACGCCGTCGGTCCCATCGGCGCCGTCACTTCCATCGACGCCGTTGGCGCCATTCGCGCCGTTCGGCCCGTTTGCACCGTTGGCGCCATTCGCACCGTTGGTCCCGTCGGCACCATTGACGCCGTTGACCCCATTCGCCCCGTTCGCGCCGGGGACTCCGGCTGAACCAGTCTCGCCCCTGGGGCCGGCGAGGTCCCCGCCGTCTTGAAGCAATGCCCGCGTCCTGGCGCTCAGGTCCCTGGGCTCGACCCCACCGTTCCGTATCGCCTTGCTGGCGACTGCGCCTGCGGCGATGTCCCTCGCGTGGATCAGGCCGCTTGCCGCGAAGGCCGTTCCGCCAAGAGCGACGACCAGGGCGGCTACGGCGACGACGATCGAGGGCGTCGACCAGCCTCGCGGCCGCTCATGGCTTGCGGGGGTGCGGGTGCGATCGATCATTACTGCTCCTCCTCAACCGGCCGTTGCCAGATCTGGCTCGGGCATTTCGTCGGTGACCCCAGCGCAATAGTCAAAGCGGCCGATCGTCTCCCGGTTTCTACTCCCGGTGCCCATCAGCACCGGAACGCCGCGTCGCAGAAAGGGACGCAGAGTTCGTAGCGTCGGACATCTCCAGCGCTCGTCCACCCCGATCCGGGCATTGGATTCGGCCGCCGCGATCACCAGCGAATCGACCATCTCCGCCGGCACGTCCCCCTCGCTCAAGCCGAGCGAGGGAAGGGCACTGAACAGATGCGCGATCACGACGTGCTGATGGCAACGGAGCGCGGCGACCGTCCCGGCGACCATCCAGCCGAGAATCGTCTGAGGATCGAGGTCCCCCGCTTCGATTCGTTCGCGGGTGGAGCGGGGGTTCATCGGTCCGTCGGGCGACGGCGCCTGATGGCTGACCACGTAGATCGCCTCGACCCCCTTCAATTCGCGGGGCAGGTCAAGCCGGCCGTAGATATCGAGGATCTTCGCCTCCACCGCACAGTGCAGGACGACCGGCGTCTGCTCTCTGCACTTGCTCACCGCCGCGACGTACTCAGGCACCCACTTGGAGTCGGACCGCACGTGGTCGGCGAAGACGAGCTCGGTCAGGCCGATCCGCTCGGCTTCCGCGACGCTCTCGTCGATCGTGTTCTGACCGTCGGAGAAAGTCGAGTACACGTGCATGTCCCGAGTCAGCGCGTGCGCCTCCATCATGGCCCCGACCGGATGATGAGCGGCGTGCCGACCGGCATCAGGCGCCAGAGGCGACGCACCGCTCGATTTCGGACGCGAATGCAGCCGTGCGATGGGCGGCCGGGAATCAGCGAAGGTTCGCTGGTGCCGTGGATGCCGATGATGCCGCCGCCCGGCCAATCGCTCAGCACGGAATAGTCGCTGCTGCCGAACGCCACCGGGCCGTAGAGGCTGCCGGGGTCGCCGGTCCTGAACTTCTCGCGGATCCAGAAGCGCCCCGCCGGCGTGGGAGTGCCTGGCTTGCCGATCCCGACCGGGGCCTGCCAAACCTTGCGGCCCCTCTTGTAGAGGGTGGCGCGCAGCATGTGGCGCACCAGGACGAGAACGGTATGAACCCGAAAGTAGGGACCGAGGGCGGAGCGACGGACCCATCCCGTCCTGCCGTTCGGGCGCATCGGAATCCGAATCTCGAGCCAGGTGTGCCGCTTCGGGTCCCTCCAGCTGCGCAGCACCGGATAGACCTCCGGGAACCCGTCCTCGGTGAGGAAGTGGGTGCGCGCCACCTGCCGCGCATGGGAGGTTGGCAGCCAGCGAATCGACGCCTTGCGGACCGGGTGCGCCCAGCGCGTGAAGGTCCATTCATTCGAGAGGCGATTGCCGCCGTGGGCGCCGGGGACGCCGGCGGCAGTCGCTGCTGCCGGAAGCAGAAGAGTCGCTGCGAGGACGACCAGGGCCGCCATGCTCAGCCCGTGAAGTCTGGGTTCGGAGCAGCCCGGCCACAACGACGGAAGCTCTGGCTCGCGGTATCGCGTCGGCCCCTGCGATCGACGGCCACCACTCGGATCGTGTTGCGCCCGACGCGCAGGCCGACGACGCTGATCCAGACCGAGAACCTCTTGGCGGTGGTTCGCTTGATCAGCTTCCCGTCGAGGTAGACGCTGACCTTGCGCATCGCGACCTGGCTGTGGATCCTGAACTTGGCCCGGAATCCGCGACCGGTGCAGGGCGCGCCGCCACCGGGGGGGCCGCCATTTCCTTCGCCGGAGTTGGGGACGCCGGTGATTCGCACGTTCGGCGGCCGGCCACTGCCGCCTCCGCCTCCGCCTCCTTTTTTGCCGCCACCGGTCCCGTTGGAACCACCCGTTTCGCCACCCTCGCCAGTGCCGGTTTCGCCTCCGCCTCCTGCGCCGCCTCGGCCGTCCCCGGAACCGGGGACCGCGCAGTCGGCGCGGGTAACGGTGTCGTTGATCAGCGTCACCGAGGCGTCGCGGGCGAGAAGTCTGCCGAGGACGGTGACGCCGCTGTTCAGCTGAATCGATTCGAGCGCCAGGATGTTTCCGGCGAAGGCCGAGCCGGTGTCGAGCGTCGCCGACGAGCCGACCTGCCAGAAGAGATGGCAGGGCTGGGCGCCGTTGATCATCAGCACCTGGGAGGCGGGCGCGGTGATCAGGGTGGTCGCCGTCTTGAAGATGAAGACGGCATCCGGGTTGCCCTGGCCGTTCAACGTCAGGGTTCCGGTTATGCCGAAGGTGCCCGATTCGGAGTCGTAGACCCCGGGGGTCAGAGTCTGGCCACCGAGCTCGGTAGCCAGCGTAATAACCGGTCCCTGTCCGGCCGCGTTGTCGTAGGCGGTGGTCAGATCGGCCTGGGCCTGCGCGGCGACGGCATCGGCCTGGTGGATCGATCCGTTGACCGTTCCGTTCGGGGCCCCACCGAAGCCGGTGACAGCCGGCGTCGGGGAGGTGCCGAGATCGCCGTTGATGACGCTGGGTCCGGTGTTGGTTACCCCAGCTCCGGCCAACACCGCAAAGCTGTCGGCCGTTCCGAGACCCACCGACGTAGCCGCCTGCGAGCCGCTTGCCAGTGCCAATGACGCAAGCAAAGCGATTGCAGCAATGCTGATCCTTGGCAACGTACCTCTCATGCCAGCGACTATTGCTGCGCCGCCCTATTAGTGCAATCACCCGTATGTGTGAGGTGTGGTGGATTTCCCCCGGACGGGTTAGTCAGAAGGCGGCAGCGCGGACCCCTACCTAGACCTCCCAGGTGATTTGGCCGGTGACCAGCGCAATCGCCACGCCATGCGCGCGCGTGTGCGCTCCGAGCTTGGCCAGCGCGTTGTGGACGTGAGACTTCACCGTCTCCGGCGAAAGGAAGAGTTGCTCCGCGATATCACCACTCTGCAGCCCGGATGCGACCATGGTCATGACTTCGCGTTCGCGCTCGCTGAGCTGCAGCCTGCCACTCCCCTCCACCGCGACCGGCGCCCAAGGGGTCTCATCGGCCAACGCGCCCCCTGCCTGCGCGGGAGAAGCCTCGTCAGGCGGAATGAAGACCGAGAGATGGCGGGCCGGCAGCACGTTGGCGGTCGCACTGAACTCGACCGGCATCGGCCCGCGGTCTGGGACGTATAGCTGGTACCAACCCTCAGCGCCCCCGCTGGCCAGGAAGGCCCCCCATTGCTCCTCGAGCCGCTTGCGCTCGCTTGGGGCCGTGAAGTCGTCCATCGTGCGCCAGGGGATCTCCTCCCAGGCGATTCCCAGAAGCTCACAGGCGGCGGCATTCCCGGTCACCCAGCGTCGCTGGTCGTCGGCGATCAACATCGGGTGAAGGGACCGCTCGAGCGCCGTCCGCAGCCGCATCGCTGCCTGCGGACCCCCGTCGACGTCCATAAAGCCCTGCGAGCGATCTGCGTTAGCGGGCGAATCAGGCGTAGCCACCACCTCCTTGCCTCAAACCCATACCCTTATTTTGCTTACTCTACGGGGCGCAGCCTTCGAGTTGCAAGGCACTATTTTTACAGTGGAATACCCGTGTATTTACCGATGCACTTCGTTATGGGCGTACTCTGAGAGAACTGTGCACTCTTCGATGACGATGTGCGCCGAGCGCTCCTGCGGGCGGACATGGCTCTCTACGAAGCCAAGGACGCAGGCCGCAACGCCGTCAGGCTTGGTTAGCCAGAGATAACCAGTGAAGAGGCGGCGGCGCCTTAGGGGCCCCTAGGTCCGACTGGGGGTCAGACCTAGGGGGCCTGGGTGTCACTAATGAAGGCGAGCGGTAGGGCGACTCATTGCCTGACCGCTGCCGAAATGACACCATTACGGACACGGTCACGCAGCACAATCCCCCATATGTATGAGGTCTTTTCGATATCCCCCAAACGGACTAATGAGTACGAGGTACAGATACGTGGCACCGCCTAAAAACCCAGATGTGTACTGACAGTGAGACTTGCATTCGGGTGTCGAAGTCCCTACGGTTTGTTCACCTAGCCAAGTCAGGATGTAACGACTTAGGCACCTCCACCGGTGGAGTAAGCACCCGGTAAGCCCTGTGGGACACGCAACCAGAGCCGGCCCGAACAGCTCGACGCCCGAGCGGTTCGAGGTGGCTCCAAGGCCTGGGCTGGCCCGCATCCTGATCACCGACGACCAACCGGAGATGCTGCGATTGGTCGATCGCGCACTGGGAGGGCAATACCGGTGCGAGTTCGCCGGCAGCGTCAAACAGGCTCATAAGGAGCTCGCATCAACCTCCTTCCAGCTCGCGTTGTGCGACCTCCAGATGCTGGGCGGCTCGGGACTGTCCCTGGCCGAAGAAATCACCGAAGAACATCCCGGGATCGCCGTCGTCCTGGTCACCGACAAGGACGATCCCGAGATCGCAAGGCGAGCCTTCGGCCTCGGCGGCCACGGCGTTCACGGCTATCTGGTGAAGCCGTTCTGGCCGGGCCAGTTGCTGATCACGGTGATGAACGCCCTGCGGCGGCGCGAACTCGAATATCTCGAGAGGGCTCACAGTCTCAACCTCGAAGAGCGGCGCCAGACGATCATCGACATGGCGCCGATGCCCGTCTACGTCAAGGACGACGCCTACCGCTACGTGTTCTCGAATGCACAGGCCGATGACCTGGCCGGGCAGAAGCGGGGCCAGTTGCTCGGTAGAACCGACGAGGCGATCATGTCCCCCGAGGCGCTGGCGCGCACTCGCGCAATCGATCGCGAAATCCTCGAGGAGGGCACGACGTATGAGGCAGAGGAAACGCTCGCGATCGGGGGAGTGGATCGGACCTTCCAAACGGTCAAATTTCCGCTCCTCGACGAGGAGGGACGGCCCACCGCGGTCTGCGGCATCTCCACCGATGTCACCGCCCAGAGAGACGCATTGCGACTACGCGACGAGTTGGCGGCGGCTCAGCAGCGGGCGATCGATGAGCTTCGGCTGTCCCGTCAGGAGACGGTCGAACGACTAGCCAAGGCGATCGAGTTCCACGATCTGTCAACCGGGGAGCATGTCGACCGGATGGGCAGGGTCGCCGCTTTGCTTGCAACCCACCTCGGTCTCGACGCCGACCGGATCCGACTTCTGCGGGTGGCAGCTCCGATGCACGACGTCGGGAAGATCGCCACCCCGAGCGAGATCCTTCGCAACCCCGGCCCCCTGACGCCCGAGGAACGCGAGGAGATGAAGCGCCACACGACGGTCGGTCACGAGATCCTCGCCGACTCCGAGAGCGGTCTGCTCGGCCTCGCGGCGACCATCGCGCTGACCCACCACGAGCGTTACGACGGCGGTGGATACCCCCAGGGGCTCGCCGGAGAGGAGATCCCCCTGGAGGGGAGGATCACCGCGGTCGCCGACGTTTTCGACGCCTTGCTCAGCGACCGCCCCTACCGCCCGGCGCTCAGCGTCGAGGAGACCGTCGAGGTAATAGAGAAAGGCAGAGGCAGCCAATTCGATCCTCAGGTGGTCGACATCCTGCTCGACCACCTCGACGGAGCGCTGTCTGCGCGGGGGTAGACAAACTGGGCCTGCAGCCAATTCGGGAGAAAGGGGCCTGACGCCCTGTTTTCCTAGAATCGAAGCGATTCGCCGGCGTAGCTCAGTTGGTAGAGCACTTCATTCGTAATGAAGGGGTCCCCGGTTCAAGTCCGGGCGTCGGCTCTCTCGGTGCGCCTGCGGGCGGCTATTTCCGCTTCTGGCGGCGTTCGAGGACTTCGCCGAAGGCTTTTTCGATTTCCGTCGTCAGGGTGAGGCGGAAGGTGGCGTTGAGGGCGTCGAAGGCGAGCGGGCGGAGGCGGCCGATCGCGGCGATGATCTCGTCCCAGCCCTCCTCCGGGCGACCGGCGTCGTCGAACGGCTTCCAGACGTTCTCGACGAAGAGGTCGACGAAGGTGCGGGCGGAGGACTGGGCGTTGCGGTTGAGCTTCTCGATCGCCGCCAGGGCGGCAGGCAGCTCGATGCCCATCGCCAGCACTTCCTCGGCGGCGCGGATCAGGGCGGGGCTGGGGGCTTCGTAGCGCTCGTCGCCGAGGTCGACGAGGAGGCCGAGCTTCTTCGCTTTGTCGATCAGCCGGTCGTCGTCGGCGCCGAACTTCTCGACCAGCTCCTCACGGCTGTAGACCTCGGGCGCCTCGGTCGCGAAGGGGGCGGTGACGGCCTGGCGCAGGCCGACGAAGCGGTCGGCGTCGGTGCCATGCTCCCCGATCAGGCGGGAGATTGCGCTGAGCTTGAAGCCCTCCGACTGCATCTCCTGGATCAGGCGCAGGCGGGCGACGTGCTCGGGGCCGTAGTAGCCGACGCGGGCGCGGACCTCGGGCGGCGGCAGCAGGCCGCGGGACTGGTGGTTGCGGATGTTGCGCACCGACATCCCGGTCTCGTAGGCGAGCTGCTCGACGGTGAGGTCCGCCTCAGCGGTGGCGGATTCGGCGGTGGCAGCCGCTTTTTTCGTCCCGTGAGTCGCCATGTGACCATTCTACATTCTGAATGTAACCTCGTTTGAGGTAACGTTTATGAGGGAACAAGCTTCTGGCAATCCACCAAGGGAATTCCACATGAACTTCGACTTCGCAGCCCTTCTCGCCGCAGCCGCCCCGCCCGCGGGTGGCGCCGAGATCGGCCAGATCGTGATCGCAACCACGGCGGCGACGATCGTCACCGCCGCCCTCCTCTTCCTCGGCCTCGGCCATCGCAGCGGCCGCGTCCGGATCCTCCAGCGCCTCGCCGACCACAGCGAACGCACCTCCGGCATGCCCGGCTGGGTCGCGTTTCCCTCGGCGGTCGCCACCGTGTCGCTGCTGACCGCGGTGTTCGGCATGTACTGGGACATCTCGGTCCACATCGACAACGGCCGCGACGCCGGCCCGCTCGCCAACCCGGCCCACTACTTCATCCTCGCCGGGCTCTTCGGCATCTTCAGCGCCGGCTTCTTCGCGATGGTGCTGCCGAAGGAGCGGCCCAGCGGGGTCGCGATCCGGATCGGCCGCCACTGGTGGGCGCCGCTCGGCGGCGTTCTGATCTGCGCCTGTGGCGCCTTCTCGCTGATCGGCTTCCCGCTCGACGACATCTGGCACCGCCTCTTCGGCCAGGACGTGACCCTCTGGGGCCCGACCCACCTGATGCTGATCGGCGGCGCCGCGATGACCCTGGTGGGGATCGCCGTGCTGACGGTCGAGGGGATGCGGGCGAACGCCGCCGCCGCGACGCCGGTCGTCGAGCTCGCTCATACCCGGCTGGCTCGCGCCGTCGCCCTCACCGGCGGCCTGATGCTCGGCCTCTCGACCTTCCAGGCCGAGTTCGACTTCGGCGTCCCCCAGTTCCAGCTGATCTTCCAGCCGCTGATGCTGATGGTCGCCGCCGGCGTCGGGCTGACCCTGGCGCGGGTCTACGCCGGTCCCGGCGCCGCCCTCGGCGCCGCTGGCTTCTTCATCCTCCTGCGCGGCGGCCTGGCGCTGCTGGTCGGTCCGGTCCTCGGCCAGACCACCCCCCACTTCCCGCTCTACCTCGCCGAGGCGGCAATCGTCGAGGCGGTCGCGCTGTTCGTCTCGACCCAGAAGCCGCTGCGCTTCGGGCTCGTCTCGGGGATCGGGATCGGCACCCTCGGCCTCGCCGCCGAGTGGGCCTGGTCCCACGTCTGGATGCCGCTCCCCTGGCCCGAGGCTGCCTTTCCCGAAATCGCCGTCATCGGGCTCGCCGCGGCGATCGCCGGCGCCACGATCGGCGCCTGGATCGGCACCCACCTCGCCGCCGAGCCCGCCGAGCGCTCGCCGCAGCTGCGCCGTGCCGCGCTCTGCAGCGCCGCAGTGCTGGCGGCGCTGGTCGCCTACGGGTTCTACACCCCGGCCCAGGAGGGGGTCAGCGCCCGCGTCGCCCTGCACGACGTCAAGAGCGGTCCGGATCGCGAAGTCGAAGCCACCGTGCGGATGGACCCGCCCGACGCGGCGGCCAACGCCGAGTGGTTCGACGTCACCGCCTGGCAGGGCGGCGGCCTGGTCGTGGCGCCGCTACAGCGGACCGGTCCCGGCGTCTACCGGACGACCGAGCCGATCCCGGTCCACGGCAACTGGAAGGCGATGATCCGCCTCCACGACGAGAGC
>Ga0070665_100005577_pt1 | contig 12940 bp, 13 predicted proteins | sample KBSS13metaG_FD_65862 | JGI IMG/M metagenome (GOLD analysis project Ga0070665, IMG submission 65862) | Switchgrass rhizosphere microbial communities from Kellogg Biological Station, Michigan, USA - KBS S1-3 metaG | ecosystem: Host-associated > Plants > Roots > Rhizosphere > Soil ... | reverse complement strand
CCCGACACACCGGCTCTGCACTCCCGACACACCGGCTCGCCACTCCCGACACACTGGGCCGCCACTCCCGACACACCGGGTCGCTTCTCCCGACGCGCCGGGTCGCCATGCTCGGCACATCGGCTCGCCTTCTCCGGCCTGCGGTGGCTCGGCGGTCGGCGAGTCGGAGGGGCTCAGACCGCGCGGTCGGCGAGGAAGTCGAGGACCGTGCGCGTGAACACGTCGTTGTCGTCGCCCGCGACCATGTGACCGGTCGCCGAGACCTCCGCGTGCACCGATCCCGGGATGAGCTCCAGCAGCTCGCGCACCCCGTCCTCGCTCACGATGTCGGACTGCGCGCCCCGGACCAACAGCGTCGGGACCGTGATCCGACGAGCGGCCGCGGCGGACCGTTCGTGGTTGCTGGAGCGGCGGGGCTCGTCGGTCAGACGGAGGAAGGCGGGGTCCCAGTGCCAGTACCAGCGCCCGTCCTCGTGCAGCCGCACGTTCTTGCGCAACCCCTCCGGGGTCGCGGGCCGCTTGCGGTGCGGGTTGTAGGCGTGGACCGCCGCGGCGACCTCCTCCAGCGAGCCGAAGCCCGTCGGGTTGGCACTCATGAAGTCCCGGATCCGCTGCACACCCGCAGGCTCCACCTTGGGCACGATGTCCACCAGGACCAGCGCCCGGGCCAGGTCGCCGTGCTCACCCTGCCCGACCAGCGCGGTCATCCCACCCATCGAGGCGCCCACCAGGAGGGCGGGCTCGCCGAGCTGGGCGATCACGGCGACCAGGTCGGCGTCGAGGGCGTCGGTGCCGTAGTCCCCGTCCGGAGCCCAGTCGCTGTCGCCGTGGCCCCGGGCGTCGAGCGCGATCGCCTCCCAGCCTGCGGCCGCGAGGGCCTGGGCGGTGCGGAACCACGAGTGCCGGGTCTGCCCGCCGCCGTGCAGCAGCAGCGCGGCGCCGCGGCGGGCGCCGACGGCGGGCCAGCGGTCGCCCACGAGCTTGCCCGCCGCGCCGTCGAAGACGACGCGCTCGCCGGTGGTCGCGGAATCGTTCGCCTCGGACATACATCGGAGACTAGGCCGCGTCTCCTCATCCGGTGGCGTCGGGTTATCCGCGCCGCTCCCGGCGCGGCCACCGGGCCGCCGTCATACCGGGTGTGGCCGGGCGGTCCGGCAACGCCGCCGGTGTGGGGACACGACCCCCTCGCCCGCGGACGGCGGTGGCGGTCGGGGCCCGGAAAGGGGACCACGGGAGCACTGGAGATCGGCCGGGCGCCGGGCCAGGGTGGAGCCATGAGCGAGAGCACGTGGAACCGTGTCGACGAGTACCTGCAGGACTCGCTCCTGCCCGCCGACGAGGCGCTCGACGCCGCGCTGGCCCGCAACCGCGCCGCCGGCCTGCCTGCGATCGACGTCTCCCCCACCCAGGGCCGGTTCCTGCAGTTGCTAGCCCGGATCGCCGGGGCCCGGCGGATCCTCGAGATCGGCACCCTGGGCGGCTACTCCACGATCGAGCTGGCCCGGGCGCTCCCGGCCGACGGCACCCTCGTGACCTGCGAGTACGAGCCGCGGCACGCCGAGGTGGCGCGGGCGAACGTGGACGGGGCCCGCGTCGGCGAACGGGTCGACATCCGGGTGGGGCCCGCGCTCGACACGCTGCCGACCCTCGAGGGACCGTTCGACCTGGTCTTCATCGACGCGGACAAGCAGAACAACGCCGCCTACGTCGACCACGCGATCCGGCTGGGCAGGCCGGGGACGGTGATCGTCGTCGACAACGTGGTCCGCGGCGGGCAGGTGACGACCGGCGGGGACGACCGCGTCGAGGGCACCCGGCGGATGTTCGCGGCGCTGCACGGGGACGGCCGGGTCGACGCCACGGCGCTGCAGACCGTCGGGGCGAAGGGATACGACGGGTTCGTCCTCGCCGTCGTCCGCGAGGAGCCCGCCCGTGACTGACCTGCGGGTCCGCCCGGCCACCCCGGCCGACTGGCCCGCGATCTGGCCGATCTGGCACCGGATCGTCGCGGCCGGGGACACCTACACCTGGGACCCGACGACCCCGGAGGCGACCGCGCGCGAGCTGTGGATGCCGCCCGCGCCCGCTGTGACGTTGGTCGCGGAGGTCGACGAGGTGGTCGTCGGGACGGCGCTGCTGAAGCCGGTACAGCCCGGGCTCGGCGACCACGTCGCGAACGCCGGGTTCATGGTCGACCCGGACCGCGCGGGCGGCGGGGTCGGCCGCGGGCTGGCCGAGGCGACGCTGGTCGAGGCCCGGCGCCGCGGCTACCGGGCCATGCAGTTCAGCGCGGTCGTCGCCGCGAACACCCGCGCGATCGCCCTCTGGCGCTCACTGGGCTTCGAGATCGTCGGCACGGTCCCGAAGGCCTTCCGCCACCCGACGGAGGGCGAGGTCGCCCTCCACGTCATGCACCGCGCCCTCTGACCTCGGAGAGCGCGGGTCGGCCTGCAGTGCGGCTCAGTGGCCTGCGGGGCGGATGTGGTACTCGAAGACCAGGCCGCCGATCGCGATCAGCAGCAGGATCCCGGCGATGATCATCAGCCAGACGAAGAAGAACGCCAGGCCGACGCCCAGCAGCGCGGCGGAGGCCGCCACGGCGACGGGCCAGTAGGAGCCGGGCGAGAAGAAGCCGACCTCGCCCGCGCCGTCGGACACCTCGGCGTCCGGGTTGTCCTCCGGACGCTCCTCGAGCCGCCGCGACACGAACCGGAAGTACGTGCCGATGATCAGCGAGAGGCCACCGGTGAGGAACAGCGCGGCGATGCCGACGGCCTCCTCGGTGAGGATGGTGTAGACGATCGCGGCGACGAAGAAGAACGCCGTGAGGAGCTCGAAGAGACGGGACTCGACCTTCATCGGTTGCTGTTCTCCCTCAGTTCCCGGACGCCTGCGGCAGCGGCGCGTACTGCTGGCCGCGGCCGGTGAACGGCGAGGTCGTGATGGCCTCCGGCGCGCACCACTGGCCGCAGTTCAGCGAGGTCAGTGCCTCCTGCGCGCTGTACGGGACGCCCGTCTGCGGGTTGTTCTGCGTACGGAGGTCCATGTAGCGGGCGTATAGCTGCGGGTTCAGCGCCCGGACCTCGAAGTTCATCGACGCGTGATAGGTGCCGCAGAGCTCGGCGCAGCGCCCGACGAAGGCGCCCTCCTGCTCGATGCGGTCGATCACGAAGACGTTGTCCGTGTCGTTCTTCTCCGGCATCGGGAACACGTCCCGCTTGAAGAGGAACTCCGGCACGTAGAAGGAGTGGATGACGTCGTTCGAGGCGATGGTGAACTCGATCGACGTGTTCGTGGGCAGTACGAGCAGCGGGATCGTCTGCGCGGTGCCGATGGTCTCCACGGGCTTGCCGTCCGGCGTGGTCTCGTCCGGGTAGCTGAACGCCCAGTTCCATTGGAACCCGGTCACGTCCACCTTCATGTCCGCAGGCACGTCCTTGTCGACGTACTGCTGGACCGCCACGGTGAAGCCGAAGAGCACCGCCACGATGACCGTGGGGATGACGGTGAAGACGATCTCGATCGGCAGGTTGTACTGGGTCTGCCGCGGGACCGAGCCGTCGTCCCCCTTCTTCTTGCGGTGGAAGGCCACCGCCCAGAACATCGCGCCCCAGGTCACGACGCCCACGACCAGGGCGGCGATCGCCGACCAGGTCCACAGGTGGCGCATCTGGGTCGCCTCGGGCGTGACGCCCTCGGGCCACCCGAAGCGGATGGCCTCCTCGACCGAGCATCCGGCCAGGAACGGGACGGTCAACGCGCCCAGGACGGCGAGCTTCGCCGCCCGGACGTATCCGGCACGGCCACGGACGGATGTCCCGCCACGCTCCGATCGGCCCACTGCGCGCCGCCTTCCCCTCGTCCGCGTGGTGGTGTCGCCACGCCCTTCACACACGTTCTGACCTGCACGTCGCCGCGGATCCGCCCGTTCGGGAGGGGGCTCACCTTCGACCACGCGTAGAGCCTAGCCGAGCAGAACCGCCTCTCGCGCCCCCGGGGTGCGCGTGATCCGACCGTGACCCGTCCGGGGGTCGTCGGTTCGGGCTCGGCATACTGGCTCGCTGTGTGCGGACTGCTGGGACTGCTGACCTCCGGGGCCGATGCTCCCGCTCGGACCGAGGCGATTGCCGCTGCCCTGCGGTGCCAACGCCATCGGGGGCCGGACGAGAGCGGAACCTGGCACGACGACGACGTCGTGCTCGGCTTCAACCGCCTGTCGATCATCGACGTGGCGGGCTCCCACCAGCCGCTGCACTGGGATCCCTCCGGGGGGCACACGGGGGGCGGAGCCCCCCGTGGGTCGACTTCGACCGGGGGGGACACGGGGGGCGGAGCCCCCCGTGGGTCGAGGTACACCATCGCGTTCAACGGCGAGGTCTACAACTACCTGGAGCTGCGGGCCGAGCTCGCCGAGCTGGGCGCCGAGTTCGCGACCGAGGGCGACACCGAGGTCGTCGTGGCCGCCTTCCACCACTGGGGCCCCGAGGCGGTGTCCCGGTTCCGCGGGATGTTCGCGTTCGCGATCTGGGACAGCGAGCTGCGGACGCTGTTCGTCGCGCGCGACCCGTTCGGCATCAAGCCGCTGTTCCTGTCCACCGGCCGCACGGGCGTCGCGTTCGCCAGCGAGAAGAAGAGCCTGCTCGAGCTGGCGCCGGAGCTGGGCATCGACAGCTCGGACGAGCTGGACCCCGCGGCCCTGCAGCACTACCTGATCCTGCAGTACGTCCCGGAGCCGGAGACGCTGCACCGCGCGATCGGGCGCGTGGAGTCCGGGACGTACGTCACGGTGCGGCCGGGCGAGCCGCCCGTCGCCACCCGGTACTTCCATCCGCGGTTCGTGTCGCTGCCCAGCCACGCGCCCGCGAGCCCGCAGGCCGAGGCGATCGTGCACGCCGAGATCACCGAGGTGGTCCGGGACTCGGTGGCCAAGCACATGCGCGCGGACGTGACCGTCGGCGCGTTCCTGTCCGGCGGCATCGACTCCACGGCGATCGCCGCGCTGGCCAAGGAGCACAACCCGGACCTGATCACCTTCACGACCGGGTTCGAGCGCGAGGGCTACTCCGAGGTCGACGTGGCGGCCGAGTCCGCGGCGGCGATCGGCGTCAAGCACGTCGTCCGGACGGTCAAGCCGGACGAGATGATGGACGCCCTGCCGCTCATCACCTGGTACCTGGACGACCCGGTGGCCGACCCCGCGCTCGTCCCCCTGTGGTTCATCGCCCGCGAGGCCCGCCAGCACGTCAAGGTCGTGCTGTCCGGCGAGGGCGCGGACGAGCTGTTCGGCGGCTACACGATCTACCGGGAGCCGCTGTCGCTGGCGCCGTTCGAGAAGGTGCCGGGCGCGCTGCGGCCGCTGCTGGGCCGGGCGTCGCGCCGGCTGCCGGAGGGCATGCGGGGCAAGGACCTGCTGCGCCGCGGGTCGCTGGACCTCGAGGAGCGCTACTACGGCAACGCCCGGATCTTCCGGGACGACCAGCTGCACTCGATCCTGCGTCAGTACGACCCGCGCGTCTCGCACACCGACGTCACGGCCGGGCACTACGCCGAGTCCGTGAAGTGGGACCCGGTCGCCCGGATGCAGCACGTGGACCTGTTCACCTGGCTGCGCGGCGACATCCTGGTCAAGGCCGACAAGATGACGATGGCGAACTCGCTGGAGCTGCGGGTGCCGTTCCTCGACCCGGAGGTCTTCCGGGTCGCCTCGGCGCTGCCGCTCTCGCAGAAGATCACCGGCGGGTCGAACGGGACCACCAAGTACGCCCTGCGCGGCGCGCTGGCCTCGATCGTCCCGGCGCACGTCCTCAACCGGCGCAAGCTCGGGTTCCCGGTCCCGATCCGGCACTGGCTCCGGGACGAGATGTACGCCTGGGCGCGGGACATCATCCGGGACTCCGGCGCGGGCCACCTCGTGGACCTGCCCGCCGTCCAGGCGATGCTCGACGCCCACCGCGAGGGCCCCGTCGACCACAGCCGCCGGATCTGGACCCTGCTGGTCTTCCTGATCTGGTACGGCATCTTCGTCGAGCGCCGGATCACGGTCGACGTCCCCGAGCCCACCTACCCCGTCCAGATCTGAGGCTCGCGGGCTGCCGCGCCCCGACTCCCGGGGTCCGGCAGCCCGCGAGTCGGGGGCTGCCGGCCTCCGCGAGTCAGGGCAGAGCGGCCGCGATCTCCTGGGCCGCTTCCGGACCGTAGGCACCCTGCAGGCGGAGCAGGGCCGCCTCGCGGTCCCAGCGCCACTCCTGCGGGCCGTCGGTCTCCAGGACGTGCACGGCGACCAGCGAGCCGAGCTGGGCGGCGCGCTCCAGGGACAGGCCCTGCGCGGTGCCTGCCAGGAACCCGGCACGGAAGGCGTCCCCGACGCCCGTCGGGTCGACCTTCGCGGTCTCGGGCACCACGCCGACCTCGAGCGCGATCCCGTCCCGGCCCACGATCTGCACGCCCTTCTCGCCGAGCGTGGTGATCCTGATCTCGACCTCGGCGGCGACGTCCTCGGCCGTCCAGCCGGTCTTCTGGAGCAGTAGCTCCCACTCGTAGTCGTTGGTCAGCAGGTACTTCGCGCCGGACACGAGCCGCTTGATCTCGGGGCCGTCCATCCGGGCGAGCTGCTGCGACGGGTCCGCGGCGAACGGGATACCGCGTTGGCGGCACTCGTCGGTGTGCCGGAGCATGCCCTCGGGGTCGTTGGCGCCGATCAGCACCAGGTCCAGGCCGCCCACCCGGTCCGCGACGGGCTGCAGCTCGATGAGCCGGGCCCGGGACATCGCACCGGCGTAGAACGACGCGATCTGGCGCATGTCGTCGTCCGTGGTGCAGACGAAGCGCGCGGTGTGGACGTCCTCGAACACGTGCACGCCGGAGGTGTCGACGCCGTGGCGGTCCAGCCAGGAGCGGTAGTCGGCGAAGTCCGCTCCCACCGCCCCGACCAGCACGGGAGCCTGCCCGAGCACACCGAGGGCGTAGGCGATGTTGCCCGCCACCCCCCCGCGCTTGATCGTCAGCTCGTCGACCAGGAAGGAGAGCGAGACCCGGTCGAGCTGGTCGGCCACGAGCTGGTCGGCGAACCTCCCCGGGAAGTGCATGAGGTGGTCGGTCGCGATGGATCCGGTGACGGCGATACGCACGTCGGGTCACCTTACGTCAGACAGCACGAGAGCCCCCGTCCAGCGGGACGGGGGCTCTCGTGGGAAGGACTCAGTTGAACGAGTCACCGCAGGCGCACGAGCCGCCCGCGTTCGGGTTGTCGATGGTGAAACCCTGCTTCTCGATCGTGTCGACGAAGTCGATCACCGCACCCTGCAGGTACGGCGCGCTCATCCGGTCCACGCCGACCTTGAGGCCGTTGTAGTCCCGGAACAGGTCGCCATCGAGCGACCGGTCGTCGAAGAAGAGCTGGTAGCGCAGGCCCGCGCAGCCACCGGGCTGGACGGCGATGCGCAGGTGCATGTCGTCGCGGCCCTCCTGCTCCAGGAGCGAGCGCGCCTTGAACGCGGCGGTGTCGGTCAGCTCGACGCCGTGGGTCTCCTCGGTGGTCGTAGAGCCGGCCTCGACGGTGTTCTCGACGGTCATGAACTCCTCCAACAGCGCACGTGGCGGAACTGTTCCCGGACGTTCGGGAATCGTGCCGGTCCCCAGTGTAGGCCCTCCGCACGAGTGCCCGTGGGGGTGAGCCGGATCACTCGCCCCACCGGCGGGCGACGTGCTCGGCCAAGGCGGTCAGCGTCCCCGCCGGATCGGCCATCGACGCCTCGATCCCGCCGGCGTGCACGGAGACCGAGTACGCGGCGTCGACCCCCGCCGCGGCGGCCTCCCGCCGTCCGACGGCCACCTGCCCGGCCAGCACGACGCACGGCACCCCGCGCTCGGCCGCCGCCGACGCCACGGCCGTGATCAGCTTGCCGCGCAGCGACTGCCAGTCGAAGCTGCCCTCGCCGGTGATCGCGACGCCGCTCTCGGCGGCGGCCGCGTCCAGGGCGGCGTCCAGCCCGAGGAGGGCGCGGACCAGGCCTGCGCCGGACTCCGGGCGGGCGCCCAGGGCGAGCAGGGCGGCGCCGAGGCCACCGCCTGCGCCTGCGGCGGGCTCGTCGCGGACGTCACGCCCCGTGGCGGTCGCCAGGACGTCCGCCCAGTGCGAGAGAGCCGCGTCCAGGGCGGCGACGGTCTCCGCGTCCGCACCCTTCTGCGGGCCGAAGACGGCCGCGGCGCCGTGCGGGCCGACCAGGGGGTTGTCGACGTCGGACGCCGCGACCAGGCGGATCCCGAGGTCGATCCCGGGCGAGTCGATCCCGAGCGAGCCGATCTCGCGCGCGCCGATCCCGGGCGAGCCGGACACCCCGCCGTCGAGGTGGGCCGCCCTCGCCAGCGGGAGCCCGCCGGGCGGCAGGGGGTTCCCGTCGACGTCGAGTGGGCCGGCGCCGAGGGCGGCGAGCATGCCGGCGCCCCCGTCCGTCGTCGCGGAACCGCCCAGCCCGATCACGGCCTCGGTGCACCCCGCCTCCCTGGCGAGCCGCAGCAGTTCGCCGACGCCGTAGGTCGTCACCGACCCCGCGGTCTCCGAGGTCCGCCGCGCGCGGGGCACGTGGTGCAGCCCGCAGGCCGCCGCGGACTCGACGTAGGCGGTCTCGCCCACCTGCAGCCACGCGGCGTCGACGGGCTCGCCGAAGGGACCCGTGACCTGCACCTCGTGCAGGATCCCGCCCAGGCCGGCGTGCAGGACCTCGACGAAGCCGGTGCCGCCGTCCGCGAGCGGGAGCAGGTCCACCGCGGCGTCGGGGAGGGCGCGCCGCCAGCCCTTCGAGATCGCCTCGGCCGCGGCCGTGGCACTGAGGGTTCCGCCGAAGGAGTCCGGAGCGACGACCACACGCACACCGCAGACCCTATCGCCCGTACCCTGTCGACCTGTGAGGTTCCTGCGCCGCGGCGATGAGAAGACACCGTCCGAGTCCGAGACGGCGGAGACCGCCGTCGCGCAGAAGCCCAAGGATCCGCGATGGACCGAGGGCAAGGGCAGGCCGACCCCCAAGCGACGCGAGGCCCAGACCGTGCGTCGGGGGCCCGCGCCGCCCCCGCCGCGGACCCAGCGCGAGGCGTCGAAGCGGGCGCGGGAGAACCGGCCGAGCAAGGAGGCCCGTCGCGAGGCGGCCGCCGAGCGCCGGAAGCGGATGGACGCGGGCGACGAGCGGGTGCTCCTCCCCCGCGACCGCGGGCCGGTCAAGGCCTACATCCGAGACGTCGTGGACTCGAGGCCGCACATCATGGGCCTGTTCATGCCGCTGGCCGTGATCGTGCTGATCTCGGTGCTGCTGCCGGTCCCGTCGATCCAGCAGTACCTGAGCCTGTTCTCGCTGGTCGCGCTGGCCATCATGGTGGCAGAGGGCGTCACGCTCGGGCTGCGGACCACCAAGCAGGCGCGGGCCAAGTTCCCGGAGGAGCGGATCAGCGGGCTCGGCACCGGCTGGTACGCGTTCACCCGGGCCTCGCAGATCCGCAGGCTGCGGGTGCCGAAGCCGCGGGTGCAGCGGGGCACCACCGTGTCGTGAGGACGCTCGTCCTCGGCGGGACCCGGTCGGGCAAGTCCGGGTACGCCGAGGACCTGCTGCCCGCGGACGCGCCCGTCCGCTACGCCGCCACCGCCCGTCGGTATCCCGACGACGCGGACTGGGAGGCCCGGATCGCCCGGCACGTCGCGCGTCGGCCCGCGGCCTGGGAGACCGTCGAGTCCCCCGACCTGGTCGCCGAGCTGGCCCGCCCCGGACCCCTCCTGGTCGATGACCTGGCCACCTGGCTGACCGGCCTGCTCGACGACGTCGGCGCCTGGGAGGACCCGTCGGCCTCCGTCGACGCCCCGGTGTCCGCGCTGGTGGAGGCGGTGTCCCGGGCGTCTGCGTGTGTGCTGGTCTCCGCCGAGGTGGGGCTCGGTGTGGTGCCGTCGACCCGTGCGGGCCGACTGTTCCGCGACGAGCTCGGCGCCCTCAACGCGGCGCTGGCCGCGGTGTGCGACGAGGTCGTCCTCCTGGTCGCGGGCCTGCCCCTGCGCCTGAAGTGATCGGGGTACCGGGGCCGCCGCGCCGAGATCGCGCACCTGGGGGTAGGAAGGGCGCGTGAGCGAGAGCCCCGCGCAGACCGTCCCCGCCCCGCCGGAGTTCCCCGCCGTCGCGGCGCCCGATCTCGAGGCCCGCGCGAAGGCCGTCGCCCGGCTCGACGGGCTCGCGGTCCCGGACGGCAGCCTCGGCGTCCTCGCCGACCTCGGGCTCTGGCTGACCTCGCTGCAGGGGGTCTGCCCGCCGCGGCCGCCTGCGCGGGCGCGGGTGGTCGTGGTGGCGGCCGACCACGGGATCGCCGCGGCGGGCGTGTCGGCCTACCCCGGGGACGTCACGGCGCTGCAGGTCGCTGCCGCCCTGGAGCAGGCCGCGCCGGTCGCCGTGACCGCGACCGTGGCCGGGGCCTCGGTGCGGGTGATCGACGCAGGACTGGACCGGGACACCGTCCTGCCCGGCCAGGAGCGCTACCGGGTGCGGCGCGGCAGCGGGCGGATCGACCGCGAGGACGCGCTCAGCGAGGCCGAGGTGGAGAGCGCGATCCGGATCGGCCGGGCGCTGGCGGACGAGGAGGTCGACTCCGGCGCCGACCTGTTGGTCCCCGCCTCCCTCGGGGTCGGGGCGACCACCGCGGCGTCCACCGTGGTCGCGGCGGTGACGGGTGCGGAGCCGGTGGCCGTCGTCGGGCGCGGGTCGGGGATCGGCGACGACGCCTGGATGCGCAAGGCCGCCGCGATCCGGGACGCCCTGCGCCGCGCCAAGCCGCACATCCGGGACCCGCGCGCGCTGCTGCGCACGATCGGCGGCGCTGACCTCGCCGTGCTGACCGGGTTCCTCGTCCAGGCGTCGCTGCGGAGGACCCCCGTCCTGCTCGACGGCCTGGTGGTCGGCGCCGCCGGGCTGCTCGCCGACGACCTCGCCCCGGGCGCCCACCAGTGGTGGCTGGCCGCGCAGCGCTCCCCCGAGCCCGCGATGACCCTGGTCCTGCAGCACCTGCAGCTGGTGCCCGTCCTCGACCTGCAGATCCGCCTCGGTGACGGCACGGGCGCGGTGGCGGTCCTGCCCCTGATCCAGACCGCGGCCCGGCTCCTCGGGGAGACGGCCTCGGCGGAGTCGAGCGGCATCACCCCGGTCCGCGCCGTCACCGGATGAGCCGACGAGCCCTTCCGTGAGGTCCCTCGCGCTGGCCCTGAGCTGGCTGACGGTGCTGCCGGTGCGGACCGGCGAACCCTCCCGGCAGGTCGCAGGCGGGGCGTTGCGGTGGGCGCCGGCGGTCGGGGGCGTCCTCGGCGCGGCCGCCGGTGCGCTGGTCTGGGGCGCGACGGCCGTCGGGGTCCCCGGGTTGGTCGCCGGGCTGCTCGCCGTCGGGTTCCTGGCGCTCGCGACCCGGGGGATGCATGTCGACGGGCTCGCGGACACCGCCGACGGGCTCGGCTGCTACGGCCCGCCCGAGCGTGCGCTCGCCGTGATGAAGGACGGCGGCGCGGGACCCTTCGCGGTCGTGACCCTGCTGGTGGTGCTCGGGACGCAGGCCGGGTCGTTCGCGGCGGTGTCGGGCTGGCGGCTCGTGGCGGTCGGGGCCCTCGCCTGCGCCGTCGGACGGGTGGGCTTCTGCTGGGTGGCGCGGCGCGGTGTCCCGGCGGCGCGACCGGGTGGACTCGGGGCGTCGGTGGCCCAGTCCCAGCCGGCGTGGGTGGCCGGGGGGTGGTGGCTCGCGCTCGCCGGCGCGGGCTACCTGCTCGCGGGCTGGTGGGGACCGGCCGCGGTGGTGCTGCCCGCGGCGCTCACGATCGGCCTCGGCGCCCATACGGCGCGGAGATTCGGCGGGATGTCCGGTGACGTGCTCGGCGCGGCCGCCGAGCTCGGTACGGCCGCGGCTCTGCTCGTCCTCGCCACGGCGCTCTGACGCCGCGCACTCACTCCGCGCACCAGGAGGTGTGCGACTCGCGGCCACTGGCGTGCGACTCGCGACCACTGGCGTGCGACTCGCGGCCACTGGTGTGCGACTCGCGACCACTGCTGTGCGACTCGCGGCTACTGGTGTGGGACTCGCGGGGCTCGAGCCCGACGGTCAGAGCTTGTGCATCCAGCCGTGGGTGTCGGTGCCGGTGCCGCGCTGGATGTCGGTGAGCAGGGCGCGGAGCCTGGTGGTGACCGCGCCCGGCTCACCGTCCGCGACCTGCACCGCCTTGACCTGGTCCCCCGCCTGGTACTTCACGTTGCCGATCGGGGTGATCACCGCGGCGGTGCCGCAGGCGAAGACCTCGGTGATCGAGCCGTCCGCACAGCCGGAGATCCACTCGTCGGCCGAGATCCGGCGCTCGACGACCTCGCAGCCGATCTCCTTGCCCAGCGTGAGCAGCGAGTGCCGGGTGACGCCCTCGAGGATCGAGCCGGAGAGCTCCGGGGTGACCAGCTCGCCGCTCGCGAAGACGAAGAACATGTTCATGCCCCCCATCTCCTCGATCCACTTCTTCTCCGCGGCGTCGAGGTAGGCGACCTGTGCGCAGCCGTGCTCGGCGGCCTGGGCCTGCGGGAGCAGCGACGCGGCGTAGTTCCCGCCGCACTTCGCGGTGCCGGTGCCGCCGACCGCGGCGCGGGTGAAGTCCGTGCACAGCCAGACGTCGACCGACGTGACCCCGCCCGGGAAGTACGGACCGGCCGGGGAGGCGATCAGCAGGTAGAGGTACTCGTCGGCGGGCTTGACGCCCAGCCCCACCTCGGTGGCCAGCATGAACGGCCGCAGGTACAGCGACTCCTCGCCGCCTGCCGGGGGGACCCACCCGGCGTCGACGGCGACCAGCTCGTGGATCGAGGCCATGAACAGCTCGTCCGGCAGCTCGGGCATGCCCAGCCGGACGGCGGACTGGCGGAAGCGGGCCGCGTTGGCCTCCGGGCGG
>Ga0070665_100005575_pt1 | contig 12942 bp, 10 predicted proteins | sample KBSS13metaG_FD_65862 | JGI IMG/M metagenome (GOLD analysis project Ga0070665, IMG submission 65862) | Switchgrass rhizosphere microbial communities from Kellogg Biological Station, Michigan, USA - KBS S1-3 metaG | ecosystem: Host-associated > Plants > Roots > Rhizosphere > Soil ... | reverse complement strand
CTCGTGGCGGCGGGCGTGCAGGCCGGCGACGCCGGCGGCGTCTTCCAGCACGCGGCGGCGCTGCTCGGGCTTGGCCTGGATGATCTCGCCGATCTTGCCTTGGTGGACGAGGGCCGGCGAGCGCGCGCCGGTGGCGGCATCGGCGAACAGGATCTGCACGTCGCGGGCGCGCACGTCGCGGCCGTTGATGCGATAGACCGAGCCTGCTTCGCGCTCGATGCGGCGGGAGATTTCGAGCAGCTGGCTGTCGTTCATCGCCGCCGGCGCGGTGCGATCGGTGTTGTCGATCGTCATCGTCACTTCGGCGTGGTTGCGCGCCGGACGGTTGCCGGAGCCGGCGAAGATCACCGCGTCCATGTCGGCGGCGCGCAGCGACTTGTACGAGGTTTCGCCCATCGCCCAGCGCAGCGCTTCGACGAGATTCGACTTTCCGCAGCCGTTGGGGCCGACCACGCCGGTCAGGCCGGGCTCGATGACGAAGTCCGTGGCTTCAACGAAGGACTTGAAGCCGTGAAGGCGCAGGCGGGTGATTTTCATAAGCACGCATCTCTGTTGGCAGGCGCGAATCCCCCTGCCGGGACAATACCATGGAAGGCAATGTCGCTATCCGGGCGAGTCGCGCGAGGCGCCTCATGCGGCTGGACAATGGCCGCGGTGCGCCGCGAGGGCAACCGGCGAAAGCCGCTTTTCCCAAGGGATTTATGACGGGAAAGATACGGCTTTCGAGATGCGAATCAGGATATTGACGAGCGAATCAGCTCTTCAGCAGCGGATTGATCTTCTTGGCGAACTCCTCGAACGAGGCCTCGCCCTTGATCTTCTCGCCGTTGATGAAGAAGGTCGGTGTGGAATCGACCTTGAGAATGTCGCTGGCGTATTTCTGGTCGGCGGCGATCTTGTCGAGCAGCGCCTGGTCCTTCAGGCAGGCCTCGACCTGCTGCTGGGTGAGGCCGGCCTGCTTGCCGATCCGGGTCAGGGTCTCGGTGGTGTTCTTCATCACCCAGTCGTTCTGCTGGCGGAACAGCATGTCGGTGACGGCGAAATATTTCGGCGCGTCGCCATTGGCGATGCAGCGCGACAGCATCGAGCCGGCGGCGGCTTTGATGTCGAGCGGGAACTCGCGGAAGATGTAGCGCACCTTGCCGGTGTCGATGTATTCCGACTTGATCTTCGGGAACACCAGCTCGTTGAAGGCCGCGCAATGCGGGCAGGTCATCGAGGCGTATTCGGTGATGGTGACGGGGGCTTCCTTCGGGCCGAGCGCCATGTCGGGCAGCGACACCGGCTTGGCGACCTCGGCGGCCGACTGCGCCATGGCTTCAGAAATGAACCGCAGCGGCGAGAGCCCGGCGAGCGCGGCAAGCCCGGTCAGCGACAGCATCGTGGTGAAGGCGCGGCGGGTGATGATCAAGGTCGGCTCCCGGATTGGCGTGGTCTCGCCCCAAGGTCCTGATCGCAGTTCCCCTGGGCGGCCTGTCGCTAGCTTGAAACGTCGTTTGAGGCAATGGCGCACGGCGGGGACGGGTCCAGAATGGCCGCAAAATGAGGCTCAATTTCGCTTGATGGCGGCCCCGAGCCGCGCCAGCGCCGACTTCAATTCTTCATCTTCGATGTCGGCGAGGCTCTCGGCCACCTTGGCGACCGCCTTCGGGTCCGGCGGGCCGGGCCGCTTCCGGGCCCGGGGCCGCGACAAGGGGGCCTGGCGGAAGGCGAGCTTGCCGACCGCGCTCCAGCCGAAGAAGCGGTTGACCCGCTCCAGGATCACGTCGGCGGAATGCTGGATCTCCAGCGCCATCGGGCCCTCGACACGCAGCACCAGGGTTGCCGGCTCCTGCGGCTGGCCTTCGACCGGCCGCGGCCATTGCATCTTCAGGGGTTCGGCATGGGCCGCAATCTCGGCTCCCGCGATCTGCGCCCACCGCGTTACCAGTTCCCGCGCGGCAAAGCCCTGCTTGGCATAGGCCTCGGCAAAGACGTTGTTGAGCAGGAGCGAGAGCGGTTTGGCGCTGATGGGGCCGGGTTTGGGAGGGAATTTGGACATGAACCCTTATAGCACTCCGACGTGCCGGCCACAGGCTCGTTGCGGCGAAGAAAGACGTGGATGCCCGCGACGAGCGCGGGCATGACGTGGAGAGGCCGGCAGGTTGTCGCTACAGTGAAAGCATGAGCCCCAGATCCGCCCTCAAGGCCAAGTCGGAACCAGTTCAGTCGGAAGCCTCATTGCGCCCGAAGCTTCTGCTCGCATGGTACGACCGCCATCGCCGCCGATTGCCATGGCGCGCGATGCCCGGGGAGACGTCGGATCCCTATCGCGTCTGGCTGTCGGAGATCATGCTCCAGCAGACCACCGTGAAGGCGGTCGGACCCTATTTCGAGAAATTCGTTGCGCGCTGGCCTGATGTCACGGCGCTGGGGCGGGCCTCGCAGGATGACGTGCTGCGGATGTGGGCCGGGCTCGGCTATTACTCCCGCGCGCGAAACCTCTATGCCTGTGCGGTCGCGGTGACGCGCGAGCATGGCGGCACCTTTCCCGACACGGAGGAGGGGCTGCGCGCGCTGCCGGGCATCGGGCCCTATACGGCGGCGGCGATTGCGGCGATTGCCTTCGATCGCCACACCATGCCGGTCGACGGCAATATCGAGCGGGTGGTGTCGCGCCTGTTTGCTGTCGAGGAGGAACTGCCGCAATCAAAGCCGCTGATCCAGCAACTGGCAGCGACGCTGCTTGCCAGCTCCCGCGCTGGCGACAGTGCCCAGGCTCTGATGGACCTGGGCTCTTCGATCTGCACGCCGAAGAAGCCGGCCTGCTCGCTGTGCCCGCTCAACGAGGATTGCACCGCGCGTGCGCTGGCGACGCAGGAGACCTTTCCGCGCAAGGCGCCGAAGAAGAGCGGAACGTTGCGGCGCGGCGCGGCCTTTGTCGTCACGCGCGGCGACGAGCTGCTGGTTCGCTCTCGGGCTGAAAAGGGCCTGCTTGGCGGCATGACCGAGGTGCCGGGCTCGGATTGGCTTGCTGGACAGGACGATGCGACCGCGAAACAGCAGGCGCCGGACTTGAAGGGGCTGTCGCGCTGGCAGCGCAAGGTGGGTGTCGTCACCCACGTCTTCACGCATTTTCCGCTGGAACTGGTGGTCTACACGGCGAAGGCGGAGGCGCGCACGCGCCCGCCCGCGGGCATGCGGTGGGTGCCGATCGCGATGCTGGCCGACGAAGCGCTGCCCAACGTGATGCGCAAGGTGATCGCGCACGGATTGGATCTCTAGGACCCGTCCTGCTGACACCGGGCTGGCAGCAGCCTTGCGCTACGGATGGCGGCAATGGAGATTCCGCATGGTCAAGACCGCGCTTGACAACTTCAAGAGGCCGCCCTGCGCCGAGCTGCTCGGATGGCGCCTGCTCGATGCCCGCCCCGAAGAGGGCTGGATCAAGCTTGCCTTCGACGGCAAGCCGGAGTTCTGCAACCCGGCCGGTTTCATCCAGGGCGGCATGCTCTCGGCCATGCTCGACGACACCATGGGCCCGGCGGTGCTGGTGATGAGCGAGGGCCGGCTGTACACCACCACCATCAGCATGACTGTGAATTTTCTCAGCCCCGCCAGGCCCGGACCGATCATCGGCGAGGCGACGGTGACGCAGCTCGGCAAGACCATTGCGTTCGTCGAGGCGAAGCTGATGGCGGAGGATGGCACCGTGCTGGCAACGGCAACCGCGAGCGAGCGGCTGCTTGAGGCGGCGAGGGTGGTGACGTGAGGCGAGCACCGCTCTCTCACTCCCTCGCCCCGTTCTTACGGGCAGAGGGTGGGGTGAGGGGCTTCTCTCCGCGAGTGAGATTTTCGAGAGACCTGTACCCCCTCACCCGGATCGCAAGAGCGATCCGACCTCACCCCGCAAGCGGGGCGAGGTGAGGAGGAGTCCGTCGACTAACTCGCGCGCGCGTCCCTGCTCACGATCGGTGGCTTCGCGTTCAATGCCTCGACCTGAAACCCCGCGACGCGCTTGTAGTTCGCGGCGATGTTTTCCAGCTCCTGCTGCGACAGCACGTCGGTGACGACCTCAAAGCCATCCGGCGCGCGCTCCTCGACGAGCTGCATCACCTGCTCGGGGCCGTTCTTGCGGTTGAGCAGGACGAGGTCGGTGGTCGCGGGCCGGCGCTCGGCCTCATAGGCGAGCAGGGCTGCTTGGGTCGGGCCGTGCGCCAGGATCTCGCGGGTGATGGTGCGGGCATCGAGGATCGCCTGCGAGGCGCCGTTCGAGCCGATCGGGTACATCGGATGCGCGGCATCGCCCATCAGCGTGACCTTGCCAAAGGTCCATTGGGAGACCGGATCGCGGTCCACCAGCGGATATTCATAGGCATGCGGGCAGTTCCTGATCAGGCCGGGCACGTCGAGCCAGTCGAACTGCCAGCTCTCGAACCAGGGCAAGAACTCTTCCAGCCGCGCGGTGCGGTTATAGTCCTCGCGCCGCCACTGATAGGTCGGCGGCATGTGACGTTCGGCGACCCAGTTGATTAAATGGTTGCCCGCGGCATCCGGCGCCTTCGAGATCGGATAGCAGACGAACTTCAAAATCTCGTGCCCGGCCATGATCATGGTGCGGCCGGTGAGGAAGGCCTTTGACGGCGTCACGCCGCGCCAGAGGATGCGGCCGTTCCAGATCGGCGGACCTTCGTTGGGATAGAGCTTTTCTCGCGCGGCGGAATGGATGCCGTCGGCGGCGATCAGGATCGTGCCGTCATAAGTGCCGGCGGCCTTGCCGGTCGCCTTGTCGATGAAGTCGGCGCGGACGCCGCCGGCCGTCTCGGTCCAGCCGGCGAGGTGATGGCTGGTCAAAATGTTGTCGCGGCCGAGCCGCTCGATCGCGGTGTCGAGCAGGAGCTGCTGCAACGTGCCGCGATGGATCGAGAATTGCGGCCATTCGTAGCCGGCTTCTAGCCCGCGCGGCTCGCTCCAGATCGGCTTGCCGTGCTTGGAGAAATAGGCGAGTTCGCGGGTCCGCACGCCGCTGGCATCGAGCCTGTCCATCAGCCCGAGCTCAATCAGCTCGCGCACCGCATGCGGCAGCACGTTGATGCCGACGCCGAGCGGCTTCAGCTCCGCGACGCTCTCGAACATTTTTACGGGAACGCCGATTCCGTGCAGGCTGAGCGCCAGCGTCAGTCCGCCGATGCCGCCGCCGGCGATGAGTACGGTCATGACAAAACCCCTCCGATTGCGGGCGTCTTGGCACAGGCGGCCGGATGTGGGCAACTGCGAAGAGCAAGTACGTAGAATGTCGTGCTATAGACCTTAGGGGCGACAGCCGTTAGTTTCCAATTTTCCCATGAGGTCCGACATGCTCAAGCTCTACTACGCCACCGGCACCTGCGCGCTCGCCACCTACATGACCCTGGAGGAGGCCGGCGCCGACTACACGGCTGAACGGCTGAGCTTCAAGGACAACCAGCAGACCAGCCCGGACTATCTCGCGATCAACCCGAAGGGCCGCGTGCCGGCCCTGGTGACCGACCGCGGCGTCCTCACCGAGACGCCGGCGATGCTGGCCTACATCGCGCAAACCTTCCCCAAGGCGAAGCTTGCACCGCTCGACGATCCCTTCGACTTCGCCCAGGTGCAGTCGTTCAACTCATATCTCTGCTCGACCGTGCACATCAACCATGCGCACAAGATGCGCGGTGCGCGCTGGGCGACGCAGGAGAGCTCGTTCGCCGACATGAAGGCGATGGTCCCGAAGACCATGGGCGCCTGCTTCGCCCTGATCGAGCAAAAGATGTTCAGGGGGCCGTGGGTGATGGGCGATCAGTTCACGATCTGCGATCCCTATCTCCACACGCTCTCGCACTGGCTCGAAGGCGACAGCGTCGACATCAACGCCACGCCGAGGATCGCCGATCATTTCAAGCGCATGTCGGACCGCCCGGCGATCCGCAAGGTGATGGACGCACAGAAGGCGTGAGGTTCGCCGGCTTCGTAGGGTGGGTTAGCGAAGCGTAACCCACCGACTTCCATCTGCGCGGAGACAGACAGTGGTGGATTACACCTTCGGCTAATCCACCTACGACCTGTTCTTCTCCAATTCCCGCCCCGTCGCCAGCATCAGCCGCCGCAGCCAGATCGAGCCCGGGTCCATCTGCGCGCGCGTCGGGTGGAACATGAACTGCTCGTCGATCCCGGGATCGAGCGGTGGCGTCACCGTGACAAGACCGAGTTGCTTCGACAGCGCCGCGATCAGCCGGCGCGGCACGAAGGCGACGAGGTCGGTGCGGGCGGCGACGTGCAGCGCTTCGAGATAGCCCGACACCACCAGCGAGATATGTCGCTCGATGCCTTTGCTGCGCAGCCAGGTGTCGATCAGATCCTCCGGCTGGCCGCGAATGATCACGCCGACATGGCGCGCGGCCATGAAAGTGTCGCGTCGCTTCAGCTTCGCGCCCATGGGATGGCCGCGCCGCACCGCCAGCGCATCGATGTCGGTGTAGAGCAACTGGCGATGGAAGCCCTTGAAGGCGTTGCCGATCGATATCACGAGGTCGATGGTGCGGGCGAACTCGGCGTGGAAGATCGCGGGCCCCCGCCACGGCACCACGTCGATGCGGACATTGGGCGCAAGGCGCGTCACCTTTTCCATCAACGGCGGCATCAGCAGCTCCACCGCGAGGTCCGGCATCATCAGGCGGAACTGACGCTCGCTGAGTGCGGCGTCGAAATCATCCGGCACGAATAGCCCGCGCACCTGGTCGAGCGCCTGTGCCAGCGGCGCGCGCAACGCCTGTGCCCGCGGCGACAGCTCCATCCGCGCGCCGGTGCGCACCAGCAGCGGATCGCCGAAGATGTCGCGCAGGCGTTGCAGCGCGTGGCTGGTGGCCGGCTGCGACAGCCCGATGCGCATGGCGGCGCGGCTGACATTGGCCTCGCGCAACAGCGCGTCGAGCGCGGTGAGGAGATTGAGATCAAGCGAATTCAAATTCATGAGGCGAATAGATATCATATCCTCTATCGATTTGAAGAATTCTCGTCGGGTCGCGATGATCTCCCTGTTGCCACCACAAGGAGATGCCGCCATGAGCGCGAGCGCCAACAAGAAACTGATGCAGGATATTTTCGCCGCCGCCGCCAACCCCGATCCGGCCGCACGCGACCGCGCCCTGTTCACCGCGAGCCTTGCCGACGACGCCAGATGGGTCGTGACCGGCCAGTACTCCTGGTCGCGCACCTTCACCGGCAAGCAGGCGATCCTGAGCGATCTGCACGGCTACGTGCGGACCCGCCTGGTCGACCGGACGCGAACGGTCGCACACCGCTTCATCGCCGATGGCGACATCGTCGTGGTGGAGGCCAAGGGCGACAACGTCACGCCCGAAGGTGTCCGCTATGACAACGACTATTGCCTGGTGTTTCGTCTCGAGGACGGCAAAATCAAGGAGATCCGGGAGTACTGCGACTCGATCCTGACTGAGAAGGCGCTCGGCCCGTTTCCACAAACGACAGCGAGGGCCGCAAGCTGAGCGAATTGAGCCGCGTTGCGTCAGCAGGCCGGTGCCGTTCATCACCATTGGCGGTGGTGCGGTTCTGGCGGGCGCTGATGGACATGGTCCATCTCAGGCGCGAGCGGTCCGCAGCCCGGTATCACCTCGCCGCCATGACCGAACGGGAGCTTAGGGATTGCGGGATGACCCGGGCGGAGATCGAGTACGAACTCCATAGACCCCGGCGGAGGAGATAGAGGAGGCGGGGCCATTGCCCCGCCTCGACTTTTTCGATTCCCGTGGGGAACCATCGAGTTCCCTCCGACGTTTGCACGTTTCCGGGGCAATCGCGCCCTGGCATTGCGCGCGTTCGGGAATTTCATGCTGGCTGGGGCTTTGGACGTTTCGACGCAACTGGGCCGCAGCTTTCCCGGACTCCGTCAACGATTGAGAGACGCGACGGCGGCTGCCCATCGGGAGCTGGATGCGCAGCTTTCATCGTTCGATCTCACCGCCTTTTCCGGCTATCGCCGCTTCCTCCAAGCCAGTGCCGGTGCTCTTTTGCCCCTCGAAGCCGCGCTCGTTCACGCCGGCGTAACCAAAATGTTTCCGGACTGGCATGAGCGGGCGCGCAGCGAAGCGATCGCCGCCGATCTCGATCGGCTTGGAGGCGACGCGCAGTCCACCGTCTCGGTGCCGCCGCTGACGCGCAGCGGCGTTCTGGGCACGATGTATGTGCTGGAAGGTTCTCGTCTCGGCGCGAAATTCCTGCTGAAGACGGTTGCGGACGCGAGTGACCCGCGCATTGGTCAGGCGACCGCCTATCTCAGCCATGGCGCCGGCAAGCGGCTTTGGCAGAGTTTTCTGTCGAAGCTTCAAAGTGAAGAGGCCTGCGACGAGGACGAGGCAATCGAGGCGGCATGCGCCGCCTTCGCGGCGTTCGAGCGAGCGGCGGACCGCGCATGAACGAGGTCGTCGATCTCACCAATTGCGATCGCGAGCCGATCCACATTCCCGGCAGCGTGCAGCCGTTCGGCTTCCTGCTCACGCTGCTGTCCGATTTCACCATCTGCATGGCGTCGGACAATGCCGGCCACTTTCTTGGGTCTGATGTCGCTGACATCCTGCAGCGACCGGTGTCCGACTTCTTTTCACCAGCCGCGATCGAGACGATCCGCAATCGTGTCGACCAGCTCAGCGGTCCCGATGCGACCGAACGCGTGTTCGGCGTCGAGCTCCAATCCGGCAAGCCGCTCTACGATCTCTCGATCCATTTTTCCGGCGCCTATCTCGTCGTCGAAGCCGAGCCCAGCGTCATCGAGCCCGACATCAATTCCGGCGAGCTTGTCCGGCTGATGCTCGAGCGAATCCGCAAGACCCGCGGCATGACGGAGCTTGCCCGTGAGGCGGCGCGCCAGCTCAAGGTGCTGACCGGCTTCGACCGCGTCATGGTCTATCAGTTTCATCCGGACGGGTCGGGCGAGGTGATCGCGGAGGCGGCGGAAGCGGGGCTCGAGCGGTTTCTCGGCTTGCATTATCCGGCCTCGGACATCCCCAAGCAGGCGCGCATCCTCTATGAGCGCAACTGGCTGCGCATCATCGCCGACATCAACGTGAAGCCGGTCGCGCTGCTGTCGACCGCCACGCATAATGTGGGGCTGCTCGATCTCTCGATGAGCGTGCTGCGCTCGGTCTCTCCGATCCACATCGAATATCTGCGCAACATGGGCGTCGGTGCCTCGATGTCGATCTCGATCCTGCGCGACGGCAAGCTCTGGGGCCTGTTCGCCTGCCATCACTATTCGCCGCGCTACATCTCGTTCGAGAAGCGCACGGCCTCCGAGCTGTTCGGGCAGATGTTCTCCTGGATCGTGGAGGGACGCGAGCGCGAGGGTGGTGTGGTCTACGAGGCCCGCGCCCAAAAGGTCCAGGAGCGGCTGATCGAGGCCGCCGCGAGCCATGAGCATAGCCGGCGCGCGATCGTCGATTTCGTCGGTGACTACCGCAAGATGATCGAATGCGATGGCGTGGCGGTCTGGTCCGACAACAGGATCACGCTCGATGGCGAGACGCCGACCGAGGAGGAGGTGAAGGAGCTCGTCACCTTCATCAACCGGACCTCGCCGGGCCGGATTTTCGCCAGTGCCGAGATTGCAAAGGTCTATGCCTCCGGGCAGTCGTTCCGCGACCGTGCCGCCGGTTTTCTCGCCATCCCGATCTCGCGCACCCCGCGCGACTGCCTGATTTTCTTCCGGCGCGAGGTTCTGAGGTCGGTCAATTGGGCCGGCGCCCCCGACAAGGTCTATGAGGAAGGCCCGAACGGCCCGCGCCTGACGCCGCGCAAGAGCTTTGAGCTGTGGCAGGAGACGGTGGCGGGCCAGTCGAAACCGTGGTCGGCGGCGGATATCCGCATCGCCGAGAGCCTGCGCGTCACGCTGCTCGAGGTGATCCTGCAACTGTCAGATCTCGCCGCGCGCGAGCGCCGCGGTGCGCAGGAGCGGCAGGAGCTGATGATTGCCGAGCTCAATCATCGCGTTCGCAACATCCTGAGCCTGGTGCGCGCGCTGGTGGCGCAGAGCAAGGACACTGCCAAGAATGTCGATGAGTTCGCCGCCGTGCTCGGCGGCCGCATCCAGGCGCTGGCGCGCGCGCACGACCAGATCACCAATCTGAACTGGGCGCCGGTGGCGCTGCGCACGCTGCTCGAATCCGAAGCCGGCGCCTATCTCGGCGCGCGCGCGGACCGCATCAAGATCGAGGGGCCGGACGTGTCGCTCGATCCCAGGGCGTTCGCGACGCTGGCCCTCGTCGTCCACGAGATGATGACCAATTCCGCCAAATACGGCGCGCTGGCCGATTCCACCGGTCAGGTCGAGGTGGTGTGGCGCGTCGACCCGAATGCGAACCTCGAGATCGAGTGGAAGGAAAGCGGCGGTCCGCCGGTACAGCCGCCATCGCGCCGCGGCTTCGGCACCACTATCATCGAGCGTTCGGTGCCGTTCGACCTCAAGGGCGAGGCCGAGATCCGCTTCGACCTGCTCGGGGTCCATGCCAAATTCGTCATTCCCCCCAATTTCGTCGATCTGGTGCCAGCGATCGCAGGAGCCGCCATGCGCGTTGAGGAACAGCAATCCACCCGTCCGCGGATTTCCGATACGGCGCTGATCGTCGAGGACAATCTGATCATCGCGATGGCCGCGGAGGTCATCCTGCTCGATCTTGGCGCCCGCCATGTCGACACCGCCGCGTCCGTCGACCAGGCGCTGCGCGCGATCGAGCGCACCCGTCCGAGCTTCGCGCTGCTCGATCTCAACCTCGGCAACGAGAACAGCATCAGGGTGGCGCAAAAGCTGAAGGAGATCGGCGTGCCCTTCATCTTCGCGACCGGCTATGGCGAGCGCGCGCCGATCCCGCTGGACCTGGCTGCGGCGCCGGTGATCCAGAAGCCCTACACGCTGGAGGTCGTCGAGCATGCGCTTGGCAAATTGACGCAGGCCAGCGCCCAATAAATATTCATCCCGGCAACGCCTGCAGCACTCTGCATGCGTCTGCGGGCCTCGCGCCAAAACCTTACGCAGCTGCCGACAAAATCAGCAGATTTTGTCCGAGCCTCTGCAGACATGCGCGAAAAATCAGAAGGTTCAATTAACGAGTGTCCCCCATTGTGTCGCAGTGCAGCGTGAGTCGCCGAAGAGGTGATGCGCGGCTGCGGGGGTGGCCGTGACGATCGCCGGAGTTGTGCGTCCGCCCGAATTCACATGCCTCCGGGTGGACAGTGGGAATGCCGAGTTTTCGTTTGCGGATCAGGGGCCGTCTCTATGCCGGCTTCATGGCCTTGGTGGCGGTCGGACTTGTGATGGCGGTGGTCGCCATCTGGAATTTGCGGTCGGTGCAGGAACAGGTCGCAAGACAATCCGCCCTCTCGGACAGCACCGCACGGGTCCTGGAGATTTCGACCCACCTTCAGGCGATCCAGCGGGCCAATCTGCGCTACGTCTACGACGCCAGCGAGCCCGCGATGAAGGAGGCTTCGGAGCGGGAGACAGCTGCCATCGAGCTGTTGCAGGTCGGCGCGAAGGGCACTGCCTCGGAGGAGCGAAAGAAACTCTACAACGATCTGATCGCCGACATCGCCAAGATGAAAAGCCTGCGCGACAATCTCGGCGACGCCGTCAACGAGGCGCGAACGGGCAAGGCGACGCTGCTGCCGAGCGGTGACGAGTTGACGGTCAAGATGAACAAGCTGGTCGATGTCGCGCGCGCGGCCGTCGACGAAGACACCGCGTCGCTGGTCGCGGACCTCGAATCCAGGCTGCTTCTCGTTCAGATCGCGAACTGGCGCTTCCTGGCGCTGCGCGATACCAAGGGCCCCGCCAACTTCAGGACCAACGTGGACAGGGCGTCGCAGCGGCTTGCGGCGCTTGAAAAGAGCCCGCAGGCAACCGAACTGCGCGCCACGCTTGCGCCGGTGAAGACCTCGCTCGGGATCTACAAATCCGCCTTCGAGACGACCTCAGCGGCGATGCTCCAGGCCGACGAGATCTACCACAAGAACCTCGCGCCGCTCATTGTCGACAGCATCGCCAAGCTCAAGGTCGCGGAAACCACCCTGAAGAAGGATTACAAGGACTCGCGCGCTAACGCGGAAGCTGTGATCGAGGGCACCACCACCGTCCAGGAGATCGCGGGTGGTCTCGCCACTCTGTTCGGATTGATCGTCGCCTTCCTGATCGCCCGCAGCATCGTCGGACCCCTGACCGCGATGACGCGCGCGATGGGGCGGCTCGCCGGCGGCGACCTCGCGGTCGAGATCCCCGGCCGCGGCAAGGCCGACGAGATCGGCGACATGGCCAAGGCGATCGAGGTGTTCAAGGACAACATGATCGACACCGAACGCCTGCGCGCCGAGCAATTGGAAGTCGAGGCGCGGCAGGCCGAGAGCCGCAAGAAGGACATGGTCCGGCTCGCCGACCAGTTCGAGCAGGCGGTCGGCGAGATCGTCGACACCGTGTCGTCGGCGTCGGGCGAGCTCGAAGCGTCCGCCGGCACCCTGACCACGACCGCCACGCGCGCCCAGGACTTGTCGGGCGAGGTCGCTGCCGCCTCGCAGGAGGCTTCGGCCAACGTGCAGGCGGTTGCCTCGGCGACCGAGGAGCTATCCTCTTCGGTCTCGGAGATCGCCCGTCAGGTGCAGGAATCCGCCCGCATCGCCCGCGAGGCGGTCGGGCAGGCGACCAAAACCAACGAACGCGTCAGCGAGCTGTCCAAGGCGGCCGCCCGCATCGGCGACGTGGTCGAGCTGATCAGCACCATTGCCGGCCAGACTAACCTGCTGGCGCTGAACGCCACCATCGAAGCGGCGCGCGCCGGCGAGGCCGGCCGCGGCTTTGCCGTGGTCGCCTCCGAGGTCAAGGCGCTGGCCGAGCAGACCGCCAAGGCCACGGGCGAGATCGCCCAGCAGGTCTCCGGCATCCAG
>Ga0070665_100005574_pt1 | contig 12943 bp, 9 predicted proteins | sample KBSS13metaG_FD_65862 | JGI IMG/M metagenome (GOLD analysis project Ga0070665, IMG submission 65862) | Switchgrass rhizosphere microbial communities from Kellogg Biological Station, Michigan, USA - KBS S1-3 metaG | ecosystem: Host-associated > Plants > Roots > Rhizosphere > Soil ... | reverse complement strand
ACTACTTCTACCTGTCGTTTACCAACGCCACCGCGTTCAGCCCGACCGACACACTGCCGCTGTCACGCTGGGCGAAGCTCACGATGATGCTGCAGTCTGCGATCTCGTTGCTGACCGTCGCGCTGGTGGTGGCGCGGGCGGTGAACATTCTGCATTGATCGTCCATCGGGGCATGACGCCGCGTATTGGGTCAGAGCACGTTCTCACACGTCTCGACCAGGCGCCGCCTCAGCACCGATGCTCGGCTCGCCAGCTCACGCTGACGACTGACGTACTCAGCCTTGCCGTCGCTGGTCTCGATGGTCACGGGGCGCTCGCCGTAGGCACTCAAATCGTACGGGGACGCCTGCATATCGAGCCTGCGTACGTCTGCGGCCAGTGCGAAACAGTCCAGAGCAAGCTCTCCCGGCACCGCCGGCCCCAGCTTCATTGCCCACTTGTGGCAATCCATCGAAGCATGCAGGCAGCCGGGCTGCTCCAGGTCGACCTGGCTCTGCCGGGTCGGCTGCACTCGGTTCAGCCCGGCCGCCGCATCCGTGAAGAATCGGAAGGCATCGAAATGCGTGCAGCGGATCGGATGGGACTCGACCACCGCATCCGTGCCGGCCCGGCCGAGCCGCAGGGGGAGCGGATGCCGGCGCTCGTCGGCCTGGTAGACCATCGCCCACTCGTGCAGGCCGAAGCAGCCGGTGAACGCGGGCCGAGACGCCGTCGCCGAGAGCAGGCTGTGCACGAACCGCACCGTGTCGCCGCGGTCCCGCAGGTACGCGTCGCGATCGAGCGAGATGACGCCGTCCCGGTCCGCGTACCAGCGCCAGGCCGCGTGCGGAGCCGGACCCTCCAGCCCGACGCCGAACCCCGGGTGCCATCGCCGGAGCTGGTTCGGTCGCGTGGCGTAGTAGGTGTAGAGGAAGTCCTCAATCGCGTGCTTGTCGCCGGCCGCCTTGCGGACCCGATACCCGGCCGTCAGCGCGTCGGCGCGCTCCTCATGCGCGCGAGTCAGAGGCGCCCACTGTGAAGCGGTCAGGGTCAGCATGACGCGCCTATAAGGGTGTGGTCCGGTTCGTTGTGGACGTCCATGTTCGCGCACCCATCGACCCGATCTTGGTACGCCCGCTGCCGGGCGCGCGAGATCGGCTGATCGAGCGTGGTCGTCACGCACCGAGGATACCGGCGGCCGCAGGCCGGACCAGCTGAGCGACCCCAGCTGAGCGACCCCGGCCGAGCCACCAGCCGAGCCACCGGCGGCCGCCAAGATCGTTGCGCGGTATAGATTCGAGTGGTCGTCGATAGGGGAGTGAACGTGCGTATCGCTCGGTTCGTACACAGCGGTGGAATGTCATTCGGTGCCGTGGAAGGTGAGGCGGGCGCAAGCTCGGAGGCCACCACGGTCGCGGAGATCGAAGGTCACCCATTCGGCTCATTGACCTTCACCGGCGAGCGCTGGGCGCTGGCCGACGTGCGGCTGTTGTCGCCGATCCTGCCCAGCAAGGTGGTGTGTGTCGGACGTAACTACGTCGAGCACGCCGCCGAGCACCACGCCGAGGTGCCGAAGGAGCCGCTGCTGTTCCTCAAGCCGTCCACCTCGATCATCGGCCACCATGATGCGATCAAGCTGCCGCCGCAGTCGCACAAGGTCGAGCACGAGGCCGAGTTGGCCGTGGTGATCGGCGTCTCCGGTGCGCGCCGGGTGGACCGGGCCGGTGCCGAGGCGGCGATCTTCGGTTACACCGCGGCGAATGACGTCACCGCCCGCGATCTGCAGCACAGCGACGGCCAGTGGACCCGGGCCAAGGGCTTCGACTCGTTCTGCCCGCTCGGCCCGTGGATCACCACCGACCTCAACGCGAACGATCTCGAGGTGCGGTGCGAGGTCAACGACGAGGTCCGCCAGCTGGGCCGCACCAAAGACATGGTGTTCGACGTGCCGACCCTGGTGTCCTACGTCTCACACGTGATGACGCTGCTGCCCGGCGACGTGATCCTCACCGGCACCCCGGCCGGGGTTTCGCCGATCGTGGACGGGGATTCGGTCTCGGTGATGATCGAGGGTATCGGCACGCTCACGAACCGTGTGGTAACTCTCGATTGACCCGATCCTATTTGGCCCGCGGAACCGGTTCAGGTACAGTTCTCTTTCGGCGCGCTGCGGGCGATCGTGACGTGCTGATGGGGTATGGGGTAATTGGCAGCCCAACTGATTCTGGTTCAGTTAGTCTAGGTTCGAGTCCTGGTACCCCAGCGTCGACGCCGACGCGGTGCGAGACACCGCGGAAAACGCCGAAGCTGGTCGATGTGTAAGATCAGTGCAGCAAGGTCCCGTCGTCTAGTGGCCTAGGACGCCGCCCTCTCAAGGCGGTAGCGTGGGTTCGAATCCCATCGGGACTACCAGCACCATCCACGGCTCGCCGTCGCAGAATTCGCGACGCGGGCCGGTTTCGTTTCTGCCGTCGTTGACGCTGCAACGCTCCCGTTGCTTCAGCGCCGATGCCACCTATGACAAACGTCCTCGGCCGCGAATCGCGGCCGAGGACGTCTGGCTTCTCTCGCGCACGCGCGAGCGGCGATTACTTGATGATGATCCGCACGGTCGTGTCGCTGGACGTGCCGGAGGCGGTGGTCGACACTCCGATCGCCTTGATCGGAGCCAGATTCGCGGCGTCGCTTCCGCCCGCTGCGGCGGCGGAGCCCGCCCCCTGCAAGAGTTTCTGCACATCGACGAAGGCTGCCACCGAACTGTTGCCGGCGCCCTTCAGTGCCTCCCGGTAGAGCGCATTGTCACCGAGCTTGCCGCCCGTCAGTGCGGTGCCGATGTCGGCGCGCACCGTGGTGCCGTTCTGGCTGAGGTGCACGCCCGGCGCCCCGGCCAGCACGCCCGCGCCCTGGTAGAGCTTGGTCGCGGTGGCCGAATCGCGCGCGTCGACAGCGATCCGCAGGTTCGGCATGCCGTTGGTGACGCCGCCGAAGCCGATGCTGATGACCTTCGCGGTGAGGACGCTCTTCACCAGATTGGACATCTCGGCCGCCATCGCCGGCGGCAGACCCGCTCCGCCATCTCCGCGTACGCCGTCGTGCCCGGGCTGCAGTGGCTCGAGTTTGACACCAGCGGCCATACCGTCGAGCTTGCCGAACAACGAATCCAGCTGCTTCAGGGCCGGGCTATCGGCTGGCAGGCCCCGCGCCGCAATGCCAACTATCGCCGAGTCCGGCATCGCATCCAGCGTGGCTTTAGCGTCGGCGCCGCCGGTGGCGGCCGGCGTCGTGCCGTCCATGTGGGTGTGGATCTCGACGCCGTCGTCCACGACGCCGACTCCCACAGCGATGTGCCCGGTCAGCTTGGCGAGCGCGTCGGTCGGAGAACCCGCGACACCGGGCAGCAGACCCAGGCCGCCAACGGGCATCCCGTCGGCACCGCCGAACCCGTTGAGTCCGCCGGTGGCCAGTGCGCCGGACAGGGCGTTTCCGGCCAGGGGGCCGACCTTGCTCAGGTCCGCGTAGCCGACCACGAGGTTGTTGCCGGGCAGGTGCGAGACGCTGGCGCGGTAGTTCTTGTCGTCGGCCAGGTTGGCGGTGGCCGCCGCGGTGGCCGCGCTCGCGGCGGTCGCCTGCGGGTCGGTGCCGCCGATCGCGAGCAGCGCATAGCCGTCCCGGACCACGAAACCAAAGCTGCCCGGGTGCGCCGCGGCCTGCTTGGTCAGCGTCTGCTTGGCTTTGGCGTCATCAGTGCTGGCGAGCGCGACGAGACCGGTGACGTGATCGGACTTGTCGGCGACCGCGCCGATGCCGGCGCGCTGGCCGAACCACGGCGCCACGTCCTTGTCGTAGTCCAGGCCGGAGCCTTCGAGCATCTTGCGCTCGATCCGGGTCACCAGGTCGGTGGTGGACTCGCCGCGGCCGGGGAACTTCTTAGCCAGGCCGTCGAAGGCGATCTGGTCGCGGTAGCCCGGCTTGAGATCGACCCGAAGGAACGCGGCGGTGCCGGCCGGCATCGCCGACTCGGGCTCCACGATGCCGGAACCCGTCCAGGCACGGACGCCCGCGTAGGCTCCGACGCCACCGGCCGCGACCAGCACGGCGGCCACGCCGGACACAATGGCGGTGCGGCGGCGCTTGCGCGGCGCCGGCTGCGGGGTGAAGTCGACGATCTCCGCGGTGCCGAGGGTGATCTGGGCATCCGGGACGGGTGCCGAAGGTGCCGGCTGCGATGAGGATGCGGGCTGCGACGGCGGCTGCGCCGCCGGTGTGTCGGTCACGAGGGCTTTCCATCTCGTTTGAAGGGTGAGCTCGCTTGGAGGGTGAGGCAAGGCTCCTGAAGGGTGAGCCGACATATTAGCGAGTGCTGGCAAAGCCACTGGTCACACAAGTGAGCGGTCCGCCGTTAGGCGGACCGCTCGGGAGGACACGGAATTCGGAACTACAGACCGGACAACCGTTGTCCGGCCCGCACCACGGCCATGGCGTGCCGATCGCCGGGGCGCCGGCCCAGCCGCTCGATCGGGCCGGAGACGCTGATCGCCGCGATCACCCGGCCGGTGCGGTCGCGCACCGGTGCCGAAACACTGGCGACGCCGGCCTCGCGCTCAGCCACGCTCTGCGCCCAGCCGCGGCGGCGCACTTCGGCGAGCGTCCGGCCGGTGAACTTGCACCGGGGCAGCAGTGGCATGACCGCCTCCGGCGGCTCCCAGGCCAGCAGGATCTGGGCGGCGGAGCCGGCGATCATCGGCAGGACCGCACCCACCGGGACGGTGTCGCGCAGGCCGCTCGCGCGCTCGGCGGCCGCTACGCAGATGCGCTCGTCGGCACGGCGCAGGTAGAGCTGGGCACTTTCGCCGGTGGCGTCCCGCAATGCGGCCACCATCGGCTCGGCGGCGGTCAGCAGCACGTCGGGTGCTGCATTTGCCAGCTCGCCCAGGCGAGGTCCGGGGCGCCAGCGCCCCTGGGAGTCGCGGACGAGCATGCGGTGGATCTCCAAAGCCTGCGCGAGGCGGTGCGCGGTGGCGCGCGGCAGCTTGGTGCGATCGACGAGTTCGGCGAGGCTCGCACCGTCGACGCACGCGCCGAGAATGACAACGGCCTTGTCGAGAACACCAACGCCGCTCATACTGTGTCCCATACAGCGAAACATACCTTCCAAATTTTAGGATGTCCAGATGCTGGGAGCACCATCGCGAGAGACACCGAAGACTCTCGCCGAGAAGGTCTGGGATGCGCATGTCGTTCGGTCGGCCGCGGGTGAGCCGGACCTGCTATACGTTGACCTGCACCTGGTCCACGAGGTCACCAGCCCGCAGGCGTTTGATGGTCTGCGCGCCGCCGGTCGCAAGGTGCGCCGGCCTGATCTCACGGTCGCCACCGAGGACCACAACACCCCGACCGACAGCCTGGTTCAGATTCTCGATCCCATATCGCGGACACAAATTGAGACGCTTCGCAAGAACTGCGACGAGTTCGGTATTCAGCTGCACTCCCTCGGCGACGCCCAGCAAGGCATCGTGCACGTGCTGGGGCCGCAGTTGGGCCTCACGCAGCCGGGTCTGACGATCGTGTGTGGCGACTCTCACACCTCGACCCACGGCGCCTTCGGCGCGCTCGCCTTCGGGATCGGCACGAGCGAGGTCGAGCATGTGCTCGCCACGCAGACGCTGCCCCAGGCGCGGCCCAAGACGATGGCCGTCAACGTGATCGGCGAGCTGCGCCCCGGCGTCACCGCCAAGGACCTGATCCTGGCTCTGATCGCCCAGGTCGGCACCGGCGGCGGTCGGGGTCACGTGGTTGAGTACCGCGGCGCGGCGGTCCGCGGCCTGTCCATGGAGGGCCGCATGACGATCGCGAACATGTCGATCGAGTGGGGCGCCAAAGCCGGAATGATCGCGCCCGACGAGACCACATTCGACTACATCAAGGGCCGGGTCCACGCGCCGGCCGGCGCCGAGTGGGACGCCGCTCTGGCCTACTGGAAGACCCTGCGCACCGATGAGGGGGCGACCTTCGACACCGAGGTCACCATCGACGCCAGCGCGGTCAGCCCATTCGTCACCTGGGGCACCAATCCGGGTCAGGGCGTCGCCCTGGACGCCGAGATCCCGGCGCCGGCCGACTTCGCCTCTGCCGATGCCCGCGCCGCGGCCGAGAAGGCGTTGGTCTACATGGATCTGCGCCCCGGCACCCGGCTCCGGGACATTCCGGTCGACGTCGTGTTCCTAGGTTCGTGCACCAACGGCCGGCTGGAAGATCTGCGGGCGGCCGCCGCGGTCATCAAGGGCCACAAGGTCAAAGACGGCGTACGCATGCTGGTCGTTCCGGGATCGGCGGCGGTTCGCGCCGAGGCCGAAGCCGAGGGCCTGCATGAGGTGTTCACCGCGGCCGGTGCCGAATGGCGGTTCGCCGGTTGCTCGATGTGCCTCGGCATGAACCCGGACACCCTGGCACCCGGGCAGCGCTCGGCATCCACGTCCAACCGCAACTTCGAGGGCCGCCAGGGCCGCGGCGGGCGTACGCATCTGGTCTCGCCGCAGGTGGCCGCGGCGACCGCAGTGGTCGGCCACTTCGCGGCCCCGGCGGATCTGCTTTCCAGTGCCGCCCCCGCAGACCTGCCCGCCGCCGCCCCGTCCGACCCGCAGAACTAGGAGTCGCAGATCATGCAGAAATTCATCGTGCACACCGGCACCGCCGCGGTTCTGCGCGCTTCCAATGTAGATACCGACCAGATCATTCCGGCCGTCTATCTGAAGCGGATCACCAAGACCGGCTTCGAGGACGGGTTGTTCCGCGCCTGGCGCGACAACGATCCGGACTTCGTCCTGAACCAGCCCGGCGCGGCGGCGGCCTCGATCCTGGTGACCGGGCCCGAATTCGGCACCGGTTCGTCTCGCGAGCATGCCGTCTGGGCGTTGCGTGACTGGGGATTCCGGGCCGTCGTGGCGCCCAGCTTCGGCGACATCTTCCGCGGCAATGCCCTCAAGGAGGGACTGCTGCCGGTAGAACTGCCCGGTTCGGCGGTCGAGGAGCTCTGGAACACCTTGGCTGCCAACCCGGACGCTGCCGTGACCGTCGACGTCACGGTGCGGACGTTGTCGGTCGGCGACCGCCAATGGACCTTCCCGCTGGCCGATTTCGCGCAAACCCGCTTGCTGGAAGGCTTGGACGACATCGATGTCACACTTCGGGCGGAAGATCAGATCTCGGCATATGAAGCCGCGAGACCCCAATTCCTACCGGTTCTGGTGTGACTCGATCCCTTACGACACAACGGCAATATTTGCGTCAGATGTTTGAATCTGGCCTGCATCGGGCATAGCGTGCGCGCAGAATGGCCGCAAGGCTGACGTGGCCGCAACAACGCGGCCACCGTTGTGTTACGGGAGGGAACTCGTGAACAAGGCCGAGCTCATCGATGCGCTCGCGGTTCGCCTGGGGGAGAAGAAGACGGCCAGTGTTGCGCTCGACGCGGTGCTTGCCGAGGTCCAGGCCGCAGTCACCAAGGGCGACAAGGTATCCATCACCGGGTTCGGTGTCTTCGAGAAGCGCACCCGCGCGGCTCGGATGGCTCGCAATCCGCGCACCGGTGAGGCTGTGAAGGTCAAGAAGACCGCGGTTCCGGCATTCCGTGCCGGCGCCGGATTCAAGGAGATGGTGGCTTCCGGCAAGGCTCCTAGGGCCGCTGCGCCGGCCAAGAGCACCGCCGCCAAGAAGACCACGACGACGGCCGCGAAGAAGACGACGACGGCCAAGAAGGCGTCGCCGGCCACCGCGACCGCCAAGAAGACCGCGGCCAAGAAGACGACGGCGAAGAAGACCGCGCCGGCGAAGAAGACCACGGTCAAGGCCACCACGGCCGCGCGGAAAACGGCGACCAAGGCGGTCGTGAAGAAGACCGCCGCCAAGAAGGCCCCGGCCCGCAAGGCCCCGGCCAAGAAATCCACTCGCTAGACCGATTTCGCACCGCGATAAGCGCAGGCGTCGCCGGGAGACCGGCAACGACCTGCGCTTCTCGCATGAGTGGCGATAGCCGCCCTGCGGTCACATCTCCAGCGGATCCGCGGCGACCAGGTCCGAACCCGCGAACGACAGCACCCACGCATGACCCTTAGGAGTCACGAAACTTGTGCCGGCGCTGACATTCGGCGGCCGCAGCGCGGCCAGCGTCTCCGGGATCACTCCGCCCTGGCTGCACACCACCACCCGCCCGGATTCGGCGACCAGCTCGCGGATCCGGTCCGCGACCGCTTGCGGCGCCGCCGCCCGCGTCTCGGCGAAGATGCTGTCGGTACGCACCACCAGCCCCACCGGTGTCACCGTGTCCACGCACCGCGTGACCGGTGCCGAGTAGACCCGGGCCGGCTTGAACAGGCCCAGCAACGGGGTCAGCGCCGACACTTGATCCTGGCCGCGCTGGTCGAGTGGCCGGACCTCGTCCGGCCCGGGCCAGTTCTCCTTAGCGCCGGCATGCGCGTGCCGGACGAGTACGCACACCCCGGTGATCGGCTTCAGCGCGGTGAACGCGGACAGCACACCGCGATCGTGGGCGTAGGACAGCACGCCGGCGGCGGCCGCGGGATCCAGCCACTGCAGGTCGCTGATCTCATCGTTGGGACTGAAGTTGGTCTCGCCGATCGCCTGCATCGACCAGAAGTCCACCGACTTCTCGGTGTCCGGCTCTCCGGTCAGATAGCGCACGCTCGGCAGCCGCACCTGGGGAATGCCGGTGGTGCCGGTCTCCTCCCAGACTTCGCGCACGGCGGCGGCCAGGGTGTGCTCGCCCGGGTCCAGCTTGCCCTTGGGCAGGGTCCAGTCGGCGTACCGGTCCCGGGCGATCACCGCGATCTCCACGGTCTCGTCCGAGGCGGCTCGCCACAACACTCCGCCGGCCGATCGGATCAGCTTCATCGCAGCCACTTCGTCAGTTTGCCGCGATCGACCGCGGCCCACACCTCTGGGTAGCGTTCCCGCACCCGGCGGGCGCGCGCCCGATCGCGTTCGGCCAGTCGGCCGGCGGTCACCGCCAGCACGTGATCATCGGGGTCGTCGGTGGCCACCGAGAGCCACGTCGCCGCCGCCAGCACCGCATCCTGATGCTCGCCGAGCAGATCCGACACATCGGCCAGGGCATGTGCCAGATGCGCTGCCCGCGGATCGAGGTCGGCCGCGGCCTCCGCGGCGTAGCGGGCGATCTTCGCCCGCTTACGCACCCCGTGCCAGGCCCGATCGGAATCCAGAGCGCCGAGGTCGGCCGCGCCGATTGTGGCGGTCCCGCCCGAGACCAAACGGTGGTACGCGTGCCCCACCAGCCGGTGCAGCTGTCGCGGCCGGGCCTTGGCGATCACCGGCGGATCAGCGGTCGCGGCGACGAGAGCGTCCAGCAGGGCGAGGTATCGCGGCGCCGCCAGCACCACCTCGAGCCCCGCGCCGGCATCCTCGCCGCGCGCGGTCAGGTCGGCGTCGATCCGCGCCAGCGCGGCCTGGTCCAGCGGTGCCACCGGATCCAGGTCGGCGGTCTGGCGCAGCCGCAACCGCAACACCTCGGCGTCCCGAGCGGCACCGAGGGCGGCGCCGACCCAGGCCAGATCGGTCCGGATCCGGTCCGCCCAGGCGCTGTCGAGCAGCGGCCGGAAGGTGGCGATGTCGCTGCGCAGACGGCGGATCGCCACACGCATTCGGTGCACGCCGTCGTCACCGCGCAACCGCACCGCGACATCGCTGTCCACCAGCCGCAGCAGGTCGCGGCGGAGCACGTTGGTCAGGATTTCGGAGACTCCGGCGCCGGCCCGGGTCGACACCGGCTCCGGTATGTCCGCCGGGGCCTCGGCCGGCTTACCGAGCGCGCGCAGCTGCGGCAGCAGATATTCGCTCTCGGACGCGCCGGCCCGGCGCAGCATCCGGACGACGGCTTTGGCGAGGGCGGCGTCGCCGCGGCCGACGTCGAGCCGGATCTGGCGGAACTTGTCCTTGATCCGCCGGGCGTCCAGCACCGAGATCCGGTCGTCGATCACCCGCCCCAGCTCCCGACCCTTGCGGTCGCGCAGCTGGTAGACGACGCGGCTGACCCGTAGCACCGCCACCGAGCCAAGAGCCAAGCCACGGGTGTAGGCGGTCACCGCGGTGGAAACCGGCGTCGGCACCGTGGCCGACGTGCCGGCGAACCCGAGCGTCTCACCATGGATGGCCAACCGCCACGGCATCGCGTCGGTCTCGGCGTGCCGGTCCCGCTCGAACCGCGGCTCGGTGAACCGCTGGAACCACAGCGCCAGGCCGGCGCGGGTCAGCCGCAGGTCCTCGGTGTCGAAGTAGCTGAACCGGAGCACCTCGGGAGCCAGTGCCACCACCCGGCCGTGCCTGGGTAGCACCGACTCCAGATCGGGCATGCGGAACGAGTCATCGGCGGAGAACCGCCGGAGACTCCCGTTGTCCGCCATGCCCGGCAGCCTATTGGCTCAAACCGGCGGACGCAGGCCATACCTTCGGTGTTAACACCACCGCTGATCAGCCCATTTGTTCGACGATGGTGCGCAGGAGGGCATCGTGCAGATGGGTTGCCGGGAGCTCCTCGGCACCGGTGATCTCCGTCCAACTGCCGTCCGGATGCAACTCGAAGGCGGCGGTGCCCGGGCTCATCGCCCGGTTCAGCAGCCGGCTCATGTCGGCGGTGGCGGTCGGGTCGGTGACGCGGACCAGAGCCTCGACGCGACGATCGAGGTTGCGGTGCATGATGTCGGCCGATCCGATCCAGAATTCGGTGTCCGGGCCGTCGCCGAACCGGTAGACCCGGGAGTGCTCCAGGAACCGGCCGACGATCGAGCGCACCTGGATCGTCTCGGACATCCCCGGCACGCCCGGGCGCAGCGTGCACATGCTGCGGACCAGCAGGTCGATCGGCACTCCGGCCTGGGAGGCGCGATAGAGGGCGTCGATGACCTCCTCGTCGACCAGGGCGTTCACCTTCAGCTGGATCAGCGACGGCTGGCCGGCGCGGGCCAGATCCGCTTGAGCCTCGATCCGCGAGATGATGCCCGAGCGGACGCCGTAGGGCGCCACCAGCAGCCGGCGGTAGGCCGTCTGGCGGCTGTAGCCGGTGAGCATGTTGAACAGGTCGGTCAGGTCGGCGCCGATCTCCGGGTCGGCGGTCAGCAGCCCCAGATCTTCGTAGGCGCGCGCCGTCTTCGGGTGGTAGTTGCCGGTACCGATGTGCGCGTACCGGCGGATCTGGTTGCCTTCCTGCCGTACCACCAAAGCGATCTTGCAGTGGGTCTTCAGACCCACCAGGCCGTAGACGACGTGGCAGCCGGCCTTCTCCAGGGTCCGCGCCCAGCCGATGTTGGCCTGCTCGTCGAACCGGGCCTTGACCTCGACGATGACCACCACCTGCTTGCCCGCCTCGGCGGCGTCGACCAGCGCATCGATCACCGGCGAATCGCCCGAGGTGCGGTAGAGGGTCTGCTTGATGGCCAGCACGTTGGGGTCCAGCGCAGCCTGCTCGATGAAGCGCTGCACGCTGGTGGAGAACGAGTGGTACGGATGATGGACCAGCACGTCACCCTCCCGCAGCAGGGCGAACACGCTGCGCCGAGTGGCATCGCCGCCGCCGAGAAGGTGCTTGGTCTCGCCGTCCAGGAACCGCGGATGGGTGGCCGGGACGAACGGGCGGTCCTTGAGGTCCGGCCGGTCCAGGTCGTCGTGCAACGTCAACAGCGCCGACAGGTCCAGCAACCCGGGCACCCGGAGCACGTCGTCGCTGTCCATGTCCAGCTCGCGGAGCAGCAGCTCGAGGACGTGATCGGAGATGGTGGAGGCGACCTCCAGCCGCACCGGCGGGCCGAACCGGCGCCGCGCCAGCTCGCGTTCCAGCGCCTGCAGCAGATCCTCGTCACGGTCGTCGTCGACCTCGAGTTCGGCGTTGCGGGTCACTCGGAAGACGTGGTGCTCGACGATGCTCATGCCCGAGAAGAGCGCGCCCAGGTGCGCGGCGATCAGGTCTTCCAGCGGCAGGAACCGGGCGTGCGTACGCAGATCCCGGTCCACCGCGACCAGCCGCGGCACGTTGTTCGGCACCTTGACGCGGGCGAAGAGTTCCGGTCCGCCGTCCGGATCGCGGGCCACCACGGCGAGGTTCAGGGCCAGCCCGGAGATGTACGGGAACGGGTGCGCCGGGTCCAGGGCCAGCGGCGTCAGCACCGGGAACACCTGCTCCCGGAAGTAGGTCCGCATCCGGTCATGCTCGGCTGGGTTGAGGTCGGCCCAGCGGACGATCTCGACGCCGGCCTGCGCCAGTGCCGGTGCCACCTCGGAGGCGAAGCACTTCGACTCGCGGGCGATGAGTTCCGTGGTCCGGGCCGAGATGGCGGTCAGATGCTCGGTCAGTGACATGCCGTCGGAGCTGCGCCGGGTCGGCAGGCCGGTCTGCTGGCGGCGCTTGAGCCCGGCGACCCGGACCATGAAGAACTCGTCCAGGTTGCGGGAGAAGATCGCCAGGAACTTGGCGCGCTCCAGCAGTGGCCGGCGCGGATCCTCGGCCAGTGTCAGCACCCGGGCATTGAAGTCCAGCCAGGACAGCTCCCGGTTGAGATAACGGTCGTCCGGCAGCGGTTCCAGCTCGGGTGGCGGTGCGTCCGCGTCCATGACCGGCACCTCCTCGGCGCGGTTGCTCGCGGGTCCGGTGGCCGCTCCGGTGCCCGCGACGGGTGCGGTCGGCGCGGAGATGGCCGGCACACCCGGCAGCGCGGTCGGTGGATCTGACGGCTCGCCTGGTGGTTCTGACGGCGCGGCTGGTGGTTCTGACGGCGCGGCGGCTGTGCTGTTGGCGTCCTTTGGGCTGGTGGCGTTCGTGGTGCCGGTCGCGTCCGTCGTGGCAGCGGCTGTGATCGGTGTGGCGGGTGTGGCGCCATTGCTTGTGCCCGTGCCCGCTGCGGGCTCGGACGGTTCGACCGCGGCGACCGCCTCGGGCACCGGC
>Ga0070665_100005573_pt1 | contig 12945 bp, 11 predicted proteins | sample KBSS13metaG_FD_65862 | JGI IMG/M metagenome (GOLD analysis project Ga0070665, IMG submission 65862) | Switchgrass rhizosphere microbial communities from Kellogg Biological Station, Michigan, USA - KBS S1-3 metaG | ecosystem: Host-associated > Plants > Roots > Rhizosphere > Soil ... | reverse complement strand
TGACCGAGGATCCCGAGCCGATCGGCACCGGCCGCGTGCTGATCGAAGGCGGGCTCGACCTGGCGCACGATTACCAGAATACGGTGTCGGGGTTGACCGGAGACCTGTTCAGCGTGCCGACCATCGGGATCAGCATCGGCTTGAGCTCGATCGCCGAGCTGCAGATTGACGGCGCCCTCTACAACAGCCTGAGCATCAGCAGCCGGAACCCGAACGCGCCGAATGCCGCGCTCCTGACCGTGACCGGCGACAGCACCCACGACATCTCCAACGCGGTGCTGGCGACCAAGATTCGCATGTTGTCGGAGACTGCGTCACGGCCGGCCATCGGCATCCGGTTCGCGACGAAGCTGCCCAACGCCTCGAACGAGAAGGGCATCTATCTCGACACCACGGACTTCTCGGGGTCGCTGTTATTCGCCAAGACCGTGCAGTCGATCCGCGTCGTCGGCAACATCGGCGCGGCCATCCTCACGAACCCGACGTCGGGCGTCGGCCAGAACGACGTCCTGCTGTACGGCTTGTCCTTGGCGCGTGCGGTGACGCAGTCTGCGGAGCTGGTGGGCGAACTGAACGGCCGCATCTCGACCCGCGACATTGCGTTTCCGGGGACCGAGAGCCGCGGCATCATCAAGGTCGGCGGACGTTACACGCACGGCCCGATCCGCTTCGACGCCGGCGTCTTCTTCGGCCTCACCACGATCGATCCGACGATCGGGTTCACGACCGGCTTCACGTACGTGTTCAACGCTTTCACAGTCCCGTAGCCGACCGGCACGATCAGAAGAAACCGCTCTATAAGGAGAAACCGCCAGGTCATGCGATCCTGTCGGATTTACGCCCAGCCTGCAGCTAGCCAACGCGTCATGAAGAATCCCAGCAGCCACGGAATTGTCGCTGGGATTACGAATGCTCCAAGCACCCTTGCGTGCGACGCGAGATTGTCGGACATCACGAGGATCGCCACCAGCTCGCCCGCGGCGGCACCCCCGATGCCGAAACCCCAAAACGCTGCGGCGACCATTCGCTTTTCCGCGCCAGCCGCCAAGTAGGGCAACGCGCCACAGGCTGCATACAGCACGAACCACACAACCGCCAAATAGAGGAATACGACAGTCACCCCTGGCATGGCCTGGGTGGAGATCATGCTGCCCAGCGCGAGGACGCTGCCCACCGGGAAACTGACGCAGAATCCAATTCGCACAGGGGAACGGCGATGCATCTTGTACGTCGGCGATGATTCTGGCATAACACTGGCTGGGATCAGGCGACCCATCCTTCAGGGTTCTTAGCCAGCGCGATAGAAGAGGTCGACCGCTGCGATCTCCTGCTGCCGTCGCTCGTCGGACCAGCCCAGTTCGCCGCCGACGATCGCGGCGGCGCGCGCGAGTGCGGCGTCGCCGGGGTGGCCGAGCGCTCCGAGCGGCGTCCGGCGAATGACGATGTCCGCGAGGGTCGGCGCCATCTCTTTGCGCGCCGCCAGTACCAGCTCCGCCCCGATCACCGGCGAGTCGGGTGCAAGCCGCGTCCGCCAGTCCTGACGCGTGCCGGCGATCTCCATCACGTCGCGATACCGCGACCCGTACGCCGCGATCAGGTGCGGGATCGTGTCGGTCGGCAGCCCCTCGTCGTATTCGCGCCGCGCATCGGCGATGGCGAGGCCGATATCGCGCAGGCTCCCGCCCGGCAGCGGCGTCGTCGCGGTCCGGCAGGGCGGCACTTTCTTGTTCAGTTTGGTAAAGAGGCTGTCGGTCACCTTCTCCGCCACACCGCGGGCCGTCGTGAACTTCGTGCCGGCCACGGTGAGCAGCCCCTCGAATCCCTGCGTCGCGTGATCGCGAATCTGCTCGTGTCCCTGGAGCGCCACCCGGTCGCCGTGCACCACCGCGGGAACGACGCCTCGGTGGACCAGCGTCACGTCGGCCAGCGTGAGATCAAGAGCAGGGAAGGCCTGGTTCAGCTCGCCGATGAAGGCCGCGACGTCGCGCTCGGGCACGCTGGTGTCGTCAGGCTCGCAGGTCCGATCGGATTCCCAGGTGCCGAACAGGGCGCGATCGCGCCACGGCACGAGGAACAGATTCCGCCCGGACGAGGATCGGCCGCCGAGCGCTTCGTCGCCGGCGTCGCGCCGGGTAACGAGGTTCATCGCCTTGAGCATCGGAATCCCGGTCGCGATGCCCAATGGCTTCAGCAGACCGTCGACGCGGCCGCCGGCGGCGTTGACCGTCAGCCGCGCCGCAATCTCGATGGTGCGCGATCCGATCGTGTCGCGGGCGCTGACGCCGGTCACGCGGGCCCCGTCCACCAACGGCGCGATTGCCTCGACGTGGTTGGCCAGCACCGCCCCGTGCTCGACGGCCGCGAGCGCGTACGAAAAGGTGAACCGATCGGGCTCCGTCGTCACGTAGTCGTAGAAGACGGCGGCGCCGGTCAGCCCCTGGCGGCGAAGGCCCGGAAACCGCTGCGCCGCATGGCTGCGAGAGACGACGCGGCCGCCGGGCAACCGATGGGAGGAGGGCAGGCCGCGATTGCGATCCGCGGCGACCAGACGATCGAGCAGGAAGCCGGCGCGCATCGCCATCTTGCCGCGCATCAGCGATCGGTAGAGCGGTACAGCAAAGGGCAGCGGGCGCACGGCCTGGGGCGCGATCCGCGCCGTCGCGCGCCGCTCCTTGACCGACTCGCGCGCACGGCGGATGTCCAGCGACTGCAGATACCGCAGCCCGCCGTGAATGGTCCGCAGGTGGTTGAACGAGGACCCGCTGCCGAAGTCGTTGCGCTCGACCAGCGCCACCGACAGGCCGCGCTGCGCCGCGTCGTAGGCGATCGTCAGGCCGTAGATGCCGCCGCCGACGATGAGGACGTCGAAGGTGTGAGCGGTCAGGCGGTCGAGATCGCGGGTCATGCGTCCGCCATCGTAGCAAACCGGTGCGATATAGTTTGGCGGTGGCATCGACCGACGAGGTACGGACGTACTGGAACCGGCACATTCACGATCTGGAGATTACGAGTCATCCGGTCGGTTCCCGCGGGTTTTTCGACGATCTCGATCAGTATCATTTCGAAAAGCTCCACCATCTGCTTCGACTCGTGGCCTTTGACGGCTACCGCGGCCGATCGGTTCTTGAAGTCGGGTGCGGCGCCGGCGTCGACCTGGCCCGCTTTGCCAAGGGCGGAGCCGAGGTCACGGGCGTCGATCTGGCCGCGTCCGCCATCGATCTGGCCCGGGCCAACTTCGCACAGCAGGGCCTCGCCGGCCGCCTCGAGGTCGCCGACGGCGAGCGGCTGCCGTTTGCCGACAACAGCTTTGACTTGGTGTACGCGCATGGGGTTGTCCAGTACACGGCCGATCCGCAGCGGTTGGTCGAGGAGTGCCGCCGCGTCCTCAAGCCGGGCGGCGAGGCGGTGTTTCAGGTCTACAACCGTATTTCCTGGCTGAACGCCCTCGGCAAGCTGATGAAGGTCGGCCTCGAGCACGAGGATGCACCGGTGTTGCTGAAATTCAGCATCGGCGAATTCCGCCGCCTCCTGTCGCGTTTCCGGGAAGTGAAGATCGTGCCCGAGCGCTTTCCGGTGAAATCGCGCCTGCACGGCGGCTGGAAGGGCGCAGTCTACAACGGTGTGTTCGTCGGCACCTTCAACACGCTGCCCAAGCCGCTGGTCCGCCGGTTCGGCTGGCACCTTCTCGCGTTCTGCAAAAAGTAATGAGATTCGCAAAGGCGCACGCCTACGGCAACGACTTCCTCTACGTTCGCAACCGGGACCTCCCCGAAGGCATCGCGCTCGACGCCCTGGCGCGCGAGCTCTGCGAGCGGCACACCGGCGTCGGCGCGGATGGGCTGATTCTGTACGAATCGGCGGCGGCCGAAGCGTCGATGCGGCTGCTGAACGCCGATGGGAGCTGGTCGGAGGTGTCGGGGAACGGCGTGCGCGGCCTCGCGGCGCTGCTGCTGCGAGACGACGATCGTCAGGACGCGGCGATCGCCATTCACAGCGAGGGGGGCGTCAAGCGGCTCGTCCGGACCGGCCGGGAAGGGTCGCGCCAGACGTTTCGTGCGGCCATGGGATTGCCGGCTGATCTCCGTCAGGTGACGGTGCAGACGGCGGGCGAGTCGCTGCAGCTGGCGGTGATGAGCTTTGGCAATCCCCAATGCGTCGCCCTCGGCCCGCTGCCCGACGAGGCGCGGTTCAACCGCCTGGGGCCCGCGCTCGAACGCCACGAGATCTTTCCGGCGCGGTCGAACGTCGAGTTCGCGCACGTCGAGGCGCCGGACACGGTGCGGATCCTGATCTGGGAGCGGGGAGTGGGTCCAACGACCTCGTCGGGGACCGGGTCGTGCGCCTCCCTTATCGCGGCGGCGGCTTTTGGCGGCGCCGCGCGGGACGCGACCGTGATCGCCCCGGGGGGCCGTCAGCGAGTGGAGTGGCGCGAGGACAGCGTCTACCTCACCGGCTGGGCGGAGGTCCTCTTCGAAGCCGACTGGCTACGCCGTCTCTGAGACGCGGTCTCTGAGACCGGACCGCCGCCGGATTCTGCGTACCGGCGGGGAGCTCGTTCGGCAGTTTTTTCAGTGTCGCCGGCGGACGCCGGCGGGCGCCGCCACGTCCAGATCGCGAATCGCGGGCCCCAGGTGGCCCGCCACGCTGCGCGCGGTCTGGATCGCCCCGAGATAGTCGCCCTTCTCGAACGCTGTGCGCGCTTCTTGCACGGCGCTCTCCCCGTTGTCGATCGCCTTGCGTCCGTTGGCCAGGGTCCGCGCGGCGATATGCGCGGTCTCGGCGGCCTTCAGCTTCGCCCGCGAGTCGTGCAGGGCGGCGTCGGCGTCGGCGAGCGCCTTGGTGGCGTCGGCGCGCGCGGTGGCCTTGCGGTTGACCGTCTCCTTGGCGGCGACCTGGGCCCGCTCGCGCGCATCGAGCGCGTTGTTGAGCGCCTGGCGGTAGTCGCGCTGGGCGACCGCCTCGTGGGCCCGCTTGAGCGCTTCGTCGGCCGCGGTGAACTCGTCGCGGGCGTACTGATCGGCGCCGGCGGCGCGTGCCGCGTCGATCGCGCCCTGCGCCTGCTGGATTTCCTTGTCGGGGGGATCGCCGCACGCTGCACCGGTCACTGCCGCGCACACGGCGAGCGACAAGAAGAAGCGACGCGTCGACGACATCGGTTGAGTATACAGCGGGTTGCAGCGCTCGGCTCTCGGCTTTCCGCTCTCAGCCGCCGGCGGCCCGTCGCCACAACCGAGCGTCGACAGCCGAGAACCCGGAGCTGATGAAGAGTGTAAGATGAAGGACCTGCTGCCCGACGATCGCCCGCGCGAGAAGCTCCGTCAGCATGGAGCGGCGGCACTCGGCGACAACGAGCTGATCGCGCTGGTCATCGGCAACGGTTCCCGGCGCGGCAACGCCTTGAGCGTCGCCAACGCGGTGCTGGCCGTACACGGCGGACTGCACGAGCTGGCGCGCTGCATGCCGGACGAGCTCGTGACGATCGCCGGCATCGGCCTCGCCCGCGCCTCGCAGATTGTGGCGGCGCTCGAACTGGGACGCCGGACGCTGGCGCACGCACCGGGCGCGCGTCCGCGGATTCGCAATGCGGCGGATGCGGCCGCGTATCTGATGCCGCGATACGGCGCACGCGGCGTGGAGCAGCTCGGCATCCTGCTGCTCGATGGCAAGCATCGCGTGATGCGGGCGGCGGTGCTGGCGGTCGGGACGTTGAACAGCTCGGTCATCGAGCCGCGGGACGTTTTTCGGGAGGCGGCGATTGGCGGCGCGACGGCGATCGTGATTTTTCACAATCACCCCTCCGGCGACCCCACTCCCAGTCCTGACGATCTGGCGGTGACGCGGCGGCTGGTGGCTGCGGGATCGTTGATTGGAATCGACGTCGTGGATCACCTGATTCTGGGCGATGCGCGCTACTGCAGCATCAAGGAGATCGAGGGGCTGTGAGCCGGGTTCTGTACTTCGACTGTTTTTCGGGGATCTCGGGCGACATGACGCTCGGCGCGCTGCTCGACGCCGGCCTGCCGTTCGACGACCTGAAGCGCGCGCTGGGCAGCCTGGCGCTCGGCGATGTCGAACTGCGCGCCGAGAAGGTTCTCCGGACCGGCGTCTCGGCGACCAAATTCACCGTGCGCGAGGCTCCCCCGAACCCTGAACCAGGAACCCCGAACCCCACCGCTGCGGCAAAGCCGCACGCCCATCGCCACCTGCCGAAGATCTTCTCGATGATCGACGGCTCGTCGCTGTCGGCGGAGGGGCGCGATCGGGCGAAGGCGATGTTCCAGCGGCTCGGGGAAGCCGAGGCGGCGATTCATCAGATGCCGGTGGAGAAGGTCCACCTGCACGAGGTCGGTGCCCTCGACTCGATCATCGACATCGTCGGCACGGTGTTCGCGATGGAGTGGGCCGGCGCCGACCGGATCGTCTGCTCGCCGTTGAATGTCGGCGGCGGGATGGTGAACTCCGCGCACGGCGTGTTTCCGGTGCCGGCCCCGGCGACGGTGAAGATTCTCGGCGCCGCACCGGTCTACAGCGGCCAGGTACAGAAGGAGCTGGTGACGCCGACCGGCGCGCTGATCGCCACCACCTACGCTTCGTCCTACGGCCCGATCCCGGCGATGTCGGTCGAGCGCATCGGCTACGGCGCCGGCGATCGCGACGATCCGGCGACGCCGAACGTGCTGCGGGTGCTGATCGGCGAGGAGGCGACCCTTGGCTCGCCGAAGCGCGGCGGGCGCGAAGGCGGCGGGGATCGCGTCACCGTCATCGAGTGCGAGATCGACGACATGAACCCGCAGATTTTCGGGCTGGTCATGGATCGGCTCTACACGGCCGGCGCGCTCGAGGTGTTCTTCATCCCCGTGCAGATGAAGAAGAACCGGCCGGGCACGCTGCTCACCGTGGTCGCCCCGCCGGCGCTGCAGACGAAGATGACCGACGTCATCTTCCGCGAGACGACGACCATCGGGCTGCGGTACCACGACGTGGACCGCGAGTGCCTCGAGCGGACCCTGGTCCCGGTGGAGACGTCGATCGGCACCGTCCGGGTCAAGGTGGCGTCGCGCAACGGGCATGTGCTGAATGCGACGCCGGAGTTCGAGGATTGCGCGAAGCTCGCCGCGGCGCACAACCTTCCGGTGAAGGACGTCCAGGCGCTCGCCATGAAGGTATACCGACCGTGAATCGTTTCTTTCTCACTACCGCCATCGACTACGTGAACAGCCGCCCGCACCTGGGCACGGCCTACGAGAAGATCTGCGCCGACGTCATCGCGCGCTACAAGCGGCTCTGCGGCTTCGAGACGCGGTTCCTGATGGGGAACGACGAGCACTCGCAGAACGTGTACAAGAAAGCCGTCGACGAGGGGCTCGATCCGCTGGCCTACTGCGACCAGATGGAGCGCGAGTTCCGCAAGACCTGGGCGCACCTCGACGTGTCGTTCGACGACTTCATCCGCACGACGGAGCCGCGGCACAAGGTCGGCGTGACCGAGATCGCCAGGCGCCTGTGGGAATCCGGCGAGATCTACGAGGGCGTCTACGAGGGCTGGTACTGCGTGAGCTGCGAGGAGTTCAAGCAGGAGAAGGACCTCGTCAACGGCAACTGTCCGCTCCACCCGACGCTGAAACCCGAGTGGATCAAAGAGAAGAACTACTTTTTCCGGCTGTCGAAGTATCAGCAGCCGCTGCTCGATCATTTCGCCGCGCACCCGGACTTCCTGCAGCCGGATGCGCGCCGCAACGAGATCCTCAGCCTGATCCGGGGCGGGCTGATCGACATCTCGGTCAGCCGCGCGGGGCAGTCGTGGGGGATTCCGCTGCCGTTCGATGCCGGCAGCGTCGCCTACGTCTGGTTCGACGCGCTGATCAACTATGCCTCCGCGGTCGGCCTCGGCGGCGATCAAACATTGTTCGAGAAATGGTGGCCGGCGGATCTGCACATCGTCGGCAAGGACATCACGCGGTTCCACGCCGTGATCTGGCCGGCGATGCTGATGGCCGCCAAGCTGCCGCTGCCGCGGCAGGTCTTCGGCCACGGCTTCATGACGCTCAACGGCCAGCGGATGAGCAAGACCCTCGGCACGATCGTCGATCCGATCGAGGCGGCCGATCGGCTCGGCGTCGATCCGCTGCGGCTCTACCTCGTGAAGGAAGTCGCCTTCGGCGGCGATGGCGATTTTTCATGGGACCGCTACGAGGAGCGTTACAACGTCGATCTCGCGAACAATCTCGGCAACCTGGTCAGCCGGGTCACCTCGATGGCCCACCGCTACCGGCAGGGGCGACTCGCGCCCGGCGTCAGCGGCAACGATCAGCTCGCGCGGCTGGGCGAGTCGGTCGTAGCCGACTACCGGAAGGCGATGGATCGCTTCGCGCTCCACGAGGGTGCGGCGGCCGCGTTCCGGCTGATCGACGGCGCCAACGAGTTCATCGCGGCAACCGCGCCGTGGACGATGGCCAAGGATCCGGCATTGGCGGACCGCTTGTCGCAGGTGCTGTTCGATGCGGCGGAGGCCATCCGCCTCGCGGCCGTGCTGCTGACGCCGATGATGCCGACCTCGAGCCGCGAGATCCTTCGCCGCGTCGGCGCCTCGAGCGACGATCTCAATTTCGACCGCGACGGCCGCTGGCGTCACGCCGGCGAGCGCTCGCTGCTTCAGGAAGGGCCGCTATGGCCGCGCAAGGAGACCACGACTGTGACTGACAATCCGATTCCGCCTGATGGACCTTCGCCCGGGGCGCTGCCGCCGGTTTCCGCGCCCGTTGCGGCGGCCTCTCCAGCACCTGCTCCCGCCGCCGCGGCGCCCGCCGCGGACACCCGCATCTCGATCGACGATTTCATGAAGGTCGAGCTGCGCACCGCGAAGGTGCTGACGGCCGAAAAAGTAGAAAAGTCGAAGAAGCTGCTGAAGCTGACGGTGGACGTCGGGACCGAGCACCGCACCCTGGTCGCCGGCATCGCCGAGGCGTACGAGCCCGAGGCCCTGATCGGCAAGACCGTGGTCATCGTCTTCAACCTCAAGCCGGCCAAGCTGATGGGGATCGAGTCGAACGGGATGGTCCTCGCCGCGAGCCCCGACGGCGGCAAGCCGACCGTCGTCTCGTTCGAGAACCCGCCCGACCCCGGCACGCGCGTACGATGATCGCAAGGCGGCTGCGAACGGCGGCGGCGATCGTGCTGGCGGCGGGCGCGATCGCCGCGACACCCGCGGCTGCGCCGGGCGAAGCCGCGACGGCGACCTATTTCGCGTCGATTCGAAAGAATCCGTCGCTGCTGCTCGCCTTCCTGGCAGAGATGCCGAAGGGCGGCGATCTGCACAATCACATCTCCGGCGCGATCTACGCCGAAAGCTACCTGCGCTGGGCCGCCGACGACGGGATGTGTTTTTCCGTGGCGACGATGGCGATCGTCAACGGGACGTGCGACGCCGGCGCCGGGCGGCCCGCGGCCGCGGACCTGCTCCGAAACAGCAACCCGCTGTTCGACCAGGCCGTCGACGCGATGTCGATGCGGCACTGGGATCCGTCGCTCGACGGCCACGATCATTTCTTCGCCACGTTCGACAAGTTCCGGCTCACGTCGTCGAGCCGGACGGGCGACATGCTGGCCGAACTCGCGGCGCGTGCGGCAGCCGAGCACGTCAGCTATCTCGAGCTGATGGCGACGACCGAAGGCGGGATCGGCGCGACCCGCGGCATCGCGGCCGGCTGGGATCCGGACCTGCCAAAGCTGCGCGACAAGCTGCTCGCCGCCGGGTTCCGCGACGCGATCTCGAGCGCCGCCCGAACCCGTCTCGACGATGCGGAGGCGCGCAAGCGCGCCCTCCTCGAATGCGGAACGCCGAAGGCCAGCCCCGGCTGCCTGACCACGATCCGCTACATCTACCAGGTCGGCCGCGCCAGCAGCCCGCAGGCGGTGTTCGGCCAGATGCTGGCCGGATTCGAAATCGCCACGGCGGATCCGCGCGTCGTCAGCCTGAACCTGGTGCAGCCGGAAGACGATCCCATCGCCGCCCGCGACTTCTCGCTGCAGATGTCGATGCTCGACTATCTGCACACCCAGTATCCTGCGGTGAAACTCACGCTGCACGCCGGCGAGCTGACCGAAGGGCTGGTGCCGCCCGAGACGCTGCGCTTTCACATCCGCGAGTCGATCCGCACCGGACACGCGTCGCGCATCGGCCACGGCACTGGGGTGATGTTCGAGGACGATCCGCTGGCGCTGCTGCGCGAGATGGCGTCAAACAAGGTGCTCGTCGAGGTCGCGCTGAGCAGCAGCGATCTGATCCTCGGCGTCCGCGGACCGCGGCATCCGCTGAACACCTATCTGAAGTACGGCGTTCCCGTCGCGCTCGTTACAGACGATGCGGGGGTGTCGCGGTCGACGCTGACGCTGGAGTTCCGGAAGGCCGTGGAAGAGCAAGGCGTGGACTACCGGACCCTCAAGCGCATGGCGCGCAACTCGATCGACTACAGCTTCGCCGACGCCGCTACGAAAGGCCGTCTGCGGGCCGACCTCGATGCCGCGTTCCGCGCGTTCGAAGCGCGACAGACGCGGAGGCCGACCAGTTAGTGTGCATTTAGGAGGCGTGATGCGTGCGCTGTCTATCGCCCTGATGCTCATCGCGACGCAAGCCGCGGCCCCGCAGCCGCCGCCGGCAGCGCGCGCCTCGCGCACGCAGGTCGTGCTGCTGGGCACCGGTTCGCCCCCCGCCGACCCGCTGCGTTCCGGTCCAGCGACGGCGATCGTGGTCAACGACACGTCATACCTCGTTGATCTGGGCCCGGGCATCGTCCGGCGCGCCGCGGCCGCCGCCGAGAAAGGGTTCGGGTCGCTCTCCGCAAACCGGCTGCAAACCGCGTTCGTCACGCACCTGCACTCGGATCACACCGTCGGCTATCCCGATCTCATCTTCTCGACATGGGTGCTGGGCCGCCGCGCGCCGCTGAAGGTGTACGGACCTGCCGGCCTCGTCGAGATGACGAAGCACATCATGCAGGCGTGGCAGGCCGACATCGACATCAGGACCCGTGGGCTGGAGCACCGGTCGACGACCGGGCTCGACGTCGAGGCGCACGATGTCACGCCGGGCGTGGTCTATCAGGACGCCAATGTGAAGGTCACCGCCTTTCCCAACGCGCACGGCGAGTGGGCGGCCACTTTCGGTTACCGCTTCGACACCGCCGATCGCACGATCGTCATCTCGGGCGACACCAACCCCAGCGAGGCCCTGGTGCAGCAGTGCCGGAAATGCGACGTCCTGATCCACGAGGCCTACTCGGACTCGTACCGGCCGGTGGACATACCCGACTGGCTCGAATACCGGTCCAAGTACCACACCACGACGTCCCAGCTGGCACAGATTGCGGCGAAAACCGAGCCGGGCCTGCTGATCATCCATCATCGCGGCGTCGGGGTCGGCCCCCGCGAAATTCCCGAGGCGCAGTACGTGGCAGAGGTCCGCAACGGCTGGAGCGGCCGTGTGGTCGTCGGCCACGATCTGGACGTGTACTGAATGATCGACAGCCACTGCCACCTCGCTGATGAGACCTTCGCGGCCGATCTCGAAGAGGTGGTCCGTCGCGCCCAGGACGCGGGGGTCGAGCGCGCGCTGATCATTCTCGAAGCCGGCAACCCGAAAGAGGCGGCGCAGGCGGAACGGGTCGAGCAGCTGTGGCCCGGCGTCAGGTTCTCGATCGGCGTGCATCCGCACCAGGCGCATGAGTTTGCGGACGATCCGGAGCGGGCCGCGGCCGCGGTGCGCGACCAGTGGGCCGCGACGCCGTCGGCGCGTGCCGTGGGCGAGATCGGCCTCGACTACCACTACGATTACTCGCCGCGGGACGTCCAGCACGGCGTGTTCCGCGCCCAGCTGCGTGTCGCCCTGGAACTCGACCGCCCGGTGGTCATCCACACCCGGGAAGCCGACGAGGACACGATCGCGATTCTCCACGAGGAGGGCGGCGGCCGGCTGCGCGGCGTGCTGCACTGCTTCACGGGGACGCCCGCCCTCCGGGACGCCGGCCTCGAGCTCGGCTTCTATATCTCGCTGGCCGGGATTCTGACGTTTCCGAAGGCGGCCGATCTCCGCGACACCGCCCGCGCCGTGCCGCTGGATCGGCTCTTGACAGAAACCGACTGCCCGTTTCTGGCGCCGGTCCCGTATCGCGGCAAACGGAACGAGCCGGCCTACGTCGCCCGCGTGATCGGGGCCCTGGCCGAGATGCACCAGACGCCGGCCGGCGAGGTGGCCCGGCGGACCACGTCGAATTTCCACACCTTGTTCAGGCCGTGATAAAGTTTTGAACGTAAAACGCGTGGAAAAATCGTCACTCGCCCTGTCGCAGATCTTTGAGCCGATCCGTGCCGACCTCGAAAAGGTCGACGAGGAGTTCGCGCGCCACGTCCAATCGAAGGTCGCGCTGATTCCACAGATCGGACAATACATCCGGACCAGCGGCGGCAAGCGTATTCGCCCGGCGGTGCTGCTGATGGCCTCGCGTCTGGTCGGCTACACCGGCGACCGGGCGATCCTCTACGCCGCCGTGGTCGAGTTCATCCATACCGCGACGCTCGTCCACGACGACATCATCGACGACTCGGACCTGCGCCGCGGCCGCCTGGCCGTGCATTCGCGGTGGGGGAACGACATCACCGTCCTGCTCGGCGACTACCTGTACATCAAGTCGATGGCGATGGCGCTGACCCACGACGAGCTCGAGATCATCCGCAACCTGTGCGACGTCACGCTGCGGATGATCGAGGGCGAGCTCTACCAGCTGACCAAGAACGGCGACGCCGGCATCACCGAGGAAGAGCACTTCGACATCATGCGCCGCAAGACGGCGTACTTGTTCGGCGGCTGCGCCCAGATCGGCGGCATGCTGGGCAAGGTGTCGAGCGAGCGCGAGCAGGCGCTGCAGGAGTACGGCTTCAACCTCGGCATGG
>Ga0070665_100005572_pt1 | contig 12949 bp, 12 predicted proteins | sample KBSS13metaG_FD_65862 | JGI IMG/M metagenome (GOLD analysis project Ga0070665, IMG submission 65862) | Switchgrass rhizosphere microbial communities from Kellogg Biological Station, Michigan, USA - KBS S1-3 metaG | ecosystem: Host-associated > Plants > Roots > Rhizosphere > Soil ... | reverse complement strand
CTCTCCGATCCGCCATCGGCATCGTCCCGCAGGACACCGTCCTGTTCAACGACACCATCGGCTACAACATCGCTTACGGGCGCGGCGAAGCGTCCAAGGATGAGATTGAAGGCGCTGCGAAGGGGGCGGCGATCGACGATTTCGTGAAGGCGCTTCCGCGCGGCTACCAAAGTATGGTCGGCGAGCGCGGCCTCAAGCTATCGGGCGGCGAGAAGCAGCGCGTCGCCATCGCGCGTACCCTGCTGAAGAATCCTCCGATCCTGGTGCTCGATGAGGCGACTAGCGCACTCGACAGCCGGACCGAGCAAGCGATCCAGGAAACGCTCGAGCGCATTGCCCAAAACCGTACCACCATCATCATCGCGCACCGCCTGTCGACAGTGGTGGCTGCGGATCGGATTGCGGTTCTCGAAGAGGGCCGCGTGGCGGAGCTTGGCACCCACGAAGAGCTTCTGGAGAAGGGCGGCCTCTACGCCGATCTCTGGTACCGGCAGGCAGCAGAGCGAGTTTTAGAGGAAGCGGCGGAGGCTGCCGAGTAGTCTTCGACAAGCGCAGCCCGGGCGTTATGGGTGGGACGTGCGCAAAGTTTCGGAAACCCTCCATGACGTCTTCGGCTTCGATCGCTTCCGGGGCGTTCAGGAAGACGTGATCAATCGCGTCCTCGCCGGTCAGCATTCGCTCGCGGTCATGCCGACGGGCGCCGGCAAGTCGCTTTGCTATCAGCTGCCTGCCGTCGTCCGCGACGGGACGGCACTGGTCATTTCTCCGCTGATTGCGCTGATGCATGACCAGATCCGGAGCGCCGATGCGATCGGGCTTCGGGCCGCGTCACTGACCTCTGCAGATTCTGATCGCGAGCGAACGATAGAGAGGTTCAAGGCCGGTGATCTCGACCTGCTCTATGCTGCCCCGGAGCGCGCCACGAGCGAAGCTTTTCGGCGTCTCGTCGGCAGGGTGAGTTTGTCGCTGATCGCCATCGATGAAGCGCATTGCGTCAGCGAATGGGGCCACGATTTTCGGCCCGACTATCGCCAGCTTCGATCTCTGCTCGACGACAATCCGGATGTGCCGCGCCTCGCACTGACCGCGACTGCCGACAGACGAACGCGCGCCGATATTCTGACGCAGCTGGGCATTCCCGAAGACGGGTTGATCGTCGCCGGCTTCGATCGACCGAACATCCGCTATCACGTTCGACCACGCGACGGATTGAGCGCCCAGCTCAAGCTGCTCCTCGCCGGCCAGCCCGGGCCCGGCATCGTATACGCCCCAAGCCGCGACAAGACGGAGCGGATCGCGGAACAACTCGGCGGCGGCCGCCGCCCGTCGCGAGCCTATCACGCCGGTCTCGACCCGGCTGTGCGCGCCCGCAACCAGGCGGCCTTCGTCGAGTCGGAGGAGATGGTGATCGCGGCAACGATCGCTTTCGGCATGGGCATCGACAAGCCCGACGTGCGCTTCGTTGCCCACGCCGGAATCCCGAAATCGATCGAAGCTTACTATCAGGAAACCGGCCGGGCGGGCCGCGATGGCGAACCCGCCGAGGCCTGGCTCTTCTGGGGCGCCGAGGATTTCGCGCGCGCCCGCGCCCGCATCGAACAGGAGGTTGAGCCGGATCGCCGCCCTGACGAGCGCGAGAGGCTGAACGCTCTGGCTGCTTTGGTAGAGACGGCAGGCTGTCGCCGCGCTGTCCTGCTGCGCCATTTCGGCGAGGATCCGCCGGAAACGTGCGGCAATTGTGACAATTGCCTCGACCCCCCGAAGACGATCGACGCATCCGAAGTTGCGCGGAAGCTCTTGTCAGCCGCGTTCCGCACCGAGATGCGGTTCGGTGTCGCTCATCTCGCGGACGTGCTGGCCGGCAACGACAGTGAAAAGGTTCGCAGCTTCGGTCACGATAAACTCTCCGTCTTCGGGATTGCCGACGCTGATGAGATGGTGCTTGTGCGGCCGGTCGCGCGGGCGCTGATCGCTCGCGACGCGTTGCGCGCCGATGTTTATGGTGGTCTGAGCTTCGGTCCGGGTGCGAAGCCGATCCTGAAGGGCGATCAGGAATTGACGATTGCCGTACCGCCACCCCGCAAGAGGGCCTCGCGGCGACGTGAGCTCGGCGCCGCCGATCCGAAGTTCGACGCGCTGCGCGAAGCTCGCCGGACGCTGGCGGCCGACGCCGGGGTCCCGCCATACGTGATCTTCCACGATTCGACCCTGCGGGAGATTGTGGGAAGCCATCCGCGAACCCTTGCAGAACTTGGAAAAGTTCAGGGAGTTGGTGCAGTGAAGCTCTCCCGCTACGGGGAAGTCATGCTCGCGGCGCTCGCGGCAGTGGAGGAACAATCGGATGCCACGGCAGCTGGATGACAAGACCTATGTGAGCGGGCAGATTCGCCCCGAGGAGGTAGCCGGGCTGGTCGAGCTGGGCATCTCGATGCTGGTCAATAACCGGCCAGATGGCGAGGAGCCCGGTCAGCCGCTCGGTACCGAAATAGAGGAAGCGGCGCGGGCCGCAGGCATCGAATATCGGTCGGTCCCGATCATTCGCGGCATTGGCCCGGCCGATGCGGATTCGATGCAGGACGCGATCAAAGCCACGAACGGCAAGATGCTGGCCTTCTGCCGCACTGGCACTCGGTCGGCGCTAGCTTGGGCCGTGGCCAAGAGCGAAGGCGGCATGGCCCGCGAGGAAATCGAGGAAAGGCTGGCTTCGGTCGGAGTCGATCCGACACCAATCGCGCACCTGCTCTAGGGTTCGTATTCCCGAAGGGCCTCGCGCGCATCGTCCAGGTCTTCATCAAGCACCATCAGCCTGACGCCGATGATTGCGCCATCCAGATTGCCGAAGCTGCTTGTGTCGAAGACGACGGCGTCGATGTCGCGGCTTTCGAAGAAAATCCGGGCTAGCTCAGCCTGCATCGGCGTGAGGAAGCGTGCGACTTCGACCAGTCCGCTCACCAGGGTACCACGTCTCCGGCCGCCACTTCGGCGGAGCGGGGCGCCCGTCCGAGCATCGCATTACGGTGCGGGAAACGTCCGAACCGTTCTATGACGTCATGATGCTTCCTTGCGAAGCCAAGCTGATAATCGTCGCCCAACTGAGTGAAGAGCTGCACTGACCGTTTCTGGTCCGTGAGATTCTCGCTGTGCTGGAACGGCATATAATAAAAGCTCCGTTCCTTCGGGTCGACGCGCTCGTCGAAGCCGCGCTCGATCGCTGCTTTTGCGATTTGAAGTCCGAGATGATCAGTCGCGAACTGCTCCGCGTCGTCGCGGAACATGTTGCGCGGAAACTGGTCGAACAGGATGACGGCCGCGAGGGCAGTGAGTGGGTCGTCGAGGAACGAGCTGACAGGCAGCCGCCGCTGCTCGGACCACGTATCCAGGAATCGCTCGCGAATCTCCCCGTCGATTTCGGGAGCGCTGCGAAACCAATCCTTGGGATCTAGTCCGAACCAGTAGGTGAGGATCTCTCGGCGCCAGTCGCTCACGCCGTTGCGGTTCCTCCGACCGTCAGGCCGTCGATCAGCAAGGTCGGCTGGCCGACGCCGGCGGGAACCGATTGCCCGCCCTTGCCGCAAATACCGACGCCCTCGTCCAGCTCAAGATTGTTACCAATGCCCTTGACCCGGGTCAGGACCGTCGGCCCGTCGCCAATCAGCGTCGCGCCTTTCACCGGCTCGGCGATCTTGCCGTGGCGGATGCGATAGGCCTCCGTGCAGGAGAAAACGAACTTGCCGCTCGTGATGTCCACCTGCCCGCCGCCGAAGCTCTTGGCGTAAATGCCGTCTTTGACCCGCTCGACCAGCTCATCCGGATTATCGTTGCCGGCGAGCATGAAGGTGTTCGTCATCCGCGGCATGGGCGCATGCGCGAAGCTTTCGCGCCGTCCGTTGCCGGTAGGTTCAACGCCCATCAGCCGGGCGTTAAGCCGGTCCTGGATGTAGCCTTTGAGGATGCCGTCCTCGATGAGGACGTTGCGCCGCGTTGGCGTCCCTTCGTCGTCGATCGTTAACGATCCGCGCCGACTGCCGATCGACCCGTCGTCGATAACGGTAACGCCGGCCGCGGCGACCCGCTCGCCGATCCGGCCCGAGAACGCAGATGTACCCTTGCGGTTGAAATCGCCTTCGAGGCCATGGCCGACTGCTTCGTGCAGCAAGACGCCGGGCCACCCCGGGCCGAGCACGACCTGCATCTCCCCGGCTGGAGCAGCGACCGAGCGGAGATTGGTCAGCGCCTGCTCCAAAGCGATGTCGATCGCGCGCTGCCACTGCGCCTCTTCGAACAGCTGGCCGTAGAGATATCGCCCACCCATGCCATGATAGCCGGTCTCGCGGCGGTCGCCGTCCTGGGCGACAATCTGGATATTGAGGCGGACCAAAGGCCGGACGTCATGCGCGACGAAGCCATCGGCACGGACGATGTCGATTACGCTCCAGCTGGCCGCGAGCGAGACGGCGACCTGCGCAACGCGCGGATCGCGCGCGCGGGCTGCCGCGTCGATTTGCTGGCAAAGCGCCACCTTCTGAGCGAAGGGAATGGCCGAGAGCGGATCGTCAGCCGTGTACATCGCCTGGTTGGTGCGCGTCGGCGCCGCCGCCGGCTGCCCCTTTGCCGGATCAAGCAATTTCAAGGTCGCGGCAGCGCGGTCGATTGCCGCCGCGCTGATCTCATTCGCGTGCGCGAACGCCGTGGTTTCTCCCGATACGCCTCGAAGACCAAAGCCAGACGCGGTATTGTAGTCGGCAGTTTTCAGACGGCCATCGTCGAAGCCGAATGCCTCGCTCGCCGAATATTGGAGGTAGAGTTCGCCATCATCGCAATGGGCGAGGTGCTTCGCGGCGAGGCGCTTGGCCTCGTCCGGGTCCAGCGCTCCTTCGCGATAGAGGAATTTGCGCGGGTCAGTGGAAAAGGTCATGCCGCAGATATAGGCGCGGCGGCTGTTCGCGCCAGCCCGCACGCACTATCCCCGCCTCATGCGCTCCATCGTCCAGCTTGCCTATCAGGTCCGCCGTTGGGCGTTGGCAGTGTTCCGCATTCGCACGACAGGCGTGAAAGTGATGATGTTCAACTCCGCCGGTGAATTGCTGCTGATCCGCAACGGCTACGGTGCAAGCGATCAATTCGTGCTTCCGGGTGGAGGAGTTTCACGGCGGGAGAGTCCGGCAGCAGCGGCCGCGCGTGAGATACGCGAAGAGCTGGGTCTGGAGGTCCGCGACGTCGATCCGGTCTGGACCTACGAGTCGGGCGCCGAAGGTAAGCGTGACACAATTCACTTGTTCAAGGCGATTTCCGACGGCCAGCCCGTCGAAGACCAAGTCGAGGTCGTTGAAGCTCGCTTCTTTTCGCTGGATGCGTTGCCCGATCGGACGTCCCCGGCGACTCTACGCCGAGTTGCGGAGATGAAGGGTGAGCGGCCGATCGACGGCCGCTGGTAGCTATTTGTCGGCCGGGCCGCCTTCGAGGACGAAGCGGCGGTCGCAATAACCGCACTCGACGAAGCCGAGATCGGGCTCCATCCGCAGGAATACGCGCGGATGACCAAGCGCCGGCGACACTTCACCGGACCCGTCGCAAGCGACCTGCATAGTCTTCACCTTGTAGACTTCGGGAGGCGGCAGCGAGTTCGCGGCTTTGGCGGTCTGTTCCATGGCTTTTCCGGTAGCAATCGAGCGCGCCCGCATCAATGCGAACGGTTGCCCGCTCCTTAAGCTTCGTGACGGATCAGGGGTATTGGACGTCGACGGTGAACGTGCCGAGGTAGATGCCTTCGACCTGGTTGGCCCCGACGTTCAGCGTGCCGCCGACCCGGAAGGAAAACGGCTCCTTCGAGTTGACGTTACGGTTTGAGCTACCCTCGATCGTCCAGTTATTGACGGTCATCGTTTCCGTGCCGCCGACGCGAAGTAGCGTAATTGGCTGCTTCGGAATCCGGACGATCACCACGCCCTTCACCGGCGACACGCTCTCGAACAAAGCTGAGTAAGGATTTCCGCCGATTTTCACGACGCCTCCGGTGGTCGTCAGGACGTCCGTATTCGGGTTCATCACGGCGGTGCCGGCGGACGTTACGCTAAGGTAGCCGAAGTTTAGGTCGTTCAGCAGCCGCACCGTCGCCGGGCTGCGAATGTCCGCGCTTGCCCTCGCAGGCGGCACGGCACCTTTCGGTGCAGCCGTAGCCGGGACTGCGACCGCAAGCGACAGCAGCCCTGCAATCAGCAGGTATAGGGAGCGCAAACTCATTGTGACCGGAGCGCTAACCCATTTCCCTCAAGATGCGTCTGACAGACAGGGTAAATGACATGTTTACCCGTTCGGTTTTCTCGTCGCTTGTCCGCAAGGCAGGCTCGCCGCTATGCCGCTCCCATGGAAATGCCCGCCGCCATTCGCATCGAGTCCGTTTCGAAGATTTACGCGGGCGGGAAGCAGGCGCTCGACGATGTCAGCGTTGATATTCCGCAGGGCCAGATATTCGGACTTCTCGGGCCGAACGGTGCCGGTAAGTCGACCCTGATCAACATTCTTGCCGGGCTGGTCGTGAAGACGACTGGAAAGGTCAACATCTGGGGCTTCGATATCGACGAGCATCCGCGCAATGCGAAACGCTCGATCGGCATCGTCCCACAGGAAATCCTGTTCGATCCTTTCTTCACGCCGAAGGAAGCGCTCGAGATCCAGGCTGGTCTCTATGGAATCCCCCGCGGGGCTCGAAAGAGCGATGAACTGCTCGCCGCGATGCATCTGACCGACAAGGCGGATGCTTATTCGCGGACATTGTCGGGCGGAATGAAGCGCCGGTTGCTGGTCGCCAAGGCAATGGTTCACTCGCCGCCGATCCTGGTCCTCGACGAGCCGACGGCAGGCGTCGATATCGAGCTTCGCCGTCAGCTCTGGGCGTACGTCCGGCAGCTAAACCAGCAAGGCGTCACGGTAGTGCTGACCACTCACTACCTCGAAGAGGCCGAAGAGCTTTGCGACCGCATCGCCATCATCAACCATGGCAAGGTCATAGCCAACGAGCCGACGCGCACCCTGGTCGCCAAGGCGCAGGAGAAGGCCGTCGTCGTTACCTTCGACCACGACATCGACGCCGTTCCGTCCAATGACTGCTTCGAGAACATCACCCTGGTCGATGAGCGGACGATCGAGATCACCTATCGCAAGGACAAGGTGAATGCCGGTCAGGTGCTCGCCGCAGTGCAGCGCGAGGGTCTGGCCATCGTGGATGTCCGCACGCGCGAGCCGGATCTTGAGGACGTGTTCCTGTCACTGACCAGCGAACAGGCGACATGACTGCTACGGCCGACGTTTTGGTTGTTGGCTCTGGCGCGGCGGGCCTGACCGCGGCGCTCAATCTTGCCCAGGATCGCAAGGTTGCAGTCATCGCCAAGGGCGCTCTCGGCGAAGGCGCGACGGGCTGGGCACAAGGCGGCATCGCCGCAGTGCTTGAAGAAGGTGACAGCTTCGAAGCGCACATCAACGACACGATGATCGCCGGCGCTGGCCTCAACAATCGCAAGGTCGTTGAGCATGTCGTCGAAGGCGCTCCACGGGCAATCGCAAGGCTGGTCGAACTCGGCGTTCCGTTCGCGACCCAGGGTGGCGGGCTGCACTTGACCCGGGAAGGCGGGCACAGTCATCGCCGCATCGTCCACGTCGCCGATGCGACCGGGGCGGCGGTCCAGCAGGCGCTTGAACAGGCCGCGCTCAAGCACCCGAACATCACGCTGATCCCCGACATGGCGGCGATCGACCTGATCACCGGCCGTCACGCGACGACCTTCTCGACCAGTGGTGCGGTTCACGGCCTCTACGCCTACAATCGGGCGAAGAGGCGTGTCGAAGCCCTGACCGCTCGTGCAACCGTGCTCGCGACGGGCGGAGCGGGACGCGCGTACCTGTTCTCGACCGCACCGCGTGGCGCCACTGGCGACGGCATTGCGATGGCGTGGCGGGCCGGCTGCCGCATCTCCAACATGGAGTTCATGCAGTTCCACCCGACCTGCCTCTACAACCTGGAGGTCAAGAACTTCTTGATCACCGAGGCCGTTCGCGGCGAAGGCGGCCAGCTCAAAATCCCGGGCACGGGCGAGCGCTTCATGCCTCGCTTCGACGAGCGCGCTGAGCTTGCGCCGCGCGATATCGTTGCCCGCGCCATCGACCATGAGATCAAGCGGCTCGGCCTAGACTTCGTTCACCTCGACATTTCGCATCGCCAGCCCGAGTTCGTCCGCGAGCATTTCCCGAATATTTACGACAAGCTCCTCGGTCTCGGAATCGACATCACTCAGGAGCCGATCCCTGTCGTTCCAGCCCAGCATTATACCTGCGGCGGGGTGATGATCGATCTTGACGGCTGCACCGACGCGCCCGGGCTTTACGCCGCCGGTGAGGTGACCCAGTCGGGCCTTCACGGCGCTAACCGCCTTGCATCGAACAGCCTGCTCGAATGTCTGGTGTTCGGCGAGGCGGCCGCCCGTCATATCAACGAACACTGGCATTCGCTGAGCGACGTCCCGGACGTCCGCGCTTGGGACGAGAGCCGGGTCACCGACAGCGACGAGGAAGTCGTCATCACTCAGACCTGGGGCGAGATCCGGCGCTTCATGTGGAACTATGTTGGGATCGTCCGGACCACCAAGCGGCTGGAGCGCGCCAAGCACCGGATCGACCTCCTCCGGCAGGAGGTCGCCGATTACTACAAGCACTTTCGGGTGACTCCCGACCTCATCGAGCTTCGCAACCTGGTTGAGGTCGCCGACCTCATTATCCGGTCAGCCCTGTCGCGTCACGAAAGCCGAGGCTTGCACTATACGCTCGATTATCCGGAGATGGATGCAGTCGCCCAAGACACGATCCTGGTTCCTTGAGCTCCGTTGAGGGAAAAATCTAATGGCAGTCGAACTGAATATTGCGGCGTTCGGTGCGGTCCTGCTCCTGGTTCACATCTTTGCGGCCGTTCACCTCAAGACCAGGCAGTATGGGCGCGACTGGAATATTGGCGCGCGCGACGAATCGCTCCCGCCGCTGATTCCCGTGGCCGGGCGGCTCGCCCGTGCCCAGGCGAATTTCCAGGAAACCTTCCCGATCGCGATCGTCGCTCTGCTTGGCGTCGTAATCGCGGGCCGGACCAGCGATTGGACCGCGATCGGCGGGTGGATTTGGCTTGGCGCGCGCATTATCTATCTTCCGCTGTACGGATATGGCGTTCGCGGTGTCCGAACCGTTGCGTTCGTGGTCAGCCTCATTGGACTGGTCATGGTGCTTTGGCCCCTGCTGATCGGCTAATTCGCCGGCCTGCTGGCATCCCTCCGACAGACTGCTAAACCCGCCCGTTCATGTCTGAAGTCGAAACCGTCGAAGCGCCCGCTACCGATTCCAAGGTGGCGAACCACCTCTATCTGGTCGACGGGTCCAGCTACATCTTCCGCGCCTATCATCGCCTGCCCCCGCTGACGAACCGGCACGGCATGAATGTCGGTGCGGTCTACGGCTACACCGCCATGCTGTGGAAGCTCGCCGACGGGCTGAAGCAGGCCGAAGGGCCGACCCACATGGCGGTCATTCTCGATGCCTCGGAGCATACCCACCGCAACGAAATGTATGACCAGTACAAGGCGCATCGCCCGCCGCCGCCTGAAGACTTGGTCCCGCAGTTTCCGCTGATCCGCGTGGCGACGCGAGCCTTCTCAATTCCCTGTATCGAAAAGGCCGGGCTCGAGGCTGACGACATCATCGCCTGCTATGTGATGGCGGCGAAGAAGGCGGGCTGGAAGGTGACCATCGTCAGTTCCGACAAGGATTTGATGCAGCTGGTCGAGGACGGTGCGGTCGACATGCTCGACACCATGAACGACCGCCGCATTGACGAAGCCGCCGTGAACGAGAAGTTCGGCGTCGGGCCGGGACTGGTTGGCGAAGTGCTCGCGCTGATGGGAGACAGTGTCGACAATGTCCCCGGGGTGCCGGGGGTCGGACCCAAGACAGCCACCCAGCTCATCCAAGAATACGGCAGCGTCGAAGGCGTTCTGGCTGCGGTTGAGGAGATCAAGAAACCGAAGCTCAAGCAGAACCTCATCGAGCATGCCGGCAATGCTCGGCTTTCGCGCGAGTTGGTCCGGCTGGTGTGCGACGCGCCGCTCCCTGAGCCCCTTGAAGACCTGACGCTGAAAGGCATTCCGCCTGAACCGCTCAAGGCGTTCCTGGAAGACCAAGGGTTCAAGACCTTGCTCAACCGGATGGTTGGCGGCGGCCCGCAGCAGACAGGCGCGACCGTCCGGAATGACGTCATAGCGGCACTCGACCGCAAGCCGCAGTCCAAGATCGCCGAACCGGACGCTCCCGAGAAGATCGAGGTCGACGTTTCGAAATATGAGACAGTGACTGACGAGGAGGCGCTGGACCGCTGGATCGCTGAGGCGCGCAAGCAGGGCTATGTCGCGGTCGATACCGAGACGGACTGCATCGACTGCATCATCGCCAAATTCGCCGGGATCAGCCTGGCGACCGGCCCGAACCGTGCCTGCTATATTCCGGTCGGACACGTCGGCATGGACCTGCTGTCGGAAACACCGAGCCAGCTTCCCCTGCAACTGGTTTTAGACAAGTTGAAACCGCTGCTGGAAGATCCATCGGTCCTGAAGATCGGTCACAACCTCAAGTACGACTGGGTGATGTTCGACAAGTCGGGCATCGAGGTCGCGCCGTACGATGACACGATGCTGATGAGCTTCGATCTCGATGCGGGGCGTAGCTTCGGTCACAACCTCACAGATCTCGCCAAGTCGCAGTTCGAACATGACTGCATCAGCTTCAAGTCGCTGTGTGGGACGGGTGCGAAGCAGATCACCTTTGACAAGGTGCCGCTAAAGGAAGCGACCGAATATGCGGGCGAAGACGCGGACATCGCGCTCCGCCTGTGGCAGCGCCTCAAGCCTCGCATGACCAGCGAAAATGCCGAACGGGTCTACAAGCGCGTCGATCAGCCGCTGATCCCGGTGATCGGCCGGATGGAACGGCGCGGCGTGAAGGTCGACCGCGAATATCTCGCGGGGCTCAGCAAGGCCTTCTCGGAAGAGATCACCAAGCTCGAAGGCAATATCTACGAAGTGGCGCAGGGGCCGTTCACGATCGGCTCGCCGCAGCAACTCGGGGACGTTCTCTATCAGCGGCTGGGCCTCAAGGGCGGCCGCAAGGGCAAGAGCGGGCACTACTCCACCGACGTCAACGAGCTCGAGCGGCTCGCGAGCGAAGGCGTCGACGTAGCTCGCCTGGTGCTCGACTGGCGCCAGCTCACAAAGCTTCGTTCGACCTATACGGATGCTTTGCAGGCGCAGATCAACCCGGAGACCGGGCGCGTCCACACCAGCTTCAGCCTCACGGGCGCGCAGACTGGCCGATTGTCTTCGAACGATCCGAACCTGCAGAACATTCCGATCCGCACGGATCTTGGCCGGAAGATCCGCGACGCCTTCGTTGCGGAGCCGGGCTACGTTTTAATGAGCGCCGACTACAGCCAGATCGAATTGCGCATCGCCGCGCACATGGCGGACGTCCCGCAGCTCAAGGAAGCGTTCAAGAACCGCGACGACATTCACAGCATCACCGCGGAGGAGCTGTTCGGCACGGTCGACCGCGACACTCGCGGGAAGGCGAAGACGGTCAATTTCGCAATTCTTTATGGCGTGTCCGCGTGGGGTCTCGCTTCGCGAATGGGCGTCTCACGAGAAGAAGGCTCGGCAATTATCGCCCGCTATTTCGAGCGCTTTCCCGGCATCCGTGCCTACATGGACGACACGCTGCAGTTCGTGCGGCAGCACGGCTATACGAAGACTTTGTTCGGCCGGAAGACGCATTTTTACCCCAACATCCGTTCGCCCAACCCATCGATTCGCGGCGGTGCGGAACGCGCGGCGATCAACGCGCCGATTCAGGGCACCAGCGCGGATTTGATCAAGCGGGCCATGGCACGCATGGACCACGCGCTCTCGGAAGCCGGCCTCGATGGCGTCCGCATGCTCCTGCAGGTCCACGACGAACTGGTGTTCGAAGTCCCCGATGGCCGTGAGGAAGAGGCGGCTGCAGTGGTCCGCCGCGTGATGGAGACGGCGGCCGAGCCGGCGCTGAGACTCGATGTTCCCCTCGACGTCGAGGTCGGCTGGGGCGAACATTGGGGCGCCGCGCATTGAGCATGGCAGCTTCTGAATCCGCGCCTCCCGCCGACCTGGCGGCGCTGGCTCGCGGAGGCAGGATCAACTTCTTCGGTTTCTGCATCCGGCTGGCCGCCCGTCTGCCGTTCCTGTTCATTGCTGGCCGCGTCTACGGCGCCGAAGCGCTCGGCCGGTTCGCTTATGCCGTCCTGATCGTAGAATTCGCTGCGCAGCTCGCGACACTCGGGTTGAAGCGCGGACTGGCGCAGCAGCTCGCGCACACGGACAAACCGCACGTCTGTGTCGCTTGGGATGCGTTGCTACTTGCGGCAATCGGATCCACGCTTTGTATGGGGCTGCTCATGCTGTTCCCGCAGGCGATGTTCCCGAAAAGCGAGATCACGGGGCTCGAATGGCTACTGCCGATCACGATTATCGCGCTCGCCTGGTCCGACATCATGCTCGCGGCCTTGGCCTATCGTCACGACGTTACGTCCACGGTGCGCGCGCGGGCGATTGTCGAGCCGATCACGATCAGTGCGGCGGCGCTGGTCTGGGCCTACATCTCGACCCGTGATGGGCTGATCATCGCTTACGTGCTGTCGATGGTTGCTGCGTTGATTGCGTCGATCATTCCGTTTCTGAAGAACTACGGCATTGCGCGCGGGTGGCGACCCCATCCGGCCACTCTTTGGGCAATGGCCCGGCGAAACGTGCCTGTCGCTGCAGCAGATGCAGTCGAATGGGGATCGCGCCGGATCGACCTTGCGGTGCTCGGCCTGCTGGTTCCGCACACGCCGGCC
>Ga0070665_100005570_pt1 | contig 12953 bp, 8 predicted proteins | sample KBSS13metaG_FD_65862 | JGI IMG/M metagenome (GOLD analysis project Ga0070665, IMG submission 65862) | Switchgrass rhizosphere microbial communities from Kellogg Biological Station, Michigan, USA - KBS S1-3 metaG | ecosystem: Host-associated > Plants > Roots > Rhizosphere > Soil ... | reverse complement strand
AAGCGGGAATGGCATTTCAAGAACGATCCCGCGCACGAGTGGATGCTGCAGCGGTGAAGCGCCCCGCCTGATCGCGACGGGCCGGCGGATGGCTTCAACACGACAATTTTTCAAGAGACGCGAAATGCGGAGAGAAGATGGCTGAGGTGGCGTTGTTCGGCGCCGGCCGGATCGGAAAGATCCACGCCGGCAACCTGGTGCGGCAGCCGGGGGTCAGGCTCAAGTACGTCGTCGATGTCGACGCAGTCGCCGCACAGTCGCTCGCCGACCATCACGGTGCAAAGACAAGTTCGGCGGATGCGGTGTTCGCCGACGGCAGCGTCGACGCGGTGGTCATCGGCTCATCGACCGACACCCACGCGGACCTGATCCAGCGCGCCGCGCAGGCGGGCAAGGCGATCTTCTGCGAAAAGCCCGTCGATCTGGCACTCGATCGCGCGCGCGTCTGCGCGGAAGCGGTGGCGCGCGCCGGCGTGACCTGCCTGATCGGCTTTCAGCGCCGCTACGATCCAACCTTCGCCGCGTTGAAGGCGCGCATCGCGGAAGGAGAGATCGGCGAACCGGAAATGCTGGTGGTGACAAGCCGCGATCCCGGCGCGCCGCCCGTCGACTACATCAAGCGATCGGGTGGCATCTTCAAGGACATGCTGATCCACGACTTCGACATCTTCCGCTGGATCCTGGACGACGAGGCCGCCACCGTCTACGCGACAGGCAGCTGTCTCACGGACCCTGCGATCGCGACGGCAGGCGACATCGATGCCACGGCGGTGACCATCCGCACGAAACGCGGGCGGCTCGCCCAGATCAACACGATCCGCCGGGCCGCATACGGCTACGACCAGCGCTTCGAGGTCATCGGCAGCAAGGGGATGCTGCAGGCGGGCAACCACAAGCCGACGGAGGTATTTGCCTGGAACGACAGGAGCGTAGGCGGCGACAAGCCGGAGCACTTTTTTCTCGAGCGCTACCGTGCGGCGTACGCCGCCGAGATGGCGCATTTCTTCGATGCGCTGGCGCGCCGCACGCCGGTACGGACCTCGATCGACGATGGCGTGAAGGCGCTCGCGCTGGCCGAAGCGGCGACGACGTCGTGGCGCGAAAAACGGATCGTCGACCTGTGATCTGCAGGCCGTCGGGAGCGCGCGCGTGGTGACGCCGTCGTCGCAGGTTCGCATCGGGATTGCCGGGCTCGGGCGCATGGGGCGCCGGCATGCCGAGAACCTGGCACGCAGCGTCCCCGGGGCCGCATTGGTCGCCGCGTGCAGTCCGGACGCCGAGGAGCGGGCGTGGGCCGAACGCGAGCTCGGCGTGGCGAAGACCTTCGAGGACTACGCGACGATGCTCGCGGCGCCCGGCATCGACGCGATTTTCCTGGTGACGCCGACGACCCTGCACGCGCAGCAGATCATCGACGCTTTGCACGCGGGCAAGCATGTGTTTTCCGAAAAGCCGCTGTCGCTCGATCTCGACGAATGCCGCCGCGTCGAAGCCGAGGCGGCGCGCTTCCCCGATCTCGAGGTGATGATCGGATTCGTGCGGCGCTTCGACGCGAGTTACTGCGACGCGCACGACCGGATCGTGCAGGGCGGGATCGGCCGGCCGTTCCTGGTGCGTTCGCAGACGCTCGACAAGTACGATCCAAGCGGATTTTTCGTGCGCTTTTCGGCGACCAGCGGCGGCATCTTCCTCGACATGAGCGTCCACGACATCGACTGCGCACGATGGCTGCTCGGCAACCCGGCGCCTGTGCGCACCTATGCCACCGGAACGGTCGCCGTGCACGAAGAGCTGTATCAATGGGGCGACGTCGACAACGGCGTCGCGATCTGCGAGTTCGAGGGCGGGCGGATCGCGATCTTCTGCGCGTCGCGCACGATGGCGCACGGCTTCGAGGCGACGACCGAGGTGATCGGCACCCGCGGGCGCCTGACGGTTGGGGGCAATCCTCGCATCAATCGTGTCGAGTTGGCAGATGGCCAAGGCGTTCGCAACGCGTGTACGCCGACCTTCTACGAGCGATTCGAGGATGCGTTCCTGCGCGAGGACCGCGCGTTTGTCGACACGATTCGCTCGAGCGCTCCGTCGCCATTGAGGCTCCACGACGCCACCGAGGCCACTCGAATCGGGATCGCGCTGCGGGAATCGCTGTCCACCAAGCGCGTGGTCGAGCTTTGACGCGGCAGAAAATGGAGGATGCAACGATGAACTGGACGCGAGGCACGATTCTCGCCACGGCGCTTGCGCTGGGATCAGCTGCTTCGCATGCGTCGGCCGCTTCGGCAGGCCCGGACCTTGTCGTGAGCGATCGGGTGAAGCAGCTCACGCGCGCAACAACCTGGAAGCTGGTCGAGACGATCCCGGTCAACTTCAATACGCAGCATCCGCAGGGGATGGTCAAGATCGGCGACACGTTTTTCGTGACGGCGGTCGAGATCCGCACGCCGACGAAACGTTATCCTCAATTGCAGGACGGCTACGACCGCGATACGGGGGAAGGCGCGGGACATCTGTTCAAGTTCGACTCGAAGGGCACGCTGATCGCCGACCTTCCGCTGGGCGAAGGCTCGATCTATCACCCGGGCGGCATCGATTACGACGGTCGCTACATCTGGGTTCCCGTTGCCGAATACCGGCCGAACAGCCGTGCGATCATCTACCGCGTCAATCCGACGACGATGAAGGCCGAGGAGATCTTCCGCTACGCCGATCACGTGGGCGGCATCGTGCACAACACCGAAGACAACACGCTTCACGGCGTCACGTGGGGCTCGCGGCGGTTCTACCGATGGGTGCTAGATCCGCAGGGGCAGGTGAAAAATGCGGCGACGCCGCCCGCCGAGTTGCGCAAGCTCAACCGTTCGCACTACATCGATTACCAAGACTGCAAGTACGTGGGGCGGCGCGAAATGCTGTGCTCGGGCCTCAACAACTACCAGCCGAAAAAGGACGGGCCGCGCTTCAGCCTGGGGGGCTTCGAGATCGTCGATCTGGTGCTGAACCAGGCGAGCTACCAGATCCCGGTGGAGTTGTGGACCGATTCCGGATTGCCGATGACCCAGAATCCTTTCTGGATCGAGGCGACGGGCACGGGATTGCGGGCGTACTTCATGCCCGAGGACGAGAAATCCACGATCTATATCTACGAGGCTGAAATCCGGTAGTCGAAAGCCGGGTGGCGCAAGACAACAGGAGGAAGGACATGCTTCGTTTCATCCGCGCCATCGCGCTGGTGGCCATCGTTTCGGCAACCGGCGGAGCGCACGCGCAAGGCCAGGTCAACGTCATCTGCAGTGTGCCCATTCCGTGGTGCGAGGCGCTGGTCGCGCAGTTCCAGAAAGACACCGGCATCAAGGTCGGCATGACGCAAAAAGGCTCCGGCGAAGCGATGGCGCAGGTCGCCGCGGAAAAGGCCAATCCCAAATACGACCTCTGGTATGCGGGGACGGGCGATCCGCATCTGCAAGCTGCGGAGCTCGGACTCACCGAGGAATACAAGTCGCCGATGCTGCCGGAGCTTGCCGACTGGGCGGTGCGGCAGGCCGAGCAGTCGAAGTTTCATACCGTCGGGATCTACACCGGCGCGCTGGGCATCGGCTACAACACCGAGTTGCTCGAGAAGAAGAAGCTGCCGGTGCCGAAGTGCTGGGCCGACCTGGCGAAGCCCGAATACAAGGACGAGGTGCAGATGGCGAATCCCAATGCGTCCGGCACCGCGTATTCGACGATCGCCACGTTCGTGCAGATATTCGGCGAGGACAAGGCGTTCGAGCTCATGAAAGGCATGCACAGGAACACCAACAACTATCCGCGCACCGGCGCGGGGGCGATTCGCGCGGTGGCGCGCGGCGAGACGACGATCGGCGTGACGTTCCTGCATGACGGGCTCACGGAAATCGCGAACGGGTTTCCGGTGAAGATCGTCGTTCCGTGCGAAGGTACCGGCTACGAGGTCGGCTCGATGAGCATCATCAAGGGCGCGAGGAATCTCGACAATGCCAGGAAGTTCTACGACTGGGCGCTGACGCCTGCCGCGCAGAAGATCGGCGGCGACCTCAAGAATTTCCAGACGCCTTCGAACAAGTCGACGCCGGTCCCCGCAGGTGCGCTCAAGATGACGGACCTGAAGCTCATCAACTACGACTTCGCCAAATATGGCAGCGCCGCAGAGCGCAAGCGCCTGCTCGAAAAGTGGGACAAGGAAGTTTCCTCGCTGCCGCGCTGATCGTCGCCGGCGCAACCTGGGGGACGTGAATTATCGACGCAGCGGCCGCCGCGCCAGAAGGGCCGGCACCTCGCGCTTGCCGTCCTCCGCAGCCGGCTGCAGCAGCGCGCAGTTGTCCTCGCCTTGCGGCGTTTCGGCGGCGGATGCCGGCGATGACGCAGACGTCGCGTCGTTCTGCGTCGACGGCGCGTCGCCGGGCGGCGCGCGACGGGGCTCGCGCTTGCGGGTCTTGGCGGTGCGGCGGAATTGCGGAATCGGCATCGGACGCCCCTTTTGGTTTCAACTCTGCACGAATGCGTTGCAATGATTACAACAATCCGCGGCCTGTCGGCGCGAAGAGCCGGCCGCCATGAGTCCATCGAATAGCAGTGCCCAAGATCGAGCAGATTCCGTGCCGGGCGATCGCTATGCCTTTGCGCGGGACCTTGCGCGGCGCGCGGGCGCCGTGGCGCTCGATTACTGGAATCGTCGCGCCGAGCTCGTCGTCGAGCTCAAGGGACCCGGCGATTTCGTGAGCCTCGCCGATCGCGAAGTCGAGACGATGATTCGACAGGAAATCGCGGCCAGGTTTCCCGACGATGGCTTTCTCGGCGAGGAGACGGCCGCGCAATTTTCCGGCGCCATCGATCGCTGCTGGGTAGTGGATCCGATCGATGGCACGCACAATTTCCTGCGCGGCATTCCGTACTGGAACGTGGCGATCGCGTATGTCGAAAACGGCAGGGCGACGATCGGCGCAGTGTTCGATCCGCCGCACGGCGAGCTCTTTCACGCGATGCGCGGAGCCGGTGCCTGGTGCGACACCACGGCCGGGCGTACGCGACTCGCGGTGGCCGCCACGGACAGCCTGCAAGGCGCGTTCGTCGCGCTTGGACATCACGACCGGTCGCCCGAGCTTCGCTATCTCGAAGTGCGGCAACGGATGATGGAGCAGGGCGTCGCCATGCGGAACTTCGGATCGGCCGCGCTGCAGCTCGCGCACGTAGCCGCTGGACGCCTCGACGGATTCGTCGAGCTGCAGCTTTCGATCTGGGACGCGATCGGCGGTGTCGCGCTGGTCGAGGAGGCAGGCGGCTACGCGGCACCCTTCGCGCCTGCGAGGCCGACCGTCAAGGCGGCGTGCCTCGCCTGTGCGCCGGGAATCACGACCGCCCTCGAGCAACTCGTGAACGCGGGAGCGGTGCGCGCTACTTCTTGACCTTCGCGAAATCCCCTGCATAGACGAACGCGAATCCGTTCGCCTTCACGTATTTGCGGAAGGCGGTGTTGACCCTTTCCGCTGACATCGATTCGAGCGCGCTGTCGATGCCGCCCGAGAACGCGTACGTGCGCCCGATGTAGGCCTGCTCCACGACCGTGCCTGCAATCGCGGCATCCTGGCTGCGCTCCAGGCGACGCTCCTGCAGCAGAGCCCGCTTGGCGTCGGCCACTTCCTGCTCCGTGAAGCCGTCCCGGACGACACGATCGAGTTCGCCCTGCACCGCTCCCTTGATCCGCTCGGCGTTCTCGGGCGCAAAGATCGCGGAGATTCCGATGATGCTCGACGGCTCGAAGCTGCTGACGCGTAGCGAGCTTCCGATGCCGTAGCTCAGGCCTTCTTTCTGCCGTACCCGGTCCCACAGGAGCGACGTGGTCGAACCCCCCAGGATGTAATTGCCGAGCAGCACCGCCGGGTAGTCGACGTCCTGGTCGCGCAGGCCGAACGACAGGTCGCCGGTGACGAAGGCATTGGCCTTGTCGGGTGTCTCGATCGATACCGCGCCCGGGGCGCGCAGGATGGGCGGCTGCGGAATCCGCGTGAACGCGCTCGGGCTCGCCCATCCACCGAACAGCCGCTCGAGCTGCGCCTTGACTTCGACCGGATCGAAATCGCCGACGATGCCGATCTCCGCCGCGGTGGTGCCGTAGAAGCGCTGATGGAACGCGCGGAGCGCGTCGACGTTCGGCGGCTGCAGCCGGGCGATTTCCTCGTCCAGCGTCGGCACGTAGCGTGGGTCGCCGTTGGGATAGGGGTTGTCGCGGCGCCCGAGCGCACGGATCGCGATCGTGCGAGGCTCGGAACGCGACTGCTCGACCGCGGCGATGCGTGCGCGCTTGAGCGTCTCGAGCTCGCTCGCGGGAAACGCCGGCTGCTGCAGGACTTCGGCCAGAAGATCGAGGGTCGAAGACAGGTTCGCGCGGACCGTCTGGCCGCGCGCCGTGGCGACGGTGGCGCCTCCATCGACGGAAAGGCTGGTCCGAAGCCTGTCCAGGGTGTCCTCGAGCTCCTGCCGCGACCGTTTTTGCGTCCCGCGCATCAGCATGCCGGCGGTGAGCTCCGCCTCGGCGGACTTGCCGAACATCGTCTTCTCGTCGCCGTAGTGGAGGCGCATTGCGAAATGGACGGTGGCGCCGCGCGTCTTCTTGGGCAGCAGCACGACCTTCATGCCGTCGGCCAGCGTGAAGCGCTGCGCGCGGGCGTCGAGATTGGCCGGGGTCGCATCGAAGGTTTCGCCGGCAGCGACGGCCGGATCGCCCTTGTAGTCCTTGACCATCGCCTCGACGTCTGCGGCGGGAGGCGTCGGTGCGCGGTCGGGACGCGCGTCCGGAATGAACTCGCCGACCGTGCGGTTCGACGACTTGAAATAGGCCGTCGCGACGCGCTCGACGTCCGCGGGCGTCAACTTGCGCCAGGTGTCGCGCATCAGGAAGAAGAGACGCCAGTCGCCTGCGGCGATCGCGCTCGACAGCGCGATGCCGAGGCGCTGCGGGTCGTTGATCGTCTCGTCGATGCCCTTGAGCGCGCGTGCCCGCACACGATCCAGCTCTTCCGTGGTGAACGGCTGCGTCTTCGTGTCCTCGACCGTGCGCAGCATGACGTCGCGCGCGGCCGCGATCGAATCGCTGTCGGGAAGCTGCGTGAGGAACATCGCGAAGCCCGGATCGTGCCCGGTGTAGACGAAATCGTCGACGGAGGTCGCCTTCCGGGTTTCGACGAGCGCCTTGTAGAGGCGTCCCGACGGCGTGTCGGTCATGATGTTCACCGCCGCCATGACGGCCACGGCGTCCGGATGCGCGCCCGGCACCGTGTGATAAAGCGCAGTGACGAGCTGGGTGTTGCCGACGCGCCGAAGCGTCACGCTGCGCTCGCCGTCCTGTACCGGCTCGTCGGTGTAGAGCTTCGGCAGCACGCGCGTGGGCTTCGGAATCGGGCCGAAATACTTGGCGACGAGATCGAGCGCCTTGTCCGGGTCGAACGCGCCGGCGATGACCAGCACCGCGTTGTCGGGCTGGTAATAGAGCCGGTAGAACGCCTGCAGCCGCGAGATGTCGACCCGCTCGACGTCGCTCCGGGCGCCGATCGTGTTCTTGCCGTAGTTGTGCCAGTCGTAGGCAGCGGCCATCGTGCGCTGGATCAGGATGCGCTCGGGACTGTTCTCGTTTCGCTCCATCTCGTTGCGCACGACCGTCATTTCGCTGTCGAGGTCGGCCCGTGCGACCTTGGAATTGACCATGCGATCGGCTTCCATCGACAGCGCGAAATCGAGGTTGGATTCGCTGGCGGGAAACGTCTCGTAATAGTTGGTGCGGTCGAGCCAGGTGGTGCCGTTGAAGCTCATGCCGCGCTGGCCGAGGCTCGTCATCAGGTTGCCGCTGGTCGGCGTGCCCTTGAACAGCATGTGCTCGAGAAGATGCGCCATGCCCGTCTCGCCATAGTTCTCCATGCGGGACCCGACGAGGTACGTGACGTTGACCGTCGTCTTGGGCTGGCTCGCGTCAGGGAACAGCAGGACGGTCAGGCCGTTTTGCAGCCGGTATTCGGTGATGCCTTCGACCGTCGCGCCCTGCACGACACCGGGCGGCAGCGCCAAGGCGAAGGTCGCGAAAAGGGTCAGGACGAGGCCGGCGGCAAGGCGAAGGCGCAGCGATACGCGCGAGGGGAAAGACAGGGACTGGGCATGCATGAACGCGGGACCTTTGAATTGTGGGCCCGGAAAGGGCCCTCCATAGACCGGTCGGCGGGCGGGTCGTTCCGTATCGTCAGTGCCGGGCTCGGGAGACGAATGATCGCATCGTCGCACGCTTCGCCGTGGCCCTCGATTGACGTTTACGTAAACGTCAAGTAATCTCCCTTTCGCGTGGAAGAGCGGGCTAGGGGGAGGAGTAATCTTGCCTTCCCGCTCGCCCGAAGTGCCGCAGCGCCTGCCCGCCAGGCACCTGGTTCTCGCCGGAGTACGCCATGAACGATTCGACGCGTCCGCCGCTCGTCTACAAGCCGCTGTCCAAGGTGCGCTTCGTCACCGCTGCGAGCCTCTTCGACGGTCACGACGCATCGATCAACATCATGCGGCGCATCCTGCAGGCGACCGGCTGCGAGGTCATCCACCTGGGGCACAACCGGTCGGTGGACGAGATCGTGACCTGCGCCGTGCAGGAGGATGCGCAGGGCATCGCCATCTCCTCCTACCAGGGCGGGCACGTCGAGTTCTTCAAGTACATGATCGATCTCCTGCGCGAGCGCGGCGCCGGTCACGTCAAGGTGTTCGGCGGCGGCGGCGGCGTCATCGTTCCTGCGGAAATCCGCGAGCTGCACGATTACGGCGTCACCCGCATCTTCTCGCCCGAGGATGGGCAAAAGCTCGGGCTGCAGGGCATGATCAACGAGATCGTGGCGGCGGCCGACGCCGATCACCCGCAGTCGCTGCCGCTCTCGCTCGATGCGCTCCGCGAGGGCGATGCCGACGTCCGTCATCTCGCGCTGGCGCGCTTCATCACCGGACTGGAAAACGGCATCGTGCCCCCGGCGCTGCACGACGCGCTGACCGCCGCCGCGGCAGGCGCGCGAGTGCCCGTCCTCGGCATTACCGGCACCGGCGGAGCGGGCAAGAGCTCGCTGACCGACGAGCTGGTGCGCCGATTCCGGCTGGACCAGGACGACCGCCTGCGCATCGCGATCATCTCGATCGATCCGTCGCGGCGCAAGTCGGGCGGCGCGCTTCTGGGCGACCGCATCCGCATGAACGCGATCCAGCATCCGAACATCTACATGCGCTCGCTGGCGACGCGCGACACCGGCAGCGAGATATCGAAGGCGCTGCCCGACGCCATCGCCGCGTGCAAGGCCGCGGGCTTCGATCTCGTGATCGTCGAGACATCGGGAATCGGCCAAGGGGATGCGGCCATCGTTCCGCATGCCGACGTGTCGATGTACGTGATGACCCCCGAGTTCGGCGCCGCATCGCAGCTCGAGAAGATCGACATGCTGGATTTCGCCGATTTCGTGGCGATCAACAAGTACGACCGCAAGGGTGCCGCCGACGCGCTCCGTGACGTGCGCAAGCAATACCAGCGCAATCGCGAGCTCTTCCGGGCATCGCCCGACGAGATGCCGGTGTACGGCACGATCGCGTCGCGCTTCAACGACGACGGCGTGACGGCGCTCTATCACGCGTGCGCGAAGGCGCTCGCGGACCATGGGCTGGGGCTCAGGGACGGCACGCTGCCGGTGCTGTCCCAAAAGCATTCGAGCGTGCAGAGCGCGATCGTGCCCGCGGCACGGGTGCGCTATCTGGCGGACATCGCCGAAACCGTGCGCGGCTATCACCGGCACGCGCTCGCGCAGGCGCGTATCGCGCGCGAACGGCAACAGCTGACGTCTGCGCGAGCCATGCTCGCGCAGACGCCGTCCCCGCGAACGCGGGGATCCAGTGAGAGCTCGTCAGCCGATCACAAAACGACACTGGATGCCCGCGTTCGCGGGGACGACGAGTTCGGGGCGCTCGATGCGCTGATCGCGGAGCGCGAGGCGCATCTCGATGCCCGCTCGAAGAAGCTCCTCGACATGTGGCCGCGGACGCAGGCGGCGTACGGCGGCGACGAATACGTCGTGAAGATCCGCGACAAGGAGATCCGCTCGGCGCTCACGACGACGTCGCTCTCGGGCACCAAGGTGCGCAAGGTTGCGCTCCCGCGCTACGAGGACCATGGGGAGATCCTGCGCTGGCAGTTGAGCGAGAACGTCCCGGGCAGCTTTCCGTTCACGGCCGGCGTGTTCGCGTTCAAGCGCGAGAACGAGGATCCGACCCGCATGTTCGCGGGCGAGGGCGATCCCTTCCGCACCAATCGCCGCTTTCACCTGCTGGCCGACGGCATGCCCGCGCAGCGGCTGTCGACGGCGTTCGATTCGGTGACGCTCTACGGCAACGATCCCGACCTGCGGCCCGACATCTACGGCAAGGTCGGCAATTCGGGTGTCTCGATCGCGACGCTCGACGACATGAAGGTGCTGTACTCGGGCTTCGATCTGTGCGCGCCGAACAATTCGGTGTCGATGACGATCAACGGACCCGCGCCCACGATTCTCGCGATGTTCATGAACACCGCGATCGACCAGCAGACGGAGAAATTCCGCGCCGACAACGATCGCGATCCCACCGACGACGAGGTCGCCAAGATCCGCGCCTGGACCCTGTCGACGGTGCGCGGCACGGTCCAGGCCGACATCCTGAAGGAAGACCAGGGCCAGAACACCTGCATCTTCTCGACCGAATTCAGCCTCAAGGTGATGGGCGACATCCAGGGCTATTTCGTTCATCACGCCGTGCGAAATTTCTACTCGGTCTCGATCTCCGGCTATCACATCGCCGAGGCCGGCGCGAACCCGATCTCGCAGCTCGCATTCACGCTGTCGAACGGCTTCACCTTCGTCGAGGCGTATCTCGCCCGCGGGATGCACATCGACGACTTCGCGCCCAACCTGTCGTTCTTCTTCAGCTACGGCATGGACCCGGAGTACGCGGTCATCGGGCGCGTCGCGCGGCGGATCTGGGCGGTGGCGATGCGCGAGCGCTATGGCGCCAACGAGCGCTCGCAGAAGCTCAAGTTCCATTCGCAGACGAGCGGCCGCAGCCTGCACGCGCAGGAGATCTCGTTCAACGACATCCGCACCACGCTGCAGGCGCTGATCTCCACGTACGACAACACCAATTCGCTGCATACCAACGCGTACGACGAGGCGATCACCACGCCGACCGAGGAGAGCGTGCGCCGGGCGATGGCGATCCAGCTCATCATCAACCGCGAGTGGGGCCTCGGCAAGAACGAGAATCCGAACCAGGGCGCGTTCATCATCGACGAGCTGACGGATCTGGTCGAGGAAGCGGTGCTGAAGGAGTTCGAGGCGATTTCCGAGCGCGGCGGCGTGCTGGGCGCGATGGAGACCGGCTACCAGCGGGGAAAGATCCAGGAGGAATCGCTCTACTACGAGCATCGCAAGCACGACGGCAGCTATCCGATCGTGGGCGTCAACACCTTCCGCAATCCGAACGCCCATCCGACGCCGCAGAAAGTCGAGCTCGCGCGCTCGACCGACGAGGAAAAGCAGTCGCAGCTCGCGCGGCTCGCCGACTTCCACCGCCGCCACGCCGCAGAGGCGCCGGCGGCGCTCTCGCGTCTCAAAGAGACCGTTATCGAAGACGGCAACGTGTTCGCCGAGCTCATGAACACCGTGCGCGTTTGCTCGCTCGGCCAGATCACGCACGCGCTGTTCGAGGTCGGTGGACAATACCGAAGAAGCATGTAGCGCAGACGTCCCCAATTGTCATTCCGCGAAAGCGGAAATCCAGCGTCCTGCATTCGAAACGCCACTGAGTGCCCGCGGTCGCGGGGACGACGTCCGTAAATGTCTCAAGAATCGCCCCGCATGGAAACCGTTGCCGCAGTGCTTCTTGCGCCCACCGACGACGTCGCGACGGCGCTGAGTGGGCTCCCGGGTGGGACCCTGATCCGGGTCGCGCGGGACGGTGTCGTGCGCGAGGTGAGCCTGCGCGAGGACATCCCGCTCGGACATAAGTTCGCCGTGCGTGCGCTCGCCGCGGGATTGCGCATTCGCAAATACGGCGAGTTCATCGGGCGTACGTCGCGCGACGTCGATGCGGGCATGTGGGTGCACGAGCACAACCTGGTCACGGCCGCGCGACGGCATGGCGACGACGAGCGCGCCTGGACCGAGCAGTCGCAACCCGTCGATGTGCAAGCCATCGGTACGCCGCGCACAACGGTCGGCGAGTGCCCGGTCTACGACGAGGCGAACCATCGCCTGTACTGGATCGACGTGCGCGACACGCCAGCGATCCATGGGCTCGACCTTGCGAACGGCGAGGAGCGGACATGGCCGATGCAAGAGGACATCGGGGCCCTGGTACCGGCTGCAAACGGCACGCTGCTGGCGGGCTTGCGCTCGGGTTTCGCGTGGTTCGATCCCGCGCACGGCGAGTTGACGCCTATCGTCGATCCCGAGCCCGGCACGCCACAGACGCGCCTGAACGAAGGGAAATGCGATCCTGCCGGGCGGCTGTGGTGCGGGTCGATGAATCCGGAGTCGGGCGTGGCCGAAGGGAGTCTCTATGTGCTCGAGACCGACCTCAGGTGCCGTCGCGTATCCGGAGACTGGATCACGCCCAATGGCTATGCGTGGAGCGTCGATGGGGCGACGATGTATGCCGCCGATACGCGACGCGGTCTCATCTACGCGTGGCCCTTCGATGTCGCGACAGGCAGGCAGGGCGAACGGCGCATATTCGCCGACCTGGGCGCGCTTCCGGGCGGCCCCGACGGCGCAACGGTCGACGCGGAAGGGTATCTGTGGTCCGCACTCTTCGACGGTGGATGCCTGATCCGCTTCGATCCGCAGGGACGCATGAACCGCGTCGTCCGGCTGCCGGTCGGCAAGCCGTCGTCGTGCACGTTC
>Ga0070665_100005568_pt1 | contig 12953 bp, 15 predicted proteins | sample KBSS13metaG_FD_65862 | JGI IMG/M metagenome (GOLD analysis project Ga0070665, IMG submission 65862) | Switchgrass rhizosphere microbial communities from Kellogg Biological Station, Michigan, USA - KBS S1-3 metaG | ecosystem: Host-associated > Plants > Roots > Rhizosphere > Soil ... | reverse complement strand
TGTCGTGCGCCTCAACCAGCGCAACTGCGGCGACACCGAGCACCTCTCAGCCGGCCTCTTTCACTCGGGCCTGACGGCCGACGCCGCCCACGTCATCGCGGAGCTCGTCGCGGTCGATGGCCTGCGCGCCATCGCCGTGGCCGGGTATTCGCTCGGCGGCAACCTCGCGCTCAAGCTGGCCGCCGAGTACGGTGACGCTCCCCCCGACGCCCTCATCGGCGTCGCCGCCGTATCTCCCATCATCGAGATCGGGGAGTGCGTGAAGGCACTGGAACAACCGGGCAACCGCCTTTACCAGTGGAATTTCGTGAAGGACCTCAAGCGGCGAATGCGCCGGAAGGGCCGCTTCTGGCCCGGGCGCTTCGACTTGAGCAAGCTGCGGCAGATCGGGACCGTGCGCGAGTTCGACGAGGCTTACACGGCGCCCTACTTCGGCTTCGCCGGCGCCGAGGACTACTACCACCGCGCCAGCGCGATGCGCATCGTCGAGCGCATCCGCGTCCCGGCCCTCGTCATCACCGCCGACGACGACCCCTTCGTCCCGTCGCGGCCGTTCCACGACGCGAAACTCACGGGTAACCCATACGTCCGGGTCGCCGTCTGCGAGCATGGCGGCCATTGCGGCTTCGTCGGCCCGGCCTCGGCCGAAGACGATGGGTACTGGGCGGAAAACCAGATCGTGGACTTCGTCGACTCCATCCGGAAGGCCGTTTGACACGAATTTATACATAACGTATAAGTTAGCGTATGACCGACCAGGACTATCGGGCCGCCCTCGACGCGGCGCTCAAGGAATACGAGACGCTCGGCCGGGAGAAGGGCGCGATCGACGATCGCCTGGCGCAGCTCGGCCAGACCATCGGCACCCTCACCCGCCTGCTCGGCCTCACGCCGACCGTCCCGCTCGGACTGACCGACGCCTGCCGCATGATCCTGCGCCACGGCGAACCGCTGAAGCCGGTCGCCGTACGCGACCGGCTGGTCTCCATCGGCATCGACATGTCGAAGTACGCGAACGATCTGGCCGCCGTGCACACCATCCTGAAACGGTTGCACGCCTCCGGCGAGCTGCGATTCATCCCCGGGACGACGGGATCACATCAGTACGTCTGGAATCGGCCGGCCACGCCCGGGATGCCGGCGCGCGACATCGTCTCGGCCATGCACGACGCCACACACGAGCGCGAGGCGATGCGCGTCACGGCGGTTCCTGAAGACGGGGACGATGCTCCACGGGCGACGCGCACGAAGCGCCCGTCGTCGAGAAAGGCGCGGTGATGAATCTGGATCTGCGCCGGCGCTTCTATGCCGAGGAGCTCGAGGCGGTCTGCCGGTTGCGGTCTCCCGCGCTCGTGGACGCATTGGCCGCCGTCCCGCGCGAACACTTCCTCCCGCCAGGCCCCTGGACGGTGCTGGTGGATGTCGCGAGCGCCAGCGGCTCCGGCATCCAGACTCGCGTGACAGCAGACGCCGATCCGGCTCGCGTGTACCACAACATCGGCGTCGCGATCGATCCGTCCCGGCAGCTGTTCAACGGCCATCCGGGCACGATCGCGCCGTGGATCGACGCGCTCGACCTGGCTCCGGGTGGACGGGTCGTGCACGTGGGATGCGGCCTGGGCTACTACACGGCGATCATGGCGCACGCGGTCGGCGCGAGCGGAGCGGTTCTCGCGTTCGAAGCCGACGAGGTCCTGGCGAATGGCGCGCGAGCGAACCTGCAGTCGTACCCGCAGGTCGACACCCGATGCGGCGATGCGTCCGGTCCGATCCACGGTCGATTCGACGCGGTCCTGGTCAATGCCGGTCTGACGCATCCTCTCGACAGCTGGCTCGATGCCGTCAAGCCGGGCGGGAAACTCGTGCTTCCGCTCACCGCGACGATGGCCGCGATGGGGCCGACCATCGGCAAAGGCATCGTCCTGCTGTTGACGAAGCAGGACAGCAGTGATTTCGCCGTGCGCCTGCTCGGTTTCGCCGCCATCTATTCGGCCATCGGCGTGCGGGATGCGGGGATGAACGACCAGCTCGGAAAGGCGATGATGGCGGGACCGATGCGATGGCAGGGGATCACGCGCTTTCGGCGCGATGCGCACCAGCCCTCGGAGTCGTGCTGGCTCCACGGCGCGACGTTCTGCCTGAGCCTGTAGCGACTGCCGGTCAGCGAGACTGTGCCGACAACTCCTCCCGTTGAACGACCCTTCCCTTGACGATGACGGTTTCGATGGTGTCGAACGCTGCGGTTGACGCCAGCGGATCGCTCCGCAGCAGGAGCAGGCTGGCAACCTTCCCGGGCTCGACCGTCCCATAGTCCGCCAGGCCGAAGAAACGGGCGTTCTCGATCGTGGCGGCAGACAGCAGCTGTTTTGTCGAGAGTCCGGCAGCCTCCAACTCTCGTAACTCGAGATATCCGTTGTAGCCCGGCGGGTTGGCATATGTCGGCGCCGACGGGGTATCGCTCCCGAACAGAATCCTGCCACCCTCGCGAGCGAAATAGAGCGCGGCCCGCTGTCCCCGGCCCTGAATATCGGCGAGAACGGCGTGGGCCCGATCTCGAGGCAGCCCCATCCCCTGCACAACCTCGCGTGCGAACCACTGCCCTTCCTTGAGCCGGTACCACGAAGCCACGGCGGCTGGCAGCACATGTTGCAGGTGCTCGTCGTCCAGGAATGCGGGGACTGCGAGATCGGCGAGGCCCCCGATCACGCGCGAGGTCGGCATCATCGCGATGCCGGCCGTGCGCTCCGCGTCGAGCGTCGTCCTGACTGCGGCGGGCAGCTCCGTGCCGCTGCTGCCGTCCGGTCCCGAGTTCCACATGCCGTGGACAACCGCGTCGGGCTTGATTTCGGCGGCGAAGCGATGCGCCTCGAGAGAGTTCGCATGAAGGAGCAGCGGCAACTTTCGGCGATGGGCGGCCTCGCGCACTTCGCTCATCATGGCGGCGGTGGGTACGGGAAGCTTCCCGATCCTGGGATCGAAGCCGGGCTCGTAGGCCGCCTTGACGCACACACCGCGGCCGGCCGCGACACGCGTGACGGCCGCCTCTGGCGAGTGATCGGCGGCAGAGTATTTCTGAGGAATCGAGCTCGCCTGGCGTGCGTCGTAGAGGAAGTTCGGGTACGCGTCCCATCGCAGCGCCGGCGGCGTGTACGCCATCGGATAGCCGTTGGCGAGCGCGAGCGCATTCCCGCAATCGAACACCGCAGGCCCGACATCCGCGGCTTTCAGCCGATCGAACCGCCTACGATCGACGACATTGAGATCGACGACGGCCGTGAAACCGAAGTACAGGTAGCTGCGTGGCAGTTGCCGATCGTAGGCGGCCGCGGCCTCCCGCATGGCGATTTCCTGCTCGGGCGTCATGCCAGGCACGCCGGCCAGGTGGACATGGCCGTCAATGAGGCCGGGGACGAGATACTTACCGGCTCCGTTCACAATCGTGACATCGGAGACAGCCGTGGGCAGGCGGTCGCCGACAGATGCGATCCGGCCGTCACGCACCACCACGTGCGCGTGCGGCAGCGGCGCCGGGCGCTCGGGGGAGATCAGCGTGACATCCTGAATCCAGACGTCGCCAGCCCTCAGGAGCGACGTATCAGCAGGCTGGCTGGGCCCGCAAGCCGACAGGCCGAGAAGAGCAATCCAGGCAGGGCGCCATGTCATGCGTGCCTCCTCGTAGTTCTCCGCGAGACCTTCGCTCAGTGCTGCGAGATGCTCAGCGTGTTGCCGTCAGGGTCCTTGAACCACGCGATCCGCGCACCGCCCGGCGACTGCCAGATCCCCTGCCTGTCCTGTCCCATTCCCGCGTAACGCTGGAACCTGACGCCGGCCTTCTTCAGCCGCTTGACCGCGTCTTCGATATCGGGCACCTGCCACCCGAGGACGGTGTAGCCCGCCGCGGCCACCTTCTGCACGGGCGTGACACGCAGCATCGTGCCGTGCGCGTCGAAGACGAGGGCGAACGGGCTTTCCTCGACAAGACGCAGGCCCAGCTTGTCGCGATAGAACTTTGTGGCTTTGGACACACTGGTGGTCGCGACGAACGCGACGATGTCCCGGGAGCCAAGTACTGATGCCGCCACATGCCCTCCTAAACGCCGAGGCGATCCATCAGCAAACGGGCAAACTCCGGTCCCTTGCCGGATTCCTCGTGCTTGAAATATACGAACACGTCGCGGCACGACGCGGCATCCCGCGCAATGGTGTCTGCCCAGCGCTTGATGTCGTCCGGCTGATACCCCTCGTCGCGCAGGCGGAAGTACGCGTAGTCGCCGGCGATACGAACCGGGGTCGAGAGCTTCTCGCTGTCGGCGATGCAGACGGCCAGGTTGCGCGCCGCCAGCCGCACGAAGACCTCGTCGTCGAACCACGAGACATTCCGGAACTCGAAGGCGGCCCGGACGTCCGCAGGCAGCCCGCCGAGGAACGCGTCCAGCAGGACGAGATCCTTCTTCAGGAAGGGCGGGAGCTGGAACAGCAGGGTGCCGAGCTTGTCGCCGAGCGTGCCCGCGACGTCGCAGAAGAACTTGACGTCGTCGCCGGTGTCGCGCAGCCGCTTGTCGTGCGTGATCCGCCGCGGCGCCTTGAGCGTCAGCTTGTACGGCGACGGCGTCTGTTCGGCCCAGCCGGCCACGAGCTTCTCGGTCGGCATCCGGTAGAACGTGTAATTGATTTCGACCGTGGGAAACCGCGCCGCGTAGTACGGCAGCATTTTCTTCGCCGGAAGATCGTCGGGATAGAAGCTGCCCTTCCACTCGGGGTAGTTGTAGCCCGAAGTGCCCACCCAAAACATGTAGACTAGATTACATGCAACGGCGCGGGTTTCTGCTCTTCGTTTTTGTGGCGCTGATCGCGGCCTGCGGCGGGACGCGGTCGAGCGAGCGAACGTTCCCGGTCGAGGGCCAGATCATCGCCATCACGCCCGACCGCCGCGAGGCCACGATCAAGCACGGCGAGATCAAGGGGCTGATGCCGGCGATGACGATGCCGTACAAGTTCAAGGAGAAGGCGGAACTCGACGCCGTCAAGCCCGGCGACATCGTCGGCGGCACTCTCGTCATCGTCGAGAACGACGCGTATCTGACGAAAGTCAAGCGGATCGGCGAGGCCCCGATCGAGGAGGCGCCCCCGGAGACGACCGTGGCCACGGCCGCTTCGTCCGGCCTGGGCCTGCTGAATCCCGGCGACGTCGTCCCCGATTCGGCGTTCGTCGATCAGGACGGGAAGAAGAAGACGTTCCGGGCATTTCGCGGATCGAGGGTCGTGCTGACGTTCATCTACACCAAGTGCCCGATCCCGACGTTCTGCCCCATGATGGATCGGCATTTCGCCACGCTGCAGGAGCACTTCCAGGACGACCCGGCGCTGAAGGACGTGCATCTGGTCACGGTCAGCTTCGATCCGGCCGTCGACACGCCGCCGGTCCTCAAGAAGCACGCGCGCGAGCTCATGGCCGATCTCACGCGCTGGACGTTCCTCACGGGCGACCGCGACGACATCGACAAATTCGCCACCCGGTTCGGCATGAGCGTGGCGCGGGCGCCGAACGACGCGCGCGACATCACGCACAACCTGCGGACCGCGGTTATTTCCGCCGAGGGAAAGCTTCTCAAGATGTACACGGGCAACCAGTGGACGCCGAAGGACATCCTCGAGGACCTGAAACCCTCAGCGAATGCCAACTAGCGAGCATGAATCCGGTCTTTTGACCGGATTCTCGAGTGCCGAACGGCGACTCGTCGCACGGCTGCGTACTCCCCTCGCCGTTCAGCGTTATCTGAACCGCCTGCCATACAACAACGAGCCGGGAGGCCGCGCGACGCTGCGCAGCTTCAGGGGCGTCCTGGAGCACGGCTGCGCCCACTGCCTGGAGGCGGCGCTGTTTGCGACGGTCGTCCTCGAGCAGCATGGCTATCCCCCGCTGCTCCTGAGCTTCGAGTCGATCGATCACCTGGATCACGTGATCTTCGTCTACAAGCAGCGCGGACGATGGGGATCGGTCGCGCGGTCGCGCGATCCGGGTCTGCACGGCCGGAAGCCGGTCTTCGCCACGCCGGCCGCGCTCGCGCGGAGCTACTGCGATCCGTACATCGATCTCACGGGCCGCGTGACCGGCTATGCGGTCGTCGATGCCGCGCGCGAGATGGGCACGTACGACTGGCGGCTGGCGGAAACCAACGTGTGGAAGGTCGAGCGTATGCTCCTCGACTACCCGCACCGCCGGATCGTCACGTCGGATGCGCGTGCGAACCGGCTGCGCGCCCGTTATCGCGCGTTCAAGAAGGCGCATCCGGGCCGCAAGCCGCTGTGGTACCGCGGCCGCGACCGGTGGACGGAACTGCCGGAGGGGAATCGGGTGAGTTGGTAATCGAGTAAGCAGGTAAGCCGGTAGTCAGTTGAAATCGATTTGGTTCAGGCTCGCCAAATCCAGGGTGCGCTGACGGCCGGAACGGTCCGCGAGGTAGAGCACACGATTGGATTCAATGATGGCCGCTTCGCGGATCGTGCCGTCCTTGAAGACAAGAACGGCGCGGACCGGCCCTGATGCGTGGTGCGTCATTGGACGCACCGAGGCTAAGCCATCCAGCCAGACGCTGTCGGCGTGGCTGTCCTGCGCCCGAACCCGCGAGCACATCGTCTCATTGCAACCCACGCCCTGAAGTAATGCCGGACGCTGCCTGCCGTCGACGAGCGTCAGGGTGACGGGCAGTCCCGACCGGTGGGCCGAATCGTCGTGCGGTGTGGCGAAGCTGACCGTCGCCAGGAGACAGAGCGCGCCGATGGCCGCGAGATGTGCGCCCCAGGGCCGTCGCCGCATAAGTCCTCCCCTTCGGATCATTATCCAATCACCCGATCACCCGATCACCCGATTACCCAATTGCTAAATTCTCTAGTCCAGATCGAAATCCCGCGTGGGTTTCGTGACGGGCTCCTGGCGGGCCTGCTTGAGCGCCTCCTCGAAACGCCTGGACAGCACGTCGCCGCGCGACTTCTCCGCGTCCACCGACTGCTGAAAGACAGCCTCGCGGCGCGCGGCTTCCTCCGCGAGGATCCGATGGGCGTCGCCCAGCTCGGGTTTGTTCCCGCGTTCGGGTTCGCTGTGGGAGATCACGCGCCCGAGGTTGGTGTCGATCACGAGCACCGACTGGCAACAGGGGCAGGAAACCTCGATCTCGGACTTGAGACGCGGCGTCATTTCTTTCCTTCTTCCTCTTTGCTCTTGAACACGCCGCCGGAAAGCCCGGCGAGGCCGCTCCCTTTCAGATCCAGCCGGACGTCCACGGGCGAGCCGCTTTTCGTCGTGGCCGACAGCCGGAGATCCTTCAGCTGCTCGCGCGCGAAGTCGAACCGGCGGCCGTAGGCTTCGATGAAGATGCTGAGCGGGGTCTGCAACTGCTGACCCGCGGGGATCGAATCGACGGTGAGCCGGTATTGCCGGTTCACCCAGATCTCGACCTTGTTCCAGTCGTCGTTCGTGGTGTTGGTGACGGTGAGACGCCCGGCGTCAAGCTGAAGCTGAGGGACGGTCTTCTTCGAGCAGGCCGACGCCAGCGCGGCCGCGAGCAGCATCGTGGCTGCGATCCGCACCGTGATCCGGGGACGGCATCGTGGGCGCACGCCCCATCATACGCCGCCCCGCCCGGCGCGCGCGTGCCTCAGCGTAGACGCGCTCGGGAACCGCCTGCACGTCCCAGGCGAGCCCCACGGCCGAGAGGGCGCGAATGACGTACCACGTGGGGTCGAACTCCCACCAGAAAAACCCGTTGCGCGCGGCACGCTGATACCGATGGTGGTTGTTGTGCCACCCTTCGCCGACGGCGAACACCGCCGTCACGGCGTTGTTGCGCGAGTCGTCCATCGTGTCGAAACGGCGCGAGCCGAACAGATGGTTCACGGTGTTGATGGCGAAGGTGGCGTGCGCGAGCGTGACGGTCGGCACGCAGAAGCCCCACACGAGCCACTCGAAACCGCCGGCGAGATACAGGGCCGCGGCCAGCGCCAGCGGCGGCGCGAAGTAGTACCGATCGAGCCACGCGATTTCCGGAACGCGGCCGAAGTCGCGCATCACGGCATTGCTCGATTCGATACGGTCGTGGCGTGCATCGTTCAGGAACCAGCCGATGTGCGCGTAGTAGAACCCGCTCACCGCCGGGCTGTGCGGATCGCCTTCACGGTCGGCGAACCGGTGGTGGTTCACATGGTGACCGGCCCACCAGAGCGGCCCCTTCTGCATGGCGGCCGTGCCGATGAGGGCGAAGACGAAGCGCGTGGCGCGATTCATCTGAAAGGCGCGGTGCGCGAAGTAGCGGTGGAACGCGAGCGTCAGGCCGATCGCGCGCGCGAAATGCGACACCGCCCAGAGAGCGGCCAGCGGCCACGACAGCGGCACGAAGAACGCGAGCAGGGCGGACGCCTGCACGGTCCAGAACACAACGATAGCGGTGAACGTGAGCACAGAGAGAAAAGTACGGAGGACCCGGGGGGAGAAGGCGCGTCAGCCTTCTTCTTCGAACTCTTCCTCTTCCGGCGGGCCGAGGCGGGTGGAGGGCCGCAGGGCTTCACGGTAGTCGTAAATCGGCAGGTCGCGGACGTGCAGAGACAACGTGCACGTGGGCGATTTCATGTCGACGACGACGGTCACCGGACTGCCTTCGACGCCGTCACGAAACGTGATACGGCACCCGCAGGCCAGTCGCGCGTGTGTGAACCCTTTAGCCATCAGATCGCGATCATACCATCACAAAAGGGACTTGATCTCTTTTTCGAAATTCTCTTTGGACGAGATCCCGGAGTGCTTCGCGCAGATCTTGCCATCGCGCGAGATGATGGTGGTCACCGGAATGCCATAGAGGGGGCCGTACGCGTCCTGGATATCGTCGTGGTTCAGGCCCTGGAGCACCGGGTAATTCATCTGGTGCTCCTTCACGTAAGGCCGCAGCTTCTCAACAGTATCGTCGACCGACACGCCGATCACCTGCAGGCCCTGGGCCCCGTACGTCTTCTGAAACTCGATGAACCAGGGAATCTCGATCTTGCAGGGCCCGCACCACGTGGCCCAGAAGTCGAGCAGGATGACCTTGCCCTTGTAGTCCGCCAGCCTGACGTTCTTGCCCTGCACGTCCTTGAGCGTGAAGTTGAGGTTGGCCGGCTTCGCGTTCGCCGGGCACGAGCCGCCGGCTGCCAGCGCCGATCCCTCGAACCAGAGCTCCGAGCTGTCGAGCGTCAAGAGCGCCAGGGCCAGCGCCCCTATCGTCGCCACAATCCATCGCACTCGCATCGCCATGTCCTTCCAGAGGATCGTCTGAAATGTTAGCTCAGTGCATCGCCGTCTGAACGACGGCGGTCATGCGCGACAAGTCCGCCGCTGCCTCCGCCTGGTTCTCCGGCTCGCGCGCGACGAGCACGAACGTGCGCCCACCTGTCGACCAGATGGCGGCCTCGTGCCCCATGACGTCCACGACCGACTCGGGCCGCGATGTTTTCGGAATCATGAACACCGACACCGGCTCCCCGTTGTGGAGGTACATCAGGTGGGCGGCGAGCCCGCGGCCGTAGAGGCAGACGCGCGCGCCGAGCAGTTCCATCCCCGCCTGCGCCGCCGCTTCCGGCTGCGGCATGTGCCAGCCGAAGGTCGATGCCATCGTACGCTCTGCTTCCGCGGGATCGTCCGTCACGCGCAGGACGGACTTCATCCCGAAGCACTTCACATGATCGGCGGTGAGCTCGGCCGCCAGCAACGAGGACGATCGCTCCGTCAGCAGGTACATCGACGCCGCCCCCGTCGCCGCGACGACGCCCGCCGCCACCGCGAGCGGCGCGAGCCGGGTGCGCCAGGCCTTCGCGGCGCCCGCGCCGGCCGCGGCCGCCGACGACAGACGCCGCAGCGCCTCGCACCGATCGCGCAGGGCCGGCGAGGCGGTGACGGAGGCGAGCTCGTCGCGCTTGGTCCTCATCAGCTCGAACACCGCGCGCTCGGCGCTGACGCGGGAGTAACAGGGGGGGCATCTTCGGACGTGCTCGTCGACGAGCCGGCGCTCCGGCGCGCCGATGTCGCCGTCGACGTACGGCGTGATGAGGGAATCGATCGACGTGCAATCAGGCATTGACCGGCCTTAAGTGTTGAAGGCGATCGAACAGCAGGCGGCGGCCGCGCGAAATGCGCGACATCACCGTCCCCACAGGAATCGCCAGCATCTCTGCGATTTCGGCGTACGAAAATTCTTCCACGTCCCGTAACCACACCGCCTGGCGGAAGGCGTCGGGCAGCGCCTCGACGGCGGCCTGCAGATCCGGGGTCAGCGTGTCGCGCAGGAGCAGCGTTTCGGGCGTCTCGGCCGGGCTGGTGCCGGCCCACGCGACGGCGCTGTCGTCGGCGCGATCGACCACCTCGCTGTCGGCGGTGACCGTGTCGCGCGCGCGGTCGCGCGCGCGGTTGCGGGCGGTGTTGTGAAGGATGGTGAACAACCAGGCCCTCAAATTCGTGCCCGCCTGAAAGCGATCGGCAGCCCGAAACGCCTTCAGGTAGGTCTCCTGGACGAGATCCTCGGCGTCGGCCGGGACGTGCGTCAGTCGCAGCGCCGTGCGGTACAAGCTGTCCACCCACGCCAAGGCGTCAGCCTCGAACGTAGCGGTCCGGCTTGGACCTGCCGCCTTAGGGCCGTGCGTTCGCATCCTCCACGGGCGCCAGAGGAGTAAACCCGGGCGCGCCCTCTATTATTCCGGAGTATACCCTGTCGCCTCGCGGCGTCAGGCGGGGCCGGCGGGCTGCACGGGACTGAGGACACCAGGCCGCCCACAGGCCCAATACCGCGGAATCTGGCGGGATCGGCGTTTGCAGGCTGCGGTGCGTACAGTAAGATCCGCATACCTACTCAGAGGTAACCCCCTATGCGCGTCCGGCACCTCCTGCCGCTTTGCCGTCCCGTTGTCATCGCCGCGATCCTGGCCGGCTGGTCGGCCTACGCCGCCGCGCAGACGCCGTACGTGCCGTATTACGGGAAGAACAACATCCACTACGACACGTTCAACTGGGAGATCTACACGACGGACCACTTCGAGATCTACTACTACCCCGAGATGAAGCAGCATCTCGAGCGGGTGGCAGGCTACGCCGAGAGCGCCTACCAGCAGATCAGCGCCGACCTCAAGAAGGAGCTGCCGAACAAGATCCAGCTCATCCTGTTCAAGACCCACAGCGAATTCGAGCAGGAAAACGTCGACCCGTCGGCCGGCCAGGAAGGCGTCGGCGCGTTCGCCGAGCCCACCCGCCTGCGCATGGTCATGCCGATCGACGCCCCGCCCGACCAGCTCTACGGCCTCATCGTCCACGAGCTGACGCACCAGTTCGAGTTCGACATCATCCCGCAGGGGCTGATCCGCCGGAACGTCCCGCTGTGGGTGAACGAAGGCCTGTCCGAGTTCGAACGCGGCCAGTGGACGCCGCTGGACCTGATGACCGTCCGCGACGCCGCTGTCGCCGACATCGTGCCGAAGATGACGGAGACCGAGGCGTACGGCAACGCGAGCAACGCCCGGTTCGTCCCCTACAACCTCGGCCACGCGGTGTTCGAGTTCATCGAGGCCAAGTTCGGCCGCGAAGGCATCCGCCAGTTCATGTTCGCGCTGCGCAAGAGCGTGATCGGCGGCGGCGAGGACGCCTACGAAGACGCGCTCAAGATGAAGAAGGACGAGTTCGACCAGAACTTCGAGCGCTATCTCAAGGAACGGTTCAAGCCGTTCCGCGACAAGGAACGCCCGGCCGACTACGGGCGCGATCTGTCGCCGAACAAGGAGAAGACGTCGTTCGCCGAGGCGTTCTCCATCGCGCCGTCACCGTCGGGCGATCTCATCGCCGCGATGACGTTCAACCGCGAGGACCGCGAGATCGACATCATCCTCATCTCGAGCAAGGACGGGTCGATCGTCCGGAACCTGACCAAGGGCTTCGACAAGGATATGGGCTTCGATCACATCGTCCAGCTCGGCGAGCGGTTCGAGATGCCCTGGATGGCGTGGTCGCCCAAGGGCGATCGCCTGGCGTATTTCGTGCGCACCGCGAAAGAGCGCACCCTCATCATCCAGAACGTGCTGACCCGGAACATCGAGCAGCGCATCGACATGAAGACGGTGGACGAGCCCGAGTCGCCGTCGTTTTCGCCCGACGGCAAGACGATCACGTTTGCCGGCCTGCGCAACGCGGTCGGCGACATCTTCCTCGTGGACCTGGCGACCCAGAAGGTCACCAACCTGACCGAGGACGACTTCGCGAACTCGGGCCCCACGTTCTCGCCGGACGGCAAGTCCATCATCTACAACGCCCGCGTCAGCGGCAACCAGAAGCTGTTCCGGCTCGATGTCGACACGAAGAAGCGGACGCAGATCACCTTCGGCACCGTGGACGAAACGGCGGCGCAATTCATCGACGAGAACACGATCGTCTTCTCGTCCACGGCCACCGATCCGAACGTGCCGCTCGAGCCCGACGTCGCCAAGAACGGCAACATCTACAACATCTGGACGATGGACCTGAAGAACGGCGAGATGCGGCAGTACACCGACACGCTCGGCGGCAACTGGTCGCCGGCCGTGCTGCGGGAGGGGGAGAACGCCAACCGCATCGCCTTCATCAGCTACTACAAGGGCGAGTACACGGTGCGCACGCTCGAGCGCAAGGAACCGCTGCACACCGCGGCGGCGTCCGACTTCGGCTCGGCCGGCCCGATCATCGACTTCCAGGCGCCGCTCCAGCACACGCTGGTCGCCGACAACGTCCGGAAGAAGAAGACCTTCGAGAAGATGTTCCTCGACGGGCGGCCGCCAATCAACCTCGGCGTCACGAGCAGCGGCGACATCTTCGGCGGCACCGCCGTGACCTTCGGCGATGTGCTCGGCGACAAGCAGTTCAACTTCTACTTCGCGTCCATCTCGCAGTACCGCACGTTCTCGCTGTCCTA
>Ga0070665_100005567_pt1 | contig 12955 bp, 9 predicted proteins | sample KBSS13metaG_FD_65862 | JGI IMG/M metagenome (GOLD analysis project Ga0070665, IMG submission 65862) | Switchgrass rhizosphere microbial communities from Kellogg Biological Station, Michigan, USA - KBS S1-3 metaG | ecosystem: Host-associated > Plants > Roots > Rhizosphere > Soil ... | reverse complement strand
CGACGGTCGACGTGTTGATGATCTCGGATTCGCGGTACACCGTGGAAGAGTGGATGCAGGTTCACCTGAGGCGAACCGACCTCGTGGGCGTCAGCGGACTGCGCGAGTATTTGCCGCGTTTCGGCGATCTTCATCTGGAAGACATCACGACCGTGGACGAGCTCCGGCAGGAGCACCCTGAGTACGTCGTGCTGAACGCCGACTACGCGCGCGCGGTACCCCAGGACACCGCCTGGGGGCAGATGATCGCCGGGCTGCAGGGCGGAACATTGGGATACCAGCGCGTCGGTCTGTTCCGTCATGCATCGCCGTGGCCGTGGCTGCCGGCAGGCCACCCAGACCTGATCGGCGCGCGTCACGAGACGATCGTGTTCAGCACGCTGCGGAACATCAATCCGACGATCGAGATCTTTCAGCGGGCACGACAAGGCATGCGGTGACGTCTCGGGTGTGGCGCACGGCTTCAGCCCTGCGAATCAACGACGCCAGATCAGGATCTCGCACGGCTGAAGCCGTGCGCCACAAGCGAAGGCTACCCGACCGTCAGGTCCGCGTGACCGTCACCGCGGTCCCGTAGCAAAGCACCTCGGTCACGCCCTGCATCACTTCCGTCGCGTCGTAGCGGATGCCGACGACGGCGTTGGCACCGAGCGCCGACGCGTGCTCGAGCATCAGCGCGAAGGCCTCGTTACGGGTCTTCTCGCAGAGATCGGTCAGCAGCGTGATATTGCCACCCACGAGCGTCTGGAGGGACGCGCCGATCGTACCGAAGACCGATCGGGATCGCACGGTGATGCCGCGTACGACGCCCAGCGTTTTTGTCACCTGGTATCCATCGATTGTGAACGCCGTCGTCGTCAACGCGTGCTCGATCATCAAAACTCCTAATACTCACCATTGCAAATTGCAGATTGCAAATTGATTCAGGTTCATTGCGACGGCTGACGCCGTTGCTGCACCTGCTCCAGGAAATCGAGCTGCGACTTCAGCGTTGATCCAGTAGCTGGACACCTGATCCGCGAGACGCCTGCCGTGACGCACCATCGAACCCTCCTGCCTTACCAGCGGATGACGCCTCGTGCACCATCGCTCGCGGCGAGCGCCTCGAGGGCGTCGTTGACCTTCTCGAGCGGATACGTCCGCGACACCAGCTCACTGAGCTTGAGCCGCCCTTCCTGATACAGAGACACGAGCTTCGGGATATCACGCGCCGGCTGTCCCGATCCGTACACGGATCCGAGCAGCCGCTTTTCCTGCATCACGAATGGAAAGATCGGGATCGTTCCCTGCGCGTCCATTCGCGACAGGCCCGTCAGCACGACGGCCCCGCCCTTGCGCGTGCAGGCGAACGCGAGCGCCAACGTCGCCGGGCTGCCGACGGTGTCGAAGACGAAATCGGCGCCTCGCCCGCCGGTCAACGCGCGCAGGTCAGCCGCCACGTCCGGCGCGGCGTCCGGTGAGCCGCCAATCGTGTCGGTGGCGCCGAACTGCCTCGCCAGTTCCAGCGGCCGGGGCCGCAGGTCGATGGCGACAATCCGCTCGCAGCCGGCAATCGCGGCGCCTTGCACGACGTTCAGGCCGACGCCGCCCGCGCCGATCACCGCGACGCGCGAACCCTTCGGCACGCGGCCGGCGTTGGCGACAGCGCCGAAGCCCGTGATGACCGCACAGCCGATAGTGGCGAGCGCATCGAACGGGACCTCGGGCGCAACGGGAATCGCTCCGCCCTCGGGCACGACCACGAGATCCGAAAAGCACGCGGTGCCGAGAAACGGCGCCACGTCGCGCCCGCGTGCGTGCAGCCGGGCCTCGCCCGACACCAGCTTGTTGCGAAACGTCACCTTCTCTACGCGATCGCAGAGCGCCTCGCGGCCTTCGAGGCACGGCGGGCACACACCGCACGCCGGCGCCCAGCAGAGAACCACGTGATCGCCGGGCTTGACCGTGGTGACTCCGGCTCCGATCTCTCGAACGATGCCGGCGCCCTCGTGACCGAGCACGAGCGGTGTCTTCGCCGGCCAGTCACCGCGCGCAGGATGCAGGTCGCTGTGACAGACGCCCGCCGCCTGCAGTTCGACGAGCACTTCGCCAGCGCCTGGTGCGTCGAGCTCGGCTGATTCGACCGACAGAGGCTGTCCTTGCTCCCAGAGAATCGCGGCGTGAATGTGCATGGATGAGTGTCGGCGCACGCTTATACCGCCGCGTGGTGGCGATTGCAAGGTCGTTCAGAAACCGCTCGGACGAACCCAGAAGCTCTCCTGCCACGTGCCGCCGGCTGGAACGCTCTGAAGCTCCTTGTAGAGACCCTTCTGCGCGAGGTTCAGCGCGTCGGTGATGCCCGCCATCGGCTCGATGCAGACGAACGTCCCCGGCGTCGGCGCCCAGATCACCGCGGCGCGATAGTTGGGCCCGAACACGACGTCGAGGCGCTGCGCCTTGCCGATCAGCGAGACGGTCGCTCGTCCTTGCGCATCGCGGATCAAATCGCCGAACACATCGTCGAGCGTCAACGGTCGTAGCGGAACGGCGGACGGCGTCGCGAAGAGCTGTTCGATCGGCTCGGTCTCGCCCGTCGGAATCTTGTTCGGCGCGAGCCGCCAGTGCGTCCGCGCGCCCACCGACAGCGTCCATTCATCCCGCGTCGAATCCGTCAGCTTGAAGTAGGGATGAAAGCCGATCGCAACGGGCATCGGCTCCGTGCTCATGTTCGTGATCGTCGTCTTCACTTCGAGCACGCCGGCATGCAGGCGGTGGGTGATCTCGATGGCGTGCGCAAAAGGCCATTGTTTGATCCACGCGGGTTGACTGAAGAACGCGAGCCGGCACGTCACCCAGGCGGAGTCTGCGTCGCTGCTCAGGTCGATCACCTGCCACTCTTTGTTGGTCGTCAGAAAACCATGAATCGGAATCGGACCGCGGACGTTGCCCAGATTCAGATCGAACGCGTAGCGCGTGCCATTGGCGTAGAACGCCGGCTCGTCGAGCCGGTTGGCCCACGGACCGAGAAACGGAATCCCGCTCATCCCGGGCTTCGCCGCAAACTCTGCAAGGGACGCGTACGGCCAGTGCAGGATGTTCTCGCCCTTCACGCGCAGTTCAAAGGCGATATCGCCGACTGATGGAACGATCGAGACCACCGTTTGCGCGTCACGGTCCTCGAGGCGAACGATCTCGCCGATGCGCTGCGCGGAGTAGTCGGCAGCGGCCGCGGCGGACACCGGCAACCAGCAGAGGGCAAGCGCGGCAATCGTTCTGCGCATCATCACGGATCTCGCTGTCATTGCCGCTCGTGAACGAGCAGCGTGAGACAGAGCATGCCACGATCGCCCCTCGCCGGCGACGACGCTCGAGGTACTCCTCAACCCATGTGTTTGATTCATCGATCTCCGTTCATCATCGCGACAGAGCAATCAGGCGGCCTTGAATCAGCATTGTTGCCATTCATGAGTATCTGCTTTCCTCGATGCCCACCCGGAATCGTCGAGTAGTGTTGTGTAACAGCACTGCAACGTTTTGGCACGATAGTAGCAGCAGAGCAGCCCGATGATTTCGGCTGATGAGCGGGCGCTCGATATCACGATCCTCATCTGTACACGCAACCGGCGGACTCTTTTGAACCAGACCCTCGACAGCCTCGCGGAGATGTCGGTGCCGGCCGGCTGGAGATGCGAGGTGCTCGTCGTCGACAATCATTCAACCGACGGCACGATGGAGAGCGTGGTCGCGAGAGCGGCCGGCTATCCGCTGCCGCTGCGCTGCCTCGACGAGCCGATGCCGGGCAAGTCGAGCGCGATGAACGCCGGTATCGCCACCGCGAACGCCACTGTGCTCGCGTGCACCGATGACGACGTCAGGGTCACCCGCAACTGGCTCGAGAACGCGTGCGGTCCCCTGCTCAGTGCAGCGCGTGAATACTCGTACACGGGAGGACCTGTCCGGCCGATCTGGAATGGACAGTCGCCCGACTGGTTCCCGCGCGCACCATCGGCTCTCTGGGGCACGATCGCGATTCTCGACTACGGACCGCACCGGTTTGCCTTCGAGGACCAGGGCAAGGTTCCCCTCGGCGCAAACTTCGCGATTCGTCGCGACCTCATCGAACGTGTGGGCGGATTCGTACCGTCGCTGGGCCGCTCGACGACGCGGACGATGCTGGGTCAGGAACTGCCCGAGTTGTTTCGGCGCGCGCGTGCCGCCGGTGCACGCGGTCTGTACGTGCCGGAGATGGAAGTCTTTCATCACATTCACGCCGGCCGCCTCACGCCGTCGTATTGCCGCCGCTGGTGGTTCGGCAAGGGCGTCTCCCGGGCCCGCGTCGATCGCATGCACCCGCTCACGGAGACGGGGATCGATCTGCGATCGACGCCGCATCTCGCGCGGGTGCCGCGATTCATGTTCGCCGATGTGGCTCGCGACCTGTGGAGCTGGGCGCTCGCGTTCGTGCGCAGAGACTTCGCCGAACGGGTCGCGGTGGAAAGCCGCCTGTGCTACTTCTTCGGCTACGCGTGGGAGCGGCAGCGCGAACGCTGGCAGTCTGCCGCGATCGAGGCCAGGCCTCCCATGATTCCGCCGCGGGCCCACGCGGCCCGCATGAAGTAGCCGGGCCTGCTGATGCGCATCGTGATCGATTCCGGCAGCTATCACTCCCTCAACATCGGCGACGTCGCGATGATGCAGGCGGCCATCGAGCGGCTGCGCGAGCTCTGGCCGGCGGCGTCGATCGCGGTCGTCACCAATGCGCCTCGGACGCTGGCGTTGCATTGTCCCGGAACACAGCCGGTGCCGCTGGCGGGACGAGTCGCGTTCCTGACCGACCGATGGCTCGGACGCGCCGACCGCCTCCTCCCGGCGCGCGTCGGCGATGGTCTGAACGCGCTGCACGACCGGATCCGGCGGCGATGGCCCGCGACCCTGGCGCTGATCATCGCCGGCAAACGCCTGCTGGCGCGGCGGCGTGAGTGTTTCGCCGCCCTCGCCTGGGTGACCGCGCTGAAGCGCGCCGACCTCGTGGTCACCAGCGGCGCCGGCGTCTTCACCGACGCGTTCGCGGAAAACGCGACCGGCGTTCTCGACACGCTGGAGTTCGCCGTCGACCACGGCGTGCCGGCGGCGGCCTTCGGTCAGGGCCTGGGACCGCTGACTGAAGGCGCGCTGCTGGAGCGGATGTCGAAGGTGCTGCCCCGACTGGATCTCATTGCTCTGCGCGAGCGCGCCGAGGGCACTCGTCTGCTGACCGCCATCGGCGTTCGGCCCGAACGCGTCCATGTGACCGGCGACGATGCGCTCGACATGGCGAACCGCTGCAGGCGGGAAGATCCTGGCGATGCGATCGGCGTCAATGTTCGAGTAGCCGGTTATGCCGGCGTCGGCACACCCGGCGTCGAGACGATCCGATCCGCGGTGCGACGCGCTGCGGATCGTCTGGCCGCGCCGCTGATTGCGCTGCCGATCGCTCACCATCCGGACTGCCACGATGGCGCGGCGATCCGCCGCGTGCTGTCGGAATCAGAAAGCACGTCACCGCCGATCGCCAATCTCGACACGCCCGCCAAGGCCATCGCGGCAGTGTCGCGGTGTCGCGTCGTCGTCACCGGCAGCTATCACGCCGCGGTCTTCGCGCTGGCACAAGGCATCCCCGTCGTGGGGACAGCGGCGTCGCAGTATTACCACGACAAATTCTCGGGTTTGAACGATCTCTTTGGCGGCGGCTGCGACACCGAGGATATCCTCTCGGCTGACGCCGGCGCCCGCATCGAAGCCGCCATCGTCAGGGCATGGACCAACGCTCCTCGCTTGCGCGAACCGCTGCTGAAGGCCGCCGAAACGCAGATCCGGTCCTCGAAAGAAGCCTACCGGCTCCTCGCAGACATTGTCGGGAACGAAGCGGAATCAGCGCCCGCGTGGCGCAGGCGTTTCAGTCTCGCAAAGCGCCGTCTCGCGGCATAGCCGGATCATTCCGGAAGCGTGAACGCATACACGACGTTCCCCGCCGCTATCGCCACGAACTGGCGGCCGTCGACGCCGTAGCTGATCGGCGAGGCGGCGATATTGGCGCCGGTCTGAAAATGCCACAGGTGATCGCCGGACTTCGCATCGAGCGCCACGAAATTTCCGTCACGAATCGCCCCGAACACGACGTTGCCCGCGGTCGCGAGCACGCCGTTGGTCAGCGATCCCTGGAACGTCTTGAAGTCCCAGACCGTCTTCCCCGTCTCGGGGTCCAGCGCCCTGATACCCGATGAGGACGCCGGTTCTCCCGGTTTTGGACGTGCGGTCGCGGCCGCCCTGTCCCTGCCGATGTATTGGCGTCCGGCCTCGAACGTCTCCGGCGCGCTGACGTACACCTGACCGTTCTCGCGGTACTGAAGATAGAACCACCCGGTCGCCGCGCTGTAGGACGGCGCCTGAAAGTTGGTGCCGCCGACGAGCGACGGATACACGAAGAAGCTGCCTTCTCGCGTGGAATTCGAACCGGGCACGACAATCGGCCGGCCGTTGGCGTCGACTCCGGTGTTCCAGTTCTGGTAGACGAACGGCGTCGCGGACAGGAACTTCCCGTTCGTGCGGTCGAGCACGTAGAACATGCCGTTGCGATCCGCGTGCAGCAGCAGCTTGCGCATCTGCCCGCGCCACATGCGGTCCACGAGGATCACGGCCTGGCACGAGTCCCAGTCGTGACCGTCGTTCGGCGTGAACTGGAAGTGCCACTTGCGGGTTCCGGTGTCCGGATCGATCGCAACGACCGAATCACTGAACAGGTTGTCGAGCTCTCCCCGCGAGGATCGATCGATCTGCGGCCCGGGGTTGCCGACGGTCCAGTACACGAGATTCAGCTGCGGATCGTACGATCCGGTCAGCCACATCGGGCTCCCGCCATGCTGCCAGCTGTCGCCTTTCCAGGTATCGTTCCCGAACTCTCCGGGCTCCGGCACGGCGTACCATCGCCATAGCCGGCGGCCCGTCGCCAGATCGTACGCGTCCAGGAATCCACGCGCGCCAAACTCGCCGCCGGTGATGCCGACAATGACGCGATCCTTGACGACCAGCGGCGCACTGGTGAGGCTGTAGCCGAGCATGGTGTCGGCGACCTGCGTTTCCCAGAGCGCCTGCCCCGTGCGGGCGTCGAGCGCGATCAACGCGGCGTCCAGCGTGCCGACGAAGAGGCGATTGCCCGCGACCGCCACGCCGCGGTTGAACGGGTTGATCTCGTACGGGTTCTTCACTTTCTGCTGACGCGCGTGCCGCCACAACTCGCGACCGGTTCTGGCGTCGATCGCGGCGACCACGCCCGGCTGCGTCACGTACATCACGCCATCGACCACGACCGGCGTCGCTTCCAGCACGGACTCGCCCGCCATCGGATAGGTCCATGCGGCACGAAGGTGCTTCACGTTGGCGGCGTCGATCTGGGTCAGCCGGGAGTAATGCGTCGCCTGGTAATCGCCCCAGTACATCAACCAGTTCTGCGGCTCGGCTCCCGCGTTCACGAGCCGATCGATGGTGACGCCGCCCGTCGAGGGAAGCGCCGTCGCGCTCGCGGCATTTGACGGTCCCTCCACGCGATACGATCGGAGCGCCGACTTCTCGAAGAGGTGAAACGCGCCGGTCGCGTCGGCCATCTGCAGCGAGAAGGTGTCTTCGTTCAGACGGACGCCGCGCAGCTCGCGTCCGTCCTTCGTCGTGACGACGACAGCGGGAGGGGGCGGGGACGACCTCGCCGACGAGGGCGCGGCCGCCAGGCTTCGGAGGTACGAGACGAGCTGCCAGGTCTGTTCGTCGGACAGGCTCGCGAACGGCGGCATCTGCGTACCGGTCAGGCCGGCACGGATCACATGAAATAGATCGCCGTCCTGGTTGCCATGGCTGAAGCGGCCGGTGTTGAGCGCAGGACCGCGATCGCCCTCGCCCGCGGGTCCGTGACAGGACTGACACGTTCTGTCGTACACCTGCCGCCCGGCTGCCGCGGCGTCCGCGCGCCCCGACAGCGGATTGGTAGTCGTGTCAGCCTGTTGCGCGACCGGCATCGTCGCGGAGATCCCGACGACGGCAGCGGCCACAGCGACGCACGCGAAAAACGAGAGTTTCATTTCGATCGCAGCCTGTAGGTTTTGCTGACGTTATTGCGGCCGTTGGTCACGACATATCCGCCGTTGGACGCGACATCCACCCGGATCCAATGGCCCTTGCATTCAGTGGAGGGCTCGACGTTGGCGATCAGCTCGTCGTTCGTGTTGTGCGCCGCGTCGTTCGCGAGCGCGAGATGCGATTGCCACAACGCTTCGAGTCCCGGCGTCTTCTGAATCCGCTCGAATGCGGGGGCCGCAAGCCCCTTGCGCGGACCATTGTTGGCAATCACCACCTGCGGCTGAATGGCCCAGAGCAGCGCGGGAGCGCCGGACTGATCGTTGAAGAAGCCGTGATGTGTCGCCAGCATCAGGGACACGCGGCCCAGTTTGTTTACCGGACACGCGAGGTCCATTTCCTTGTCCCACGTCAGATCGCCCACGTCGAGAAACGTGAACCCGTGGTACGACATGAGCACGCCGGTCGTCTGGGAGTTCTCGGTCGTGTTCGGCGCCTTCACCTCGGCGTCCCGGCAGTAGGCGTTCGCCGCGCCGCCGCCGTTGATCGCCTTGCTCAACACCGATCCGTGCGAGGCCACCACGTCGACGTGGACGTCGCCGAACGGAATCGTGTCGCCGGCGTTCACGATGGTCCGCTTTCCGTTGGCGATCGCCAGGTACGCGCGGTAGCGGTCTTCGCCGGCGCGGTTGTTTTCCCATTTCGGATCCATCTCGCCGTGGTCGAAGAATCGATCGAAATGCGCCACGGCGTTGGCCGCGGGCGCGCCGCCGACGTGATCCCCGTCGTAATGCGTGGTGAACAGGTAGTTGATCTTCGACAAGCCGGCCGCGCGCATCGCCTCCGCGATGCGCGTCGAGTCGCGCTCCGCTGCAGGTCCGGGGCTTCCACTGTCGATCAGCATCGACTGGCCGGACGGTGCGACCACGAGCGTGGCGCCTCCGCCCTCGACGTCGATGACGTACACACGAAGCGTGTCGGCGCCGCGCGCCTGCGCCGCGCCCAGTAGAACCGTAAGAACGAATGCCCAGATTTTCATGATGTTTGCAGCCGCCGCATGCCGCGGAGCCAGCGATCGTGATCGGCGGCGCGGCGCCGCACGAATTCAGCGACTTCTGGATGCGGCAGAATCAAGAAACGCTCCTCTTCGAGTCCCTTCACGACGATCGCCGCCACCTGCTCTGGCTCGAGCGCGGAGTCGAGCAGGAACGAGCGGCGCGTGCCTTCGGCTTCCGCGCGGAACAGCATGTCGGTCCGCACGCCCTGTGGGCAGAGCGCCGACACCCTGATGCCGCGGTCACCGTACGTCATCGACAGCCATTCCGCGAACGCCAGCGATGCGTGCTTGCTGACCGCATATGTCGCCGACTGCGGATGCGAGAGCAATCCTGCGGCCGACACCGTCTGGAGCAGATAGCCGCCGCCCCGCGAGAGCATATGCGGGACGACCGCGCGCGCGGCAAAAACGTGCGCCATCACGTGGACGTTCCAGCAGCGTGTCCACTCCGCATCGGGTGTGTGCTCATCGCCGTTGATGGCGATGCCCGCGTTCGAGCAGAAGAGATCGATGCCGCCGTGTTGCGCGATCGCGTGCTGCACCAGCCGCGCGACGTCCGGCTCGCGCGAGACATCGACTTCGACCGCGATCCCGCCGATCTCATCGGCAACCTTCGCCGCCGCTGCGGCGTTGAGGTCGGCGACCACGACGGCCTTTGCACCGTCTGCCTTGAACCGCCGGCACAACGCGCGGCCGATCCCGTTTCCGCCGCCCGTCACGACCACGACTTTGCCGGCTACCTGCACGGAACGTCCTTCTACGAGGCCTTGCTGACGGCGGCGTTGTTGCGCATCCAGGTCTGAAGCCGCTGGACGTCCTTCTTGACGGTGCGCGATGCCAGGAACAGGACGACCGCGAGGGCGCCGGCCAGAATCGGCACGATGTACATCGCGTCGTGCAAACCGGCCGCTCGGAACGGTTCGAGCGCCCGCAGGTTGAAACCTTTGGACTCCCCGACCAGGCTCCGCAATTCCGCCATCATGATGTCGGCGAACGGCATCGGCGCGACGGCTCCGGCGGCGCTCGCTTTCTGGAACGTGAAGTAGTCGCTGACGAGCCCCGTGCCGACGGGCCCCATCGAGGCGCCGAGCACGTACATCGCGAAGAAGTACAGCGCCATCGCCGTGCCGCGCAACGACGGCTCGACGACGTCGTGGATCGTCGAGTAGACGGTGGAGTAGTACGCGAACATGACGCCGACGCCGAGGCCCATCAGGAGCGCGAAGCCGACGATGTCGCCGGCGGGCCGGGCGAGGCCGAGGAACATCAGCGGCGTACAGATGACGATCGCCGCGGTGCCGACGATCAATCGGCCGTCGACGCGTTTCGCATACAGGCGATCCGCCAGCCACCCACCGATCGTCAGGCCTCCGATCCCCGAGAAGCCGTACACGCACGCCGCGACCCAGCCGGCGCTGACGAAACTCATGTGATGGAAGCGCACGAGAAATGGCGAGACGAACGCCCCGAGCGCGTACATGTTGAAATTGTGCAGCGCCCCCGACGCGATGATCCAGAGCATGGTGGGGATGGAGAGGACCAGCGCATAGGGATTGCCCTCCCGCCGCCGCTCGCCGACCGCATGCTCTTCGAGGGTGCCGCGGGGCGGCTCGTGCATCCACCACGCAGCCACGGCGCAGAAGATGCCCGGCACGGCCGCGATGTAAAAGGCGTTCCGCCAGCCCCAATTCTGCAGAATCCAGCCGCCCGCGCCGTTGGCCAGGCCCAGGCCGAGCGGCAGGCCGAGCATCCAGACGGCGACCGCGCGGGCACGCGCCGTCGACGGGTACAGATCCCCGATGAGCGACGTCGACGCCGGCGAACAGGTGGCCTCGCCGACGCCCACGCCGAGGCGCGCAACGATCAATTGCGCGAAGCTGCGGGCGACGCCCGACAGGGCCGTCAGCAGGCTCCAGACAAAGACGCCGGCCGCCAGGATCTTGCGCCGTGCGATCCGGTCCGAGAGCCTCCCGAGCGGAAGGCCGACCACCGCGTAGAGCAGCGTGAAGACCGTGCCGAGCAGGCCCAGCGCCGTATCGCTGAGCGCCCATTCGCGGCGGATGCCCTCCCCGACGCCGCCGATGATCTGGCGGTCGAAGAAGTTCATCAGGTTGATGGCGAAGAGCACGACGAGCGCATATCCGGAACCAGACATCCGCGTCTCCTACAGGTAGTCGCTCGCGTGAGCCTTCGCTTCGAACGTTCGGATTACAACGGATACTTTCCGGCGTCGATGACGGCGTTCGCGATCCGGCGGCGTGCGGCGATGGCGTCGATCCCCGCGTAGGCGGCGAGGCGCTGGACTCCGGCGGCGACCGACGCGTCCGCGTGGTGGGCGTTCAGTGCCGCCACCACCTGCCGAGATGCGGCGGCCACACGATCGGCCGCATCGTTAACGTAGACCGCGGCGATGTCGGCGGCCAGCCTGGCGCGGCCGTCTCCGGCCGACGCCATCTTCTCGGCACGCACGATCCCGCACTCGCTCGCGTACGTCTCGATGATCACGTCGGCGATCTGCGCCAGCACTTCCTGCTCGTCCTTGAGCGTCTCGCCGTACGCCGCCGACGCGCTGCCAAGGAGTGCGATCGACAGGCGCTTCAACCGCTCGATGTATTCCCGCTCGCCGCTCAACGGCGAGGCCGGGCCGGGACCCGGAGGCTGCGCCGACAGGGCGGCGCTGACGCCGTCCGGGCCGAACAGCTCCGGCTGCTGCTTGAGGAGCCGCGTCGGCACGAGCATCCGGTTGATCTCGTTCGTGCCCTCGTAGATGCGCGTGATGCGTGCGTCGCGGTACATCCGCTCGAGCGGAAACTCGCGCGAGTAGCCGTTGCCGCCGAATACCTGCACCCCTTCGTCGACAGCCCAGGCGAGCGCTTCGCTCGTCCAGACCTTGTTGATCGAGCACTCGACCGAAAAGCCTTCAATCGTCTTCAGGACCAGCGGGCCGTCGGCGCGATCGCCGGCCTCGATCGCGCGGTCCACGTCGCCGAGCGTCCGGTACGACATCGCATCGCCGACGAAGCCGCGAATCGCCATGCCGGCCAGCTTCTGCTTGATCAGGCCGAACTCCGCGATCGCCTTGCCGAACTGGCGGCGCTCCTTCGCATATTTCACCGCATGATTGAGCGCCGTGCGAACACCTGACATGTTGCGGGCGCCGAGCTTCACGCGGCCGAAGTTGAGGACGTTGAAGGCGACCTTGTGGCCCTGGCCGATCGTGCCGAGCACGTTCTCGACGGGCACCTTGACGTTGTCGAGCATCAGCGCGGTGGTCGACGAGCCGTCGAGACCCAGCTTGATCTCGTCGCGGCCGCTGATGACGCCCATGCCGCGCTCGACGAGAAAGGCCGTGAATTTGTCACCGCCGACCTTCGCGAAGATCGTGAACAGATCGGCGAAGCCGCCGTTCGTGATCCACATCTTCTGACCGTTCAGCTCGTAAAAACGTCCGTCGGCGGTCAGCGTCGCCGTCGTGCGGGCCGCGAGCGCGTCGGATCCCGACTGCGGTTCAGTCAACGCATAAGCGCCGATGAGCTCGCCGCTCGCCAGCCGCGGAAGATATCTGGCCTTCTGCTCGTCAGTGCCGAAGTAGACGAGCGGCAGCGTGCCGATCGATGTGTGGGCGCCGAGCGATCCGCCAAACGACGGATTGATCGCAATCTGCTCGCCGACGTAGGACGCGCTGATGAGATCCAGGCCGAGGCCACCGTAAGCCGGAGGAATCTCGAGGCGCAGCAGATCGAGATCGCTCGCCTTCTTGAGGAGGTCGCGCGTCAGCGCCCAGTCGTGATGGTACAGACGCTCCACCACGGGAAG
>Ga0070665_100005564_pt1 | contig 12958 bp, 11 predicted proteins | sample KBSS13metaG_FD_65862 | JGI IMG/M metagenome (GOLD analysis project Ga0070665, IMG submission 65862) | Switchgrass rhizosphere microbial communities from Kellogg Biological Station, Michigan, USA - KBS S1-3 metaG | ecosystem: Host-associated > Plants > Roots > Rhizosphere > Soil ... | reverse complement strand
CATTTGCGCGGGCCTCCTGATGTTCGCGCTGACGCCGCCAATCAAGCGCCTCATGGGTGACGTCAACTAATCCCTAACCCCTAGTCCCTAACCCCTAGTCCCAGCCATGGCACTCGAAGAATACAAGCGCAAACGCGACTTCAAGAAGACGCCGGAACCCGAAGGCGCCGTGGCGCCGAAACGGCCTGAGCGGTTCTTCTGCGTCCAGAAGCATCTCGCCAGCCACCTGCACTACGACTTCCGTCTCGAGCACAACGGCGTGCTGTTGTCCTGGGCAGTTCCCAAGGGCCCGTCGCTCGATCCGAAAACGAAGCGCCTCGCGATGCACGTCGAGGATCATCCGGTCGCGTACGGAGAGTTCGAAGGCGTCATTCCCGAAGGCTACGGCGCCGGCATCGTCATGCTCTGGGACAAGGGCACCTGGACTCCTGAGCAGGACGATGTGGATGCCGCGCTGAAGAAGGGCGACCTCAAGTTCACGCTGGACGGATACAAGCTGAAGGGATCGTGGGTGCTGGTCAAGACCGGCGGTCGCTACCCTGGCGCCCGCGGCGGCGGCGAGCGAAGCTGGCTGCTGATCAAGCATCGCGACGATTGGTCCGGAGACCTCGACATCGCCGAGTTCGCGCCGCGCAGCGTGAAGAGCGACGGCGACTTCGCGGACATCCTCGCAGAGGACAACCCCGCCATCTGGGAATCGAACCGGCCCGCGAAAGGTGGCGATACCGGAGAGGCGTTCGAAAAGATCATCGCGCGTGCCGTTGAAATCAAAGCGGCACGGACCGGCGGAGCGCCGCAGAACAAGAAGGAAAAGGCCGCGGACACGCCGAAGAAGAAAGCTGCTTCGAAACCCTCGACACTGAAGAGAAAGAGCGCCGCGAACAAGAAATGATTTCAGGACGCATCGTCCTGTGTCTCGGTCTGGCCGCCGTCGCGGCCGGGACCACATCGCGTTCCGCTCGTGCACGGCAGGACGTCACGACTACTCGCCAGGTCGATCTCACCATTACCCAGGGCACGTCGATGGCGGCGGCCGCGTCGCCTGACGGCCAATCCATCGCGATCGATCTGCTCGGCGGCATCTGGATCCTTCCTGCCCGCGGCGGCGACGCGAAACGGATCACACCGGAACTGCTCGAGGCGCGGCAGCCCGCATGGTCGCCCGACAGCCATTCGATCGCGTTCCAGGGATACGAGGACGGCGCCTGGCACATCTATGCGATCGGAGCGGATGGCGGCGAGGCCAGGACGATCACGAGCGGCACGTTCGACGATCGCGAGCCCGCCTGGTCGAACGACGGTTCCCGCATCGCGTTCTCGTCGGATCGGTTCGGCGGCATCAGCACGATTTGGACGGTCGAGGTCTCGACGGGCGAGACCCGTCGAATCAGCACGCACGACGGGTGGATGCCAGCCTGGTTACCCGGCGATCGCGAGCTGATGTTCGTCTCCGCCGACGCCGCGGACGCGGGGCGCGGACGCGAGGCATCGCCTGGATTGTGGGCGGTGGCCGTCGATGGGCGCGAGCGTCACATCGTGACCGATGTCGCGGGCGAAGGCGTTCCTGTCGCGGGCGCGTGGAATCGATCCGGCGAACATCTGGTCTACATCGCCGGCGGCGCGCTGTACGTCGACAATCGGCGGCTGATAGACGGCGCTGACGTCTTTCCGTTCAAGCCGCAATGGCTGAACTCGAACGAGCTTCTGTATACCGCGAACGGACAGATCTGGCGCGCATCGGCCGGCGCACGTGGTGGACCGGCCGGCTCCCGACGAGGGCCTGCGGGCGCGCAGATCGTTCCGTTCTCGGCAAAGGTCTCGCTGCATCGCAGCTCGTACACCATCGCGCATCGCGCGCTCGAACCGGCGGATTCGCAGAGGCTGAGCGGCATTGCCAATCCTGTCGTCGCTCCGGACGGCAGGGCGATCGCCTTCACGGCGATGGGCGACCTGTGGATGCTCCCGGCCGGCCAGCAGCCGGTCCAGCTGACGAACGATTCCGCGATGGACATCGACCCCGCGTGGTCGCCCGACAGCACGCGGATCGCGTTCGCCAGCGATCGCGGCGGGAAAATGGATCTCTGGGTGCGCGACCTTCGCGACAACAGCATCGCGCAGCTGACCGAAGAACGCGGCGCCGTGTCAGGTCCCGCCTGGTCACCGGATGGCAATCACATCGCCTTCCTGATCGATCACCGGGTGCTTGCGACGATCGATCTGCGGCACGATGCGCATCGCTTCTCGAGCGGCACGTCGGCGCATGGCGAGCTGGGCCGGCCCACCTGGTCTTCCGACAGCTTTACGATTGCCGTCGGCGCACTGCTGCCGTACTCGAACCGCTATCGGGAGGGACTGAACCAGCTCCTGCTCTACTCGTCGAACAGCAGTGCGATCTCCTCGTCGGTGATCTTCCCGGAACACTCCGCGGGCAATCGCCAGGACACGGGGCCGGTGTGGTCCCCGGACGGTTTCCACATGGCGTTTGTGACCGAGGGCAAGCTGTGGGTCGCGCCGGTGGACGAGCGTGGCGGCGCGACGGGGCCGCTAGTGGCGATCGCCACCGATGGGGCTGAGTCGCCGAGCTGGGAGGGCGATTCGAGACACATCGTCTACCAGACGCCGCGAGGGTTGCGGCGCATCCTCGCCGACGGCGGCGTGCCCGATCCGATTCCGCTCGACCTCACCTGGCGCAACGGCGCAACTCCCGAGCGCATCGTCGTCCATGCCGGACACGTGCTCGACAGCACGCTCGAAGCGATGCGCGGCCAGACCGACATCGTCATCGAATCGGGTGTCATCCGCCGCATCGAGACCCATCGTGACGACCTGCACACGGGAGCGGTCGTCGACGCGTCGAACGAGTACGTCATCCCCGGCCTGATCGAGATGCATGCGCACCTCGACGATGGGTATGGTGAGAACTTCGGGCGGGTGTGGCTGGCGTACGGCATCACCAGCCTGCGCATCCCGTCGATCAACCCGTACGCGGGACTGGAACAGCGCGAAGCGTTCGACGCCGGCCGGCGTTGGGGACCGCGTGTCTTTCTGGCCGGCGATCCATTCGACGGCGTGCGTCTGTACTACCCCGGCGGTGTCGCCGTCACTTCAGACGAGCAGATGGATCGAGAGCTCGAGCGCGCGAGCGCGCTCGGCGTTGATTTCTTCAAGACGTACGTTCGGCTTCCCGACAGGCTGCAAAAGCGGGTCGTCGAGTTCGCGCATAACAACAACAGGCCGGTGACGTCCCACGAGCTGTACCCGGCGGTGGCGTACGGCATCGACGGCATCGAGCATCTGAGTGGGACGAGCCGGCGCGGATATTCGCCGAAGCTCAGCGCGACCGGCCGTGCGTATCAGGACGTGATCGATCTGATCGCGAAGTCCGGCGTGACACTGACCCCGACGATCGGCATCATGGGCGCTTTTGCCGCCCGCGAGTCGGGCGACAAGACGCTGCTCTTCGATCCCCGTCTCTCGTTGTTTCCGCTGTCCACCGTCGCACAACTGACCGACATGGCGGCGGCGGTCCGCGATCCCGCGCGCGATCGCGCCATCGCGCCATACGAGGCGACGCTGAGAGCCATTGTCGCGGGAGGAGGAACGATTCTCGCCGGCACCGACTCGCCAATCGTGCCGTACGGATTGGGACTGCACGTGGAGCTCGAATCCTACGTTCACGCGGGTTTGAGTCCGTTCCAGGCCCTGCAGACGGCGACGGCCAACGCGGCGCAGGCGCTTGGCCTCGCCAGCGAGCTTGGAAGCGTCGAACCCGGCAAGCTCGCGGATCTGACGTTTCTCGGCAGCGATCCGTTGATGGATATCCGGAACACCAGGGACGTGAAACGCGTGATGCGCGGCGGCCGCATCTTCACGGTGAACGAGCTGATCAAACGATAAGAAGAAACCGCAGAGACCGCGGAGATCGCCAAGATATATTTCTCTGCGGTCTTTGCGATCTCTGCGGTTCCTTCCTATCCGTCTGCGAGGAGTCGTTTCGACAGCACGCTCCAGACGGCGTACGCCAGGCGAAGGCGATCGTGGCGGGCAATCTCGCCGGTCCAGAACTCTCCACCAACCAGCTCGCAGTGAGCGGGCAGGCTACCCGGTGACAGCGGCTCTTTGTGCTCCTGGGCGTAGCGGCTCAGCACCTGTGGCGATGGCCACTTCATGTTCGTGATCACGACATCGACCTTGCGGCCCGTCGCTTCCTCGATCCGCGCGACCGCATCGGCCGCGGTGAAGCCGAGCATGCCGCGCCCCTCGGTCAGCAGGTTCGCGATGAGAATAATCGGCCCTTTCATCTCCGCCAGCGCGTCGGAGACGCCGCGAACGAGAAAGATCGGCATGAGGCTCGTGTAGAAGCTGCCGGGGCCGATGATCACGGCGTCGAACTGACTGACGGCTTTCGCCACCAGCGGATGAATCGACACCGGAGGCTCGAGCCAGATGCGGCGCACGAACCGCCCCGACGTCTGGCCCGCATCCACTTCCACTTCACCGCGCGTCGCCGACCCGTCTCCGTACTCGGCGCAGACGGAGGCCTGCTGCACGCTGACCGGCCAGACACGGCCGGTGCACCCGAGCAGCGCGCGCAGACCGTCGATCGCGTCCAGAAAATCGCCGCTGTAGCGCTGCATCATCGACAGCAGGAGATTCCCGCCGGTGTGGCCGCCGAGTTTCGCGTGCTCGAGCGTCGGCAGCCGCGCGAGCAGCACGCGACGCGCCTCGCGGGCGTTGCGCGCGAGAGCGAGCGCGCACTTCAGGATGTCGCCTGGCGGCAGCACGCCGAGCTCGTCACGCAGCTGACCCGAGCTGCCGCCGCTGTCGAACATGGTAACGACGGCGTTGAGGTGCAGCCACGGATTCTGTTTCAGGCCGCCAAGCAGGCTCGGCAGACCGGTGCCGCCGCCGAAGCAGCCGATGTTGAACTGGCGCAGGCGCATCCGCGTCATTGTAGTCTGTGGGTCCCGAACGCGCAGGATGGACTACGCTGTTCTTTCGATGCCCACGCTTCGCCTCATCGCGTGGAACTGTCATCACGGTTCGATCGCCGCGCGATTGGAGGAACTGGCTTCATGCGCTCCGGCCGTCGTGTTCCTCCAGGAGTGCAGCCCCATCGTTGAACCCGCCTCGCCGTCGGCATGCGTGACCCGGCGCGTGAATGTCCGCAAAGCCATCGCGCTGGGATCCCTCGGTACCGCTTACGAGGTGCGCCGTCTCAGAGCGCGGCGCAATCGCGGGCAGGCGGTCGTCGCCGCCGCGGTGAGCGGGCCGGTGTCGTTCACAGCGCTTGGAATCTGGTCGCGCGGACCGCGTTATGCGGACGATGTGATGCGGACGCTTGAGGCGTACGAGCGGCTGCTGCGTTCGGGTCCGGCAGTCGTCATGGGCGATTTGAACAGCGGAACAAACCTCGCGCGAGACGTGACGGCGCCGAGCAAAGGACACGCACGCATCGTGTCGGCACTCGCCGACCTCGGCCTCGTCAGCGCGTATCACGCCTTTCACCAGATCGACCATGGCCGCGAGCATCATGCGACCTACCGGCATCAGCGCAATCCGTCGAAGCCGTGGCACATCGACTTCTGCTTCGTGCCGAAGGGCTGGAAGGTCGTCGACGTCGAAGTGCTCGACGGAAAGGCCTGGGCCGCAAGAAGCGACCACTTGCCGCTGAAGGTCGATGTACAGGTCGTACAATGAAAAGCATGGCCTCCTCCGACGCCGTCAAAATGCTGGAGCGCGAGCTCCGCGACCTGTTTGGCGCACGCTTCCAGTCGCTCGTCATCTTTGGGCAACGGAAGCACGCCGATGGACATGCCCACGCTGCGGGGCACGCCGACCACGCCGCGGGGCATGGACACGAGGCGCCGCCCACGCACACGCTCGCCGTCGTCGATTCGATGACCCCGGACGATCTGCGCGCCTGCGCGGTCCGCGTCAGCGCGTGGCATGACGCCGGGCTGGCGACGCCGCTGCTCATCGCGGATCACGAGTTCGCGCAGTCGCTCGATGCCTTTCCCCTCGAGTTCGGCGCCATCCTGGCCGATCATTCAGTCGTCGCGGGCTCCAACCCGTTCGAATCGTTGACGGTCGATCCCGCCGACCTGCGGCGAGCGTGCGAGGTGCAGGCGCGCAGCCATCTGCTGCACTTGCGCGAAGGCTTCCTCGAAACCGGCGGACGAGCCGACGCGCTCTCCGTGCTCATCGTGAGATCAGCAGCTGCCTTCGCGGCGCTGGTCGTCAGTATCGCGCGACTCGAAGGACACGAGACGGACGACACCGCGTCGGCGGCGCGGCATCTCGAGCGGACGCTCGGCACGCCGAACAGCGCCGTCGCCGAAATCGCGAAGCTCGCCGGCGCCCACGACATCTCGTCAGCCGACGCCGAACGCCTCTTCAGGCCGTACCTCGACGCCGTCGAGCGCATCGTCAGTTATGTGGACGGGTGGAACGCGCAGTGAGAGCATCGCTGACCAGGGCTCAGGGCTCAGGGCTCAGGGCTGCTTCGCCGACGTCAAGGGTTCAGCCCTCAGCGCTCAGCCCTTGGCTTGCGGCGCTCGCTGCGGCGCTACTGCTGTTGTGGATTCCTGCCCGCGCCGCGGATCCGCTGCCCGAATTGACCGCGCCGGTCAACGACTTTGCCAAAGTGGTCGATGCAGACAGTGCGAGCGCGATCGATCGGATGATTCGTACTCTGCAAGCCGCGACCGGCGACGTTGTCGTGGTGGCGACGGTACCCACGATCGAGCCGTACGGCGACATCCGCGAATACGCCGTCAAGATGTTCGCGAACAATGGCAAAGGGATCGGCCAGAAGGACAAGAAAAACGGGCTGCTGATCCTGCTGGCGCTGAAGGAGCGGCGCCTGTGGGTTGAGGTGGGCTACGACCTCGAGCAGTTTGTCACCGATGGCTTCGCCGGAGAAACCAGCCGCGAGGTGATGAGCCCCTATTTCCGGAACGGCCAGTACGGCCAGGGGTTGCGCGCAGGCACCGAGCGGATCATCGGCCGCATCGCCCAGGGGCGCGGGGTGACGCTCGAAGGCGTGCGGGTACCGCAGCAGAGCTCACGCCGAGGAGGCTCCTCCATCCCCGGATGGCTCCCGATCGCCATTTTCATCGTCATATTGATCATCAGCCGCATCGGCGGGGGCGGCGGTCGCCGCAGCCGGTTCGGCGGCGGCGGATGGTCGAGCGGCATCGGCCCGTTCGGCGGTGGATTCGGCGGCGGCTTCGGCGGATTCGGGGGCGGCTACGGTGGAGGCGGCGGGGGCGGTGGCTTCGGCGGAGGCTTTGGTGGATTCGGGGGCGGGAGCAGCGGCGGCGGTGGCGGCGGCTCCAGTTGGTAGAATGAACATATGACGATCACGCGCAGAGCTCTGGTGCAGGTGGTGGCGCTGGCCGTGGCAACGATCCCGTTGACCGGCTGTTCGTACAACACGTTCGTCAGCCAGGAGCAGGCGATCAAGGCGCAATGGGCGCAGGTCGAGAACCAGCTCCAGCGGCGGAACGACCTGATTCCCAACCTCGTCGAGACGACGAAAGGCTTCGCGCAGCACGAGGAGGCGGTCTACAAGGACATCGCCGACGCGCGCTCGAAACTGCTCGCGGCGAAGTCTCCCGACGAAACCATCGCGGCCGCCAATCAACAGACCTCCGCTCTTGGACGGCTGCTGGCCGTCGTCGAGAACTATCCGCAGCTCAAATCGAACGAGCAGTTCAATCGCCTGATGGACGAGCTCGCGGGCACGGAAAATCGTCTCGCCGTCGAACGCATGCGCTACAACGAGGCCGTGCAGGCGTACAACACCTCGCGCGGACAGTTCCCGTCGAACCTGACCGCCAAGATGTTCGGCTTCAAGGAATACCCGTTCTTCCAGGCACCGGCCGACGCGAAGCAGGTGCCCAAGGTCAACTTCGGCAAGCCGACGCCCTGACGGCGGGTCCGTGACGCCCCAGGTTCTCCTGCCATGGGAACGGCTGCTATGGAGCAGCCGTCCCTGGCGCCTCGCGCGGCTGCTCTCCGGCGAGCAGTACCTGCTCACCGACTTTCGGCTCCTGCACGTCACACGATCGATCACGTCCGAGCTCGCGCTCGATGACGTCGGCGAGATTCTTCGAACGGAATCGCCGGCCGATCGCGTGCTCGGCACGTCGACCATCGCGGTTCATCCCGTACGCGGCGGCGCGCCACTGATCCTGACGGCGGTTCGCCGCGGCGCACAGCTCGCGGCGCTGCTGGAATTGCTGTCCGGCGATCCGCGCGCGCCGCGCGAAGCGGACGCCGTTCGCGCCGCGCTCACCTGGGAGCCGCGTCCGCCGTCGCTCGACCTGCGGGGAGCGCTCGCGGGGTTCCTCGGCGTGCTGATCGCCATCATCGCCGTCGTCGTCAGCCTGCACGGCAAAACGGTCGCCGTCACCTTCGCGTCCGACGATGCGCTGGCGCCGAACGGCGAGAAACGCAGCGAAGCCGACATCATCGCCTTCATGGAAACGGACGTGATGCCGTGGGCGCGCGTCACCCTTGGACGCCTCAAGGGAGGTCCGGATCGGGTGACGTGCGAAACATGCCATGGCGCGCAGGCGTCGGATCGGCGATGGCGGATGCCGGCGGTCGCGGCGCTGCCGCAGCCGGACGTTCGCGACCGCGGATGGGAAATCTACAAGACGAATATCGACGCACAGATGCGCAATGCGATCTACGGCTACCTGGCCGGCTCGGACAATCAGGCCAAGGCCGGATATATGCGTGAGGTAGTTGTACCCGGGATGTCTCGCCTGCTCCACCGCCCGTCGTACGATTTCACGCAATCTTACGAATACAATCGCTCGCGCCGCGCGCTGGGCTGCTATCATTGTCATCAAGTCCAGTGACTCGCGATCCTGAACGATCCGGTTCGTTCTCGGTGGTGCCGTCCCGACGGCTCTTGAGCTCGTGGAGTGCGCACGACTGGTGCGGCGGGGTTCGTGTCGACGATCTGTCGGCCCTCGAACGCCTCGTGGTCAAGACCGCCAACAGCACGTACGAGATTGTCCTGGTCGCACCTGAGCGGGCCGAAGTCCTCGTGCGCGGCGGCGCGTTCTTTCCGGTCTTTGCGCGCGCCCGCCTCGCGGGCTCTTCGCTCGGCGGCAGCTTCCTGAAACTCCGAAGCGTGCACGTCGGGTTCCGTCTCGAGTTCGCCACCGACCGCGGCTTCATCGTCACGAGCCCCGTCAGCGGCGTCAGCATCGCCGCACCGGTCGCCGATTCCAACGACATCATGTAGATGTCGGGCCGGTGGGGACTTCACCGCCTCGCGCTCGTACTGGCGCTGGCACTGGGCTGTGTCGTCGGCGCGTCACCGCGCCAGGACGGCAAGCCCCCAATCCTCCTCCTCCTCTCGTTCGACGGCTGGCGATGGGACTACATCGACCGGCTGCCGGCGCCGAATCTCAAAGCGCTGGCGGCACGCGGCGTGCGGGCGAGGGCGTTGATCCCGGCATTTCCCGTCCTCACCTTTCCCAACCACTACACGATCGTCACCGGCCTGTATCCCGAGCACCACGGCGTCATCGCGAATAACATGCGCGACGCCTCTATGCCTGAGCGCTTCACGCAGTCGTCGGAGACGGCGAAAGACGCGCGATGGTGGGGCGGCGAGCCGATCTGGGTGACGGCGATTCGCCAGGGCCGACGCGCCGATACCATGTTCTGGCCCGGTACCGAGGCGGCGATTCACGGCGTGCGGCCGACGTCCTGGATGCCGTACGACAAGAAATTCGGCACGCGCGATCGCGTCGCTCAGGCGTTGACATGGCTGGCGCTGCCCGAGGCGGATCGGCCGTCATTCGTCAGCCTGTATTTCGACGAGGTCGACACGGCCGGCCACGACTTCGGGCCGTTGTCGCCGGAGCTCGCGACCGCGGCCTCGCACCTCGACGACGCGCTCGGACAGCTCGTCGACGGCGTGCATCGCCTTGGACTCGACGATCGCACGTCGATCGTGATCGTCTCCGATCACGGGATGACGCCGACCTCCTACGATCGCGTCATCTACCTCGATGCGATGCTCGACATCAACACGATCGAGATTCTCGAGTACGGCAGCACGCTGATGATCAATCCTCGCGATGGCGACGTCGACGCTCTGTACGGCCGGTTGCATGGCAGGCATCCGAAGCTGGCGATCTACAGACGCGAGGACATTCCGGCCCGCCTGCATTTTCGCGACAACGCCCGCATTCCGGCGATCGTCGGAGTGCCGGACGATGGCTGGAGCGTGACCACCGGCCAGCGCCTCGCGACCGAGGAACTGCACGTCGGCGCGCACGGCTACGAGCCAGCCACGCCGAACATGGGCGCGTTGTTCGTCGCCGCCGGCCCGGCGCTCCGGAACGGCCTCGTCGTGGCGCCGTTCGAGAACATCCACGTCTACGATCTGCTCTGCCGGATTCTCCAGATCACGCCGGAGAAGAACGATGGCCGCGCGGAGGTCACGCGCGGTTTCATGCGATAGGCGCGGCGTTTCGCAGGCCTGCGCCACTTTCGACTCACTTGTAGTGCAGGGCTTCAGCCCTGCAACCAAACCTACTTCGGACTCAGCACCAGCGTCGTCTCCGCATGCGCATTCACCGCACTATCGGTGAATGCGAGCGGGATCGATGCGCCCTCCGACCAGAGCTTCGCGAGGTCGGCGAAATGGCCGCTCTCCGGTGAGCCCGACTGCCCCGGTGCGGCCATCGCCGTCGATCGATCCCAGTCAGCGGGATCGGCGGTGATCGCGAACGCATCGGCGGCGGCCTTCGCACGAGAGCGGACGATCACGTTGAACCGCCGCCGCGCCGCATCGGTCACGGCCAACGGATGCGCGAACAGCACCGGTTCGTCCGCCGGCCGCTCGCGTTCGTGTAAGGCGTCGGCAAGCGCGTCCACGATCGCCGCGCGCTGCGCGGTCAGCGAGTCACGGGACGATCGGCTCGATGTCAGTTTTCGAAGGAGCGCGTCACCGCGATCGGGATGGAGTCGTATCGACTCGAGAAGAATCCTCGCAGTGCGCACCGCAGCATTCACTTGGGGCGTCGCCTTCGTCTCGGGCTCGGCCCAGCCGGACCACTCCGTGGCACCCGTCCATCCCGCGACGGGCAGCCCGCCGCTCCATCCCTTCCGAACCGGCACGAGACCGGCGATCGCCGATCCGCGCACGCCGCCAGTGTCGACGTAGGTCATGCGGCGCGCTGGCAGCTTCCAGCGTCCGAGCGCCTCTCGAAACTCCGGCCATGACGAGGCGCGGTCCAGGGCAAGGGCGCCGAGCTCGGACGCGGTGCCCGGTTCGGCGCCCAACCATCGAAGCGCGAACGCCAGGTGGCCTTCGCGATCCGAGGTGACAACAACGCCATGTCGAGTGGTCATCCGATCGAAATCGACTGGCGTCTTGCGTCCGCGGACGGCGATCCAGCTCTGGCTCGTCTCGATGTCGACCCAGCGCCCCGCGTCCTCGACCTGATGATCGTTGGCCGGATTCAGCTTCTCAAGGTAAACGTCCTGCGTATCGGCATCGAACGGTTCGGCCGTCCACGAGATGCGGTCGTTGTGACCGGCGGCGACGCCCGGACGCCACGGCGCCGTTGCGCCGATCACGTTCCAGCCCGGCGCGTTCAGGTGAACGAGGTAGTTGAGCGACGGGTTGTCAAAGGAGACGCAGGGCTGGAGCCCTGCGCCACACTGCATCGCCGGCGTTGGAAACGATGAACTGACGCCCGGTGTCTGCGTGTCTTGAGCTGACGGCAGTCTGACCGTACCTGGGATAACGGGAGCCGCGAGGCCGAGGAAGAACGGCGGCGTTCCCGTGCGCCGAATGGCTTCGGCGACCAGATCCGGAACGACGCCAGGCTCGACGACGACAGGTCCATCGAGTCCGCGATCGCCGGGTAGCAGAAGGCGCGCGCGCGGAAGGCCGACGGCCGCGACCAGTCGCGCGCGAAACACCTCGTCGAGCGCATCACCGCTGGCCGTAAAGGCCTCGGTGCGATTCAACAGGTCGTCAGCCGACCACTCTTCGGGCTTCCACCCGGCGAGCACAAACTCCTCCGGCGGCCGATCGCGGGCAAGCTGCACCCAGGCATTCACGCCTCGGACGAACGCGCGCGCAATCGCGATGGCGTCCGGTCCATAGCTGTTCCAGTCGGCGGACACGTCGCCGCGGTATTGCATGCGGCGCGTCATCGCGTCGCGCTCGATGAAGTTCGGCCCGAGCACCTCGGACAGCCGGCCTTGCGCGGAGCGCCGCCACAGATCCATCTGAAACAGCCGATCCTGCGCCTGCACGAAGCCCTGCGCGAAGAACAAGTCGTCCGCATTCTGCGCGTAGATGTGCGGCACGCCCCACGTGTCGCGGACGACGCGCACAGGCGCGCCGAGACCTTCGATGGTCATCGTGCCCGACACCTGTGCGACGAGAGGCGGCAGGCGTGGTGCGGCGCGGCGACAAGCAGAGGAGACACAGAGCGAGCAAAGGACACAGAGCAAGAAAAGCCACCGAGACACCGAGACACCAAGAGAAAAACCAAAAGGCCTTTGCTCTGTGTCGCTGTGTCTCTGTGGCTGATCCTGTCTCTGTGTGCTCAACTCCGCCAGCGTCTTCGATACACTCTCCCCATGGCGATCAAAGACGCACTGCTCGCTGACTACGATCATGAGATCGGCACGACGCGCCGGCTGCTCGAGCGGGTGCCCGACGACAAGCTGGCGTGGAGGCCGCATGACAAGTCGAGATCCATGGGCGATCTGGCGACGCACGTCAGCCGGATTCCGAGCTGGGGCGGCATCATCCTCAACGGTCAATCATTCGATCTGAGCGATGCTCCGCCCGAAGAGGCCGCCCTTCCGTCCCGCGGTGCGATCCTGGCGTCCTTCAACGAGACGAGTGCCCGCACCCGCGCCAGCATGGACAAGATCGACGGCGAGTACAACGCGCTGTGGA
>Ga0070665_100005557_pt1 | contig 12965 bp, 13 predicted proteins | sample KBSS13metaG_FD_65862 | JGI IMG/M metagenome (GOLD analysis project Ga0070665, IMG submission 65862) | Switchgrass rhizosphere microbial communities from Kellogg Biological Station, Michigan, USA - KBS S1-3 metaG | ecosystem: Host-associated > Plants > Roots > Rhizosphere > Soil ... | reverse complement strand
CATATCGAGGCCAAGGCTCTTGATATCCGTGTGCCCGGCGTAGCAGCGCCTGTACTGCGTGATGTGGCGTTGTCATTGGATGCCGGCGGCGTAGGCTACTACCCCAAGAGCCAGTTTGTGCACGTGGACGTAGGACCGGTTCGGCAGTGGACCTACTCTCCGCACGCACGGAAGCACTCCCATCGCTCACGCCGATCCAAACGCAGCTAGGCTAACGAGGAGCAGGATCGCTACGCAGCTCCAGCTTCCGCAAACTTCCGGTAAATGGAAACGGTGATTGGTACGGGCCCGCCGGGGTAGCTGAGTCCTCACCGACATCGAAGGTCTCCTCAAACGAGTAGGCGCGAGGAACGGTATGAGGAATATGCGCCGTACCGGCCTCTTTGCCGTTCACGACCAGGGTGGCAGTCGCACCCTTACCCAGACCGCCGCCGTCATAAGCCCAGCGTAGCTCGATCGTGGAGTCACCCGGCGGCAGTGGATCTCCGGCAACGATCGAAGTGCGCTCTCGACGAAAGTAGTTGTAGGCATAGGCGGGCCGCCCATCCTTGATGTAAAGCGAATAGCCGGAGGCTTCACCACCTTCGGCAACGACCACACCGTCTGCTCCACCTGGCGGCATGGTGACGTATGCGGTGAAGGTATGGGAGCGATTGCGTGTGCCTGGAGCCAAAGCATCGTAGAGATGCGTCGCGCCGGGATAAAAGGTGTAAAAGGCGCGTCCGCCGGGCGGTGGAGGATTAGGGTGTTGACGTCCTGAGATGCGCTGATCGATGGGGTAGACATGATTCCGCGTGGCCTCTTCGTCGAACAGGCTCTCCATCTCCTTCAGCTTTGCAGGATTTGAAGCGGCGAGATCGTGGGCTTCAGAGTAATCGTCGGAGAGATGATACAGCTCCCACGGAATAGGTTTGGTATCGCCATTAAGGGCGTAGGCCCAGGGTAGAAGGCCAGTGCGTTGCGCTGCCACCCATCCATCGTGGTAGATGGAGCGGTTGCCATGCATCTCAAAGTACTGTGTCGTGCGCCCTGCAGCGGCGGGGTTCTGAAATGTAGCTGCAAAACTCACACCATCCATGCGCTGCTGGGTTACGCCATCGACGCTCTTCGGAATCGGAATCCCCGCCGCTTCGAGGATCGTCGGCATCACGTCGATGACGTGCTCATACTGGGAACGTGTGCCTCCGGGATCGGCAATGTGGCCGGGCCATGAGATCACCAGGGGATCACGCGTTCCACCGAGATGAGAGCCGATGCGTTTTCCCCACTGGAACGGTGTGTTTCCGGCCCACGCCCAGGCAGAGGGATAATGCGGATTGGTCCCGGAGAGCCCGATGCTGTCGAGGTGCTTCAGAATCTCGGCGGTGGACGAGGGCAGGCCGTTGACCTGCTCCATCACGTTGTCCGTGCCCTTGAGATTTCCTTCCATGCTTGCGCCATTGTCACCTGGGATGTAGATGACCAGGGTGTTGTCCAGGCGGCCGGTCTGGCGCAGCGTCTCAATCACGCGACCGATCTCGTAGTCAGTCTGCGCCATCATTCCGGCGAAGACCTCCATCAGCCGGGCGGCGACCTTCTTCTCGTCAGCAGTCAGCGAATCCCATGCGGGAAGCTCCGGCGGCCTCGGCGTTAGGACCGTGTCCTGCGGAACCACGCCGAGCTTTTTCTGCCGGGCCAGAACCTCTTCGCGATACTTGTCCCAGCCCATATCGAACTTGCCCTTGAAGCGATCGATCCATTGCTTCGGAGCCTGCAGAGGCGCATGGGTCGCTCCGGTGGCGTAGTACATAAACAGTGGCCGATCCGGCGCCAGCGCCGTCTGCTGCAGGATCCAGGAGCTGGCATGGTCGGCAAGATCCTCATTCAGGGTGTAGTCGGACTCGCGCCCTGGCGGTACCTTCATCTCCAGAGGATGAGTTCCCTCAGTCAGCTCGGGATGCCACTGATCGGTCTCGGCTCCGATAAAGCCGTAGAAGTAATCGAAGCCCTGGTGCGTAGGCCAGTGATCATACGGGCCCGCAAAGGTGGTCTCGGCATCGGGGATAAGATGCCACTTGCCTATGCTCGCCGTGGCGTATCCGTTCTCACGCAGAATCTCGGAGACGAAGGCGGCGCTCTTCGGGATGGAGCCGGTGTAACCGGGATATTCGTTGGCCCAGTTCACAATCGTTCCCATCCCGACGGCATGGTTGTTGCGTCCGGTAAGCAGCGCCGCTCGCGTGGGTGAACACAGTGCCGTGACATGAAAGCGTGTGTATCGCAGTCCACGCTGCGCAAGTGTGTCCAGCGTGGGGGTAGGAATGATGCCGCCAAAGGTAGCGGTCTGCGAATAGCCTGCGTCGTCGAGCAGAATCAGCAGAACATTGGGAGCCCCTTTGGGGGCCGTGAGCGGAGCCGCAGGCTTCGCCGTTGAGGTCTTGTAGTCCGGCGTAATCGTGCCCGAAAAGGGAGCGGAAGAGATGGGCAGCGTAGTACGGTCAGTTGGAGAGACCGTCTGCGCAGAAAGCACAGCCGAAGAGAGAAGAAGCGTGAAGGCAAGCCCCTGCCTGGTCGAGTAGATAGGACGGATCAATGGAGGTTCCCCAGGACAAGGGTACATTGCTCCTGCCGTAATCGTCCTCGGGACTACTCGTAACGCAAAGCGACATTCGGATCGACGCTGGAGGCTCGACGGGCGGGAAGAAAACCCGCCACAAGAGCGACCAGCGCAAGAATCACGGTCGCGCCCAAAAGAGTAATCGCGCCCGCGTTCTTAAAGCCAAAGAGCATGTTGGCGACGAGGCGGTTGCTGGCGAGCACGATCGGTATTCCTACGACGATACCAATAACAACAAGCAGAAGAACCTCCCGCAGAATCAGCCAGCGCACATTGGAGCGTGCGGCGCCAAGCGCCATGCGGATTCCGATCTCGCCGGTGCGCCTGCTAACCATGTAGGACATCAACCCATAGATTCCGATGGCGGAGAGAAAGACCGCGAGCACGCTGAAGAAGGTAGAGAGCTGAGCAACGAGGCGCTGGTTCGTAATGGTCCGCTGAACCTGCGCGTCCAGCGTCGTGACATGGCTGATGGGCAGCGTGCGATTGACGGAGTGAATAGCCTGCTGCACAGAGCGAGAGACAGCTGTGAAGTCACCTTCGTAGCGCACAGCAAGCGAACCATATCCCCACGGACTTTGCGGGTTAGGCCTATAGTCGATGTACTTCTTCTTCTCCTGCAGATCGCTGAACTTGACGTCCTTGACGATGCCGATGACCTCCACATCCGTGTTGGGCGTAGGGTCTTGTCCGGCGAAGTAGTGGCGGCCAATCGGATTGACACCTGCGGGAAAGAGATCGCGTGCCATGCTCTCGCTGATGATCGCGACGCGATGCGACGTAGCGGTGTCCTGCGGGCCGAACGTGCGGCCTGCCAGCAGAGGGATCTGCATTGTGTTGAAATAGTCGCCGTCGATGACGTTGTGCTTGATGTTGATGTGGTCGTTAAAGGTGGTTCCCGGCATGTTGAAGGAGGTGTTCCAGCTGCCCTGGGCGAAGAAGAAGGAAGCAAAGCTTGCTCCCTTTACTCCTGGAAGCGCGCTAACACGCTGCTCAATCTCGCGAAACATGGCAATCATGCGCGGATCGTCGCTCTTGAGACCGACGACATTGGAGTCGATCTCGAGGCGAAGCACGGCATGACGGGCAAAGCCCGTGTCTACATGGGTCAGATTGACCAGACTGCGCAGGAAGAGCACCGCGGCAACCGTCAGCACAAGTGAGATGGCAACCTGCGCGACGATCAGTGCCTTGCCAAGAGGGCTGCGAGCAGCTCCGGAAACATGTCCCTTGCCTTCCTTGAGTGCGTCGGTGACTGCGACACGGGTTCCTCTAAGAGCGGGCATCAGGCCGAAGAGAAGTGCTGTAGCGATCGTGGCCACGAGGCTGTAGAACAGCAGGTGCAGATTAAGAGAGACGTCGAGCGGAATAAGATCTGCGTCGGTCCCGCCGGAGATCATGCGAAGAAGAAAGCGGTTGGCGACCATAGCGAAGACAATTCCAAGAATGCCCCCGGCAAGCGCGAGAAGAAGGCTTTCGGTAAGCAGCTGCCGCACCAGGCGCGTGCGTGGAGCGCCAAGCGCCTGTCGCAGCGCGAACTCGCGCGTGCGCGCGGTGGAGCGGGCCAGCAGAAGATTAGCGATGTTGGCGCAGGCGATCAGCAGCACCAGCGCAGTTACACCCATCAGGATCTTTAGCGGATCCAGGAAGTTTTCTCTCAGATAGGAGAGGCCCGTGGCCAGCGGTGTAAGCGGAACGTGGGCTTTATTCAGCTGGTCGAGGTTATAGGCGCTGAGTTTGGCATCGGGAAAGGCTCGCGTGATCTGCTGGTAAAGAACATTCACATTCGCTGTGGCCTGCTCCTTTGTGATGCCAGGCTTCAGACGCCCCAGAATCAGGTTCGACTGGAAGAAGTTGCCCTTATATCCATTCCTGTGCGGAGGAATCGCCTTCATCATCGAAAACGGAACCCAGAGATCCGGCTGATGCCCCACCATAATGCCGAAGAATCCCGGCGGCGCAACGCCGACAATGTTGAACGTCGTCTCCCCTATCTTGACTCTGTGGCCAAGCACGTTCGGATCGCCGGCGAAGGTGCGTTGCCACCAGTCATAGCTGATTACGGCAACAGGATGATCTCCTTCAGAGTTGTCATCGGCTTCGGTAAGCCCTCTTCCTAGAGCTGGCTCGACACCCAATGTCTGAAAGAAACTACCTGAAACGAGATCCAACCACATAGCCTCCATCTGATCGCGATTGTCGACGGTGCCGTATGGACGGTCATTATCACTGAAGATGGTCGCTACGTCTGAAAAGACCTCGTTTTTCTGCTTGAGCTGCTGGAAGAAAGGATAGGAATAGAGCGTGGTCGAGCCGTAGTCATCGGTGATCCCCGAGTCGTCGCCCTTGCCCAGAATAACGAGCTGTCCGGGGTCTTTCACGGGAAGCGAGCGCAGCACAATCGCGTCGAGGAAGCTGAAGATCGCGGTGTTGGCTCCGATGCCCAGAGCCAGTGAGAGCAGAGCCACTCCAGTGAGCGCGGGCGAGCGCAGCATGGAGCGAGTACCGTATGAGATGTCCTGCCACAGACTTTCCAGCCACTCCGATCCCCATGTCATACGGCTCTTCTCCTGAATGCGGGTTGTGTTACCAAAGGCTTGTCGCGCGCTGCGCCGAGCGTCCCCCGGCGAGAGTCCGGCGTCCTGCCGCTGCTGCTGGCGCAGGTCGAGATGAAGCTCCATCTCCTCGTCAAGCTCGCGCTGAAGCTGATCGCGATGGGAGAGGGCCTGAATGCGTCGCTTGATCTCTCCGGACAGACTCATGATGCGTTCCTCGCAGTGTCAGGCAGTCTGGATAACGCGGCTGATGGCTCCCATGACGCGCTCAAACTGGGAGATCTCAATGTTGAGCTGCTTTTGGCCATCGGGAGTGAGAGTGTAGTAGCGGGCGCGGCGATTGCCCGCAGTGACTCCCCACTCGGCGGCCACCCACCCCTTCAGCAGCATGCGCTGTAGCGCGGGGTAGAGTGAGCCTTCTTCGATCTGCAGAATCTCGTCAGATCGCTGCTGGATGGATTCGGCGATCTCGTACCCATGCATCCGCCCGTGGACGGTGAGGGTCTTGAGGATGAGCAGGTAGAGCGTTCCGGGCGGGATCTCGTTGCGGTCGTTCGAGTGCGTGCGATTGATGAGGGCGGCCATATTGCGAGGCTCCTTGCCTCTGACATAGTTTGACTATGCCAGTAAAGCTTCGCCTTCCCTCTGTGTCAATACGAGTCTGAGAACTTTGTGACGAAATCAGGACATGCGCGAGGCTACTTCCAGCCAGGTCTCCATCTGCTGATGGCCGACCAGGCCAGCCTGCTGGGAGACCAGTTTGCCGCCGCTGAAGACCGCAAAGTTGGGGATGCCGCGCACGTTATAGCGGGCGGAGAGCTGTGGATTCTGTTCAGTGTCGACCTTCAGAACGAGGGCCTTTCCCTGGGTATTGGCCGCGGTGCGCGCGACCTCGGGAGCTGCCATGCGACAGGGACCGCACCACTCGGCCCAGAAGTCGACGAGCACAGGAACGGGAGAGTTCTGGATGATCTCGTCGAAGAGTTGCGTATCTACCGCCACAGGCTCACTTACGGCAGCGAGTTCGTTCTTGCAGCTGCCGCAGCGGCCGGTATCGGCCAGATGGTTTGCGGGAATGCGATTCTTCTGGCTGCAGGTTGGGCAGGTTCGGATAACAGGCATAGCGTCGGGCTCCGATCAAATTGGATGCGGTATGCAGGGTGCAGGATACAACCTGCATGCCAAGACTCGGTCAGGCAGGTTTAGTCTGGAGCCACTTCCGCTAACCTGCGAGGTGACGAATGCCTGCCAGCGTTGCTCACTCCACTCCAATGCTTCATGTTGCCGAGATCGAGCGTTCGATTGCGTTTTACGAGCAGCTCGGCTTCAGGCTGATCGACACAGACCGGTGTACTCCGATCGGTTGGGCACGGCTGCACTGCGAGAGCGGCGACATCATGTTTCTGCGGGCGGAGCGCGCCATCGATGCGAAGGTGCAGGCATTCCTCTTCTACATGTACACACCGGACCTTGAGGGGTTGCGCGCGAGCCTGCTGGAGAAGGGAGTCACAGTCTCCGCGATCAAGCGCCCACTCTACATGCCCAGCGGCACGTAAACCTCGTCGATCCCGACGGCTACCACATCGAGATCGTCCACTGGGGCAATGCCGAGCAAGAAGCCTGGGAGAAGCGTCTGGCCGAAGCAAAAGAGGAGGCTTAAGCGCGACGACGGTAACGGATGGCGAACTCGTAGCCCGGGTTCGGAGGAAAGAGTTTGGCCGCCAGGCGCAGGCGATCGGCCAGGGCCTGTGGGGCCAGCAGAGGATATTCGCGCTCGCGCAGTTCCGTGTAGTCGAAATCGAGGCACAGCGAGAGCAGATAGATCGCGATGGCATCGGAGAAGGAGCTTTCGAGAAAGCTGCTCTTGGCGCGTTCATCGACGGTGGTCTTACCCTCTGATTTATCCATCAGGGATAGGTTGCGGCTCTCCCACGCGTCCTGCGAGGTTTCGCCCCTCACATCGTCGACGGCCTGCGCCCATGCGAGTTGCTGAAAGCTCTCCGGCACTCCCGCGACATCGACGAAGGCATGACCCACGTTGATGAAAAACTCGAAGGCAAGAGCAAACCGGTCGCCGAGCAGACGCGTGGAGATGAAGACTCCCTCTGCATTGTCTAAGGTGACGTTGCGATGGCAGATTGCCTGATCACCTAACTCGGTCGTGTAAGCCGGTGCCACCAGGGTAGAGTCCCCGGCACGGCCCTCGCTGAGAGCCAGCGGAACAAAGTAGTAGGCCTTTTTGGCGAGGGACGCCGCGATCGCCGAGGGAACCGTCTGTACGATGCGCTCCAGATCCGGTTCCGCAAGGCTGTTATCGCCAAATGCTGCAAAAGCAATGCCATTGGGTGCGCGATGCACCGTTGTTTCCCGAGCTACCTGTGCCGCTCGCAAGAGTCCGTTTTGAACGCCTTCAGCCATAAAGAAGTATTCTACTGATATGACGCTAGATTCGCAGGGAGAAGGAATACCACAGCAGAGGCAGGAAGCGAAGACCAATCTCTTCGGTATCCCCATGGGAGATCTGGGGTGGTTTGCCAGTCTGCTGATAGGTACGGCGGCTGGGTTTTCGGCCTTCTTTGCGGCGACCTTCTGCGGCATTGTCGGGATCATGATCTACAACTCAACCACCCACCACACAGTGGATTACGCGCTAAGCTATCAACGCGGAGGAGTGATCGCCGGAGTCGTTACGCTGATTCTTGCCTGGGGGTACCTGGGCACACTCTGGGTGAAGCGGATCACGCGCAAAGCCTAGTGCAGGCCAGTTGGATGTCCACCCATGTCAAGGGTGAGATCTCATGGGTGGCACCCGGTTCTGTGGTTCCAGATTCTTTCTAAGTGGCCTTGCGTTGGAAGCTGGTCTTCTTCGTGTTGGCGAAGGAGTCCTTTGCCTTAACCGAAGTATTGGTCGAGGAGAAGCTTTTGTCGCCATCTTTCTGTTTGGCAGCCTTCTCCCGCAGGGCCTGAAGGCGCTGCGCCTTAGGACCAAGACCACCGATTTTTACACCACTGGGTTTCTGGGGGATGAAATCACTCATAAGAGAAATTTTCTCATGAGTGAGAGGGATTCGTTCTGGTTAAGGGCGTAGCGTCGGCTAGACCACCCTGGAGTAGACGTATCCGCCCGCATCCAGGACTGCAAGCAGCTCGTCGACCTGTTCGCGTCCGCGCGTCTCAAGCGTGATATCGATGGTCGTGTCGCCAAGATTCACGCCGTAGTAGGCACGGTTATAAAGCGTATCCACAATGTTGACGCGATGATGCGCGATCAGCTTCGTCAGCTCAGCGAGTGCGCCGGGCTTATCGAGCAGGTGGATGCGCAGGCGGATCATACGGCCGTCCTGCACCAGACCGCGCTCGATGATGCGGCTCAGCAGCGTAACGTCGATATTGCCGCCGCCGATAAGCACGGCAGTGCGCGCTCCCTTGAGCGAGGTGCGTCTCTGCAGCAGCGCCGCAAGGCCGGTCGCTCCGGCTCCTTCGGCCAGAGTCTTCTCCCGCTCCAGCAGCATCAGGATGGCGGAGGCGATCTCGTCTTCGTCAACCGTAACGATCTCGTCGACGTAGCGCTCGATGACCGGAAGAGTGACCTCACCTGCGCGGCGCACGGCGATACCGTCGGCAATCGTGGTTGCTGGCGGTATCGTCACTGCCTGGTGCTGTTCCACTGCAACCTGCATCGAAGGCAGACGAGACGTTTGCACGCCGATCACCTTGATCGCGGGATTGGACTCTTTGATGGCGCAGGCGATGCCGCCGATCAGCCCCCCGCCGCCAATGGGGACTACAACGGCCTCGAGTCCGTCGATCTGTTCCAGCAGCTCAAGAGCGATGGTGCCCTGCCCTGCCATAACAGCCGGATCGTCGAAGGGATGGATGAAGGTCATGTTCTGCGCAGAGCAGATGCGGCGGGCTTCTTCGTAAGCTTCGTCGTAGTTGGCTCCATGCAGAACGACCTCTGCACCGAAGCCGCGTGTGGCCGTGACCTTGACCAGTGGCGTAGCGAGCGGCATGACGATAACGGAGCGGATGCCGCGCGAGGTCGCATGATACGCCACGCCCTGAGCATGATTGCCTGCACTGGCTGCGACCACCCCACGAGCGCTCTGGTCCGGCGTGAGCAGGGCGATGCGATTCAAAGCGCCTCGCTCCTTGAAGGATCCCGTCATCTGCAGATTTTCCAGTTTGAGGAAGACCTGCTGACCCGTAAGAGTGGAAAGGGTTTTGGAGTGCGCGCAGGGAGTGTAGTAGATCGCGCTGCGCAGCCGCTCGCGCGCGGCGTTTACGTCCGCAAGGCTGATGTTCAGGTCTTTCTTTGCTGCCTGCTCCGTCGGACTCAAGATGCCACTCCTTTAAATTGATTCAGCGCCGGACGCGGAACTGGTTGGCCAGCTCAAACTCTTCGCGCAGTCCGGGAGTACGCAGGTTCTCGCGTACATGGCCGAGGCGCTGCTCTAGCGCGAGCAGGGTCTCGGCGATAGGGTCAGTATTGGTGAGGGCTACATCGCGCCACATGCTGTAGGGGCTTGCGCCCAGCCTTGTCGTCTCACGCAGAGCACGCCCGCCGATAGCAGCGATCTCAGGGGCATCGCCGAAGCGGTCTTCAAGCAACGCAGCCAGCGCGGTCGAGAGCATCTGCGGCAGATGGCTTACCCAGGCGCACATCTCGTCGTGGCGCTTCGGGTCCATGTCGAGGGTCCGGGTCCCAAAGAAGTTGACCCAGCTGCGCCACTCCTTCTCCATCGGGGAGGGCGCTTCCGACCCGGGGGTAAAGAGCCACATCGCACCTTGAAATAGATTGGCCTCGGCCAGCAGAGCTCCACCGGATTCCTTGCCAGCCATGGGATGCCCGGCGAGAAAGGCGGCCTTGTCTGCGCCCCTGTAGAGGCTCTGGGCAAGGTCGCAGATCTCGAGCTTGGTGCTGCCGACATCGGTGATGAGCTGGCCCGGACCGGTTACGCTGGCCAGCTGCTGCATCCAGTCTTTGATCGCCAGCACGGGAACCGCGAGCACGACGACGTCGGCCTGCCGAGCAAGCTCGAGCGCGCCCCACTGGTTTCCGGCGACACCATCGACGGCTCCCATCTCAAGCGCCGCGCGCAGCTCCAGAAGGCTCTGGTCCCATCCATCGATGCGTCCGGAAAAGCCTGCCGCGCGCAGGGCAAGACCGGTGGATCCACCGATCAGCCCTGTCCCGATGATGAGTACTCGTTCCATCATGCCTGCAGCCATCCTCTTATGCGACCGAACGCCCAACCACTGGAGCAAGCTGACGAAGCTGCTCAACCAGCTTCTTCAACTGATCGGGATACATGCTCTGCGCGCCGTCACTCATTGCCTTGTCGGGATTGGGGTGCATCTCCATCAGGAGGCCATCGGCACCAGCAGCCACAGAGGCAAGCGCCATCGGCGGAACCAGGTCGCGAATGCCGACGCCGTGCGACGGATCGCCAAGCACAGGAAGGTGCGTCAGCTTCTTAAGCACCGGGATCGCAGAGATGTCCATCGTGTTGCGGGTTGCCGTCTCGTAGGTGCGAATGCCGCGCTCGCAGAGCATCAGGTCGTAGTTGCCACCAGAGAGGATGTACTCAGCTGAGAGCAAGACCTCTTCGATGGTGGCCGAGATACCGCGCTTCAGCAGGCAGGGCTTGCGAACATGCCCAAGCTCGCGCAGAAGGTTGAAGTTCTGCATATTGCGTGCGCCGATCTGGAAGCAATCGATGTAGGGAAGCATGGGCTCGATCTGCGAGATCTCCATCACCTCGGTGATAACCAGCAGACCGGTCTCATCGCCGACCTCACGCAGCAGCTTCAGCCCTTCAAGGCCCATGCCCTGGAAGCTGTACGGCGAGCTGCGCGGCTTGTAGGCGCCGCCACGAAGGAACTTGCCACCGGCAGCAGCAACCTTCTTCGCGCTGTCTAGGATCTGCTCGCGCGACTCGACCGAGCAGGGACCGGCCATCACGACTACTTCTTCGCCGCCGATCACCACACCGTTGGGAAACTTGATCTTGGTCCCCTCAGGACGGAAGTTGCGCCCTGCGAGCTTGTAAGGCGAGGAGATGCGATAGGCATCATGAACACCGGCCAGCACCTTGAACTCGGCCACATCAAAGTGCTCCGGGGTTCCTACACCGGCCAGAATCGTCTGCGCGGCTCCCGTGGTGCGGTGAACGTTGAATCCAAGCTCGACCATCCGCTCGATGACCAGCTGTATATTCTCTTCGGTTGCTTCGCCCTGCATGGCTACGATCATTGTTTTCGTTTCGCTTTCTATATAGAACCAGATAGGTTACAAATTCGGGTGCAACTAACTTTTCTTCTGTAGCGCACGCATCACATCGATAATGCGCTCGTAGATGTCCACGATCTCTGTGTTCGACAGAGGGCCCTGGTTGGAGCGGCGGACGTGATCAAAGACGTCGTTCTCGCGTTTGGGCTCATAGACGGGAAGCTCACTCTTCTGCTTGAGGGCACCAATCGCCTGTGCGGCTTCAGCGCGCTGATTAATAAGGCGTACGATCTGCTCATCCACTTCATCGATCTTTTTCCGCCAGTCAGAGATCTCCATCGAATATCCTCATGCTGCAGCGCACCTTAAGCAGGCTTGCCGCGGGTAATTTACGTACGACTCATGATAAACGCGCCGTTTTTCATCGGTCTTTTCATGCGCGCAGCTCTGCAACAAACCTTCCTACTGTCTTTGCCGCCTCTTCAGGGGCGGTCTTTTCAATCAACTGCACAATGGCGCTTCCAACCACTGCGGCATCAGCGAACTCGCCGACAGCTTTTACGTGCCCCGCGTTCGAGATGCCAAAACCAACCGCGACAGGCAGCTTCGTAAACTGCTTCAACCGCGTAACGACGTCTGCCGCATCACTGGTTAGCTGTGACTGCGTACCGGTGATCCCAGTGCGCGAGATCGCATAGACAAAACCCTGCGAGCACTTCGCGATGGCCTTCAGCCGCGCGTCGGGACTGGTAGGCGCGGCAAGAAAGACCGGAGCCAGCTTGTTTGCATGCATGGCATCGAGATACTCAGCCGCCTCTTCCACGATCATGTCGGTCAGGAGAACACCGTCTGCACCTACCTCCGCCGCCTTCGCGCAGAACTCTTTCATGCCCAGACGAAGAACGGGATTCAGATACGAGAAGAGGATTATCCCAGCCTGTGGGCGCGCCGTGCGCAACTCCTTCGCCAGTCCGAGTACATCAGTCAGCCGTGTTCCCTTCGCGACAGCGCGCTCGCTGGCTCGCTGAATCACTGGACCATCGGCCAGAGGATCGCTGAAGGGAACGCCTAGTTCGATTACATCCGCACCATTGTCGATAGCGGCAAGAGCGATGTCGCGAGTAGTGGCGAGGTCAGGATCGCCTGCAGTGAGATACACAACAAGGCCGGGCTTCGTCTTGAATTCAATCGGCATGATTAGCCCTTGACCCCCACTGTTGCGCCGCTCAGGCTCAGCTCCCGCGCCAGGATCCCCATATCCTTATCACCACGCCCCGACAGGTTCACCATCAACACATCCGTCTTCGCCATCGTGGGAGCCAGACGGATCGCCTCCGCCACAGCATGCGCACTCTCGAGCGCCGGAAGAATGCCCTCCGTACGGGACAGAGTCACAGTCGCCTTCAGCGCCTCGTCATCAGTGACAGACGTATACGTCGCACGGCCCGAGTCATGCAGCATCGCATGCTCCGGACCCACGCTTGCATAGTCCAGCCCCGCTGAGACCGAGTGCGTCAGCGCGATCTGTCCTGCGCCATCCTGCAGCACATAGCTGTAAGTCCCCTGCAGCACGCCCGGAACC
>Ga0070665_100005554_pt1 | contig 12966 bp, 9 predicted proteins | sample KBSS13metaG_FD_65862 | JGI IMG/M metagenome (GOLD analysis project Ga0070665, IMG submission 65862) | Switchgrass rhizosphere microbial communities from Kellogg Biological Station, Michigan, USA - KBS S1-3 metaG | ecosystem: Host-associated > Plants > Roots > Rhizosphere > Soil ... | reverse complement strand
CACCGACACGGGAATGGTGCGGCCCTCGATCTTGGTCGCCCAGCCGGCGTAGTAGTAGAAGATCTCCGCGGCCCATGTCACGTCGACGGCCTTGGCGACCGCGACCGACTTTCCGTTGTCGAGGGTCTCCAGCTGCGCGAACTGGTCGGCGCGGGCGGTGATGCCGTCGGCGATCCGCCAGATCATCTGCTGCCGCTGGGCCGGGGTGAGCGATGGCCACGGCCCGTCGTCGAATGCGCGCCGCGCCGCCCGCACGGCCTTTTCGACGTCCTCGGGTCCGCCGTGCGGCACCGTGGTGATGACCGCTTCGGTGGCGGGGTCGACGGTCTCGAAGCGGCGGCCGGAAAGCGCGTCGACCCACCGGCCGTCAACGAACATCTGCTTGGGCGCCGACACGAATTCGATGACGCGCGGATCGAGCATGGTGGCTTCGGCGGCAATAGTCATGCGGGCAAAAGTAACGCCGTGTTGTGAGTGAAGTCACTACTTATTTCGAATGGGAATTCGGCGAATTCGCATTCTCATTTGAAATGCTGTGCGTTTCTCATTCCGCGCACCGGTTTCGCCCTGTTGGCGCGCAGTATCCGACGGTTCGCAGCCCTAGGGTGATCGTGATTCTCATTTGACGATCCGCAAAGTTAACGTGAAGAAGGCCGTCGACGCGGGAGGATGGCGACGTGCGGCCGATCAGAAGCAGTTCACCGGTCTCGGGCCTGCGGCGAGGACAGTTGTCCTTCGCGCAGGTCTTGGGCCAGTCGGTGTCTGCGGTCGCGCCGTCGGCGGTCATGGTGACGCTGCCCGCACTGGTGATCCCGGCGGCAGGTGGCTGGACTCTCGGCGTGTTCGTCGTCACGGCCCTGCTGATGGCGGCCGTCGGTTATTGCGTCGGCCAATTCGCCACACGCATGGTGGCGGTCAGCGGGCTCTACAGCTACACGGTCAAGGGTCTCGGGCCTGGAGCCGGGATCGCCGCGGGCTGGTCGCTGGTGGTCGGATACGCGGCCGCGGCGATGGCCAGTTCTGTCGGCGCGGCGAATTACCTTGCCGCACTGCTGAGCCGGCTCGGCGTGCCGAGCGGCGCGGTGACGATCACCGTGCTCGCTCTTGTCGTGGGCGCAGTGGCACTGACGTTGATGATCCGTGGCATCCGATTGTCGGCCAGGATCTCGCTGACCGTAGAGGTGTTTGCGATCGTGGTCGCGGCGGTGGTGTTGGTGATCGCATTCGGCGGTTCGATCGCCGGTGGCCGTGCGCCGCCCGATGCGGCTGATGCGCAGTCGCATTCGGCGCTTGGCTTCGCGCTGTTGCTGGCGATCACGTCGTTCGTCGGCTTCGAAAGCGCGGGGACGGTGGCCCGCGAGGCCCGCAAGCCGTTCGTCACCGTGCCCCGCGCGATTCGGTGGACGCCGATCGCCGTCGGCCTGCTCTACGTGTTCGCCGCAGCCATGCAGTCGACCCAAACCATCAGGGCGGGAATCGGTTCCGTGCCGATTGTGCTGACGCTGCCCGCCAGCGCCGGCGCGGGTTCGACGGCGTTGTCCATCGCGATGGAGCTCGGCATCACGGCGTCATGGTTCGCGTGCATCATCGGTTCGACGACCGCGCTGTCGCGCACCCTGTTCGCGATGGGACGCGAGGGCGTGGTGCCCGGGGTCGTCGGCAGCACCAATCGCCGGTTCCATACGCCGCATGTCGCGCTCCTGCTCGCGATGCCGGTCATCGTGGTGGTGCCGCTGGTGTACCTGTGGGTGACCGGGTCCAGCAGAGAAGTGCTGATCGGGCTGCTCGCGGTGTCGGCGCACGGATACGTCGGCGCCTATCTGTTGGTGTGCCTGGCGACGCCGGCGTTCCTGCGCCGCATCGGCGAGCTGACGCGTCTGCCGTTGGTGATCGGTGTTGCGACAGCGGTGCTGATGGTCGCGATAATCATCTGGGCCGCATTGACATTGGAGTCACCGGTGTGGATCGCGACCGCCGTATATGCCGGGCTGCTGGCCGCGGGATTCGCGCTGTACGCATTCCGGCTGCGGCGGGTGCCGGGGTTGAGCGAGCGGGTCGGGGTGTTCGACGAGACAACCGAGGGCGACCTGCTGGCCGACTACAACCCGTGGATGGTGCGGCGATGAGCCCGGCCGACAGCAGCCTGTCGGGTCGGCAGCCGAAGGCGGTGCAGAGCGCGCTGCGCGTGCTGGAGGAGGTGGCGCGGGCCGGCGTCGGTGTGACGGCCAAGGAGATCGCGGAGAACCTTTCGATGCCGTCGGCGACCGCGTATCGGCTGCTGAATCTGCTTGTGGCTGACGGCTATATCGTCCGACTGCCCGACCTGTCCGGCTTCTCGCTCGGACATCGGATGGGTGTGCTGATCGACGCGGCGGTCGCACCGACGGTGTGCACGGCCGCGCGTGAGGTGCTCGCCGAGGTGCGGCTGTCCGTGCGGTTCGGCGTGCATCTGTTCTACTTCACCAACACCGCCGTGCGTGCCGCGGATCTGGACAGTGAGTTTCCGCCGCCCGTCGACGAGGCGACACTGAACAGGAATCTGCATCGTTCCGCCGTCGGCAGGCTGCTGTTGGCCGAGAAGCAGGATCTCACCGGATTGGCGCCGGTCAGCGAGGGGCTGCTGCAGCAGCTCGAGGCGGTGCGGCGAAACGGGTTCGCCACGCAGACCGGCGAGCTTCGTGAGGACTGCGCATGCGTCGCGGTTCCAGTCAGGGCGCCAGCCGGCGGGCTGGTCGCGGCGTTGAGCATGTCGGGCCGCTCCGACCAGGATGTGTTGTTGGCCAAGCAAGTACCCGCGCTGACCGAGTGCGCGAAACGTCTGAGCCCGCTATTGGCCTGACTTCGCCGAAACTGTATTCCGGCACGCCTCTTCTCACACTTTGTCTGCTGGAATACCGTTTCGGCGCATTCAGCTCGGACACCAGCCGCGCGACACCATCGCGTCCCACGCCTGCCGCACGAGATCGGCGTCGCAGTCTTCCTTGATGGCGCGCACGACATGCCAACCCAACTCTCGGAGCTTGGGCCAGACACGCTGATCCTTGACATACTGCGCACGGTTGGTCCGATGTTGCTCGCCGTCGTACTCGGCGCCGACCATGAAGTCCTCCCATCCCATATCGATGGTTCGTACATATCGACCGCACTCGTCGTAGATGGTTATCTGCGTCGTGGGCTTCGGAAGACCGGCGTCGATGAACAGCAGCCGCAGGCGCGACTCCTGAGGCGAGGCTGCGCCGCCGTCGACGAGCGGCAGTACGGCCTTCAGTTTCGCGACGCCCCGAGCACCCTTGTAGCGCTTCGTGAGCAATATGACGTCCTCCGCGGAGAACGGCGCAACACGCATGAGGGCGTCGAGGCGCGCCAACGCCTGGCCCCGCTCGAGATAGCGGCCAAGATCGAATGCTGTCCGTGCGGGCGTCGTGACCGGAAGTCCGGCAAGCTGAATCACTTCGTCGTCACTGATGCGCTCATTGCGCACGACGATGCCGCGGGGCGGCCGGGTGCAGTTCCACAAGAGTTCGATCGGTACGTCGTCGTCGACCCACTCCGCGCCATGCAGGGCAGACGCGGCTGTGCCGGTGACGATGCCGTTGCGTTTCGACCACAGCCAAGCGCCGATGACCTTGTCCCGATACGACGGATCTCCACCGCGCACAACATGCACGTTCGGGTACAGCGGCCGATACCACCGCTGAAGCTCGTGTCGCGTCACGACACCGTTGGCGACAGCCTCGCTGCCGATAAAGATCTCCCCCATGGCCGCATACTGATCGCCACCACCGACAAGCCGTCGAAACTGTATTTCGGCAGGTCTCCACTCGAACTTTCTCTGCTGGAATACCGTTTCGGCGGAAAACTAGAGGCCGAGGAGCTTCACCGTCTCATCGCGCATCTCGATCTTGCGCACCTTGCCGGTGACCGTCATCGGGAAGTCGTCGACGACGTGTACATAGCGCGGAATCTTGTAGTGCGCCAGCTTCCCCGTCGCGAAGGCCTTCACCGCGTCGGCATCCAGCGGTGTCCGGCCGGGCTTCATCCGGATCCAGGCGCAGATCTCCTCGCCGTACTTCTCGTCGGGGACACCGATCACCTGAGCATCCTCGATATCCGGGTGCGTGTAGAGGAACTCCTCGATCTCGCGCGGGTAGACGTTCTCGCCGCCGCGGATCACCATGTCCTTGATGCGGCCGACGACGTTGCAGTAGCCGTCCTCGCGCATCACCGCCAGGTCGCCGGTGTGCATCCAGCCATCGGAATCGATTGCCTCTGCGGTCTTCTCGTCGTCTTCCCAATACCCGAGCATGACCGAGTAGCCACGCGTGCAGAACTCGCCCGGCTGACCGCGCTCCACTTCGTCACAGGTCTCGGGGTCGATGATCTTGATCTCGACGTGCGGGTGGGCCCGGCCGATCGATGCGGTCCGGCGCTCGAGATCATCGTCGATGCGGGTCTGGCAACTCACCGGCGACGTCTCCGTCATGCCGTAGCAGATGGCGACCTCGGACATGTTCATGTCGTTGATGCAATGCTTCATCACCTCGACCGGGCACACCGAACCGGCCATGATTCCGGTGCGCAACCGCGACAGATCGGTGTTCGCGAAGTCAGGGTGGTTCTGCATGGCGATGAACATGGTCGGCACGCCATAGAGACCGGTGCAGCGTTCCTGCTCGACGGCCTTCAACGTCAGCCCCGGATCGAAGCCGGGCGCTGGAATCACCATCGTCGCACCATGACTGGTACAGCCGAGGTTGCCCATCACCATGCCGAAGCAGTGATAGAAGGGCACCGGAATACACAGCCGGTCATCGGGCCCAAGCTTGATCAACTCGGTGGTGAAGTATCCGTTGTTCAGGATGTTGCGGTGCGACAGCGTCGCGCCCTTCGGGAAACCCGTTGTGCCCGAGGTGTACTGGATGTTGATCGGATCCGTATTCGACAATTCGGTCATCCGAGCGTGAAGGTCGGCGCCAGACACTTCCTCGGCCCTGGCGCGCAACGCATCCCAGTCGGGCGTGCCGATGAACACCACATCGGCCAGCTTCGGCGCCTCGGGGCGCACTTCCTTCACCATCGCGACATAGTCCGAAGCCTTGAAGGACGTCGCGGCGACCAACATTCGCGCCCCGGACTGATTGAGCACATAGCCGAGTTCGTGCGTGCGGTAGGCCGGGTTGATGTTGACCAGGATGGCGCCGATCTTCGCCGTCGCGTACTGGGTGATGGTCCACTGTGCACAATTGGGCGCCCAGACGCCGACCCGGTCGCCCTTCTCGATGCCCATCGCCATCAAACCCCGCGCAACAACGTCGATCTCGGCGTTGAGTTCGGCGTAGGTGTAACGAATCCCGTGGAACACATCCACCAATGCGTCGGCATCAGCGTAGATGGCTGCGATGCGCTCGAAGTTCTCCCCGATGGTCTCCTCGAGGATCGCAACGTCGGTCGGACCCGCGTCGTAGGACTTCATCTATCCACCAGATCCTCGTAGCGGTATTCCGTCTCGATCGGTTGCCCGGTCTCCTCGCGACGGCGAAGCTCGACCCGGCGGATCTTGCCCGAGATCGTCTTGGGCAGTTCGTAGAACTCGACGCGGCGCACCTTCAAATACGGTGCGAGGTGGTCGCGTGCGTATTCCATGATCTGCCGCGCAGTCTCGGCAGTCGGCTGCCAACCCTCAGCCAGCGAGACGTATGCCTTCGGCACACAGAGCCGAGTCTGGTCCGGTTGCGGCACCACGGCGGCTTCCACGACGGCGGGATGCTCGATCAACACGCTCTCCAATTCGAAGGGTGACACTTTGTAGTCCGACGATTTGAAGACGTCATCGGTTCGACCGATGTATGTGATGTAGCCCTCAGCGTCGCGCTGTGCGACGTCACCGGTGTGGTAGTAGCCGCCGGCCATCACGGTGGCGTTGCGGGCAGGGTCGTCGAGGTACCCCGTCATCAGGTTCAGCGGATTGCGTTGCAGGTCAAGGCAGATCTCGCCCTCGTCGGCGAGCTCACCGGAGACCGGGTCGATCAACACAACGGGCACACCGGGCATCGGCCTGCCCATCGAGCCGGGCTTCACGGGTTGACCTGGCGTGTTGCCGACCTGCAGCGTCGTCTCCGTCTGACCGAACCCGTCGCGGATCGTCAACCCCCACGCCTGTTCGACCTGGGCGATGACGTCGGGGTTGAGCGGCTCACCCGCACCGAGCGCCTCGCGCAGCCCGTCGGGTTTCGCGCCGAGGTCGGATTGAATCAGCATGCGCCACACCGTCGGTGGCGCGCAGAAGGTGTTGACGCCGGCGCGCCGAAGCTGGTGAAGCAATGCGGCAGCGTCGAACCGGCTGTAGTTGTAGACGAAGATGGTCGCCTCGGCGATCCACGGGGCGAAGAAGCAACTCCACGCGTGCTTGGCCCACCCCGGCGAGCTGATCGCAAGGTGGACGTCGCCGGGTCGCAGGCCGATCCACGCCATTGTCGACAGATGCCCGACCGGATAGCTGATCTGCGAGTGCTCAACCAGTTTCGGCTTACTGGTGGTGCCCGAGGTGAAGTAGATCAGCATTGGGTCGTCGACGGTGGTTTGCGCGGCGAACGGGCCGGCCGACTCGACGCCATACGCGTCGGCGTAATGACGCCAACCATCGACCGGTCGGCCCACGACGATTCGGGTGTACTCCCCGGCGACGTCGTCGAACTTGGCGGTATCCGCGTCATTTGCGACAACGAACCGCGCACCGCCGCGGGTGATGCGATCGGCCAGGTCGGCAGGCCCCAGCGCGCCAGTCGTCGGCATGATGATCGCCCCGAGTTTGGCGACGGCCAGCATCGCCTCCCACAGCTCAACCTGGTTGCCGAGCATCAGGATGACGCGGTCGCCTTTGCCGACGCCCAGCGCGGCCAGCCAGGTCGCGCCCCTGTCCGAGCGGTCGGCCATCTCGGCGAAGGTGACCTTTTGCTCGTCGCCGCCCTCCTCGACGAGCCACAACGCCGTCTGATCGTTACCCCTGGCCATGACGTCGAACCAATCGATGGCCCAGTTGAAATTGCCGGTGAGCTGAGGCCATGCGAACGCCTCGACGGCCTTGTCGTAGTCGCCGATTAGGTCAACTAGCTGATCGCGTGCGGTGCGATACAGATCGGTGTTGGACGTCATGGCGGATAGGATCTACGTCACACTAGTCGCCCGATACCCCCGAAAGAGGGTGTTCAGATTGCATTCCGGCTCGCCACTGCTGCGCCCGCGTGATGCGGACGCGCTGCGGGCCGAGCTGAGGCGAGTCGCCGACCAGTCGGGCATGCCGCTCACGTTCGGCGGCGAGGTGCACGAGGACACCCTGTTGCTGACGGAGTTCGTCGGCGCACGCACCAGCGGGATGCGCGGGCTGGCGGTCATGCCGAGCGCAGGTCTCGGCGGCGCGACCGTGGTGTCCCGACGGCCGTTGTCCGTCCCCGACTACCGCAGGGCATCCTCGATCACCCACGATTACGACGGCCCGGTGCTGCAGGAGGGCATCAGGTCGATCCTGGCCGTGCCGGTCGTCGTGGACGGCAGGGCACGCGCCGTTCTCTACGGCGCCTACCGTGCGGCGGCGCCGATCGGGGGTCGCACCGCGGACCTGATGATCGCATCGGCGCGACGGCTCAGCCGCGAGCTGAGCATCCGCGATGAGGTCGACCGTCGGCTGCGGCTGCGTGACGCGCACGCCGCGGGAGGCGCCGCAACCGAGGAGGTCCGGGAAGTCCACGCCCAGCTGCGCAGGCTGGCCGCGGATCCGGCCGCACCGCCGGCGTTGCAGGCCCAGTTGCGGGTGCTCGCCGAGCGGCTGGCCCGGGGCCGATCGGGTGGGCCCGCTGCGGCATTGTCAGCGCGCGAGCTCGACGTGCTGGCTCAAGTCGCCCTCGGATGCACCAATGCCGAAGCGGCGAAACGTCTTTCGCTGAAACCGGAGACGGTGAAGAGTTACCTGCGCAGTGCTGCAGCCAAGCTCGGCGCGCATACCCGCCATGAGGCGGTCGCCAAGGCTCGCCGCGCGCGGTTACTGCCCTGAGTGAAGGCCCGCAGGCCGTCGCGGGGCCGCCCACGCGTTGTCCGCGGGCGGCCCCATCTCGACCAACGGAGAGTGGAAGATGGTGCAGCAGACGTGGGGTGCTCTACTGGACCGCAGAGACGAATATCCATTGGAGACGCTTTGAGCGCTACACCATTGCCGCAGGATCGCGTATTGGAAGTGATCGTCGCGCACGGTGCATTGACGACCGCGGTGACACAGACCGCTCGGCTGATGGCCGCAGGCGGTTACGGTCAATACGCCGAACATCTGGACAACCACCGTGCCGAACTGAACGTCGCCATCGGCGAATTAGCGCTGTGGGTCGAAAGTTTCGGCATCTGGGCTCAGGTCGATCTCACCGACCAGATGCATCCGCCGGTGGTTGGGGCGGCGCTGGACGCGCCGCCGCCCGGTGCGCTCGATGACGCGCTGCTGAACGCGCGCGAAACGCTCAAGGCCGAGCGTGCGAACTTACTCAGCAATCTGGCCCAAGCACGCGCGGCCCTACACGCCGTCGGATTACCCGCTGACGAACTGACCGCCTATCGTCGCCTGGTTCGACTGTGGGCAGGTGAAGCCATCGACGTGGTGGCCGCGGTGCATCGATTGACATTGGCCGACCGCTACATTCGCCGCTTGGCGCATTTGACCGGCCGCCGTGACGACGCGCTTCACCAAAAGGCGGCGAACCTGCTGCACGAATGGATGCACCGCTTGGAGGAAGTCGACCGCGAAGGAGAACTGGCGCTGGCCGAATCGTGCGGGTACGGCAGCCTTGTCGACTGGTACCGCGCAAGGATGTAGTGAATGGCCCAGATCAATCGCTTTCGCATCGCGGTTCCCGACGCCGACCTCGCCGACCTCAAGGACAGGCTGGTCCGCACACGATGGCCGGAGGCCGAGTGCGTCGACGACTGGACGCAGGGCATCCCGCTGAGCTATACCCGTGAGCTGGCCGACTACTGGGCAAACGAATACGACTGGCGCGCACGCGAAGCCGCGCTGAACAGGTTCGACCACTTCACCACCGAGATCGACGGCCTCGACATCCATTTCATCCACCAGCGGTCCTCGGTCGAGGATGCCTTTCCGTTGCTGATCACCCACGGCTGGCCCGGCTCCATCGTGGAGTTCCATAAGGTGATCGAGCCGCTGACCTCAGCGGGGTTCGACGTCGTGTGTCCGTCGCTGCCGGGATACGGCTTTTCCGGTAAACCGTCGAGCACGGGCTGGGGCGTCGAGAAGATCGCGGAGGCCTGGGAGACGTTGATGGGCCGCCTTGGCTACGAGCGCTACGGCGCGCAGGGCGGTGATTGGGGAGCTGCCGTCACCACGCAGATCGGCCGCAACGGCGGTCGCTGCGCGGCAATCCATCTGAATATGCCGATGGCCCGACCGACCGGCGACCTGGACAATCTCACCGACGAGGAACGGCAGGCGCTGGAGCGCGTCGGCGAGCACCGCAAGTGGGGCACCGGCTACTCCAAACAACAGTCGACTCGGCCGCAGACCCTCGGCTACGGGTTAACCGACTCGCCCGTCGGCCAGCTGGCGTGGATCGTCGAGAAGTTCTGGGCGTGGACGGACTGCGACGGCCATCCCGAGAACGTGCTGACGAAAGAAGAGTTGCTGGACAACGTGATGCTGTACTGGCTGACCGCATCGGCGACGTCGTCGGCGCGGCTGTACTGGGAGAGCTTTCGCCTCTTCGAGGGTGGCGAACGCAAGCGGGTCGAGCTGCCCACCGGCGTCGCCTCGTTCCCGAAGGAGATCCTTCGCGCGCCGCGCAACTGGTGCGAGGCCGCCTACCACGTCACCCATTGGACGGACATGCCGCGCGGCGGGCACTTCGCCGCTTTCGAGCAGCCTGAGCTGTTCGTCGACGACGTACGGAAGTTCTTCGCTACGGTGCGCTAGATGGGGAGGACGATCGAGGCAGACTACCTCGTGGTCGGCGCGGGCGCGATGGGGCTGGCGTTCGCCGACACGCTGGTCAGCGAGTCTGATGCAACGGTCGTCATGGTCGACCGCAATGACCAGCCCGGTGGCCACTGGACTTGCGCCTATCCGTTCGTCCGGCTGCACCAGCCGTCGGCCTATTACGGCGTCAACTCGCGGAACCTGGGCAGCGACGCCATCGACGAGGATGGTTTCAACGCGGGGTACTACGAACTGGCCAGCGGCGCCGAGGTGTGCGCGTACTTCGATGCGGTGATGCGCCGGCATCTACTGCCGTCGGGCCGGGTGACCTATCTGCCGATGAGTGAATACCTCGGCGACGGCCGAGTCCGCACGCTCGGCGGGCAGGACATCACGGTGACCGCGCACCGCGTCGTGACCAGTCACGTGGAGATCGTGGTGCCGTCGATGCGTACGCCGTCCTACGCCGTCGACGGCGTCGACTGCGTGCCGCCCAACGAGCTGCCCCGAATCCGGCAGCCCAGAGACCGCTATGTGATTGTCGGCGCGGGCAAGACCGCGATGGACGCCTGCCTCTGGCTGCTGCGGCACGGCATCGCGGCGGAGCGGTTGACGTGGATCAAGCCCCGGGATGCCTGGGTGTTGGATCGTGCTGCGGTGCAGCCAGGTTCGCAGTTCGCCAAGCGCGTGCTGCGCGACTTCTCGAGCCAACTCGCCGCGGTGGTCGAGGCGGAGTCGCTCGGCGATCTGTTCGACAGGCTGGAGGCCAAGGGCTGCCTGATGCGCATCGACGAATCCGTCGACCCGACGATGTACCGCTGCGCGATCCTGTCGCAGGCCGAACTCACCGAGCTGCGTCGCATCGAGGACGTCGCGCGGATGGGCCACGTGCAGTCGATCGAGCCGGGTCGCATCACGCTCGATGACGGCGTCCGCGAGATCGACGGGTCGGCGCTTTACATTGACTGCACCGCAGACGGTTTCGCGCACCGAGAGCCGACACCGGTGTTCAGCGACGGCCACATATCGCTGCAGGCGGTGCGCACGTGTCAGCCCGCGTTCAGCGCAGCCGTCATCGCCCACGTCGAAGCGGCCTATCCCGACGACGAGACGCGCAATGCGTTCTGCGGTCCGGTGCCGTATCCGCGCGAGCCGATCGACTGGTTGCGAATGATGCTGGCCTTCAACAAGAACCAGCTTCAATGGTTCACCGACCCCGACATGATGGCGTGGGTCGACGCGTCGCGGCTCAACGTCTTGCACCACGTTTCGGCGGCGGTCAGCGAGCGGGCCCGCGAGAAGATCATCTCGGTGTTGAACTCGCAGATGCCGGCCATCAACGCCAGGCTGGAAACACTGCTGGCCCAAGCGGACTAGGCCAGCGACTCCACCCACGCCCGATGCAGCGCGGCATACCGACCGCCGCTGCGGCCGATCAGCTGCTCCGGTGCGCCGTCTTCGACGATGCGACCGTGCTCGAGCACCAGCACCCGGTCGGCCACCTCGACCGTCGACAGGCGGTGCGCAATCACCAGAGCGGTGCGGTCAGCCAGCACGGTTTCCAGCGCCCGCTGCACCATACGCTCGCTCGGAATGTCCAGCGACGACGTGGCTTCGTCGAGGATCAGCACCGCGGGGTCTGCGAGGAAGGCCCGCGCAAAGGCCACCAGCTGCCGCTGCCCCGCCGAGAGCCGGCCGCCGCGCTTGGCGACGTCGGTGTCGTAGCCGTCGGGCAGCGCCTCGATGAACCGGTCCGCGCCGACGGCCGCCGCCGCTGAGCGGACCTGCTCATCGGTGGCATCGGGGCGACCGAACCGAATGTTGTCAGCGACGCTGCCCTCGAACATGAAGTTCTCCTGCGTCACCATCACGACGTGGCGCCGCAGCTCGCTCTGCGAAATGTCCCTCAGATCAATGCCATCCAGCGTCACAGCACCCGACGTCGGGTCGTAGAACCGCGCGATCAGCTTCGCGATCGTCGTCTTGCCCGCGCCGGTGGTGCCCACCAGCGCGACCGTCTGGCCCGCAGGCACCGAGAAACTCAGGTCGGGCAGCACCAGCCGGTCCTGCACATAGGAGAACTTCACATCGTTGAAGACGACGTCGCCGCGCACTTTGCCGAGCGCCACCGGATGTGCCGGATCCTTGATCCCGGGGCGCTGGGCGAGCACACCGGCCAGCTTCTCCAACGCCGACGACGCGGACTGGAATGTGTTGAAGAACTGCGAAATCTCTTGCATCGGCTCGAAGAACATCCGCAGATACAGCAGGAACGCGGCCAGGGTGCCGATGGTCATCTGACCGTGCAGCACGCGGTAGCCGCCGTAGAGCAACACCACACCGGTAGTCAGGTTGCCGACAAGCTTCACGCCGGGCATGAAAATCGCGAGTAACCGGAAGGTTCGCTCGTTGTCCGCCTTGTAGCGATCGGCGATGTCTTCGAAGATCTCCTGGTTGCGCGGCTCACGCCGATAGGCCTGGACCGCCTTGATGCCGGTCATCGTTTCGACGAACTGCACGATCACCAGTGCCGCGCTCTCGCGAACCCTACGGTACGTCTTGGCCGACTCGTTGCGGAACCACCACACCAGCGCCACCAGAATCGGGAACGCCGCCAAGCACATCAGGCCAAGCCGAACATCCAGTGTGACAAGGAGAATGGCCGTGCCGATCAGCGTCAGCGCAGCGGTGATCAGGCTGTCGAAGCCCGTCTCCAGCATGTCCTGGATGGCCTCCACGTCGTTGGTGGAGCGGCTGACCACCCGCCCCGACGTGTAGCGCTCGTGGAACGCGATGTCCAAGCGCTGGAAGTGCCGGTATATCCGCCGACGCAATTCGAGCAGCACCTTCTGGCCGATGCGACCGGAGCGCTGCAGGAAGAACATCCGGCTGGTCGCCTGGATCACCACCACCCCGCACAGCACCGCGACGACGACCATCAGCGTGTGTGCCGAACCGCCGGCCAGGATCGGCGGGATGCCGTGGTCGATGCCGCG
>Ga0070665_100005553_pt1 | contig 12968 bp, 14 predicted proteins | sample KBSS13metaG_FD_65862 | JGI IMG/M metagenome (GOLD analysis project Ga0070665, IMG submission 65862) | Switchgrass rhizosphere microbial communities from Kellogg Biological Station, Michigan, USA - KBS S1-3 metaG | ecosystem: Host-associated > Plants > Roots > Rhizosphere > Soil ... | reverse complement strand
GGCCCCATCTGCACCTCGTCGGACAGCGCGCCGACCGACACCCGCAGCCACGCGTCGATGCGCGGCTGCACGCGTTCCAGCGAGTCCAGCTCGACGAGCAGCGAGAGCGCCGTGTCCGACGCCGCCGCGAGATCACCGCCGTCGTGGGCCACGTCGCCCGCGCCGCGCAGCGCGCGCTCGAGGTCGCTGCGCAGCGCCATGATGCGCTCCTCGCAGCGCCGGGCGACGGCCGCGTAGCCGTCCAGCCGCCTGCGCGACTTCTCCTCGATGCTCTCGGGCACGGCCTCCACCAGCCGGTCGATCTGCTTCAGGTTCACGATCTCTCCTTGCGACGCGCCTTGCGGTAGTCGCGGTTCATCATGGCGATGAAGTCGATCGAGATCACCTTCGGGCACTGCGCCTCGCACTCCCGGTGGTTCGTGCACGAGCCGAAGTGCTGCTCCATCTCCTCGACCATCCGGATCGTGCGCCTGCCGCGCTCCGGCTGACCCTGCGGAAGCAGGTTGAGATGCGCGAGCTTCGCCGCGGTGAACAGCTGGCCGGCGCCGTTCGGGCACGCCGCCACGCACGCCCCGCAGCCGATGCACGCCGCGGCGTCCATCGCCAGGTCGGCCGCCTCCTTCGGGACGAGCGACAGGTTCGCGTCCGGGGCGCTGCCGGTGGAGACGGAGATGTAGCCGCCGGCCGCGATCACGAGGTCGAACGACGAGCGGTCGACGACGAGGTCCTTGATCAGCGGGAAGCCGGCCGAGCGCCAGGGCTCGATGGTGATGACGTCGCCGTCGGAGAACTTGCGGCAGTACAGCTGGCACGTCGCGGTGCCGCGCTGCGGCCCGTGCGCCTGCCCGTTGATCATGAGCCCGCACGTCCCGCAGATGCCCTCACGGCAGTCGCTCTCGAACGCGATCGGTTCCTTGTCCTCCAGCGTCAGGCGCTCGTTGAGGAGATCGAGCATCTCCAGGAACGACATCTCGGGCGTCGCGTCCTCGACGAGATGCTCCTCGAAGAACCCCTCGGCCTCCGGCCCCGCCTGCCGCCACACGCGCAGCGTCAACCTCACTTGTAGCTCCTCTGCGCCGGCTGGACGTACTGGAACTCGAGCTCCTCCCGGTGCAGCTCGGGCACGCCGCCGGTGTGCTCCCACGCGGCGACGTAGGCGAAGCGCTCGTCGTCGCGCAGCGCCTCGTTGTCCGGCGTCTGGTGCTCCTCGCGGAAGTGCCCGCCGCAGGACTCCTCGCGGTGCAGCGCGTCGATGCACATGAGCTCGGCGAGCTCGAAGAAGTCCTCGACGCGCCCCGCCTTCTCCAGCGACTGGTTCAGCGACTCGCCCTCGCCCGGCACGCGCACGTCGGTGTCGAACTCCTCGCGCAGGGCGCGGATCTCGTGGATCGCCTGCTGCAGGCCGGCCCCGTTGCGGGCCATCCCGCAGTTCTCCCACGTGATCCGGCCGAGCTCGCGATGGAACCAGTCGACCGAGCGCGAGCCGCGGATCGACAGCAGACGGTCGACCCGCGCACGCACCTGCGCCTCGGCCTGGGCGAACGCGGGGTGGTCCGTCGTCGGCTCGCCGCGGCCGAGCATGGGGGCGAGGTGGTCGCCGATCGTCACGGGCAGGACGAAGTAGCCGTCGGCGAGTCCCTGCATGAGCGCGCTGGCTCCGAGCCGGTTGGCGCCGTGGTCGGAGAAGTTCGCCTCCCCGATCGCGTAGAGCCCGGGGATGGTCGTCATGAGGTTGTAGTCCACCCAGAGGCCGCCCATCGTGTAGTGGGGGGCGGGGTAGATGCGCATCGGGACGCGGTAGGGGTCCTCGCCGCTGATGCGCTCGTACATCTCGAAGAGGTTCCCGTAGCGGGCCTTGATGACCTCCGCGCCGAGCCGGTCGATCGCGTGGGCGAAGTCCAGGTAGACGCCGTTGCGGCGGGCGCCGACGCCGAGCTCCTCGTCGATCATCCCCTTGGCCGCGCGCGAGGCGACGTCGCGGGGGACGAGGTTGCCGAACGCGGGGTAGCGGCGCTCGAGGAAGTAGTCGCGCTCGTCCTCGGGGATCTGGTCGGGTGGGCGCTCGCCGCCGTGCAGCGGGACCCAGATGCGCCCGTCGTTGCGCAGCGACTCGCTCATGAGCGTCAACTTGCTCTGGAACCCCTCCGACTGCGGGATGCACGTCGGGTGGATCTGCGTGAAGCACGGGTTCGCGAACGCCGCGCCCTGCCGGTGCGCGCGCCAGATCGCGGTCGCGTTGGAGTTGCGGGCGTTCGTCGAGAGGAAGAACACGTTGGAGTAGCCGCCCGTGGCGAGCACGACCGCATGCGCGGCGTGGGTGCGGATCTCGCCGGTGAGGAGGTCGCGCGTGACGATCCCGCTCGCGTGGCCGTCGGCGACGACGACGTCGAGGAGCTCCGTGCGCGTGTGCATCGTCACCGTGCCGGCGTCGATCTGCCGCGAGAGCGCCTGGTATGCGCCGAGCAGGAGCTGCTGGCCGGTCTGCCCGCGCGCGTAGAACGTCCGCGAGACCTGGGCTCCGCCGAAGGAGCGGTTGTCGAGCAGTCCGCCGTACTCGCGCGCGAACGGCACGCCCTGCGCGGCGCACTGGTCGATGATGTTGTTCGAGATCTGCGCGAGCCGGTAGACGTTCGCCTCGCGCGAGCGGTAGTCGCCGCCCTTGATCGTGTCGTAGAAGAGCCGGAACGGGCTGTCACCGTCGTTGCGGTAGTTCTTGGCCGCGTTGATCCCGCCCTGGGCCGCGATCGAGTGCGCGCGCCGCGGCGAGTCGTGGAACGTGAACGCGCTGACCCGGTAGCCGAGCTCGCCGAGTGTCGCGGCCGCCGACGCGCCCGCCAGCCCGGTCCCGACGACGATGACGTGGAAGCGGCGCTTGTTCGCGGCGTTGACGAGCCGGACGTTGAAGCGGTGGTTGTCCCACGCCTCCTGGATCGGACCAGGCGGGATGTTCGCCTCGAGGTCGATCATCAGCTCACCACCCCTGTGACGACGGCGATCGGGAACGAGACGTTCCCGATCGCGATGACCGTCGCGAACGCGACCGCGAAGTACCGGCGCCACTCGTTGTGCTTCGGCCAGGTCCAGCCCATGGTCTGGAACAGGCTCCACGAGCCGTGGTACAGGTGCACCGCCAGCGCGAGGTTCGCGACGACGTAGACGATCGCGACCGGCACGCGCTGGAAGCTCGCCACGACGTTCGCGTACGGGTCCCCCGAGTGGAAGTCGGGGTTGGCCGTGCCCCACGTGAGGTCGAGCAGGTGGAAGACCACGAAGAGGGCGATGATCGGCCCGGTCCAGCGCATCGTCCGGCTGGCGAAGTCCGCCGCGGCGTACTCGCGGCTGGCCTCGTAGCCGACCGGCCGCGCCCGCCGGCTGGAGCGCGCGAGCCGAGCGGCGGAGTCGATGTGCGCGACGACCGCGACGAGCAGCACGATGCGCACGATCCAGAGCAGGACCTCGCGCGGGACGGCGGGCTCGCCGACGTCGCGCAGCCAGTGCGAGTACGTGTTCAGCGCGTCCGCGCCGAGGTAGATCTTGAGGTTCCCGACCATGTGGCCGAGGACGAAGAGCATGAGGACGATCCCGGAGATCGCCATGACGTACTTCTTGCCGACGTCGGTCGCGTAGAGGCCGCGGGGCCGGGCTGTCGTTGTCACGTCGGCGTGTGGGACATCTGGGCGCGGGCCACGATAGCCGGGTGGATCAGCGTTACGGCGCACACAATCGGCCCAGCAGGGACGCCCACGCGCCGGGGTCTCCGCCGGGCAGCCCGGGCGGCACCGGGAGATCCACCGCCGCGAGCGTCTCGACGTCCTGAGCGCCCGGCACCGCCGCCAGGCGCTCGCCCGCGACGTCGAGGTCGCCGCTCGCCACGGCGAGCACGAGCACGCCGTGGGAGGCGAGCAGCGCCGGCGCGACACCGGCGGCGCCGTCGACCAGCAGCGTGGCGCTCGGCGTCCCGGCCGGCAGGTGCAGCGTGGCGACCGGCCCGTCGCGCCAGCGGCGGACGCGCACTCCCTCGCCGACGAGCAGCCGCGTCACCGTCCGCGATGCCGCCTGGCCGTCGGCGCTCTCCACGCGGACCTCGATCCGCAGCGGGCGCAGCGACGCGAGCGCCGCACGGTCGGCCTTGCCCCGCCAGGCGCCGGGCAGGTCCTCGGATCTGTCGGCGCGGGCGCGCCACACGAGGCCGTCGTCGTCGCGCATCCGGGCGTGCCACGTGAGCCCGGCGTCGGGCCCCGCGCCACGGGCGCGCAGGGCGAGCGGCTCGTCAGCGAGGGCGGTGGCAGCTCCCTGGATCTCGATCATCTGTCGCGACGGTGACACAAGCAGCGCTGCACAGCGCATGTTCCGCGGCAGGCCGCGGCCCCAGCATGACCTCCAGCACCGCAACCACCCCCTGGAGGCCCCGGGATGTTCCCTCCCACCCGCCGAACTTCCTGCGCCGGGCGATGCTCAACAGCGCCTGGACCTCCGTGTCGCCCAGCCCGTCGAGCAGCTCCCACGTCACGGTGATCAGCCGCAGTGCGGGGCGGTGTGTCTAGTGCACTCCCATGAGATCGACGACGAAGACCAGCGTCTCATCTGGGCCGATCACGCCGCCGGCGCCGCGCTTGCCGTAGGCGAGCTGCGGCGGGATCGTGATGCGGCGGCGGCCGCCCACCTTCATCCCCTCGACGCCCTGGTCCCAGCCGGCGATGACCTGGCCCTTGCCGAGCCCGAACTTGAACGTGTCGCCGCGGTCCCAGGACGCGTCGAACTGCTCGCCGTTCTTCCACGAGACGCCGACGTAGTGGACCTCGACGACCTTGCCTGCGACCGCCTCGTCGCCGTCGCCGACGGTGATGTCCTCCAGCTCGAGCTGGTAGGAGGGCGGCTGATCGCTCGGGACGGTGACTTCCGGCTTGCTCGATGACATGAGGCGCCACGGTATCGGGCAGACCGAGAGGCCATGGCCGTCAACGAGATCGAGATGTCCGTTCCGCCCGAGCGGGTGTTCGACGTCCTGTCGGACCCGCGCTCCTATGGCCGCTGGGTGGTGGGCTCGCGCGCGATCCACGCGGCGGACCCGGCGTGGCCGGCGCCCGGATCCGTGTTCGAGCACACCCAGGGCTTCGGGCCGTTGCCGCTCCTGCGCGACGTCACGACGGTGCTCGCGTGCACACGCCCGACGATGCTGCGGATGCGCGTCCAGGCGCGGCCGCTCACCGTCGCGCACGTGACGATGTCGCTCACACCGCGAGCGTCAGGGACGCGCGTCGTGATGGAGGAGGTGCCGGCCGACCTGCGCAGCAAGGTCACCATGAACCCGCTCGTGGACCCGCTGATCCGCCTGCGCAACGCGGAGTCGCTGCGCAGGCTGAAGCGCCTGGCGGAGGGGACGGAGCCGATGCCCGACGGCGACCTCCGTCCCCGCGCCTGAAGCGGACTACTTCTTCGCGTCGACCGCCTTGCGCAGCTGCTCCTTGTCCATCTTGGAGCGGCCGTCGACGTTCAGGCGTCTGGCCTCCTCATACAGCTGGTCGCGGGTGCGCCCCTTGGGACGATTCGTTCCGGACCGCTGACCCCCGCGTCGACCGGAGGACATGTCGTCCGTGGAGGTCTCCGATCGCGTCCGCGACTCGCCGCTGCGCGCCTTCGCCTTGTTGACGGTCCGGGCCGCGATCTCCTCGGCGCGCGACTCGCTCGCGCCCTGGTCGCGCTCGGACTTCTTGATCTCCTCGTACTGGCGGGCACGTTTGGTGCCCGGCTTCACACCGCGTGGGGGCATGTGGTCACCCGACCTCCTGCTGGGCCAGCTCGAGCGAGGCGGCACGGACCGTCTCGACGTGGCCGCGCTGGACCTCGACCGCCCAGTCGGCCAGCGCCGAGACGTCGTCGAGCGAGAGCGTGTCGGCCATCGTCTGCACGATCTCCCAGTGGCAGAGCTCGCCGGCCTCGGCCATCGAGAGGAACTCGAAGCCGTCGAGCGCCTCGTCCTCGCCGGCGAGGTAGGTCTTCATCATGTCGACGGCCTCGGACTTCGTCTCGCGGGCCTTCTCGCGGATCGCCGTCTTCCTGCCGTCGATGCCGTCGACGAGCTCATCCGTGCGCCGCTCGGTCTCCTCCGCCTCCGCGCGCATGCGCTCGAGCTGCTCGTCGAACTCCTCGGCGTCCTCCATCCCACCGACCTGCTTCGTCGCATCCTGCGCGGCCTGCGCGAGGCCCAGCACCTCGCCGAGCTTCTCGTCCAACGGGGTCAGTTCGGCCATCAGGCCCTCCTGCTGTCGTCATGGAAGCGGGGCAGGATCTCCTGCGCCCACTCGTCGAAGAACGCGTCCTGGTCGGGGCCGATCTGCTGCACGTAGAGCTCGTCGACGCCGGCGTCGGCGAACGCCTTGCACCCCTCGTAGTGGCGCTCGAGGTCCGGGCCGAGCGGCATGGAGTCCATCGCCTCCTGCGGCACGAGCTGTGCGGCCTGCTCGAAGTGCGCGACGGTGGGCAGCACCTGCGCCAGCTCGCCCGGCAGTCCCGCGTTCGGCCACAGCCGGTGCGCCGTCCTGCGCGCCTCCACCGCCTTGGGACCGAACCCGGAGACGATCACGGGCGGCGGCTCATCGGGCAGGTCGTAGATCCGGGCGGACTGCACGCGGTAGTGCGTCCCGCGGTGGTCGACGACCTCGCCCGTCCACAGCGCGCGCATGACCTCCACGGCCTCCTCGAGCATCTCCAGGCGCTCGTCCGCGCCCGGCCAGGCGTCGCCGAGGATGTGCTCGTTGAGCGCCTCCCCGCTCCCGACGCCGAACGTGAAGCGGCCGTCGAGCAGGACCGCGCTCGTCGCCGCCGCCTGGGCGACGACGGCGGGATGGATGCGGATCGTCGGGCAGGTGACGCCCGTACCGACCGGCAGATCGGTGGCCTGGGCGATCGCCCCGATCACCGACCAGACGAACGGGCTGTGGCCCTGCTCGTCGTTCCACGGGTGGAAGTGGTCGGAGATCCACAGGCCGCTGAAGCCGGCCCGCTCGGCGCGGACGGCCAGGTCGACGAGCTCCCCAGGGCCGAACTCCTCGCTGGACAGGAACACACCGATGCGCATGGGCCGGGCGCTACCCGGATACCGGAATCCGCATGACGGAGCTCTTCAGGGAGTTGCCACGCGACACCGGGGGGCGCGAACTCGTCGCCCGTCGCGTCGCGATGTGCGTCCTCGCCGGCCTCCTCGTCCTGGCGTTGCTCAACGTGTTCGGCCAGGCGCCGACCACCTCGCGGGCGGCGGCGCCGTCCGCGACGCTCGCCCTCGACGCGCCGACCACGGCGCGCGGCGGCCTCCTGCTGCAGGGCCGCATCCGGGTCGTCGCGACCCGCGCCGTCGAGGACCCGCAGCTCGTGCTGGCGCGAGGCTGGTTCGAGGGCATGCAGGTGAACACCATCGAGCCGGCCGCGACCGACGAGGCGCCGGCGCAGGGCAGCCGCGTGGCGTTGACCTACGGCCGCCTGGAACCCGGGGACGCCATGACGGTCTGGGTCCAGACGCAGGTGGACCCGAACGATCCCGGGAAGCGCCCGCTCGACGTCGAGCTGCGCGACGGCGGCCGTCCCATCGCGGCCATCCACCGCGACATCACAGTCCTTCCGTGAGGTGAGAAGCCATGGACCTCGTCCTCCGCGCCGCGTTCGTCTTCTTCCTCATCCTCGCCGTCACCCGCGCCGTCGGTCGGCGCGAGCTCAGCTCCATGGAGCCGTTCGACCTCATCCTGCTCGTCGTCATGGGCGACCTCGTCCAGCAGGGCGTGACGCAGAGCGACTACTCGCTGACGGGTGCGACCATCGTCATCGCGACGCTCGCGGTGCTGACGGTGGTCACCGCGTACGCGAGCTTCCGGATCCGCGCTTTGCGGCCGCTCCTCGAGGGCAGCCCGATCGTCCTCGTCGCCGACGGCGAGATCCTCGACCGCAACCTCCGCCGCCAGCGGGTCACACGCGAGGAGCTGCGTGCGGAGGCGCGCCAGCAGGGCATCGGATCGGTCGCCGATGTCAGATTCGCGATCCTCGAGACCAGCGGGAAGATCAGTTTCCTGAGGGAGGGGTAACGCCGCAGGGGATGAGAGCTTTGACATGGCAGGGCACCCACGACGTCCGCGTCGACACGGTCCCCGACCCCACCATCCAGGAACCCACCGACGCGATCATCCGCGTGACCACGACCGGTCTTTGCGGCTCGGACCTCCATCTCTACGAGGTTCTCGGGGCGTTCATCGACCCCGGCGACATCCTGGGCCACGAGCCCATGGGGATCGTCGAGGCGGTCGGGTCCGAGGTGACGGACATCGCCCCCGGCGATCGCGTGGTCGTCCCGTTCAACATCTCCTGCGGCCATTGCGAGATGTGCGGGACGGGCTTGCAGTCGCAGTGCGAGACGACGCAGGTCCGCGAGTACGGCACCGGCGCCTCGCTGCTGGGGTACACGAAGCTGTACGGCCAGGTGGCGGGCGGGCAGGCCGAGCTGCTGCGCGTCCCGCAGGCGCACTACGGCCCGATCAAGGTGCCCGAGGGCCCGCCGGACGACCGTTTCGTGCTCCTCTCCGACGTGCTGCCGACCGCCTACCAGGCGGTCAAGTACGCCGACGTGCCCGACGGCGGGAGCCTGCTCGTCCTCGGGCTCGGCCCGATCGGCGAGATGTCGTGCCGGATCGCCCAGCACCTCGGCGTCGAGCAGGTCATCGGCGTCGACCTCGTCCCCGAGCGCCTGGCCCGTGCGGCGTCGCACGGCGTGCAGACGCTCGACGTCGAGTCGCTGGGCGGCGACCTCCCCGATCAGGTCCGCGAGCTCACGGGCGGCCGCGGCACGCACGGGGTCATCGACGCTGTCGGGATGGAGGCGCACGGTGCGCCGATCGGCCGCCTGGCGCACCGTCTCTCGGCGCTCCTACCCGACAAGATCGCCCAGCCGGTGATCCAGAAGGCCGCGATCGACCGCCTGAGCGCCCTGCACGCGGCGATCGACCTCTGCCGCCGCGGCGGCACCGTCTCGATCTCGGGCGTGTACGGCGGGGCGATCGATCCCATGCCGATGATCCAGATGTTCGACAAGCAGCTGACGTTCCGCATGGGGCAGGCGAACGTCCGTCGCTGGGTCGACGACCTCATGCCGATCGTGACCGACGACGCCGACCCGCTCGGCCTGGAGAGCTTCGCGACGCACCACGTGCCCCTCGAGGAGGCGCCGCAGGCCTACGACATGTTCCAGAAGAAGGAGGACGGCGCCTTCAAGGTGCTGTTCAAGCCCTGAGGTCCTAGCGACCGCCGATGCCGGTGAGGACCTCGCGTAGGCGGGCGGGGCCACCGGTGCCGGAGGCGAGCGGCGGCGTGGGGTAGTCCGCGCCGTCGCGCAGGCCATCCAGCAGCTCGCTCAGCGCGTCCGTGGCGCTGTGACGCGGCGCCCAGCCGAGCTCGGTCCGCGCCCGCGTGAGATCCATGATCGGCACGCCCAGGGCGAGGTCGATCCAGCCCGCGGGCGCGGGCTGGAGGCGCAGCTTCCAGGTCAGGTCCGCCGCCGTCCGCAGCACGCCGCCGCGCACCGGGACGCGCCGTGCCCCGAGCAGCTCGCCCAAGACCTCGGGATCGATGACGGGCTCCGCGGCCACGTTGAACGCCCCGCGAGCGTCGCCGACGACGGCGAGGCGATAGGCCTCGCCCACGTCGAGCGAGTGCACGGCCTGGAAGCGCAGCCGCGGCACGTCGGGCACGACCGGGATGAGCTCCTTGCGCAGCAGCGCGCCGGGGAGGAACGGGCCGGCGAACAGCCGCCGGATGCCGGTCGCGGCCTCGCGCTTGAAGATGAGGCCCGGGCGCAGGCGGACGATCCGCATCGCCGGGTGCTCGCGCTCCATGATGTCCAGCAGCCGCTCGCACTCGGCCTTGTGGCGCGAGTAGAAGAGGGTGGGGATGCCGGTGTGGGGCCACGACTCGTCGACGGCGCGGTCCTTGGGCCCGGGCGCGTAGGTGCCGACGGACGATGCGTGCACGAGCGCCTTGACCCCCGCTCGCGCGGCGGCCTCGAAGACGCGGCGGCTGCCGTCGACGTTCACCGCGTGCAGCTGCCGGTCGTCCCGCGACGGCTGGATGAGCCACGCGAGGTGCACGACCACGTCTGCGCCGCGGATGATCGGGTCGAGGTCGTCGTGGGCGACGTCGGCGGTCACGAATCGGACGCGGGGCTCGTCGATGCCGGCCGGGCGGCGGGCGATCCCCACGATCTCGTCGACCGCCGTCTCCGCGCGCAGCGCGGCGAGCAGGCTCGTGCCCACGTTGCCCGTCGCGCCGGTGATGACGACCTTCACGACGGCGGCGCCGGTTTCAGCGTGCGATTCAGGGGCAGCGCGTTCATCCCGTGGGCGCTACCCCGGGTGCGGCCGCCGTTATCCCTCGGTCTCCAGCGCGCGCCGGGCGAGCTCGGTGATGCCCTCGCGGCTGCCGGCCGAGACGTAGAAGCGGGCCGTGTGGCAGAACATGGCGTCGGGGACGCCGCTGGCCGCGGCCAGCTCCTCGCCGGCCAGGCCGGCCCATGCGGCCGGGAGGTCGCGGCGGTTGGCGAACGTGCCGAGCTCCTCCGGCACCGCCTGCATGCCCCAGCCGTCGGACTTCGGGTACATGACGTAGAGCGCCTCGGGAGCCTGCGTCACGACGGTCTCGCGCCACGGCATGTTGCGGTCGAGCTCGATGATCCGCGGATCGGACGCACGGCCGATCGCGTCGCGGACGAGCTGCTGCGCGCGGGCGAACGCCGCGGCGCCTGCGAGCTCGCGCTCCAGGATGCGGGTCGCCATCGCGACGGCCTCCGCGAAGCGCGCGTCCTCCTCGGCCGGGTCGAGGTGCTCGTCCCAGACGGGGTTCATGGCGGCGACGATGCCGCTCACCGACATCGGCCGGACGTCGTCGATCAGCGCCTGCGCGATCGTCTGGCCGGTGTCGTTGGCGTCGATGCCCTGCACGATGCGCTCGTCGATCGCCGCCGCTGCCTCGGGGCCGCCCGCGAGCGCCTCGCCGTGGGCGCGCCAGACGAGCCCGAGGCTCGCGTAGCGGATCCCGTTGGGCCGTTCGCCCGCGCCGCCCTTCTGGTGGTGGTCGAAGTCGCCGGTCGCGGGGTCGGAGCGGCCTCCGACGTCGACGCGCAGGTCGGCGGCGTCCTGCGCCGCCGCGTCGCGGGTGCGGACGACGTCGAGCGACCCGTGCACGAGGCCGAGGACGGCGATCGCGAAGACGTCGTCGGCGTGGAAGTTGCCTGGGTGGGTGGCGACGCGCATCGCCCGACACGGTAGGAGGAGCCGAACAGTTGTCGAGCTCTCAGGGTTCGGCGGGGTGACGCTGCCGATGAGAACCTCGTGCACCCCACCCGTCTGCCCGCGCCGGTCAGGTGCGCCTTCGCGGCGCTCCTCGTGCCGCTCGCTGCGTACGTCGGGCTGCTCGCAACGGCCCGCGGGGAGGGCACGCCGCAGGACGTCCTCTACTTCACCGTGATGGGCGGTGCCTGCGTCCTCGCGGCGACGCGCGCCTTCGTCGGGCAGGACCGCGCGGTCTGGGGACTGCTGGCGAGCGCGATGATCCTGTGGGAGGCCGGCGACGTGTGGTGGGAGCTCGCCGACCTGCCCGGCGTCTCGCCCGCAGACGCGCTCTACCTCGCGTTCTACGCGCTCGCGATCCCCGCGCTCGTCCTGCTCCTGCGCCGCCGCGCGACAGGGACGCTCGCGACGCTCTGGGCCGACGGCTGGGTCGCGTCGCTCGGCGTCGCGTCGGCGGCCGCGTACTTCTTCGTCGAGCCCGCGCTGGAGGGCAGCCGTGGCGGCAGCATGCAGGAGCTGCTCGTCAACCTCGCCTACCCGATCGGGGACACGCTGCTGCTGGCGCTCGTCGTCGGGGCGATCGTCGCGACGCGGGGTCGCATGCAGCGGTCCTGGGCCGCGATGTGCGTCGCGCTCGTCGCGATGGCGGTGAGCGACGGCATCTACCTCAACCTCTCGTGGTCGGGCTCCTACACGGACGGCTCGCTGCTCGAGGCGGGCTGGGCGGTCGCCGCCCTGTGCCTGGCGTGGTCGATGTGGCTCAGCTACGCGGAACCCGCCGAGCGGCGCATGACGACCGACCGCGCTCCGATCGTGTGGCCCGTGCTGTGGGGGGGCGGGTCGCTCACGCTCGTCGCTGTGCTCGGCATCGCCGACGGCGCCCACCCGATCTCGATCGGCCTGGCCGTCGCAGGCGTCCTGTCCGTGTTCGGGAGGCTCATGCTCACCGACGCGCAGAACCGCCGCCTCGTACGCGCGGCCAGCCTGCAGGCGCTCACCGACCCCGTCACCGGCCTGGGCAACCATCGCGCGCTCACCGGCGACCTGAAGACCGCGCTCGACACGACGTCACGGGAGCGCCGGGTGCTGCTCGCGCTGTACGACCTCAACGGCTTCAAGGACTACAACGACCGCTTCGGCCACCCCGCCGGCGACGCCCTCCTGGCGCGACTCGGCACACGGCTGCGCGACGTCGCCGCGCCGGCCGCTCGCGCGTACCGGATGGGCGGCGACGAGTTCTGCGTCCTGGCGATCGTCGACGCCGGCGTGGAGCACGGGCTCCTCCTCGCGCGGGCGCATCAGGCGCTGACGGAGCAGGGCGACGGCTTCACGGTCGGCGCGGCGGGCGGGCACGTCGTCGCCGAGCCGGGGGCGACGACGGCGTCGGCGGTCCTGCGCACCGCCGACGGGCGTATGTACGCGTCCAAGCGCAGCGCGCGGAGCTCGTCGTTGCAACAGGCGGCCGACGTGCTCGCCGCGGCGGCCCGGGAGCGCGAGCCCGGAGCGCTCGGCGACGACCGCATCGCGCGACTCGCCGAGCGCACCGCGCGGGAGCTCGGCATGGACGAGGAGGGCGTCGCGCACGTCCACCATGCCGCGCGGCTGCACGACGTCGGCAAGCTCGCGGTGCCGGCGGACCTCCTGGCG
>Ga0070665_100005552_pt1 | contig 12968 bp, 10 predicted proteins | sample KBSS13metaG_FD_65862 | JGI IMG/M metagenome (GOLD analysis project Ga0070665, IMG submission 65862) | Switchgrass rhizosphere microbial communities from Kellogg Biological Station, Michigan, USA - KBS S1-3 metaG | ecosystem: Host-associated > Plants > Roots > Rhizosphere > Soil ... | reverse complement strand
ACCCGCGAGGACGCCCATGAATACTGGTTCGGGCGTGGCGTGACGTCGTTCGTCGCCGAGCGCGGCGGGTCCATCGTCGGAATGTACAAGCTGATCGCCAACCAGCGCGACCTCGGTGAACACGTCGCGAATGCGTCGTTCATGGTCGATCCGGCCATCCGCGGCGCCGGGATCGGCAAGACCATGGGGGGACATTGCCTGCGCGAGGCGAAGGCGCGGGGCTACGCGGCGATCCAGTTCAACTTCGTCGTGAGCACGAACGAAGGCGCCGTGGCTCTATGGCAATCGCTCGGATTCGCGATCGTCGGCACGCTGCCGCGCGCGTTCCGCCATCTTCGTCTCGGATTCGTCGATGTCCACGTGATGTACCGTGGGCTCGACGACATCGCGGGCTGACGCGAACGCGAAGGGTCGATGCGTTCCGCGCACGCGATCACCTCCGCGCCGGAAGACCGCCTCGGCCGCGACTTTTTCAACCGGCCGACGCTCCGCGTGGCGCGCGAGCTCATCGGCAAGTTCATCGTGCGATCGGGCCGCACCGGGCGGATCGCCGCGATGATCGTCGAGACGGAAGCCTACAAGGGTCCGCGCGATCTGGCCGCGCACACCGCCGGAGGACGCCGGACCGCGCGAGTGATGCCGCTCTACGCCGATGGCGGCACTGCCTACGTCTATCTCGTCTACGGTCTGCATTGGCTGCTCAATTTCAGCACGGCCGGTGCCGGCATCCCGGAGGGAGTCTTGGTCCGCGGCGTGCTGGCGAACGTCGACGGAAGGCGCGCTCCGCTGGCGGGTCCCGGCAAGGTGACGCGTCATTTGCAGGTCGACAAACGGCAGGACGGCATCGATGCGACGCAATCGTCAACGCTCTGGCTCGAAGACCGCGGCGTTCGCGTACCGCAGGTGCACATCCGCCGCGGACCGCGGATCGGTGTCGACTACGCGGGTCCGTACTGGGCGGCGCGGCCCTGGCGATTCTGGATCGATGCCGCGACCGCGGAGCGCGCGCTCGATCGTGCGGGGATACGTTCCACGGAATCGATCTTTTGACACGCGGGGAGGCACGTATCAAGACTTCGTCATTCCCGCGGAAGCAGGAATCCATTCAGTGCTCGCGACAAAATGGCTCCCCGCTTTCGCGGGGATGATTGAGTCCTTTGTCGATCGAGGTCTCTTGGCCTCAGGCGGACAGTCCGTCAAATCTGCGCAACGACGATCGTGCCCGCCGCGCCGAGCAGGCCGAGCCCCACCGGCAGGCGCAGTCGCGAGCCGCCGCGCAGGTTCTTTTCCGCGGCCATCAGCGCTGCGAGCGCCAGCATCCAGCCGATGCTGCCGGTGCCCACGACGAACATGCAAAGCATGAGCGCCCAGCAGCATCCGACGCAGAAGATTCCGTGATCGAGACCCAGGCGAAACGCCTCGCGGGATGGCGCGCGGCCATGCCACCGAGCCGCCACGAACGTGAACGGCGAGCGGCATTCCTCCAGGCATCGATACTTGAGCGCGCTGAACTGGAATAGCCCGGCGCCCGCGAGGATCGCAGCGCCCACCCAGTAGCCGTGCGTCACGAACCATGTCCCGCGCTCGGCGACGGTGTCGAGCGCGAGGTCGGCCAGGTGGGCGGCGAGGCCGAACGCGAGCCAGGCCACGAAGTAGCCGGCGATGACGCACGCGATCAGCCGGTCGTGGTCGTCGCGCCCGCGAACGATCTGCCGGAACAGCATGACGAGCGGCAGCGTCGTCGGCAGCATCATCGCGGTGATCATCAGCATCCACGCGGCGGCATGCAGCAGCGCCGGCACGACCACTCCGCCGAACGGCACCGCGCGGCAAAGCGCGGCGAAACCATCCGGCGCCAGATAGCCGCCGTGCGTGACATACCGGCTGTAGGGACTCGCGCTCCACCATGCGAGGGCCAGCCACGCGCCCACGACCAGCGCCCCCGCCAGCAGAAGGAACCACGCGGTGCGGACCGTTTCCGGGTCGCGGACAGCGCGGTTGGACGCAAGCGCCGTCATGGGCATGCGTGATGCAAATGCGGCTCACGCCGCGTCCGGTCGTCGAATGCGCGACGAACGAACACCGGGCGCTTAAGCGTCGAACACGAACGTGCTCTGGAGCGCGTTGTGGCCCTTGATGTTGATGTCCTTGCCCAGGCCGGCATGGTTCGTGGTCTTGTACGTCAGCGCCTTGCCGACGAACACCGGCGCTCCGGGAACGGTCGAGAACACCGTGTTCGAGAGCGTGGTCGTCTCGCCCGTGGCGCTCTTGTACGGCTCGAGCTCGGCGTAGCCCGCGTTGCCGATCTTGATCGTGCCGTTGCCGCCGCGGACCTCGAACGTAATCGGCACCTTTTCAACCGACGCGACCTTGCCCACGAGCTTCGCGAGCTCGGCGACAGGGCCGCCCTTCTGGCCGGTATAGACGCCGAGCAACGCCGCCTCCTGTTGCGGCGTGACCTTGTCGTCGAGGTAAACGGCAGCAGTCCAGTTGCCCTGCAGGATATTGCCGGGCACGTGCGCCAGCATCGCGATCGTGTGACCTGCGACGTCGACGCCGTCCACGTTGCCCTTGTCGAAATGCCACGCGACGATCGTGTCGCAGGTGCCGAAATCCGGGTCCTCACCGATCCAGCACGGACACAGCACGCGGCAGTTGCACACTTCCAGCAAACGACCTTCGAGGTGATAGGCCATGCGCATCTCCATGACGTTGAACGGGGGCCGGGAGCCATCGCGCCGAAACGCACACCCGAAAGCCCAGCGATCCTACGCGCGCCAGCGACGCGTTGTCAGTGGGACCGCAGTCCTACTCCCGGCACCGGAATGATGATCCTAAGCGTCCAGGTGCGCGCATGCCTACGTAAAAATCCGCAATTCCTTGCCGATCATCCGCGGCTCATCGGCGGCCGCCCGCAAGCTTTGCCGACTCGGGCCGCGCGCGGAGGCGGGCCATCGCCCACACCCCAACGGCGGGTCCGATCGAAAGCGGCACGAAGGCATAGCGCCAGCCCATCGCGTCGACCCAGTGTGGCACCGCATAGATCGTCACCAGCGTCAGCGTGAAGCCCATCGCCGTCTGCAGCGTCAGCATCGTGCCTACGCGTGCGGGGTCGGCCAGCTCGGCGATCGACGCCGAGAACTGGGCGGAATCCGCGACGATGCTGATTCCCCAGACGATTGTGACGGCCATGAGCGCCCATATCGGCCCGCCGAACAGCAGGCCGACGATGGCGGCGCAACTCCCGCTGACGGCCATCGCGGCGATCGTGAGCGTGGTTCGTCCGAGGCGGTCGGCCAGGAACCCCGCGCCGACGCAGCCGATCGCGCCCGCGGCGATCGTCGCGAACGCACCAAGCTTCGCGTACGTCGGCGCGTCGGACGCGGGCAGGCTCGCCGCGAAGCTCGCGTTCAGGAACACGCCGATCCACGCCCACATGGCGTAGAGCTCCCACATGTGCCCGAGATAGCCGAGGTTCGCAAGGCGAAGCGGCACGTCGCGCCACGCCGCCAGCACGTAGTGCGGATCGAACCGCGGGGCGGGGGGTCGATTGGGGCCGACACCCGCAAACTGGATGCCGAATGCGGCTGCGAGGGCGCAGGCCGATGCGATGGCGAGCGGCGTGCGCCACGCGACGCCGCCAAGCGCGCTGAAGAGATGCGGCAGCGCCGATCCCAGCGTCAGTGCGCCCACCAGGATGCCCACGAGCAGGCCCATGTCGCCGCGCGCCCAGGTGGCGGCGAGACGCATGCCCACGGGATAAACTCCCGCCATCGCCACGCCCGTGACGAGCCTCAGGCACGGCGCCGCGATCGAGCGCGGATCGACAACCAGCAGCAGCAGGTTCGCCGCGGCGCCCACGGCGGCCGATGCCGCAAAGAACCGGCGAAGCTCGAGGCGGTCGGCGAGGCCCATCACCGCGCTCACGATGCAGCCCAGCACGAAGCCGACCTGCACGGCGCTTGTCAGCGTCGCCTGCGCGAAATTGGAAAGGGCAAACTCGCGGGCAAGCGAGGGAATCACGGCCGACGCGGAGAACCACAGGGCCATCGCCGCCACTTGGCAGACGGCGATGATCGCCATCGACGTGAGCTTGAAACGCGTCGCCGCCATCGATTGTCCCGAACGTCAGCGCGCGTCACGCGTCGCGCATTCGTCAGCCGTGCGACTCCGCCGCGCATCCGCGGCGACGCCGCCCTTCACATCTTCGGCAGCGTCACGCCCTGCTGGCCCTGGTACTTGCCGCCACGGTCCTTGTACGAGGTCTCGCACACTTCATCGGACTCGAAAAAGATCACCTGCGCAACGCCCTCGTTCGCGTAGATCTTCGCCGGCAACGGCGTCGTGTTCGAGAACTCGAGCGTGACGTAGCCTTCCCACTCGGGCTCGAGCGGTGTCACGTTGACGATGATCCCGCAGCGCGCGTAGGTGGATTTGCCAAGGCAGATCGTCAGCACGTTGCGGGGAATGCGAAAGAACTCGACGGTCCGCGCGAGCGCGAACGAGTTGGGCGGGATGATGCAGACGTCGCCGCCGAAGTCGACGAACGATCCGGCGTCGAACGCTTTCGGGTCGACGATCGTCGAATTGATGTTCGTGAAGATCTTGAACTCGTTGGAGCAACGAATATCGTAGCCATAGCTCGATGTGCCGTAGGAAACGATACGGTGGCCGTTCGCCTGCCGCACCTGCCCCGGCTCGAACGGCTCGATCATGCCGTGCGACGCCGCCATGCGGCGAATCCATTTGTCGGACTTGATGCTCATCGCGCCATCCGCTCCCTAACGTCGCGCAATCGTTCGCCAAAGCCTCATGTCGTCATTCCCGCGAACACGGGAATCCAGTGTCGTCGTGCAAACCGCTACTCGGCGCTCTCTTTTTCGTGCTCACGTGTTCTGAATGACGATGCTCGGGAACTTCGCCGAGAAGTCCGCGGCCTTGAGCCCGATGGAGATCGCGACCTTGCGCGCGATTTCCTTGTAGATCTGCGCCGTTGCGCCATCGGGATCGGCCACCACCGTCGGGCGACCCGAATCCGCCTGCTCGCGGATATGGATGTCGAGCGGCAGCGCACCCAGGAACGGCACGTTGTAGTCGCGGCACATTTTTTCCGCCCCGCCTTCGCCGAAGATGTGCTCCGCCTTGCCGCAGTTCGAGCACACGTGGATCGACATGTTCTCGACGATGCCCACGATCGGCACGCCGACCTTCTCGAACATCTTGAGGCCCTTGCGCGCGTCGATGAGCGCGATGTCCTGCGGCGTCGTCACGATCACGGCGCCGGTCACGGGTACCTTCTGCGAGAGCGTCAACTGGATGTCGCCGGTGCCGGGCGGCAGGTCGACGACCAGGTAATCCACCTCGCGCCAATTCGTATCTTTCAAAAGCTGCTCGAGCGCCTGCGTCACCATCGGCCCGCGCCACACCATCGGCGTATCGGCGTCGATCAGGAATCCGATCGACATGGCCTGCACGCCGTAGGCTTCGAGCGGCTCCAGGGTCTTGCCGTCCGTCGACTCGGGCCGTCCCGAGATGCCGAGCATCATCGGCTGCGACGGCCCGTAGATGTCCGCGTCCAGCACGCCGACGGTCGCACCTTCCGCCGCCAGCGCCAGCGCGAGATTCACCGCGGTAGTCGACTTGCCGACGCCTCCCTTGCCCGATGCGACGGCAATGATGTTCTTGACGCCGGGCACGAGCTTGACGCCCCGCTGCACCGCATGCGAGACGATTTTTTGCGTGACGTTGACGGTCACCCGCCCGGCACCCGGCAGCGCCGCGACAGCGTCGCGCACGCGCTTCCTGATCGCTTCGTGCTGGCTTTTCGCGGGGTAACCGAGCTGGAGGTCGATCGTGACCTCCGCGCCTTCAGCGCGCACGCTCTTCACCGCCTTGCCGGCGTAGAAATCCTTGCCTGTATTCGGATCGACGACGGACTTGAGTGCCGCCTCGACGTCGCTTTGGGAAATTGCCATCCACGCTCCGCACTGCCCGCCGTCGCTGCACGAGCGAAATCGAAAGATTCTAGCCTATCCGAGCGACCCGACCGCGCTCCCGGGCAAGCCCCTTTTGCTAGAATGAAACGCTTCGCCCGTTGGAAGAACGCGGGAAGCGACCGATTGCGTGATGGCAATCGAAGGCTTCGTCTCCGGCAGGTCGCCATCACGCACCCGTACTTGCACCAATCGCCCCGAGGACCCGGCAATGTCCGCAACCGCTGCGCGGAAGCTCTTCGTCACGACGGCGCTGCCGTACGCGAACGGGCCCTTCCACGTCGGCCACATCATGGAGTACATCCAGGCCGACATCTGGGTGCGCTTCCAGCGGATGCAGGGACGCGAGGTGCACTTCGTGTGCGCGGACGACGCCCACGGCGCGCCGATCATGCTCAAGGCCGAGAGCGAGGGCGTCACGCCGCAGGCCCTGGTCGCACGCGTCGCGGCGACCCGCCCGAAGCATCTCGCGGGCTTCCACATCAGCTTCGATCACTGGCACTCGACCGATTCGCCCGAGAACGTCGAGCTGTCCCAGGACATCTACCGCAAGCTCAAGGCCGCGGGCCTGATCTACGCCAAGCCGGTCGAGCAGTTCTTCGACCCGGTGAAGGCGATGTTCCTGCCGGACCGCTACATCAAGGGCGAGTGCCCGAAGTGCGGCGCCAAGGACCAGTACGGCGACGCCTGCGAAGTGTGCGGCAGCGTCTACGCGCCCACCGACCTCGTGAATCCGTACTCGACGCTCTCGGGTGCGGCGCCGGTGCTGAAGACGTCCGATCATTTCTTCTTTCGCCTGTCGGATCCGGCCTGCATCGAGTTTCTTCGCGCCTGGACGCAAGGCGATCGGCTGCAATCGGAGGTGGCGAACAAGGCTCTCGAGTGGCTGGGCGACGGTCCGGAATCCCAAGGCCTCGCCGATTGGGACATCTCGCGCGACGCGCCGTACTTCGGCATTCCGATTCCCGACGCGCCGGGAAAGTATTTCTACGTGTGGCTCGACGCGCCGGTGGGCTACCTGGCGAGTCTCAAGGCGCACTTGCGCCGGCTGCATGTCGACTTCGCGCAATTCCTGCAGGATCCTGAGCTCGAGCAGGTGCATTTCATCGGCAAGGACATCGTGTATTTCCACACGCTGTTCTGGCCCGCCATGCTGAAATTCGCCGGCGTGCCGTACAAGGTCCCGAACCGGATCTATGTGCACGGCTTCATCACGTTCTCGGGCGAGAAGATGTCGAAGTCCCGCGGCACCGGCATCAGCCCGGACGTCTATCTCGACCTGGGGCTCAACCCGGAGTGGCTTCGCTACTATCTCGCCGCCAAGCTCAACGCGAAGGTAGAGGATCTCGACTTCAATCCCGACGATTTCATCGCGCGCGTCAACAGCGACCTCGTCGGCAAGTACGTGAACATTGCGAGCCGCGCCGCGAATTTCATCACGCGCCATTTCGACGGTGCCCTTGCAACGCCCGCCGAAAGCGCCAACGACCGCGCCAACCGGCTCACGACCTCGCAGATGGAAGCGGAAGCCGCGCGGGCGAACTACGAAGCGCGCGAATACGGTCGCGTGCTGCGCGATGCCATGCGCATCGCGGACCGCATCAACGAGGCCTTCGATGCCGCGCAGCCGTGGCTGCTCGCCAAGGATCCGGAACGGCGCGCGGAATTGCAGACGGTCTGCTCGCAGGCGCTGCAGGGATTCCAGCTGCTGACCGTGCTGATGGCGCCGGTGCTGCCGGTGGTCGCGGCGCGTGTCGCGCACGACCTCTTCGGCCTGGATCGCGATTTCACCTGGTCGGATGCGTGGAAGGAGCCGGCACGGGTCCTTCCCTACAAGCACCTGATCACGCGCATCGAGCCGAAGCTCGTCGATGCGCTGATCGAGGGACCGAAGGCGCAAGGCGCAGCCGCGCCCGCGCCAACCACGGCGACTACAGCCACCGCCGCTGCAAGCGCCGCGACTTCCAGCGTACCGGCAAACGCCGCGCCGGCAGCGGGCGCGGCGCAGATCACCGCGGACGATTTCGGCCGCATCGATCTCCGGATCGCGCGGATCGTCGAGGCCCAGCAGGTCGACGGCGCGGACAAGCTGCTGAAGCTTACGCTCGACCTCGGCGAAGGCAGGCACCGCACCGTGTTCGCGGGCATCAAGGCTGCCTATCGTCCGGAAGACCTCGTCGGCCGGCTCACGCCGATGGTGGCGAACCTGGCGCCGCGCAAGATGAAGTTCGGCCTCTCCGAAGGCATGGTGCTGGCGGCGTCCGGCGACGGCCCGGGGATTTTCCTTCTCGCGCCCGACAGCGGCGCGCAGCCCGGCATGCGCGTGAAATGATCGACGCCGGCCCGTGTCGCGGCGGCTGAGTCCCGGCCCATGCACGCCGACGCGCCCGGACTCGTTGCAGCAGCGATAACGGCCTGGGTCATCGTCGGTGCGCTCGGCCTCGTCCGGCCGCATGATCCCGGCTGGATAACGCGCGTACTCTTCCCCCTGGGCGCTGCGATTGCGCTCGGCCTCGCGACGCTCGCCTTCACGCAGATCGGTGCGCCAGCCCAGGCGACGGTACTTCCGCTCGGACTGCCCGACCTGCCGTTTCACGTGCGCGTCGACGCGCTGTCGTCGTTCTTCCTGATGGTGCTGGGCATTGCAGCCTTCGCCACATCGATCTTCTCGGCAGGCTATTTCGGCGTGCACGACGAGACGCCGGGACTCCTCTGCTTCCAGTACCACGTGTTCCTCGCGGCGATGGCGTCGGTGATCGTCGCGGACGATGCCTATGCCTTCATGGTCGCCTGGGAGGCGATGACGCTGGCGTCGTACTTTCTCGTGATCAGCGAGCACCGGACGCCCCAGATCCGCCGCGCCGGTTTCCTTTATTTGCTGATCGCCCACATCGGCGCGATCGGCCTCCTGCTCTGCTTCGGCGTCATCCAGGCCGGCAACGGCGATTACACGTTCAACGCGATGAGGGCGAGCTCCACCCAAGGCGCATGGCCGTCGGTCGCGTTCTTCCTGGCGCTCTTCGGCTTCGGGGCCAAGGCGGGACTGCTCCCGCTGCACGTCTGGCTGCCCGAAGCGCATCCGGCCGCGCCTTCGCCCGTTTCCGCGCTGATGAGCGGCGTGATGCTCAAGACAGCGATCTATGGACTTCTGCGCGTGACGTTCGATCTCCTCCACATGCAGCTGTGGTGGTGGGGCGTCGCCGCACTGGCACTCGGGCTCGTCACGGCGCTCTTCGGCATCGTGTATGCAGCGGTGCAAACGGACATGAAACGCCTCCTTGCCTACTCGTCGATCGAGAACATCGGCATCATCGTCGCGGGATTCGGGCTCGCGCTCCTGTTCAACGCTTACGGCAAGCCGCTCGTCGCAGCCATCGCGCTGACGGCGATCCTCTATCACACGCTCAACCACGCGGTATTCAAGACGCTGCTGTTCCTCGCGACCGGGTCGGTGATGCATGCGACGAACGAGCGGAGCCTCGGCAAGCTCGGCGGCCTCATCCGCCAGATGCCCTGGGTCGCATGGCTGGCGCTCGTGGGTACGCTGGCGATCGCCGGCGTGCCGCCGCTCAATGGCTTCGTTTCGGAATGGCTGCTCCTGCAGGCGTTCCTCTTCACGCCGAGCCTGCCGCAGTCGTTCGTCAACATGCTGGTGCCCATCGCTGCCGCAGCCGTCGTTCTCGTGGCCGCGCTCGCGGGCTACGTAATGGTCAAGTTCTACGGCGTGATCTTTCTGGGTCGTCCGCGCGAGCCGGACTTGATTCACGCCCGCGATGCGGGCCTGCTGCAGCGAAGCGCACTGATATTCCTCGCGGTCGCCTGCGTGCTGCTCGGAGTGTTTCCGGTCCAGGTGATTGCCGTGCTCGACCCGGTGAATGGCCTGCTTTTGGGATCCAGCGTCCGGAACGCAGCGGCTGCCGGCAACTGGATCCTGCTGGCACCCATCGATGCCGACCGCTCGAGCTACAGCCCGCTCGTCGTGCTGGTGGTCATCGTCGCGGTCGTGCTGCTGACGATACAGATCGTGCACCGGCACTATCACGGACGCATTCGTGCCGCCCCGCCATGGGACTGCGGCTTCCCGCAGCAAACATCGCGGATGCAGGATTCTGCCGAGGGCTTCGGCCAGCCGATCCGGCAAGTGTTCGAGCCGTTTTTCAGGATGGAACGGCATCTGCCGTCGCCTTCGGATCCTGCACCGCGATATCGGGTGAGCATCGAAGATCCCTTCTGGCGCGGGTTCTACGTTCCGATTGCGCACGCGGCCGAGTGGCTCGCGCGCATCGCCGGGCTCCTGCAGCGCGGCCAGATCTCGGTGTATCTCACCTACAGCTTTTTCACGCTGCTGGCATTGCTGCTGTTCGTGCGATGACCGTCGCAGCCTTCATGTCGCAACTTCTCCAGCTCGCACTGGCGCTTGCGCTCGCGCCGCTTTTGGTCGGATGGGTCAACCAGTGCCGCGCGTGGCTGTCGAACCGGACGCCGCCGTCGCTCTTCCTGCCCTACCGGACGATCCGCAAGCTGTTCATGAAGGACGCCGTCGTCGCGGAAAATGCGTCCCCCATCTTTCGCACGATGCCCTACATCGTGTTTGGCGCCATGTGCTGCGCAGCGGCAATCGTGCCGTCGATCGCCACCGACCTGCCCTTCGCCCGCGCGGCCGACGCGATCGCCCTGGTGGGGTTGTTCGCGCTCGCCCGGATATTCATCGCGCTGGCGGCAATGGACATCGGCACCGCGTTCGGCTCGCTCGGCGCAAGGCGCGAAATGTTCCTGGGCTTTCTTGCCGAGCCGGCGCTCCTGATGGTCCTGTTCACCGCTTCGCTCATTTCCGGATCGACCTCCCTGCCGACGATGGTCGAGGCGCTCGCGCACCGGGAGCTCGCGATCTACCCGAGCCTCGCCTTCGCCGGCGTCGCCTTCACGATGGTCTCGCTCGCCGAAAACGCGCGGATACCGATCGACAATCCGGCGACCCATCTCGAGCTCACGATGGTGCACGAGGCGATGATCCTCGAATACTCCGCCCGACATCTGGCGTTGATCGAATGGGCTGCCGCGCTCAAGCTCTTCAACTATTCGTGCATCGGCATCGCGCTGTTCATCCCTTTCGGAATCGCGGAGGGCAGCAACGCCTGGGCTGCGCTGATCGCCGCGGTGCCGACGCTGGTCGTCAAGCTCGCTGTCGGCGGCTTCGCGCTTGCGCTGATCGAAACGGCTTCAGCGAAGCTGCGGATCTTCCGCGCGCCGGAATTCCTGGGCACCGCATTCCTCCTGGCCGTGCTCGGGATGCTGGTCAACCTGCTGCTCGGAAGCTGACATGACGGCCGTTCCGCTTTACGCGCAGCTCATCAATCTTCTGGCCGCGGTGCTGCTCCTGCTGGCCTTTGCGATGCTCTCGCAGCGCCGGGTGCTCTCGCTCGTCAACCTGTATGCGGCGCAGGGACTCGCACTCGCGATCTCGACCGGCATCGTGGCCTACGCGACCGCCCAAGGTCATCTCTACTGGTCTGCGGGCCTTACCCTCCTCCTCAAGGTGATCCTGCTCCCCGGGATCCTTCATCGACTCATTCGCAGGCTCGACGTCCGATGGGAGCTCGAGGGTCTCATCAACATTCCGACCACCATGCTGATCGGCATCGTGATCGTGGTCTTCGCATTCAACCTCGCGCTACCGATCGCCCAGCTCTCGAATACCGTGACGCGCGGAACGCTCGGCATCGCGATGGCGAGCGTGATGCTGTCGTTCCTGATGATGATCACGCGCCGCAAGGCGATCCCGCAGGTGGTCGGCTTCCTGTCAATGGAAAACGGCCTGTTCTTCGCCGCCACCAGCGCCACCTACGGCATGCCGATGGTGGTCGAGCTCGGCATCGCGCTGGACGTGCTCGTCGGCATGCTCATCCTCGGCGTGTTCTTCTTCCAGATCCGCGAGCAATTCGACAGCCTCGACCTCAAGCATCTCGAAAAGCTTAAGGAGAACGAGTGAGCAAACGGGCGCGCAAGTGAGTCTTCGATGCATCACTTCGTCGTTCCCGCGAAAGTGGGAACCCATTTTCGACCGCTGCGATGTGGCCCGCACTGTCGCGACCAAAATCCATGCCTTCTTGAATGGCATCGCATTGCGCGGGGCACGCCGTTGATCGAGCTCGTCGTCCTCCTTTGCCTGCCGGTGCTGGGCGCAGCGGTTCTTGCGGTCATCGGGGAACGCACCTACGCGTCCACCGTCAACGTCGCCGCCTGCCTGCTCACGTTTCTCGCGGCCATCGCGCTCACCGCGCGGGTGGCGCGCGACGGTCCGATGCTCGTGCTCGATCGCCAGTTCTTCATCGATCCGTTCAATGTTTTCTTGGTCGCGCTGACGGCCTTCGTGGGCCTCACCACCGCGATTTTCTCGCGGCCCTACATGGAGATCGAGCGCGCAAACGGGCGGCTTTCCGCACCGCGGCTCCGCCTGTATCACAGCATGTACCAGCTCTTCAATTTCACCATGCTGATGGCGCTCGTCACCAACAACATGGGCATCCTGTGGGTCGCGCTGGAAGCCGCCACGCTCACCACGGTGCTGCTGGTGTCGCTCTATCGCACGCCCGCGAGTCTCGAGGCCGCGTGGAAATACTTCATCCTGTGCGGCGTCGGTATCGCGCAGGCCCTCTTCGGCACGATCCTGCTCTACTTTGCCGCCGAACGGCTGCTGGGCGCGGGGGGCGGCGCGCTGCTATGGACGGAGCTGAACGCCGTGAAGGGACAGCTCGAGCCGACAGTGCTCTCGCTCGCCTTCGTTTTCCTGCTGGTGGGCTACGGCACCAAGGTCGGCCTGGTTCCGCTGCACAACTGGTTGCCGGACGCGCACGCCGAAGGCCCGACGCCCGTATCGGCAGTTCTCTCGGGGCTGCTGCTCAATGTCGCGCTCTACGCGGTGGTGCGCTGCAAGGTGCTGGTCGAAGGCTCGGGGAGCTCGTCGTTCGCGCGCGA
>Ga0070665_100005547_pt1 | contig 12974 bp, 7 predicted proteins | sample KBSS13metaG_FD_65862 | JGI IMG/M metagenome (GOLD analysis project Ga0070665, IMG submission 65862) | Switchgrass rhizosphere microbial communities from Kellogg Biological Station, Michigan, USA - KBS S1-3 metaG | ecosystem: Host-associated > Plants > Roots > Rhizosphere > Soil ... | reverse complement strand
CGGCAACTGGGCGTGCGCGGCGAAACCGGCGGCAGCCTGAGCCTGCCGATCTGGAGCGCCTACATGAAGTCGGCGTTGCAGGGCGTGGCGGTGGCGCGCGAGACCAGCGCGCCGGCCGGCCTGGCGAACGTGGAAGGCGAGTGGTACTACGACGAGTTCACGCCGGGCCACGGCATCGCGAGCCTGGGCCTGGATGGCGCGCCCGTGGTGCCGGTCGAAGCCGTGGCCGGCAGCGCGATCGGTGCGCCCGCGTCGGAGCAGGAGCGGCGCAGCATCCTGGATTGGTTCCGGTAGCGGGCCTTAGCTTCCATCGGCCCGGGCACGGGCCACGATGGCTTCCCCGACCTGGCGCCCGATCTCGTTGCCGGACGTGATGTCGCTGCGGAAGTGGATGCCGGCCCACATGCGCGAATCGCCGAACTCCTGCACCCAGCCGTCGTAGCGCGCCCGTTCGGCGGGGAACAGGTAACTCAGGACAACGGTGGGCGCCTTCACGAGCGTCGCTGCGTTGGACGGGTACGTGGGGAACGGCGGTGTCGGAATCACCGTCGTGATGCTCTCGTCGAACTGGTTGGGCCGCGCCGTCCAGTAGTGGAACTTGGCGTCCTGCGAGGCGATCCAGCCTTCGTAGTGGGCGACGGAGACCAGCGCGTAGGCACGGGCCGCACGCGGCGCGCTGACAGGTGCGCTTTCCGCCAGGCGGCGCCCCACCTCGTCGCTCAACCGGAAGGTCACGCCGGGCAGGCCCTGCTGGCCGAACTGCCAGTAGCTGACCTTGCTGTTGGTGAAGGGCGTGCGCCGGAAGTTCTTGACCTCGGCGAGCTGTGCTGCGCGCTCGGGCGAATCGAAGGCTGGCGGCGGCCCCGGCCGGAACTGGCCCGGCGACGTCATGACGAACAGCGGCCAAGCCACCTCGTCGACGCCCACCGGATTGCTTCCCTTCCAGAGGCCCGGACCTGTCGGCACGGTGCCCGTCCACTTGCCGCCGTCGACCTTCATCTTCTCGATGACGCGCGCCGCCACGGCGCGGCCGAGTTCCAGGCCCGCCTGGGCGTCGCTGGGATAGGCCGCGCCCGCCATCACGCGGGAGCGGGCAGCGTCGGCTGCCGCAAGGGTCATGCGCTCGGCTTCCTTCGGATAAAGGTGCGCGATGACCGCCGCAGCCGCGCCCGCCGCCACGGCGTACTCGCAGGGGTACGACGGCGTGCCCGACGTGGCCACCGCCACCGGCAACCCCCGGTCGGCTTCACCCGGGCCTGGTCGGTTGTAGGCGTACTTGGTGTCCCACGCGGCGATCGTCGCGTCGTGGATGGCGATGTTCAGCATGGCGAACATCCGTTGTGCGCCACCGCCCGGAACGGGGTTTGCCGACAGCGTGTCGATCAGCGCTTCGTTCCAGCGGTAAGACGGCGATCCGGCGTTCCAGAAGCGGATGCGCTCGCGGATCGCCGGGTCCCGTTGGTTCGCGAAGCCGCGCAACTGTTCCGACTCCGCTGCCGTGGCGGCGGCGTTCGGCGGCGGCGGCAGCCGAAGCTCGCGCGCCGACGTCAAGACCCACGGCCGCCACGTTGCCGCGCGGGGCTCGGCAGGCGGCGCGGACGTCGCCGAAGGCGGCGGGCTGGCAGCGCAGGCGGCAAGCAGCGCCATGAGCAGGGCCGAAACAACCGATGTGGTGCGCATGGCAGCCTCCGGTGCAAGCGATGACGCTGGCGGTGACCGGGTCGGCGCAAGTCCGCCAGCGGCAACTTGCGTTCGATGCTCCAGCTTCACGGCGCGGAGGTCATCGCGCTTTCGATCGAGCCGCCGAGCGCGCGCTGGATCTCCGGAGTGCAGCAGGCATTGGGCGCGTGCCTGCAGGGCGTGTCAACGCACCTGGTGGCCAAACTCGCGCCGTCGTCCGTCCGGCGATGGAGGCTCAGGCGACGCAGGCCCGCGCGGCTTCCAGAATCACCTGCTCCGACGGCAGCTTGCCGATGCCGGCCAAGCCTTCGGTGCCGCACTCGATGTCGGCCCAGCGCACGATGCCGTCGCGATCGATCAGGAACAGCGCCTTGAGCTGCGGCCACTGCCGTCCGACGTCGGCCTCGTCGGTCGGCGTGTAGTGGTAGCCGTCGCGCTCGTGGATGACCTTGCCGGCCTCGGGGATCGGCAGCGGTTCCGGGAGGTCGCCGAACGGGTCGATCCTGGTCTCGGCCATCGCCTGCATCAATTCGGGCGTCGGCTCGGGCTTGGGCACCCGATACGCGCGGTGCGTGCTGAGGTCGGGGTCGGAGGCCAGGCGCAGCTGCGTCGGCCGAAACTTGAAATACAGCCGCGCGTTTTCGGGCTCGGTGGCAACCACGGCCACCGTTTCGATGCCCAGCGTTTTGAGCTTGACCTCGAACTTGCCCAGCTGCACCAGCTGGCGCCGGCAGAACGGGCACCACAGTCCCAGCATCAGCGCCAGAAACACGGGGCTGCGGCCGCGGTACTGGTCGAGCGACACGGTGTCGCTTCCGTTGACGGCGGGCAGGGCGAAGTCGGGGGCGCGTTCACCGGGGGCCATGGGCCGGCTCGTCGCGGTGTCGGATGTCGTCATGTCGAGACTCCTTCTTCGGCAGTTCAGCAAAGGAACGGAAGCACCATCAGCGCATCGGGTTCGAGGCCGGCGCGCTCGCAAACGGCTTGTGCCCTGGTCAGCCAGATTTCGGCTTCGGCCGGCCGGCCCGTGTCGAGGTACAGCGTAGCCAAACCGTCGTAGCAAGGAAAGAGCAATTGCGGCTCGTCGATCTGCTCGGCCAGCTGCAGCGCTTCGCGGTACCAGGCGAAGGCCTGCGCGTGGTCGCCGTGGCACTGGTGGATCTGGCCCAGCACGATCAGCGGCACCGCCAGGTGATCGAGCAGGCCGAGTCGGCGGTCCAGGCTGGCGGCGGCCTGCGCCGCTGCGATGCCCTCGGCCTCGCAGCGATCGGTCAGCGCGCAGTAGGCCACCGCCAGGTTGGCGTACAGCCGCGACTGGAAGCCGAAGTCGCCGACCTTTTTGGCCGTCTCGAGCCCGCGCAGGCAGGTGTCGATGCTGCGCTGCGGATCGAGCGACGCGTACAGCACGCCCAGGTTGGTGTAGCCGCGGCAGGCGGCCTGCAGCAGGTGGGCGGCCTCGGCCTGGGCCACGCTGCTTTCGATCTGCGCCACCGCCTCGTCCGGCCGGCCCAGGCGCGCCAGCGCGACGCCGAGCGTGTTGCAGGCTTCGGCGCGCACCACCGTGGCCTCGCGCGCGCGATCGGCGTAGGCGTCGTCGTTGGCATCGGCGGCGGGCAGTTCGTCGAGTGCGCGCTGGGCCAGCCTTAGTGCCGAATCGTTGTCGCCGGCCCGAAACGCCAGCCGGCCGCGCTCCTGCAGCAGGTGCGCGCGTTCGATCGGATCGCCGCCGTCACCCAGGCGGTCGAGCCCGGCGCTGAAGCAGGCACCGGCCCGGTCGCGTTCGCCAGCCTCCCAGTGCAGGCCACCAATCTTGCGCAGCAGCCGCGCAGCCCGCACCGCGTCGCCGCGCCGGTCCGCCGCCTGCAGCACGGTGTCGCAATGCGCCAGCGCCTCGGCGCGCTGGCCGCGCAGGCCCAGCAGGTCGGCGATGCGTTCGCGGGCATCCAGCGCCAGGGCCTCGACCGCCGCCGCGTCGGTTGCTTCATCCGGTGCCGCTTCGCCGAGCGTGCGCAAGGCGCGCTCGCAGTGGCGCAACGCGTCGTCGTTGGCGTAGACGGCGCGGGCCCGGTCGCCGGCCGCGAGCAGGTAGCGCGCGCCGCGGGCCTTGTCGGGCGACAGGCTCCAGTGATGGCCCAGCGCCTCCAGATCGGCCAGGCGCTGCGGGCTGCGCGCATCGCCCTCGATCGGTATCGCGCCGCCGGCGTCGAGCGTGGCTTCCAGCGCGCGACCGGCGCGGTGATGCAGTTCGGTGCGCCGTGCCAGCAGCAGGTTTTGATAGGCCACCTCGTGCAGCAACGCATGCCGGAAGCGCCACCGCCGCGCCGCCGAACCGTCGCCTTCGGCCTGGAGCAGGTCGGCCGCCGCGAGCCGGGCCAAGGCGGCGTCGGTGGCTTGCTGCGGCGCGCTGGCAATGCGTTGCAGCAGCGCGCCGTCGAACTCCGCACCCAGCACCGCGGCCTCTTGCAGCGCGCGACGGTCGGCACTGGGCAGCCGGTCGACGCGCGACAGCAGCAGGCCGACCAGCGTCGGGGGTACGTCGACGGCGTCGCAGGGCGCCGTGCAGGCCCAGCCGTCGCCGCGCCGCACCAACAGGCCGGTGCCAGTCAGATGGCGCACGATTTCCTCGACGAACAGCGGATTGCCGCCGGCCCGCGCCGTGACGAACTCGCGCACCGGCGCCAGGCCGTCGTCGGCCGGCCCGCCCAGCAGGTGATCGACCAGCGTGCGCACCTGCGCGGGGCCCAGCGGGTCGATCAGCACGCCGCTTCGTTCGGCCTGCGTGCCTGGCAACGCGCGCGCATCGGGGCGCTGCAACACCAGCAGCATCAGGGGCCGGTCGGCCAGTTGGTCGACCACCTCGCCCAGCAGGTCGACCGACGCCGCATCGGCCCAGTGCAGGTCATCGACCACCACCAGCAGCGGTTGCTGTGCCAGCCGCCGCTCGATCAGCGCACGCGCGGCCCAACGGATCTGGCGTTGCAGTTGCTCGGGTTCGATGGCGTCGGGCCGGCTGTCCTGCAGACCGAGCAGAAACGGCAGCACGTGGCCGACCGCCTCGGTCTCCTGCGGGTCGGCGCCGAGCGCCAGCAAGCCGTCTTGCAGCTTGCGCCGCGCCAGCGCCAGCGAATCGCCGGCGTCGACCCGGTAAGCATCGCGAAACAGCGCGCCGAAGGTGCCGTAGGTCGGCTCGCCGAGCGACGCGCAGCCGGTGCGGCGCACGCTGGTCGCGCCCAGCCGGCCCGCTTGGTCGAGCTGCGCGAACCACTCGGCCAGCAGGCGCGACTTGCCTGCGCCGGCTTCGCCGACCACGCTGACCACCTGGGCGTGGCCCTGCTGCATGCGTTCGAAGGCGGCCCACAGGCACGCCATCGCCGCGTCGCGCCCGACCAGCGGCGCGGCCAGGCCGAGCTCGGCGAGGCCGCGCGGGGATGCCTCGTCGTCGCGTTGGCCCGCCAGTGTGTAGACCTGCAGCGGCTGCGCCTTGCCACGCAGCGGCAACGCACGGGCCGGCGAGAAATCGAAACGGTGCCGCGCCAGCCGTTGCGTGGCCTCCGACACCAGCACCGTACCGGGCTCGGCGGCCGAGAGCAGGCGCGACGCCGTGTTCACGGTGTCGCCGGTCACCGCGTAAGCCGACCCGGCCCCGCCGATTGCGCCGCCCAGGCTGCCGGCGACCACCGGCCCGGTGTGGACGCCGATGTGCAGCGTCACCGGTTGGCCCAGGCGAGTGGCCCATCGGCCGTTGAGTTGCGCCAGGCCGTGCAGCATGTGCTGCGCCGCCTGCAGCGCGCGCACCGGGTCGTCCTCGTGCGCGCGGGGGGCGCCGAACACCGCCATCACCGCGTCGCCGACGAACTTCTCGACGAAGCCGTCGTAGCGTGCGACGGCCTCGCCCAAGGTGTCGAAGAGGGCGTTCTGGAAAGCGCGCAAGGTTTCGGGATCGAGTTGCTCGGCCAGGGCGGTGAAGCCCGTCAAATCGGCGAAGACCACGGTGACAGAGCGGCGATCGGCCTCGTGATCGGCAGGGTCGGTCGGCGCCTGCGGTGCGGGCGCCGCCACCGGTGCGGCACCGCCCGCCCCGCGCCCCGCGCCGCAGCGCGGGCAGAACGCGAACGTAGGCTCGCAGTCGAAGCCGCAGGCCGCGCAGGCGCCAGCCTGCCGGCGTCCGCAGCCGGGGCAGAAGGAAGACGCCGGTGGCACATTGCCGCCGCAGGCTACACAGGTGGTGCTCATCGCAAGCCGTGATGCTGCGCCGGTTCGGGCGGCGGCGCCACTGGCTTGCGCGCGACCGACGTTCGGCGCTGCATCCAGGACGCGCTCGTTCTTCTCAGCCCGTCAGCTCCACGACGACGCGCCGCACGTCGCCCGGCATGAACGGCTTTTCGATCAATTGACGGCCGCTGTCGGCGACGAACTTGCGCAGTGACGTCGTCAGCATGTCGCCGGTGACGAAGACGACGCGCTCGGCCTGGTGCGGCCAGCGCCTCTCGATCTCGCGGTAGAGCGCGCGCCCGTCCAGGTCGGGCATTCGCATGTCGGCAAAGATGACGTCGTAGGACTGCGAGTCCAGCCGATCCAGCGCCTCGCGACCCGATGCCGCGGTGACGACGCGATGACATGCGCCCTCGAGGATCTCGGCCAGCGTCTCACGGATCTCTTCTTCGTCGTCGACCACCAGAACCGTGCGCGCCTGCGGCTGCGCGCTGGCGCCCGGGCGCAAGGCCGGACCGACCGGGGCGAGCTGGCCGACCGGCAGCGCGATCAGGAACGCGGCACCGCCTTCGGCCGGCTCCAGCGTGAGCGTGCCGCCATGCGCTTCGACGAAGGCCAGGCTGACCGCCAGCCCGACGCCGGTGCCCACGCCGGTGGGCTTGGTGGTGAAGTAAGGCTCGAACACCCTGGCACGGGCCGCTTCGGGGATGCCGGGCCCGTTGTCGGTGACCGAGATCAGCAGCCGTTGGCCTGCGCGGTCGAAGCGGGTGGTGATGACGATGCGGCGTGGACCGTCCAGGTCCAGCAGCGATTGCTGCGCATTCAGGATCAGGTTGAGCAACACCTGGTGAAGCTGGTCGGCGTCGGCGTCGATCTTCGGGATGTCCCCCGACGACGCGACAGTGACCGCGATGCCGCTCGAGCGCATGGCGTAGCCAGCGATGTCGAGCGCCGCGGTGATGACCTCGTCGATCGCCACCGGCCCGCGCTGCGGTGGCTGCTGCCGCGCCATGGCCAGAAAGGTGCGCACGATGCGCGCACAGCGCTCGGCCGCCGCACGGATCTTCGACGCGGCCACCTGCGTCGCCGGGTTGCCCTGCTCTTCCAGCAGCACCGAGCGCCCGACCACCACCGACAGGGGATTGTTCAGCTCGTGCGCCACGCCGGCCAGCAGCGAGCCGAGCGCGGCAAGCTTCTCGCGCTCGTACGAAGACTCGCGCTCGCGGGCGAGATCGGCCTGCGCGCGCTTTTTGTCGGTGATGTCGCGCGCCAGCGCGATGACCCGGTCCTGCCCGGCGATCGTGACACGCTTGCCGTACAGCTCGTGCCAGCGCAGCGTGCCCGACCGGGTTCGGCACAGCCACTCGACGTGAATCGGCTGGCCCGCCACGACCTGCGCGAAATGGCGCAGGGCCTGCTCTTGCGTGTACGGCTCCTCGCCGGCGCTGAGTGCGCCGATGGACAGCGTCCGAAATTCCTCGCGGGTGTAGCCGAACTCCGTGCAGGCCCTGGCGTTGACGTCCACGATCCGGGCGGTGTCCAGGTCGTGGATGAAGATGGCATCCTCGGCCGCATCGAAGATCGCACGGTAGCTTGCCTCCGAGGCGCGCAACGCTTCGTCGGCGCGCTTTCGCTCGGTGATGTCGGTGGCGATTCCGCACACGCCGTAGGCCCGGCCGTCGACATCGTGCAGGGGGAACTTGATCGAGATATAGGTGTGCAGCCCGTCCTCCAGCGGCAGCGTCTCCTCGAATTCCATCGTCATGTTGCGTTCGAGAACGAGCTGGTTGTGGGTGCGGTACGCCTGCGCCCGCTCCTCGCCGCGCACGTCGCGGTCGAAGCGGCCGACCACCTCGGCCGACTGGATGCCGAACACGCGCTCCCACTCATGGTTGACGAACAGGAAACGGCCCGCCGCGTCGCGGGCGAAGATCACCGCGCTCGAGTTGTTCAGGATCTGCTGCAGGCGCTCGTCGCTGGCTTCGAGCTCTCGTTGCACGCGTGTCCGTTCGGCGATGTCCTGGCGAAGGTGGGTCTGGGTTTCGGCGACCTGCAGCGCCATCGAATCGAAGGCGCGTCCGAGGCGACCCAGTTCGTCGTTGCCGGAGAGGCCGCTGCGCACGTCCAGCTGCCCGGCGGCCAGCCGTTCGGCGGCGCGCACGAGTTGCGCCGTGCGGCGCGTCAGCAGGAAGTGAAACGTCGCCCACATGGCCAGCGCCAGCGCGATGACCCAACCGGCCCAGTACAGCGATTGCTGGATCACCTGCTGGCGTGCTTCGGCCTTGTATCCGGCCAGGTCGTAGGCCATTACGAGCGTTCCGCTGCGCGACGGGCGCAGCGCATCGCCATCGGCGCCGACCAGCACCGCGGCGTGCCCGACCAGTGAATTGCCGCCGGGCCCGATGGCGATCCCGGCGCGGCGCTCGCGCAGCGCACCGGCCACGTGGTCGAGCCCGACCTGCGGCAGCATCTCGGCAATGGGCCGCCCCAGCCAGGCGCGCTTCGTGGCCGTCATCACGCGGCCCTGCTCGTCGGTCAGTGCCGCCACGATGACATCGTGGTTGTGGGCCAGCACCGCGATCTGGTGCTGGGCCGAGCTGAGGTCGCCCTTGAGCAGCAAGTACTCCAGGGTGCTTTGCAAGCGCGACATTTCCTGCGCCAGGCGCCTGCGACTGTCTTCTTGCGCCACCTGCTCGGCTTGCGGTACGTGGTAGAGCAGGTTGACCGTCGACAGCACCGCTGCGAACACCAGCAGGATCAGCGGGACCGTCACCTTGAGAGACGTCATGGCGACAGCGTCAGCAACGGCTCCGGAGCAAGCAGGTTTTCGACGTTCACGTGCGTGTGCAGCAGCCTGGCTTCGAGCATCAACTGCATCAGGCGACTTCCGCTTTGGACCAGGGCGGGCGCCGAGCCGCCGAGCATGTTCAGGTTCTCGGCCCGCGTCGGTATCCGCAGGCCTTGTTGCGCCTGCAGAAACTGCTCGGCGTCGGTCTGCAGTCGAATGGCCATGCGGCGCGCGGCCTCCTTCGGATCGTTGCGCATGAAGTCGATCGCGCCGAACCAACCGGCCAGCAGCGCCGTGACCTCCGACGCGCGTTCGTTCAGCACGCTCTTTCGTACCGCCACCAGGTCGACGATCTCGCCCGGAATGCGGGTGCTGTCGAACAGCGTCTGCCCGCCGGCCTGCAGCAGTTGGGTGCGGTAGGGATCGAAGCTCACCGCGGCGTCGACGCTGCCCTTGCGGAATGCGGCCGGCTGCTCGTTCGACTCCAGATGCACCACGCGCACGTCGCCGGGCTGCATGCCCGAGAGCGTCAGTGCGCGGCTCAACATGTAGACGCCGAGCGCGCCGCGTTCGACGGCGACCGACTTGCCGGCCAGATCGCGCATGGAGCGCATGCCGGCCCGGCCGATCACCGCGTCGGCGCCGTGCGAGATGTCGATCACCAGCACCACGCGCGGATCGAAGCCGTCGGAGGCCAGGCCGAGCAGCTCGTCCAGGCTGATCACCATGCCGTCGATCGCCTGGTTGCGATAGGCGCGCAGAACTTCGCTGGCCGAGGGGTACTCGACCAGCTGCACGCTCGCCGGATCGAGCTTGCCCAGCTCCCGCGCCAGGTAAAGCGGTTCGCAGCCGATCCAGACATTGGTGCCGATGCGCAGCCCCGGCTGCGCGGTGCGCGTGCAGGCGCCGAGCGCGGTCAGCGTCAGCAAGCCGGCGCCCGACAGCATCCAGCGGCGCCGCGCGGAGTCGAACGGTGCGTCCATTGCTTCAGTTCCCCTCGGGCACGAACACGTAGCCCTCGTTGCGCACGGTGCGGATGAAGCGCGGGTGGTCGGGGTCGGGCTCGACTTTCTTGCGCAGTCGCATCACGCGCAAGTCGACGCTGCGATCGAACGGATCCCACTCGCGCGGGCGGCCCAGGTTGAGGATGCGTTCGCGCGACAAAGGGCGATTGGGATGCCGCGCCAGCGCCTTCAGCAGATCGAACTCGAGCGCGGACATCGCGACCTCTGCGCCGGTCTCGTCGGTGAGCCGGTGCGCCGCCACGTCGAGCACGCAGCGACCGATGCGCACCCGCTCGGCGCCGATCTCGGCGCGGTGCGCCGTGGCGGTGCGCCGCAGCACGCTCTTGACGCGCGCGACCAGTTCGCGCGGGTCGAACGGCTTGGGAACGTAGTCGTCGGCGCCCACTTCCAGGCCGACCACGCGGTCGATCACGGTGGCCGCCGAGGTGAGCATGATGATGGCGATGGCGGCGTAGCGCTCGCGCAGATGGCGCGCCAGGCTCAGGCCGTCCTCGCCGGGCATGTGAACGTCGATCAGCGCGAGGTCGATCGCGCACTGCGCCGCCTGCACGCGCGCCGCGGCGGCGCTCTGGGCGCCGATGGTCGCGTACCCGTGGGCCACGAAATACTCCTCGAGCATCTCGCGCACGTCGGGCTCGTCGTCGACGATCAGGATCGTGGCTTTCTGCAATTCCGTGCCTTGGATGGACATGGCGTGCCTCTCTCTGCGGCCGAGCATATGTCGGCATCGCGCCGCGGAAAAGGCCGGGAAGGCCGGCCGAAACGAAAGAAACAAAACAGGCTGGTGCGTCGCATGGCCCTTGGCCCGGGCCTGAAACACACGAAACACGAAGCCGCGCCGCGTGACACGTGGCTGCGACACGGGCTGCCTAAATTCACCTCATCCCAACGACACGAGGAGCTCCTCATGAACACCGCCGCCCTGACGCAGACCCTTTCCTACACCACGCTGGACAGAAACGTCCGGCAGATGCCGGCATCCGATGCCCAGGCGTTCGCGGCGCAGATCAGCGGCGGCGTGCTCACGCCCGGCGACATGGCCTACGACGAAGCGCGCATGGTCTGGAACGCCACGGTCGACCGGCGTCCGGCGATGATCGCGCGCTGCCTTTCCGAGCGCGATGTCCAGGCTGCCGTGCGCTTCGCCGGGACGCATCGCATGTTGCTCAGCGTGCGCGGCGGTGGGCACCACATTGCCGGCCACGCGGTGGCCGACGGTGGTCTCATGATCGATCTGTCGGGGCTGAGAGACATCCATGTCGATGCCGCGGCACGCACCGCGCGCGTCGGCGCCGGTGCGCTGCTCGCCGACTTCGACCAGGCCGCACAAGCGCACGGTCTGGCCACGCCGCTGGGCATCAATTCCACCACCGGTGTCGCCGGGCTCACGCTCGGCGGCGGCTTCGGCTGGCTGACGCGGCGCCATGGCATGACCGTCGACAACCTGATCGGGGCCACGGTGATCACCGCGGAAGGGCGCGTGCGCCACGCCTCGGCCGAATCGGAGCCCGACCTGTTCTGGGCCCTGCGCGGTGGCGGCGGCAATTTCGGTGTGGTCACCTCGTTCGAGTTTCGGCTGCATCCGGTCGGTCCGCAGGTGTATGCCGGCCTGGTGGTCTACCCGTTCGCGCAGGCGGCCCGCGTGCTGCGCGCGTGGCGCGACTTCTGCGGCAGCGCACCCGACGAACTGAGCGTGTGGGCGGTGATGCGCAAGGCGCCGCCGCTGCCGTTCCTGCCGGCCTCGGTGCACGGCAGCGAGGTGGTGATCTTCCCGTTGGTCCACTGCGGCGATGTCGAAGCCGCCGAGCGTGCGGCCGCGCCCGTGCTCGCATTCGGCGAGCCGATCGCCGCGGCGCTGGGCGTGCAGCCGTACAGCGCTTTCCAGACGGCCTTCGATCCGTTGCTGGCCCCTGGCGGGCGCAACTACTGGAAGTCCAACAACTTCAGCCGGCTCGACGACGCCGCGCTCGACCTGCTGGTGGACGCCGCGGGTCGCCTGCCGGGCCCGGAGTGCGAGATTTTCGTAGCCCAGCTCGGCGGTGCCATGGGGCGCGTCGATCCGGCGGCGACGCCGTTCGTCGGCCGCGATGCGCGCTTCATCATGAACGTGCATGGCCGCTGGTCGGCCCCGCGCGACGACCAGCGGGTGCGCGCATGGGCGCGCCAGACCTTCGAGGCGGCAGCGCCGCACGCCACCGGCAGCGGCTACGTCAACTTCCTGACGGAGGACGAAGCCGAACGGGTCGGGGCGAGCTACGGCGCCAATCACGCCCGGCTGCAAACGCTGAAGAAGCGCTACGACCCGGTCAACCTGTTTCGCATGAACCTGAACATCGCACCGCGGCGCGACGCCGGTGGTGCCGTGGCGAGGGAGGGGACGCCATGACCCTGTTCGATCCGCGCGGCTGCCGCCTCTCGGGGGCCACGCCGTCGGCGCTGGCGTGCTACGAGCAGGCGCTCGCGCACTTCCTGTCCTGGCGCCATGGCGCGGCCGAGTCGATCGGCCAGGCGCTGGCGCAAGCGCCCGGCTTCGTGATGGCGCGCGTGCTCGGGTGCTACATGCTGCTGGGCAGCCGCGACCCGCAGCGCGTGCGCCAGGCCGGGCCGCTGCTGGCGGCGGCTGCCGGGCTGCCGGCCAACGTGCACGAACAGCGTCACCTCGCGGTTATCGCGCGCGTGCTGGCCGACGACTATCGCGGCGCCGCGGGCTGGCTCGGGGAGGCACTCGCGGCGCAGCCGCGCGACCTGCTCGCGTTGTCGGTGGCGCATGGCTTCGACTACCTGACCGGTGAAACCGCGCAGCTGCGCGACCGTGTCGCGAGCGTCCTGCCGGCCTGGCCGAGCGACCTGCCCGGCTACCACAGCGTGCGGGCCATGCACGCATTCGGCCTTGTCGAATGCGGTGACTACGAGGCGGCCGAAGACGCCGCCAGCGCCGCACTGGCGCTGGACGAGAACGACGCACGCGCCTGCCACGCGATGGCGCACGTGTTCGAGATGACCGACCGGCCGGACGTCGGCATCCGCTGGCTCGAGGCGCACGCCCGGCACTGGAGCGTCGACACGGTCGTGGCCACGCACGTCTGGTGGCACCTGGCCCTGTTTCACCTGTCGCGCGGCGAAGCGGCCATCGCGTTGAGCCTGTACGACGAACGCGTGCGGGCCGGTGACACGGGCGAACTGGCCGACCTGATCGACGCGACGGCGCTGCTGTGGCGGCTGCATCTGTGGGGACTGGACACCGGCACACGCTGGAACGCGCTGTGCGC
>Ga0070665_100005545_pt1 | contig 12976 bp, 13 predicted proteins | sample KBSS13metaG_FD_65862 | JGI IMG/M metagenome (GOLD analysis project Ga0070665, IMG submission 65862) | Switchgrass rhizosphere microbial communities from Kellogg Biological Station, Michigan, USA - KBS S1-3 metaG | ecosystem: Host-associated > Plants > Roots > Rhizosphere > Soil ... | reverse complement strand
TCTGGATCTGGCTCGCCGGCTCGTTTCTGCTCGGCCTCCTCCTGCTGCGCAACGAACGCATCCAGTTTCGCGCGCGCACGGTCGCTGCGTTGCACGGCGAGCAGCCGATCCTGCGCGGGGTGCTCGACAGCGGCCGCAAGGTGCTTGCGGCATTCCTCCTGATCCTGCCCGGGATCGCATCCGACCTCATGGCGCTCGTGCTCCTCGCGCTGCCGATGAACGTCGGCCGCAGGTTCGAGCCGCAGCCGCAGTATGCAGGACGCGTGCCGCGCGATGCCATCGACGGCGATTACCGCAGGGTCGACTAGCCGGCGTGACCGGCTTCGCGGCCGTCACCGCGATCGTCAGCATTGTCTTCCTGTTCGGCGCCGCGTTCGCGCTGCGGACGCATCTTTTCGTGCGACGCGCGATGCACGTTCGCGCGAGCGTCGTGGGGCGCCTGGACGAGAGCGTGAACAACCACGATGCCGGCAGCCAATCGGCCCCGACGACGCGCTACATCGTCGAAATTCCGCGGCACGGCGAGCGCCCGCGCCGCGTGATGCTGGCGGAGGCGTTCGGCGGCTCTGTCGCGGACAAGCTCGTGAGCGACGACGGCACGATCAAGGTCTTGTACGATCCTGCGCGCCCCGCCGTCGTGCGCATCGACTCCTGGTGGACGCTGTACTTCGTGCCGGTGTTCCTGTGCGCGCCCGGCCTGCTGTGGCTCGCGGTCGTTGCGTACATCGAGATGCAGCGCTGACTCGCGCCGCCTCGGCCTCCTCCGCTATCCCGGCCTGCGCGCATCAGCGTGTCGGCCTCGAGCGTCGATTCGCAATTGCTCGCCGCCCTTCGGGCCTCGCTGCTCACGACGCTACTTCATTCGATCGATGACGGTGGGCTCCGGCTTCGCCGCACGCCGATACGCCCAGGACATCATCGCGAAGCCGATGACGATCATGGGCAACGACAGCAGCTGCCCCATCGTGAACAAGCCGTCCGCGAAGTAGCCCAGGAAGCTGTCGGGCTCGCGGGTGTATTCCGCGATGAACCGGAACGTGCCGTAACCTGCGAGGAACAAGCCCGACACGGCGCCCGTGGGTCGCGGGCGACTCGCGTACATCCACAGGATCACGAACAACGCGACGCCTTCGAGCGCGAATTGATAAAGCTGCGACGGGTGACGCGGCAGGTTGTCTACCTGCGGAAACACCATGGCCCAGGGGACGTCCGTCACGCGCCCGACGAGCTCGCCGTTGATGAAGTTGCCGAGCCGTCCCACGGCGAGCCCTAGCGGGCACAAAGGTGCCACGAAATCGGTGACCTCGAGCCAACGCTTGCGCCGCACGCGCGCGAACACCCAGAGCGCGACAAGCACACCGAGAAACCCACCGTGGAAGCTCATGCCGCCCTGCCACACCGCGAAGATCTCGAGCGGATGCGCCGCGTAGTAGAGGGGCTTGTAGAACAGCACGTAACCGAGGCGCCCGCCGAGGATGACGCCGAACACGCCGTAGAACAGCATGTCGTCGACGTCGCTCGCACGCCAGCCCGTGAGAAAGCTGCGCCGCGCGCGCATCCTGCCGAGCAGGACGAACAGCACGAAGCCGAGCAGGTACATGAGACCGTACCAGCGCACGGCGATCGGGCCAATGCTGAACGCGACCGGATCGAACTGCGGATGAACGAGCATGCGAAGCGGTGCGCGTTAGCGTTGCGCTAAAATCGAGCAATTATACGCAGCGCACTTCGCGAGGGCTCTCCCATGGCGTCGAACCGCCGCTCCCGTCTCATCACGCAAGGCATCGCGCGCTCACCCAATCGAGCGATGCTGCGCGCCGTCGGCTTCGGCGACGACGATTTCACGAAGCCGATCGTCGGCGTCGCCAACGGCCACAGCACGATGAACCCGTGCAACGCAGGCATCCAGCCGCTGGTCGACCGCGCGATGAGCGCGCTGCACGATGCGGGCGCGATGCCGCAGGTGTTCGGCGTGCCGACGGTCACGGACGGCATCGGCATGGGCACCGAAGGCATGAAGTACTCGCTCGTGTCGCGCGAGGTGATCGCCGACGCCATCGAGACATCGGTCAATGGACAGTGCATGGACGGAGTCCTCGTCGTCGGAGGCTGCGACAAGAACATGCCGGGCGGCGTCATCGCGATGGCGCGAATGAACGTGCCCAGCATCTATGTGTACGCGGGGACGATCAAGCCGGGAACATGGAAGGGCCAGACGCTGACCATCGTGTCGCCGTTCGAGGCCGTCGGCGCTTTCGCGGCCGGCACGATGTCGCAGGAGGACTACGACGGCATCGAAAGGAACGCCTGCCCGAGCGTGGGTGCGTGCGGCGGCATGTACACGGCGAACACGATGTCCTCGGCCTTCGAAGCGCTGGGCGTAAGCCTGCTGGGTTCGTCGCAGATGGCCTCGCCCGATCCGGAAAAGGCGGACTCCGCGGCGCAGTCCGCGAAAGTTCTGGTCGAGGCAATCAAGAACGACCTGAAGCCGCGCGACATCATCACGCGCGAGTCCATCGAGAACGCGATCTCGCTGGTGATGGCCACCGGAGGATCGACCAACGCCGTGCTGCATTTCCTGGCCATCGCCTCGGCCGCGGAAGTCGCGTGGACGATCGACGACTTCGAGCGCATTCGCAAGCGCGTACCGGTTCTGTGCGATTTGAAGCCGTCCGGCAAATATGTGGCCGTCGATTTGCATCGCGCCGGCGGTGTGCCGCAGGTGCTGAAGATGCTGCTGAAGGCCGGCCTGTTGCACGGCGACTGCGTGACGATCACCGGTCGGACGATGGCGGAGGAACTCGCCGGCGTTCCCGACGCGCCGCGCGCCGACCAGGACGTGATCCGTCCCATGGAGGCGCCGATGTATGCGCAGGGCCACCTCGCGATTCTGCGCGGCAACCTCTCCCCGGAAGGGTGCGTGGCCAAGATCACCGGCCTCAAGAATCCAACCATCACCGGTCCCGCGCGCGTCTTCGATTCCGAGACCGAAGTGATGGCCGCGATCATGGCCAAGAAGATCGTAGCCGGCGACGTCATCGTCATCCGCTACGAGGGCCCCAAGGGCGGCCCCGGCATGCAGGAGATGCTGGCGCCGACGTCGGCGCTCATCGGTCAGGGGCTGGGCGAATCGGTGGGCCTCATCACCGACGGCCGCTTTTCCGGCGGCACATGGGGCATGGTCGTCGGGCACGTCGCGCCCGAGGCCTACATGGGCGGCACGATCGCGCTGGTGCACGAAGGCGACTCGATCACGATCGACGCGCACCGGTTGTTGCTGCAGCTCAACGTGAGCGACGAGGAAATCGCCCGCCGCCGCGCGCAATGGCAGCGGCCCAAACCGCGCTATACACGCGGTCTCATGGCGAAATACATGCGACTCGTGTCGACCGCGAGCAAGGGCGCCATTACGGACGGCGGCGACAACTAGCGGCGCGGCGGAATAGTCAGGGCGCCGTCCTGTTCCCCAACCAAGCAACCCAGGGAAAGGGTCGATGGATCGCCGAACATTCATGCTCGCCGCGGCTGCGGCAACGCTCCCCGGCTGCGTCATCGTCGGCGGCATAGCCGGCCCGCCGGCGCCCGCGCCGCTCTATCGCGTCGGCGACCGCTGGATCTACAACGCGCAGGACGGCTTCCGCGCGCCGGTGATCTGGGAGGAGACGCACGAGGTCATCGCGGTCAATGCGCAGGGAATCACCGTACGCATCACGCAGAAAGGCCCGACCGTCGACAACACGCGGACCGAGCAATGGCCGTCTCCCGGTATCGTTTCCGTGGGCGCATTGTTCGATAACGAGACCCGCCGCTTCGACCCGGTGCCGCTGACCCGCTTCCAGTTCCCGCTCACGGGCGGCGACCGCTGGAACCAGCGTCTCAACAATTTCGACGAGACCACGCAGCAGGCCGGCCAGATCAGCCGATTCGCGCAGGTCGGCGGCTGGGTGAAGGTCCAAGTTCCGGCCGGAGAGTTCGATGCCATCCTGATGCGCGTGATCATGCGCCTCGACGACGAAACGTTCTGGCGCTACGCCACCGAATGCAACTACGAAATCTGGTGGTCGCCCAAGGTCGGCGGCGTGGTCCGGGAATCGAAGATAGCGGAGTACCTGGAGAAGGGAGATGCCAGGAACGCGGTCCGGCATCGCAGCCAGAACGCGCTGCTGGAACTCACGTCGTTCCGGCCAGGCAGCTGACTTTTACGCTGGACGGCCGCGCGCGCGACGTAGTGCGGCGGTGCGCGGCTTCTTCTGCGCACTGCGCAAAGCCGCGCCCATTGCCGGGCGCAGCCACTCGCGCATCGCATCCGGTCCTTCGACGGCCTCGTCCGGCGCCCGGTAGTAGCTCATCGCGTGGGCCTTGCCTTCCTTGGTCGTATAGCAGAACGGATCGAGAGCGCGCTTGACGTAGGCGCCACGCGTGTCGTCATCGGTCTTGAGATAGAGCACGTCCTCGACCACGATGCCCACGATCAGCCCTTCGACATAGAGTCCGTGTCCGCCAAACATCGCTCGCGCGCTCGCGCGTCCGGCCGGACGCATCAGCTCCAGAACGTGCGCAATGAAATCGGGCGTGTTGGCCATGGCGCCGATTCTACGCCCGACCCGCTAGATGCCCAGGCGTTGCCAGATGGTCGACGTCAATGCGGCGGAATTGAGCGTGTAGAAGTGGAGACCCGGAACGCCGTCCTCGATCAGGCCAGCGCACAGTTCGGTGACGACGTCGAGCCCAAACGAACGCACCGACGCGTGATCGTCGCCGAATCCCTCGAGCCTGCGCCGGATCCAGCGTGGAATCTCCGCGCCGCAACTGTCAGAAAAGCGCGCCAGGCCGCTGGCGCTCATGATGGGCATGATGCCCGGAACGATTGGCGCGGTGATGCCGCGCGCCGCGCACGCGTCCACGAAGTGCCAGTACGCATCCGGGTTGAAGAAGTATTGCGTGATCGCGGAATCGGCGCCTGCCTTGACCTTGCGTTCGAAGTTCGCGAGATCGTCGTCGCAACTTCGCGCCTGCGGATGATATTCCGGATAGGCCGCGACATCGATGTGGAACCAGTCGCCCGTTTCCTCGCGTATGAAGGCAACGAGCTCGCTCGCATAGCGAAAATCGCCGGTATCGCCCGAGCCCGAAGGCTGGTCGCCGCGCAGCGCGACGAGATGCCGGATGCCGTGGCTCCGATAGTGTGATAGCACATCGCGCAGCGATGCGCGCGACGCGCCGACGCACGAGATGTGCGGCGCGGCAGCGAGCCCTTCGGCGCGAATTTCCAGCACGGTGGCCAGCGTACCCTCACGAGTCGACCCGCCTGCGCCGAAGGTCACCGAAAAGAACGCCGGCTTCAGCTGCGCGAGTTGCGCCCGCGCCGCACGCAGCTTGGCCGCGCCCTCCTCGCTCCGCGGCGGGAAGAACTCGGCGCTGTACAGTTTGGGGCGATCAGCCACGTTCGTATGTCCCGTTCAGGTCTTCTTCGGCAGCAACAACGCGGACAACGCCCACGAGATGATGCTGTAGATGATCGCGCCGAACACGCCGGCCCAGAATCCGGCCACGTGAAAACCGGGGACGAACGAGCCTACTGCCCAGAACAGCAGGCCGTTGATGACGAACAGGAAGAGTCCGAGCGTCAATATCGTCACCGGCAAAGTCAGCAGCACGAACAACGGGCGGATCAGCGTGTTGATCAAACCCAGTACCACCGCCACGATAAGCGCAGTGACGAACGAGTCGACCGTGATGGATGGCATGATGTACTTCAGCGCAAGGAGTGCCAGCGCGTTGATGAGCCAGATCAGAAGCAGTCGCATCGGAACCTCCTAACGAAGTGAACAGGAGACGCAAGACTGGACCCGCGACGCCGGCAACCGTTGCAGGCAGCGAGAGACGAGCGCCGCAGTCTTCAGCGGCGCTTCATTTCGCAGCTCGACACTCGATCAGTAGCGATAACTGTCGGGCTTATAGGGCCCGCGCGCATGCACGCCCAGATACCGCGCCTGCTTGTCGGTCAGCGGTGTCAGCATCGCGTTGAGCTTGGACAGCTGCAACCGCGCCACCTTCTCGTCGAGATGCTTCGGCAGCACATACACGCCGACCGGATATTGATTGCCGCTGGTCTGCGCGTCGGTCCACAACTCGATCTGCGCCATGACCTGGTTCGCGAACGACGAGCTCATCACGTAGGACGGATGCCCCGTGCCGCAGCCCAGGTTCACAAGGCGGCCTTCGGCGAGCAGGATGATCCGCTTGCCATCCGGGAAGATGATGTGGTCGACCTGCGGCTTGATGTTCTCCCACGGGTAAGCCTTCAGCGACGCCACTTCGATCTCGTTGTCGAAGTGGCCGATGTTGCACACGATCGCCTGGTTCTTCATGTGCTTCATGTGCTCGTGCGTGATGACGTCGATGTTGCCGGTCGCGGTGACGAAGATGTCCGCCTTGTCCGCCGCATAGTCCATCGTCACGACGCGGTAGCCTTCCATCGCCGCCTGCAATGCGCAGATCGGGTCGATCTCGGCCACCCACACCTGCGCCGACAACGCGCGCAACGCCTGCGCCGAGCCCTTGCCCACGTCGCCGTAGCCGGCCACCAGCGCGACCTTGCCGGCGACCATCACGTCCGTGGCCCGCTTGATCCCGTCGACCAGCGATTCGCGACAGCCGTATAGATTGTCGAACTTCGACTTGGTCACCGAGTCGTTGACGTTGATCGCCGGGAAGCCCAGCCGGCCTTCCTTGTGCATCGTGTACAGGCGCTTGACGCCTGTCGTCGTTTCCTCGGTCACGCCGCGGATGCCCGCCTTGATCCGCGAGTAGAACGTCGCGTCGGCGGCGAGGCGCTTCGCGATCGCCGCGAAAAGCGCGGTTTCCTCCTCGTTGCCAGGATGGGAAATCAGCGAGCGGTCGCTTTCGGCCTGCGTTCCGAGATGGACGAGGAGCGTCGCGTCGCCGCCGTCGTCGAGGATCATGTTCGGCGTGCCGACGGATCCGTCGGGCATCCGCCATTCAAAGATGCGGTGCGTGTACTCCCAGTATTCGTCGAGCGTCTCGCCCTTGTGCGCGTACACCGGCGTGCCGCGGGCGGCGATTGCGGCGGCGGCATGGTCCTGCGTGGAATAGATGTTGCACGACGCCCAACGCACGTCCGCACCCAGCGCCTGCAGCGTCTCGATCAGCACGGCGGTCTGGATCGTCATGTGCAGCGAACCGGCGATGCGCGCCCCGCGCAACGGTTGTCCGGGAGCAAATTCGTCGCGAATCGCCATGAGGCCGGGCATCTCGGTCTCGGCGATGGCGATTTCCTTGCGCCCCCAGTCGGCCAGCGCCATGTCCGCGACGTGGAAGTCTTTGAGATTCCTGGTATCGGTGCCTGCGTTCATGCATCACTCCTTGTCGGGCGGCCGGTCGACTTGCGGGAGGGAGGCAGGAATCGCACTCGTCATCCCGCGGGCAGACAAGCCGCGGATCAACGAGCGCAGTTGCAATGGATGGTGAACCCCGAGCCTGGCAGCGCGGCGGACAGGTGAAGGTCCGCGGGCGACTGTTGCAACGCTCCTCGGGGAGCGGCAGGCATTCTACCAAAAACTAGCGCAGGTTGCTCTGGAGGGGGGTGGCGGGTTCGAGCGTGGCCAGCAGCGCGTTGGCGAGGCTTGACTCGCGGCGGTAGAAGCCCTCGGTATGGAAAGTCTCCGGAAGCTTGAAGTGCTCGTAATCCAGGTGGTGAGCGAACTCGTGCACCAGCGTACGCAGAAACGACTTGAACGCCACAACCTGCTTTCGCTGTGCAGTGCGCATCCAGGCCGTGATGCGTGCCGGCGTGATCTCCTCGTCAGGTTCGTAGAGCCCATGGAGTTCGCCGTAGTCGTCGGAAGGCCGCTTCGCGAGCACCCGGACGCGGACCGGTGGCACGTCGTACCCGGTGACCAACGCATCGACGAGCGCCTGGCAGGCGCGCTGAACGGCGGCGCGGTCTTCGCTGAGCAATCCCGCGCGGATGGCCGCGACGGGCGCGGTTACGGCCAAGCCCGCCGGCAATTCGAGCGTGGGGATCTCGTCGCTTGCGCGATACACGCGCTGGTGCGCGGGCGACAGCTTGCTGTAATACGCGAACGCCATGGCGGCCATGATGCCGCGAACGGCACGCCGAGTGTTACACCCTGATGAAAATACAAGGGCCGCCTGAGGCTCAGGCGGCCCGAGATGCGACAGTGCGGAAGATCAGTTCTTCTTGATCTTTTCCAGCATCTTGAAGATTCCCTTGGGCGCGCCGACGAACATGCGCTTGAAGGTCTTGGGCAGGCAACGACGCTCGAGCGTGTTGCGGCGGGTACGGGAACGTTCGGCCATGGCTTTTCCTAGAAATAGCGGTGCGGGGCGCAGCGCCACGCGCGCTGCCTTCGGCGGATGACCCAAAGTCGAACCGCCAAAAGTCGATATTATACAGTAACTTGGATTTTAGCGCCAGGCTTGTTTCCGAGCCGCACGGTCGGGCTAGAACCAGTTCTCCCAACCTGCGGATCGGACAGTCACGTCGTAGCGGACCGTCTTGGTGGGAACGGCGCCCTTTTCCCATACGGGCAGGTAGGCAAATTCGAGCGTCTGACTGCCTTGCGCCTGGGCGCGGAAGCGGTAAGTCGTCGTGCCCCCGACTCCAAGCATGCCAGGCGGAATCGGCTCCGGCGTGTAATCCGGCCCGCCGATCAGCCAGACCTTGTCGCCCGGGTTGCTGGTCATCACCCAGCCGAAGCCGGTCGCCGGGTCCACGGACAGGTTGATCACCAGCGGCGCGCCCTGCCTGACCGCGACGCTACCGCCATCCAGCGGCGCCACCGCACCCTCCCGATTCAGCGTCGCGCACGACGCCAGCACAAGCAGCGCGCTGCCTGCGCACACACCACGGACCAGCATTTCGAATCGGCGATCGATCATGTTCGGACCCTTTCGCTTTCGGACTGCATTTACAGGCCGGCCGCCGCCCGCAATACCTCGGCGCGGTCCGTATTTTCCCAGGTAAATTCGGGCTCGTCGCGGCCGAAGTGGCCGTACGCCGCCGTCTTGCGGTAAATCGGCCGCAGCAGGTCGAGCATGCGGATGATGCCCTTGGGGCGCAGGTCGAAGTGCTCGGCGACGAGCGCTGCGATCCGTTCGTCGGAAATCTTCCCGGTGCCCTCGGTGTAAATCGTGACGTTGATCGGCTTGGCTACGCCGATCGCGTACGACACCTGCACCTGGCATTGCGAAGCGATCCCCGCCGCCACGATGTTCTTCGCGACATAACGAGCGGCGTAAGCGGCCGAACGGTCGACCTTGGACGGGTCCTTGCCGGAAAACGCGCCACCGCCGTGCGGCGCTGCGCCGCCGTAGGTGTCGACGATGATCTTGCGGCCCGTGAGGCCGGCGTCTCCGTGAGGCCCACCGATTTCGAAGCGTCCGGTGGGATTCACGAGGAAGCGCGCCCCCTTCAGCATCTCCGCGGGAAACACTGGCTTGATGATCTCCTCGATGACCGCCTCCGCGAGCTTGTCCTGCTTGTCGTTCATCGACGGATGATGCTGCGTGGAGAGAACGACTGTGTCGACCGCAACGGGCTTGCCGTTCGCGTAACGGACGGTGACCTGCGATTTGGCGTCCGGTCGCAGGAAGGAGAGGCGACCGTCGCGCCGGACCTCGCTTTGTCGCTGCACGAGCCGGTGCGCGTAATAGATCGGGAACGGCATCAGCGACGGCGTCTCGTCGCACGCGTAGCCGAACATCAGGCCCTGGTCGCCGGCGCCCTGGTTCAGGTAGTCGTCCGATGCGCGATCCACGCCCTGTGCAATGTCAGGCGACTGGCGGCCGTAACAAACCATCACCGCACAGCCGTCGGCGTCGAAGCGCAGCTCCGGGTCGTTGTAGCCGATGGCGCGGACCGTTTCCCGCGCGACGCGCGCGTAATCGACATTGGCCCGGGTGGTGATCTCACCCGACATGACGACGAGCCCCGTCGACACCAGCGTCTCGGCCGCAACGCGTCCGGTCGGGTCTTGCTCTAGAATTGCGTCGAGCACCGCGTCGGAAATCTGATCCGCGACCTTGTCCGGATGGCCCTCCGACACCGATTCCGACGTGAACAGAAACTCACTCATTCCAACTCCTGGTTGCGCCTGTCGGCATGCGCGGCGGCATGGCGCAGGTCACGCAGTGGATCTGCGGGCGCCGCTTCGCAAAAGCTTGAATTCTAGCAGTTTCCTTCGCGCTTACGGTCCGCGGGAACGGCGCGAGGTCGAGCTTTGCCGGACCATGCGATGAGCGGGCGAATCGCGGCGCCGACCAGCGCCGCGGTGGCGGACGCGGCGCGGCGCCTGCACGCCGGCGAACTCGTCGCATTTCCGACCGAAACGGTCTATGGCCTGGGCGCGGACGCAGGCAATCGCGATGCCGTGCACCGGATCTTCACGGCCAAGGGCCGGCCCACGGATCATCCGGTGATCGTGCATCTGCAGCACGTGGCCCAAGTCGAACGCTGGGCCCGCGAGTTTCCCGACGGTGCGCGACGACTCGCGGCCGCGTTCTGGCCGGGACCGCTGACGCTGATCCTGCCGCGCGCCGGTCACGTCGACGACGCCGTCACGGGCGGCCAGGATAGCGTGGGCCTGCGCATGCCGGCGCATCCGGTCGCGAGTGCATTGCTCGCCGCGTTCGCCGCGCTCGGAGGCAACGGGATTGCGGCGCCGTCAGCCAACCGGTTCGGCCACGTGTCTCCCACCACCGCGCAGCATGTCGCGGACGACCTGGGAGATGCGGTGGCGATGATTCTCGACGGAGGACCGTGCGCCGTCGGCATCGAAAGCACGATCGTCGCGTTCACCGGCAGCGAGCCTGCCCTGCTGCGTCCCGGCGGCATCGGCATCGACGCGTTGGCCGGCGTACTGGGTCGTGCGCCAAAGGCGCCCGGCTTGGACGCACCGCGGGCGTCGGGGATGCTCGCGTCGCACTACGCGCCGCATGCACCCGCGCGCCTGGTCGCATGCGGCGACCTGCCGTCCGAAACCGCGCGCCGCGCCGCGAGTGGCGAGCGCGTTGCCGTCCTCGCGCGCACGCTTCCGCGCCCTCGCGAATTCGTCGGCGCGTGGGTCGTTGCTTCCACCGCCGCGCAGGATTACGCGCACGACTTGTACGCGAACCTGCGCGCGCTCGACCTGCCCGGAGTCAAGGCGATCCTGATCGAGGCAGTTCCGGACAATTCGGACTGGTTCGCCGTACGCGACCGGCTGACGCGCGCGACGAATTAGCGTCGCGAGCCATCACGCGCGCGAACGCCTGCAGCGGGGACGTCGTCTCCGCGTGCACGGCGGATCAAAGCACATTATCCTGCGGGTTGCCGCTTTGCCGGAGGGAAGGCGATGTCCCACGCGGTCCGCATCATCGGCTTGCTGGTCTTCGCATTGCTCGCCCTTTCGGCGCGCGCCCAAAGCGACGCCGAACGTACGTTTCACAAATGGGCGGACGAGCATGTGCAGATCCTGCAGAAGGATCGTAACGCCGGAGAGCGCATCAAGGCGGCGGAATACCTGGGCGGCTTCGAATATCCCAACGTCATCCAGGCGCTGGACGCGGCGCTGGCCGACCCCGATTCGCGCGTGCGGGCCGCTGCCGCCGGTGCGCTGTGGAAATCCGGCAAGGCCTCGGAACCGGCCCGCGCGCATCTGGCGCAGGCGCTCGACGACCCCTCGCCGGCGGTGGTGATCCGCGCGGCCGGCGCCCTGCAGACGCTCGGCATGTCGAACGCCGAACTCGCCGGCGCCCGCCGGCGCGTGTTCGACACCCCGGACATTCCCAACAGCGACCGCTACATGGCAGCGCGCGGACTGGTCGGCCATGCGCCGCCCGTGATGCTGCTCTACCCGATCCTCGAGTTCCTGGAGCGCGCCGCCGCGCCGCGGCCCACATCGGCGCACAGTATCGAGGAACGCGAGAGCTTCGAGAGCGCTGTGAGTGCGCTCGAGCGTCTGGCCAAGACCGGCGATCGCGCGCTGATTGTGCCGATCGTCGAGGCAACACGCGCGGCGCGCTACAGCCAGCCCGTGTTGCTGAAGGCGCTCGGCTTGTTCAACCCGAAGCCGGATGGCTGGACCGAAATGCTGGTGGGCTATCTCGCGTCGCGCGAACCCAAGGTCCGTGAAGCGGCGTTGAGTCTGCTCGGCAAGGAAGTTCGGGAGAGGGACGTGCTGGTCTGGGCGCCGCGCGCGGCCGAACTGTTGAGCGATCCCGACAGTTCCGTGCGCAGCGAAGCGCTGTGGAGCTTGGGCCGTGCCGGTGGGCTGGCAAGTGCGCAGATCGATGCCGTGGTCGTCGTGCTCCGCGATTCCGAAGCCGCGACGCGCAGGCGCGCCGTGGCCACGATCGGCGAAATGGGCGACAGCAAGCAAGCGATCACCGCCGCAGCGAAAGCGCGCGTGGCCGAACGATCGCGCGGAGCCATCGCGGCGCTCGCAGAGGCGGACCCCGACGCCGAGGTTCGTGCGGAAGCGAAGTCGACGCTGGCGAAGTTAGGGGGCCAGGCGCCTGCCACCGCGGCCGTCCCACCGGAATCGGCGGCTTCGGCTCGCGGCACGACCACGTCCGCTGAAACCAGCGCTGTCGCGTTGCTGCGCGAGCGCAAGATCACGATGGAATCCGGCTCGTATTTCCAGGCATTGGCCGGGACAGACGTTTCCGTCGTGCGCGCCTTCCTCGACTCCGGGATGTCAGCGTCGGCGCCGGTCGCCGGCAGCGGCCCGCCGCTTGTCGTCATGCTGCAAGGGGGCGACGCCTGCGCTCCCAGCGTGCGCCCGACCAAGGCCGATACCAAGACGCTGATGAAGCTGCTTCTGGATCGCGGGGCCGATGCCAACCGCGGCGACGGCAACGGCCTCACACCGCTGATGGCAGCGTCGATGAAAGGCTGCGACCGCGAAGTGATGAAGCTGCTCATCAAGGCGGGTGCAAGGGTCGGGGCGAC
>Ga0070665_100005544_pt1 | contig 12979 bp, 10 predicted proteins | sample KBSS13metaG_FD_65862 | JGI IMG/M metagenome (GOLD analysis project Ga0070665, IMG submission 65862) | Switchgrass rhizosphere microbial communities from Kellogg Biological Station, Michigan, USA - KBS S1-3 metaG | ecosystem: Host-associated > Plants > Roots > Rhizosphere > Soil ... | reverse complement strand
CGAGCTTGCCCTTGCCCTCGTCGCCCCACTGGGCGCCGATCACCGTCACATTGGCCATAGTGGGTACGATCCCTCCACCTGCCGGGAGAAGACCAGCCGCCCTTCGACAGGTGCTCGGCGGATGGCTTTGATCGATTGTGGCGACCGGCTCACCGGGCGCGGCGGGTGTGTAGACCAGCACGCGCCCCGCCTCAACCCCTCGCGCATCGGCAAGGCTCGCGCTATCAGGCGGTCATGGACATTCCCCGCTTCCACCTGGCCTTCCCGGTCCGCGATCTCGCCGAAGCCCGCGCCTTCTACGGCGAGCTTCTGGGCTGCCCGGAAGGGCGATCCAGCGAGGAATGGGTCGACTTCGATTTCCATGGCCACCAGATCGTCGCCCACCTGTCGCCGGACGAAGCCGGCCACAAGGCCACCAACGCCGTTGACGGCCACGATGTGCCGGTGCGGCACTTCGGCCTGCTGATGGAGCTGCCCGCCTGGGAGTCGCTGGCCGAGCGGCTGAAGGCGGCGGGCACGGACTTCATCATCGAGCCGCACATCCGCTTCCCCGGCCAGCCTGGCGAGCAGGCGACGATGTTCTTCCTCGATCCCTCCGGCAACGCGCTGGAGTTCAAGGCCTTCGCCGACGACGCCATGGTGTTTGCGAAGTGAGCGTCACCTTCGCCGACATCGAAGCCGCCGCCGCGCGCCTCAAGGGCCACGCCGTCGAGACGCCGCTGATCGAGAGCCCGGCGCTGAACGACCGCCTGGGCCTGCGCGTGCTGATCAAGCCCGAGACTCTGCAACGGGTCGGCGCGTTCAAGTTCCGCGGCGCCTACAACCGCCTGGTCCAGATGACCGCGGATGAGCGCAAAGGCGGGGTCGTGGCCTTCTCCTCCGGCAACCACGCCCAGGGCGTGGCGCTGGCCGCCAAGCTGCTGGGCATGCCGGCGCTGATCGTCATGCCGTCGGACGCGCCAGGGGTGAAAGTGGCCGCCACCCGGGGCTACGGGGCCGAGGTGCGCTTCTACGACCGCCTCACGGAGAACCGTGAAGCCATCGCGGCGGCGGCCGCCGCCGAGCGCAACGCCGTCGTCGTCCCCGCCTTTGACGACCCACACATCATCGCGGGGCAAGGCACGGTCGGCGTGGAGCTTGTGCGGCAGGCGCAGGCCCTGAACGCCCAGCTCGATGTGGCGGTCACCCCGGTCGGCGGCGGCGGGTTGATGGCCGGGACGGCCACGGCGGTTAAGGCGCTCTCGCCCAACACTGCCATGGTCGGCGTGGAGCCGGAGGCCTTCAACGACACCCTGCTCTCGCTACAGGCGGGGAAGCGGATCCTCACCAAGCCGACCACGCGCTCGCTCTGCGACGCGCTGGAGAGCCCCGCGCCCGGCGAACTGACCTTCCCGGTGATGCACAAGCTGGTCGCCGACATCGCGCTGGTCTCCGACGCCGAGGTCGCCGAGGCCATGCGTTACGCCTTCCAGACCCTGAAGCTGGTGGTCGAGCCCGGCGGTTCGGTGGGCCTGGCCGCCCTGCTGGCCGGCAAGGTGAAGCTGTTCGGCGGCAAGACCGTCGGCCTCGTCCTTTCCGGCGGCAACGTCGATCCGGACCTCTTCGCCCGTGTCATCCGCGGCGAGCTCTGAGGCTTAAGGCCCGCTTCACCGACGCGGCCTAGCCTGGGCCGCATGAGCATCGCCCCCATCGCACCGATCGGGCCGACCGCCGCCGCCCTTCGGGTGCAGGTGATCAGCGCGGTCGAGACCGACCTGATGGCTGCGGTGGACGCCGCTCAGGCGCAGGAGGCGTTGGCTCCGGACGCCAGGCAGGCTGCCCAGCCCGCGCCGCCCCTGCCAAGCCCCGTGCGCCAGGCCGTCGACGCCGCCCGCGCCAACGCCGCAGGCCGGCAAGCCAGCCTGGCGCCTCTGTTCGCGAACCTCACCGAGGCCTTGGCGTCGCCGGCCCTTCCCGCCCCGATCAAGGCGGCCATCGGCCAGCTGCTAGCGCTGCAGACTGCACTCACCGCCCCTCTCACAGCCGAAACCATTCGCCAGGCCGTCGCCCAATCGGGGCTCTTCCTGGAAGCGCATATGCGCGAGGGCGAGGCCGATCAGCCGGACTTGAAGGCCGCGCTGCTCACTTTGCAGCGCGCGCTGGCCGCTGCACCCTCCGCCGACACGCCCCGAACCACGCGCCCACTCGCCACGCCGCCGCCGATTCGCGAGGCGGGCCTCTCGCCGCAGGCCGCCGCGCCGGCCACCCTGTCCGCCCGCGACGAGCTGCCGGCCATCGTCCAGCATCTGGCCCGCGAAGTGGACCAGGCCGTCGCCCGCCAGACCCTGCACCAGCTCGCCTCCCTACCGGACGGCCAGACGCCGTCCTGGCTGTTCGAGCTGCCCGTCGTCACGCCGCAGGGCACGGCCGTCGCCCAGTTCGAGATCGACCGCGACGGCCGCCAATCCGGCGCGGCGGGCGGGGGTGAGGGCTGGCGCGTGCGGTTCTCCATCGACATCGAGCCCCTGGGGCCGGTGCACGTTCACCTGCGGCTGGACGGCGAGCGCACCGCCGTCACCATCTGGGCCGAGCGCGAGGACGGGCTGGAGCGTCTGCGCGGCCTCGGCGCAGAGCTCTCGCGCGCCTTGCCGGCCGAGGTGATCTTCCATCCCGGCAGTCCTCGCCGCCCCCTGCCCGAGAACGGCCAGTTCGTGGACCGCGCCCTGTGACCGCGCCCGACAAAACCCCGCTCGCGGTCGCCCTGACCTACGAGGCGCCCCACGCGCCCCGCGTCGTCGCCGTCGGCCGCGGCGAACTGGGCCAGAAGATCATCGACACTGCCCGCGAGCATGGCGTGCCGCTGGAGACCAACGCGCCGCTCGCCGAGGCGCTCTCCACCATCGAGCTGGAAACCGAGATTCCCGAACAACTCTACGAAGCCATGGCGGTGATTATCGGCTTCATCCTGCGCGCCTCGCAGACCCCGCCGGCCCTGCCGCTGAGGCCCTAGCTCGGCCGGATCTTCCGCGCCTTGAAATAGCGATCGAGCGCGCGGTCCGAGCCGCCGGGCGCGGCCAGCGCCACGTAGCCGTCGGGACGGAGCAGATAGGCCGCGTTGCGCTGCAGGCCGGCCTTCTCGGCCGCGGCGGTCCAGCGGTGCGGATGCAGCGTCACCCCGTTCATGGCGCACCAGTCCTGCAAGGTCTGCCGCACCTCGCCGTGCACCTCGACGTGCCAACTGCGGGGATCGAGGCCTTCGTAGTTGTCGCCCGAGGCGGTCTCGACCCACGGCATGCGGTCGCCCCCCTGCACGCGCCCGGCCGCGCCGGCGCTGATCGCGCTGCGGCGATAGGCGACGCCGATCTGGGAGATGGTCCGGAACATCAAGGCCCGCACCGGCGCCAACCGAACCGCCAGCGCCACCACGATCGGAAACACCCGCGTGCGCACCACCTGCGCGAACCGGCCGGGGCTGGTGGCGAAGGTGAAGACCTCGTCCGTGGTCGCCACCAGACGGACCGCAAACGCCCGCCGTTCCGTCTGATAGGTGTCCAGCAGCGCGTCTTGGGCTCGCCCCTGCAGCACCGCCGCCAGCTTCCAGGCGAGGTTGATGGCGTCGCCCAGGCCGGTGTTCATCCCCTGGCCGCCCGCCGGGCTGTGGATGTGGGCGGCGTCGCCGACGATGAAGGCGCGGCCCTTGCGGAAGCTGTCGGCGACCCGGTGATGCACCCGGTAGGTCGAGAACCAGTTCACCGTCTCGATCTTGAGCTTCATGCCGTCGATCGCCGCGCGGCTGACGTCGTCGAAGGTGAGCGTTTCGGGATCGGCGCCGGCGTCGACGACCGTGCCGATCAGCCGGGCGCGGCCCCTGCCCTTCAGCGGAAAGATCGCCAGGAAATCCGCCGCATCCAGGTCCACGTGCAACTCGCCGTCCAGCGCCGGCCCCGAGCCCTGCACGTCGGCCACATAGAAGAGATGGGCGTAGGTCCCGCCGGGGAAGTCTCCCGCCACCTGCTTGCGCACGATCGAGTGGGCGCCGTCGCAGCCGACGATGTAGTCCGCCTCGCAGGTCTCTCCGCCGACCGTCGCCGAGACGCCCGTGGCGCTCAGGGAGAAGTCCGTGACCTCGATCCCCCGCTCGACCTTGACGCCCAGCTCGGCGAGGCGGGCCTCCAGCATCCGCTCGTGCTCGTCCTGCGGATAGAGGATCACATAGGGATACGGGCTGAGCCCCTGGCCGATGGGTCCGAACAGCGCCTGCGCCACCCGCCGGCTGTGCACCCAGAAGTTGGCGGCGGCCACGCGCCGGCCGCCTTCCACCACCGCCTCGTCCAGGCCGAGCTGGCGATAGAGCTCAAGCGTGCGCGCCTGCACCGCCACCGCCCGCGAGGTGGTCCCCGCCTGCGCCAGCTTGTCGACGATGCGCACCCTGACGCCGAGGTGGGTGAGCCAGAGCGCCAGGACCAAGCCGGTGGGACCGGCGCCGACGATCAGGACCTGGGTGCGCGGCATGGACCTTCCGGAGTTAGAGCCGATCCTCCGGCGCCAGGCGGGACGTCGCTTCGCGCGGCGTCACCAACTTGGCGAGGCGAGGCTTCAGCCACTGTTCGAAGTCGTCGACGAACTCATAGACCACCGGCACCAGAACAAGCGAGAGCACGGTCGAGGTGATCAGGCCGCCGATCACCGCGACCGCCATCGGCTGACGGAACTCCGCGCCCTTCTCCAGGGCGAAGGCGGTCGGCAGCATGCCCGCCATCATGGCCAGCGTGGTCATGACGATCGGACGCGCCCGCTCGCGGCAGGCCTCGATCAGGGCTTCGCGCTGGCTCATGCCCTCGCGCTCGCGCTCGATGGCGTATTCCACCAGCAGGATCGAGTTCTTCGCCGCCAGGCCCAGCAGCATCAGGAAGCCGATCAGCGAGGGAATCGACAGCGACAGGTTGAAGGCCAGCAGGCCGAGGAACGCGCCGCCCACCGCCAACGGCAGGGCCGACAGGATGACGCCCGGCTTGAAGAAGCTGCGGAACAGCAGCACCAGCACGCCGTAGATCATCGAGACGCCGGCGAAGATCGCCAGGCCGAAGCCCGCGAACAGCTCCTGCTGCGCCTCCGCGTTGCCGGTGGCGGCCGGGGCCACCCCGGGCGGCAGGTGCTGCATGATCGGCAGCTTCTTGACCGCCGCGGTGGCGTCGCCCAGCTCCGCGCCGTTCAGCTCGGCCTGGATGGTGATCTGCCGTTGGCGGTTCAGCCGCTCGATGCGCGCGGGCCCGGCCTGGAAGTCGACGTCGGCGACAGAGTCCAGCGTCGTCGAGCCGCCGTTGGCGGTCGGCACGCGCAGCGAGCGGATGCGCTCGATGTCGGCGCGAGCGTCGGCCGGCAGGCGGATGCGGATCGGAATCCGCCGCTCGCCCTCGTTCAGCTTCGGCACATTGGCCTCGATGTCGCCGACCGTGGCGACGCGGACGATCTGCGAGATCGCGTCCACCGAGACGCCCAGGCGCGAGGCCTCATCGGTGCGCGGGCGGATGACCACCTCAGGTCCAACCGGCGGCGTCGACGGCCGCGGGTCGGCGATCTGCTTCAGGGTTCGCATCTGGCGCTCGAGCTCCAGCGCGGCCCGCTGCAGGTTCGCAGGGTTGTCGCCCGCCAGGATCTGCTGGAAGCCGGCAGTGCCCTGGAAGTCCAGGAAGCTCACCCGCACGTCGGGGATGTCGCGCAGCCCCTGGCGGAACCGGTTCTTGATCTCGTCGCCGCTCGCGTGGCGCTTGGGGTCCAGCAGGATGGTGACCGTGCCGTCGCGCAGGTCGCCCCCGCCGCCGCCGAAACTACCCGGCCCGAAGTTGGTGGCCGTCGAGCCTATCTGGATGAAGACGTCCGCGATGTCCGGCTTGCCGGCGAACAGGGTGTTCAGGCGCCGCGCGGTGTCTTCCATGTCCCCGACGGTGGCGCCCGGCGGGCCCTGCACCGTGACGTAGATGAAGTCCGGATCGCCGGCCGGCTGGAAGCCCTTGGGCAGCAGCGGCACCAGCATGATCGATCCGAAGAAGATCACCCCGCCGATGATCGAGGCGACGATGCGGTGGTCCAGCGCCCAGTTCAGCACGTTGGGATAGAGCCCCTCGAACGGCTTGCGCTCGTGAGCCGTGCGCGCCGGCTTCAGCAGGTAGGCGGCCATCAATGGCGTCAGCAACCGCGCCACTACCAGCGAGAAGATCACCGCGACCGAGACGGTCAGGCCGAACTCCTTGAAGAACTGGCCCGGGATGCCGGGCATGAAGCTGACCGGCGTGAACACCACGACGATGGCCATGGTGGTCGCCACGACCGCAAGCCCGATCGCGTCGGCCCCTTCGATGGCGGCTTGGTAGGGCCTCACGCCGCGGGCGACGCGCTTTTCGATATTCTCGATCTCGACGATGGCGTCGTCCACCAGGATGCCGATGACCAGCGTCAGCGCCAGCAGGGTCACCACGTTCAGCGAGAACCCGGAGATCTTCATCACGAAGAAGGTCGGGATCAGGGACACGGGCATGGCGAAGGCGGTGATCAGCGTCGCGCGCCAGTCGCGCAGGAACAGCAGCACCACCAGCGCCGCCAGGATCATGCCTTCCAACAGCACGTGCTGCGTCGCCTTGAAGCTCGCGCGGGTCTCGTCGACCGTCGAGAGGATCTTGGTGACGGTGACCCCGGGGTGGGCCTTCATCAGCTGGGCGATCTTGGCGTTCACCGCGTCCTCGGCGGTGACGTCGCTGGCCTCCTTGGTCTTGGCGACCTGGAAGCCCACCACCGGGCGGCCGTTCAGCCGGGCGAAGCCGCGGACCTCAGCCGCCCCGTCGCCCACCTGCGCCACGTCGGTCAGCTTCACGAAACGTCCCACGCCGGTGGGGATGACCATCTCGCGGAGCTGGGCGAGCGTCGCCACCGAGCCCAGCACCCGCAGGGTCTGTTCGCGGCCGCCGACGCTGACCCGGCCGCCGGGCGCGTCGAGTTGCACGCCGCGCAGGGCGTTGTTGACCTGGGCCGCCGTCAGGCCGTGCGACGCCAGCCGGTCGGGGTCGACGATGATGTTGATCTCACGCGCCACGCCGCCGACGCGGGTGACCTGCGAGACGCCCTTGGCGGTTTGCAGTGTGCGGGCCACCGTGTCGTCCACGAACCAGGAAAGCTCCTCGTCCGACATGGCCGGCGCGGCGATGGCGTAGGTCAGGATCGGCGCGGCGCTGTCGATTTCGACCTGTGTGATGGTCGGTTCGTCGATGTCCCGCGGCAGCGTCGCGCGGGCCTGGTCGATCTTTGATCGGACCTCGTCGGTCTTCTTCTGCAGGTCGAGGCCCATCTCGAATTCGATCGAGGTGGTGGAGACCCCCTGGGTCACCGTCGACATGACGTTGTTGACGCCGGAAACGCCGGCGATGGCGTCCTCCACCGGCCGGGTGATCTGGGTCTCCATCTCGCCCGGCGCCGCGCCGTTCTGAGTTACGGTCACCGCGACGATCGGGAACTGGACGTTCGGGTACTGCTTGATCGCCAGCCCGCCGTAGGAAATCCAGCCGGCCAGCACCAGCGCCAGGAACAGCACCGCCACGGGAACGGGATTGCGGATCGCCCAGGCGGAGATCGCGAAACGCTGAGTGTGCGACTCGCTCATCGGCGTGCGGGTCCTGCCGTCGCGGCCACCTTGGCGACCGGCGCCGCGGCACGGGTCGGCCGGACCAGGTCGCCGTCCAGCAGGAAGGCGGCGGCGTTCTGAACGATCCAGGCGCCGGCGGGCGGGCCCTTCACCAACTGCACGAGACCGTTGCCGCGCTGACCGGTCTGGATCAGCACGCGCTTGACGCGGTTGTTGGCGCCGACGGTCACCACGCTGGCGCCGTCGGCGTCATAGCGGATCGAGGTTTCCGGCACGGACAGCACTTGGCCGGAGACTTCTTCGAAGACGGCGCGGGCGAAGCCGCCGGCCCGGATGTCACTGCGCACCGGCAGGTGGACGCGGACCTGGCCGAGCTTGGTCTGGCTGTCGATCTGCGGGCTCACCAGGCGCACCACGCCCTGGGCGGTGGCGCCGCTCGGCAGGGTCACCGTGGCGTGCTGGCCGGGCCGGATGTTGGCCAGGTCCTCTTCCGAAAGCTGCGCGGCCAGTTCGATCTCGCCGTCCCGGGCCAGCCGGAACCAGGGCGTCGTGCCCACCGCCGACGTGTCGCCGGGCCGCACCGTGCGTTCCAGGACGATGCCGCTGACCGGCGAGACGACCGAGAGCTTGGACGCGCGGGTCTTGACGTCGCGCAGCGCCGCGGCCTGGGCGTTAGCTGCGGCGCGCGACGCGCGGGCCTGGAAGCGCCGCTGGTCGATGGCCTCCTGGCTGAGCACGCCGGCGTTGTCGAGGTCGGCGACGCGCTTGGCCTGATCTTCAGCCTGCAGGGCGTTGGCCTCGGCCTGCAATGCATTGGCCTCGGCCTGGGCGACCTGCGCCTGCATCAGCGCCGGGTCGAGCTGGACCAGCGTCTGGCCCTTCTTGACGACGGACCCCACGTCGACCAGCACGCGGGCCACGCGGAAGCCGCTGACTTCCGGCAGCACGGCGGCCTCCTCGCGCGGCAACAGGTCTCCGGACGCGGCGAGCGCCCCGGTGATGGCGTGCGGCAGGACCTGCACGACCCGCACGGAGCGGGCCTGCTGGGCGTCCGTCGTCTTCGCCGGCGGCGCCTTGTGGCAACCGACCAGCGCAAGCGCGGCCATGAGCGGGATAAGAACGAGGTGGAGTCTCATGCGGTCTCGCTTCAGCGGGCCTGCGCCTGGGTGATGTACTGCTCGGACGGCCAGCCGCCGCCGAGCGCCTTGTAGGCCGTCACGGTGCCGCGCAGGGCCTGGACCTGGGCGGAGGTGAGCTGGGTGCGGGTCTGACGCCAGGATTGCTCGACGCTCAGGGTGGTTTGCAGATCGGTGAGGCCGCGCTGATAGCCGAGGCGCGAGGCCTCGAAGGCCCGACGCGCGCGCGCCTCGCCGTCGGTCAGGATGGTCACGCGCCGCCGGTCGGCCTCCAGGCGCACCAGCGCGCCTTCGGAATCCGAAAACGCCGTCTGCACCGCTTTTTCGTAGGCGATGACGGCCTGTTCGGTCCTGGCGCCCTGCGCCTTGGCGTCGGCCAGCAAGCGGGGAATGGAAAACACGGGCTGAGTGATCGAGCCGCCGATCGTATGGCTCTGGGTAGTCGAGGAGAAACCCGGCTGTTCGATCTTCGACCAGCCGATGCCCGGCGTGAACAGCAGGGTCGGCAGGATCGCCAGCCGCGCCGCCTGCAGGCGCCCAAGCTGGCCGTCGATCCGCGCCTGCGCCTCGCGCACGTCCGGCCGGCGCGCCAGGAGGTCGCTGGGCAGCCCAACCGGCACGACCGGAAGCTGGCCGACCGCGGGGCTGACGCTGATGTTGGCGGTCGGCTCGACGATCCGGCCGGCCAGGATCAGCAGCAGACGCTTCTGGACCTGGATCTCACCCTCGAGCGTCGCGATCTGCGACTGAGCCTGGGCGAGGTCGCCGGCGACCCGGTCGGCGTCGGACGTCGCCGCGATGCCGACCTGGGCGCGCTTGGTCGTCACGTCGTAGAGCGATTGCTGGATGCGCGCGGTCTCGCGGGCGTCCGCCAGTTGGATCGCCAGGCCGCGGGCCTGGAAATAGGCGTCGGCGACCTGGGCGGCCAGGCTGGCGCGGGTGCCCTCGTAGTCGAACTGGGCGGCCGCCACGTCGCCGCCCACGGCCTTGGCGGCGGCGAACATCCGGCCGAACAGGTCGACTTCCCAGCTCACGTTGAGGTTGGCGGCCGAGCTCTCCGAGCTGCCGCTGGTCGAGAAGCCGGGAATGTTGGCCACGGTGCCCGAGATCTGCTCGGTGGTGGTCTTGCGCGTCGAGGCGGTCGCGTCGCCCTGCGGCAGGAACTGGGCGAGCGCGCTCACCCGCGCCGCGCGGGCCTCCTTGAGACGCGAGGCGGCGCTCTTGGCGTCCGGGTTGTTGGCCAGCGCCTGGTCGATCAGTCCGGTCAGCTCCGGGTCGTTGAAGTTCAGCCACCAACGGTCCAGCGCCAGCGAGCCCGCCGGCGCGGCGGTGGGCGGCGTCTCGTAGGCTGCGGGCAGGCTGACGTCGGCCTTTCGGGCCGTGGCGCAGCCGGCGAGCGCGAGGCAAGCCGCGACGGCAATGGATATAGCGGAACGCATGGATGACTTCGTTATGGGAGCCGGGTTGCCGTCTGATGACCGAGTCGTAGTCGCCGCACCCACGACCTTTGGATGCAAACGCGGCGGCTTTTTGGATGCGGGGCTTCTCTTAGCCAAACTCCGTACCTTGTAAAGTGTTATTTGCTGTGTACCCTCGTGAGCAATGGTCACGGAATTCTCAGGCGGCGGCGATCTCAAGCGCAGCATTGCGCTGCTGTGGGGCGTGCCCGGCCCTGCCCGCCGTGGCCCCAAGCCCAGCCGCTCCGTCGAAGAGGTCGTAGCCGCTGGCATCGCGCTGGCCGACGCCGAAGGCCTGGCGGCGCTTTCCATGCGCCGCGTGGCCGAGGCGCTCGGACTCTCGCCTATGTCCCTCTACACCTATGTTCCCTCCAAGGCCGAGCTGGTCGATCTGATGGTCGATCGGGTGGCCGTGGAAATCGCCGAGCCTGGGCCGGACCTTCGGGGATGGCGCGAAAAAGTGGAGCACCTCGCCCGGCAACGCTGGGCCATGGCCCAGCGGCATGCCTGGCTCACCGAGGTGGGCATCCATCGCCCGCCGCTCGGCCCCAACATCCTGGCCAAAGTCGAGGCCACGCTGCAGGCGCTGGATGGCCAGGGCCTGACCGAGCTGGAGATGAACCATTTCACGGCGCTCGTCCTCAACTACGTCCGTGGCTCGGCCCGCGCGGCGCTGGACGCCCGCGAGGTGGAGCGCCAGAGCGGCATGACCGACGAGCAGTGGTGGGCGCTCAACGCCGAATTGCTCGAAGGCCTCATGGACCGGGCGCGATATCCCACGACCACCCGTGTGGGCGAGGCCTACAAGGCCGCCGAACAGGCTGGTCTGGACCCCATCTCCGACTTCGAATTCGGACTTCAGAGGCTGCTTGACGGCATCGCGGTGTTCATCGACCGGCGATGCTCCGAGACGGTCTAGCCGTTGCGTCCCGGAGACCATAGTCTCCGCGCGCCTTCGTACCCCTCACCCGAGTGTTTGATGAAAAAGCTTCTGTTCTGCGCGGCGGCCGTCTGCGCGCTTTCCACCCCCGCCTTCGCCGCCGATCCCGGCATCGATCCCGCCAAGCTGTCCGAGCACATCAAGGTCCTGTCGTCCGACGCCTTCGAGGGCCGCGGTCCGGCGACCGAGGGCGAGAAGAAGACCGTCGCCTACATCTCCGAGCAGTTCAAAGCCGCCGGCCTGCAGCCGGGCGGCGACCTGGTGAAGGGCGCCCGCGTGTGGACCCAGGACGTGCCGCTCGCCCGCTTCCGCACGACCGGCCCGGTGAAGGTCAGCGTGACCGCCGGCGGCGCGACCCAGGACTGGACCCAGGGCGGCCAGATCGCCATCCGCGCCGCCCAGACCGGCGTGACCCGCCTGACCATCAAGGACGCCCCCGTGGTCTTCGTGGGCTACGGCGTCACCGCGCCGGAGCGCAAATGGGACGACTTCAAGGGCGTCGACCTCAAGGGCAAGGTGGCCCTGGTGCTGGTCAACGACCCCGACTTCGAGACCGGCAAGGGCGACTTCGGCGGCAAGGCCATGACCTACTACGGCCGCTGGACCTACAAGTACGAAGAGGCCGCGCGCCACGCCGGCGCCCTGGGCTTCCTGGTGATCCACGAGACCGCCCCGGCGTCCTACGGCTGGAACACCGTCAAGAACTCCAACACCAACGAGATCTTCGACATCATCCGCAAGAACCCCGCCGAGGCGCATGCCCCGCTGGAGGGCTGGGTGCAGCGCGACGTCACCGTCGACCTCTTCAAGAAGGCCGGCCTCGATTTCGAGGACGCCAAGAAGCTGGCCCAGACCCGCGACTTCAAGCCGATGGAACTGAAGGGCGTCACCTTCTCCACCGACTACGCCATCGACGCCCAGAAGGTCGTCTCGCACAACGTCGTGGGGATCCTGCCCGGGACCAAGCACGCCGACGAGCGGGTCATCTACACCGCCCATTGGGATCACCTCGGCGTCGGCCTGCCCGACGCCAGAGGCGACAAGATCTACAACGGCGCTGTGGACAACGCCTCGGGCGTCTCCGGCCTGATCGAGCTGGCCCGGGCCTTCGCCAAGGCCCCGCGTCCTGAGCGGAGCGTCCAGTTCATGGCCGTCACCGCCGAGGAGAAGGGCCTGCTGGGGTCGGAATACTACGCGACGAACCCGCTCTATCCGCTGGCCACCACCGTCGGGAACATCAACATGGACGGCGCCGCGGTGAACGGCCCGGCCAAGGACATCTCAACCTCGGGCGACGCGGGCCTCACCCTGCAGGACGACCTGATCGCGGTGGCCAAGGCGCACGGCCGCTCGTTCACGCCGGACTCGCGTCCGGAGGCTGGCAGCTTCTTCCGCTCCGACCACTTCTCCTTCGCCCAGCAAGGGGTTCCCGCCCTGTCGTTCGGCTCGGGCCGCGACCTGGTCAATGGCGGCGTCGAGGCCGGCAAGGCGGCTCAGGAGCTCTATGTCCGCGAGCGCTATCACCAGCCGGCGGACGAATTTAATCCCAACTGGGACTTGAGCGGCATGGCCCAGGACCTGACCATCGCCTTCGATCTCGGCGAACAGCTCGCCAACTCGCGCGAGTGGCCGGAGTGGAAGGCGGGTTCTGAATTCAAGGCCGCCCGGGACAAGACGGCAAACCAGAGGAAGTAGGACGATGGCGGCGGGACGTATCCGGTGCGGGATCGGCGGTTGGACCTTCGAACCCTGGCGCGGCGTCTTCTATCCGAAGGGACTGAAGCAGGCCGACGAGCTGCACTATGCGTCCCGCCATCTGACCGCCATCGAGATC
>Ga0070665_100005540_pt1 | contig 12985 bp, 8 predicted proteins | sample KBSS13metaG_FD_65862 | JGI IMG/M metagenome (GOLD analysis project Ga0070665, IMG submission 65862) | Switchgrass rhizosphere microbial communities from Kellogg Biological Station, Michigan, USA - KBS S1-3 metaG | ecosystem: Host-associated > Plants > Roots > Rhizosphere > Soil ... | reverse complement strand
CGACGTCAGGCAAAAGCTTTCCATGTTTGGCAACGTCGGCCCGAACGCGGTCATCGAAGCGCGCGACGTGCCGCACACCATTTACGAAATGCCTCTCCTCTTGCACGAGGAAGGACTCGATGAACTCGTCTGCCAGCTACTGCAGATCGAAGCACCTCCGCCCGATCTAAGCGACTGGCGTAAGTTCGTTAGCCGCGTCATCAACCCGAAGAAGCAGGTCAAGATCGCTGTCGTTGGCAAATACATCGACCTGCAGGACGCTTACAAAAGCATTTACGAATCGCTTACTCACGCCGCCGCGAGCCATGATTGCGGGATCGATCTACGCCTGATCGACGCTGAATCGCTCGAGCATGGCGTTGATGGTCAGCTCGCGGACGTCGCCGGCATTCTGATTCCCGGGGGCTTTGGCGAACGCGGCGTCGAGGGAAAAATCCGCGCCGCCCAATATGGCCGCGAAAATAATGTCCCCTATCTCGGGCTGTGTCTCGGGATGCAGGTGGCGACGATTGAGTTCGCGCGAAACGTGTGCGGCATCGCCGCCGCCAATAGCAGCGAGTTCGATCAGGAATCGACTGAGCCAGTCATTTGCCTGCTCGATGAGCAGCGCAAGATCCGCAAAAAAGGGGGCAGCATGCGTCTCGGCACTTGGCCGACCAAAATCGTTCGTGGCACCCTCGCGGAAAAGATTTACGGACACAACGAAGTGCTCGAGCGCCATCGTCACCGCTACGAATTCAACATGAAGTATCGCGAACAGATGGAGGAAAAAGGCTTCCTCATCAGCGGTACTTCACCCGACGGTGCGCTCGCGGAATTGATCGAGCTGCGCGACCACCCGTTTTTCCTCGCCTGTCAGTATCATCCGGAATTCCAAAGCAAGCCGAACAAGCCGCACCCGCTGTTCAGCGGATTTATTCGCGCCTGCCTCGCACACCAGGGTTAGGATCGCGAGTTCCTTTAGAGGGATGCGCTCCGTGGCTTCTTCGACCGTCGATCGGAACAGCCATTGCCTAACGACACAGCAGCAAAGCACAGGCAGCGCGGTGCTCCACGGCTAACGAATCTCTGCGGCGTGGGCGGCTCGCCGCAATCGATCCATGATCGCCACGCCCAAACCTTCTTCGGGCAGCTCCTCGGCCACGATGCAATCAAGGCCCGCGCGATCGAGTTCGCGCAGCTGGCGGAAGAGATTGGTCGCGGCCTCGCGCAGATTTCCGGTTGTGCTCAGGCGACGGGATTCAACGAACGTCTCTGAAAATGGCGCGTCACTCCAAAGCAGTGCGCCGTAACGTTTTCCTTTTGGCACAGCGATCTTCGAAACCTCGTCCGAAATCGTGAGTGGTGTCTGTGGACGATAATGCGACGGCAATTGTCCCGGCGCTTCTGTCCGGCCGGATGGGCGCATGCTAACCTCGGCAAATTCCGAGAGCTCTTCTTTTGCGATCGGTCCCGCGCGCAGCACTTCGATGCCGCCTTCGCGCACCGCGATCACGGTCGATTCGATGCCGTGTTCAGTGGCACCACCGTCAACAATGAACGGGATGCGTCCCGACAATTCCTCCATCGCATGACCCGCCGCGGTCGGGCTGATACGTCCGAAGCGATTGGCGCTCGGCGCCGCGAGCGGTTGGCCGAAGGCGCGCACCACCTCTGCGAAAAGCGGATTCGCGCTTATTCGAACCGCAACCGTTTCAAGGCCGGCGGTCACGATCGGCGGCACGATCTCCCGGCGCGGAAGAATAATTGTCAGGGGGCCGGGCCAGAATTTCGCGATCAAACGCTCAATCAGCGGCCGTTTTTTTTCATCGATTACCGCCACCTTTTCTAGCCAGGCCAACTCTGGCAAGTGCACGATCAACGGATTGAAATGCGGGCGCTTTTTTGTCTCGAAAATCTTCACCACCGCTTCGCCGGAAAGCGCGTCCGCCGCCAGGCCGTAGACCGTCTCAGTCGGCAGGGCGACGACTTCGCCCGCTCGCAGCAGATCGACCGCCCGCGCGACTGTCTGCCTATGATCGCCAGGCGAGTGTGTCGCTCCGATTTGGGTGATCATCCTGACTGTAGGCGCTCCCGCGCGCGTTGTGCGTGGGCTGCGGCGGCCTCGGCCGTTTCGGCAAGCGCGGTCAGGTGTCCCATTTTGCGACTCGGCCGCGGTTCGTGCTTGCCGTAAAGATGCAAATGCACGTTGGGCTCGGCCAGCGCGGCGGCCCAGTCCGGCTCGCCTCGGCTCCAGATGTCCCCCAGCAGATTCACCATCGCCGCCGGGCGCAACGAATCGGTCTCGCCTAACGGCAAGCCGCAAACGGCACGCACGTGCTGTTCAAACTGGCTCGTGGCGCAGCCCTCGATCGTCCAATGCCCGGAATTGTGCGGGCGCGGGGCGAGCTCGTTGATGATCAGTTCGCCGTCGCTCTGCAAAAACATCTCGACTGCGAGAAGGCCGACGAGATCGAGGCTCTTGGCCACCTTACAGGCGAGTTCGCGAGCCGTTCCAGCAACGTGTTCCGAGACGCGCGCCGGGGCGAGCGTGAGATCGAGGATGTGATGCCGGTGAATATTTTCGCAAACAGGAAAGACGGCTGTCTTGCCGTCTGATCCACGCGCGACGATGACCGAGATTTCTTTCTCGAAATCGATTACCCGCTCCAGGACGCACTCTGCATCCTCTGGCGCAGACCAGATTTTCTTGAGGTTCGTCTCCGGTTCGATCCGCTGCTGGCCTTTCCCATCGTAGCCAAAGGCCGCGTCCTTTAGAATTGCCGGCCGCCCGATCGTTTCAAGCGCGCTCGTGAGATCGCCCGGACTCGCGACGCGGCGAAATGACGCGACAGGAAACCCGGAGCTGGCCAGGAACTCTTTTTCCCGCAAACGACTTTGCGCGATGAGCAAGACCTCGCCGGGCGGCCTGACGAGTTGCTCGCGTGACGCCCACTCGATCGTGGTGGCGGGGATGTTCTCAAACTCGAAGGTGAGCACGTCGATCGCGCGAGTGAAGGCGGTCACGGCCGCTTCGTCATCGTAGCTCGCCGTCGTGGCCCAATCGGAAAGCTGCGCGGCCGGCCCATTCTTCTCCGGCGAAAAGGTGTGGACGCGATATCCCATCCGGCGCGCCGCGATGGCAAACATGCGGCCCAGTTGGCCGCCACCCATTACCCCAATCGTCGCCCCGGGCAGCAGCGTTTTCCGCTGGGTCATGGCAGCTTCTGGCCGAGAACGTCTTTCGTCTGGCGGCGCCGAAACTTTTCCACGGCCGTACGAACCTTGACGTCATGCAGTCCAATGATACTGGCGGCAAGAAGAGCACCGTTCTTCGCTCCCGCGATTCCGATGGCAAGAGTCCCGACGGCGACCCCGGCCGGCATTTGTGCAATCGAGAGCAGCGAGTCGAGCCCTTTCAAGGCGCGCGACTCGACCGGCACGCCGAGCACCGGCAGCCAGGTTTGCGCGGCGATCATCCCGGGCAAATGGGCGGCGCCGCCTGCGCCCGCGATGATCACCTGCACCCCGCGCTCGGCGGCTTCGCGCGCGAACTTCCCCATCAGGTCCGGTGTCCGATGCGCGGAGACAATCCGATGCTCGTTAGGTACCCCCAGCCGATCGAGCAACGCCACGCAATGCTGCATCGTTTCCCAATCGGAGGCGCTCCCCATTACCACACTGACAAGAGCTAGAGCGGACATTTTTTTTGCCATAAAGCCAGAAGCCCATCCCTTCTCCCGAAGCGCAAGAATTGCAACGCCCTTTTTGGCGCGGCAATCATACCGGGCGAAGCCGACGAATCCCCTACATGAACAAACGGGCCTGCAGAAAAACCACACCGACGCGCCCCAGCCCTGCCTATTGAACACGGCCGAACAATTCGAGGTCGACGGCAACGGAAAATGTTGCGCCTGATTGCGAGGCGAACGGCGTTCCATAGGTTGAACCCATGCGCATCGACAAGTTCACGCAGAAAATGCAGGAGGCGGTCCAGGCCTCTCAGGATGTGGCGGCGGAGTTCAACCAGCAGGAGATCACGAACGAGCATTTTCTCCTCGCTCTGCTCGATCAGGCTGAAGGCATCACCCGTCCTCTGCTCGAGAAGATGGGCGTAGCGACGGAGTCGTTGAAAGAGCAGTTGCGCAGCGCGCTCCAAAAGCTGCCCCGGATAACCGGTGGGAATGTCGATCAACGGATTGGGAGTGACCTCCGCAGCGTACTCGACGGTGCGGAAAAAGAGATGGCGAAACTGAAGGACGAATTCGTCAGCGCAGAGCACTATCTTCTCGCCCTAACGAGCGCAAACACGCCCGCGGTGCGGGCGCTGAAAGATCTCGGCGTAACTCGCGACAAATTGATGCAGGCACTTCAGCAGGTGCGAGGGTCGCAGCGCGTGACCGATCAGAATCCCGAGGGAAAATATCAAACCCTGGAAAAATACGGACGCGACCTGACAGAGCTGGCGCGGCGAGGCAAGATCGATCCGGTCATTGGACGGGATAACGAAATCCGGCGAGTGATGCAGGTTCTTTCCCGACGGACGAAAAACAATCCGGTGTTGATTGGTGAGCCCGGGGTCGGCAAGACCGCGATCGTGGAAGGCCTCGCGCGTCGGATTATTTCCGGCGACGTGCCGGAGTCGCTCAAGAACAAGAAACTCATCGCGATGGACATCGGCTCGATGGTCGCGGGCGCAAAATTCCGAGGCGAATTCGAGGACCGACTCAAGGCGTTTCTGAAAGAAGTGACCGATTCGGAAGGCCGGATCATCCTTTTCATCGACGAGTTGCACACGATCGTCGGCGCGGGCGCGGCCGAAGGCTCGGTTGACGCTTCAAATTTGCTCAAGCCGCAACTGGCGCGGGGTGAACTGCGTACGATCGGCGCGACGACGCTTAACGAGTATCGCAAGTATATCGAGAAGGACGCAGCGCTGGAGCGCCGTTTCCAGCCGGTGATGGTGAATGAGCCGACAGTCGAGGACACGATTGCGATTCTGCGCGGCCTAAAGGAACGCTATGAGGTACATCACGGAGTGCGCATCCGCGATGCCGCGTTGGTCGCAGCCGCAGTCCTTTCACATCGCTACATCAGCGATCGATTTCTGCCCGACAAGGCGGTCGATCTGGTCGACGAAGCAGCGTCGCGCCTTAAAATCGAGCTCGATTCGATGCCGACCGAGATCGACGTGATCGAGCGAGAGGTCATGCAGCTCGAAATGGAACGCCAGGCACTGAAGAAGGAAAAGGATCGCGCAAGCAAAGAGCGTCTGACCAAGTTGGAGAGGGAGCTGGCCGAATTAAAAGAAAAGTCCGGAGCCTTGAAGGCCGAGTGGCAAAAAGAAAAGGGCCTGCTCGACGAACAACGAAAACTAAAAGAGCAGCTCGACGCCGCCCGGACCGAGCTGGAACGGGCCCAGCGGCGCGGTGAATTGGCCAAAGCGAGTGAGCTGCAATATGGCCGCATCCCGGAGCTGGAACGCAAGCTGGCCGAGTTGACCGCGAAAGAGACCGAGGGAGGCAAACCGCAATTGCTACGCGAAGAAGTGACCGAGGAAGACATCGCGGAGGTGGTCTCGAGTTGGACGCACATCCCGGTCTCGCGCCTCCAGGAGGGTGAGCGCGAGAAGCTGGTGAAAATGGAAGAGCGCCTGATGCGGCGAGTCATCGGCCAACACGAAGCGATCGTCGCCGTTTCGAATGCCGTGCGGCGCGCACGTGCCGGTTTGCAGGACGAGAACCGCCCGATTGGTTCGTTCATTTTTCTCGGCCCGACCGGAGTGGGAAAAACCGAGCTGTCACGCGCGCTCGCTGAGTTCCTCTTCGATGATGAGAACGCCATGATCCGCATAGACATGAGCGAGTACATGGAGAAACACACCGTCGCGCGTTTGATCGGCGCGCCGCCCGGTTATGTCGGCTACGAAGAAGGCGGACAGTTGAGCGAAGCCGTCAGGCGAAAGCCGTATTCCGTGATTCTCTTCGACGAGATCGAGAAAGCGCACCAGGACGTTTTCAACGTGCTCCTCCAGGTGCTCGACGACGGGCGGATCACCGATGGCCAGGGGCGGACGGTCGATTTCAAGAACACGGTCATCATCATGACCTCGAACATCGGCTCGCAGTTTATCACCGAGGAAGCCTCGAGCGAAGGCCGGTCACGGCTTGTGATGGAAGCGTTGCGTCAGCATTTTCGGCCGGAATTTTTGAATCGCGTTGACGAGATCATTATCTTTGACCGGCTGAATGAGGAGGAACTGAAAAAGATCGTCGAGATTCAGCTGCGCCGCCTAACGAAACGGCTTGAAAACCAAAAGATCAGGCTCGAGTTGACCGATACTGCCAGGGCGCGGATTGCGCGCGAAGGTTACGATCCCGTTTACGGTGCGCGGCCACTAAAACGCGCGATCCAGAAAGAGATTCTCGATCCGCTCAGTCTCCAGATCCTCGAAGGGAAATTCCACGAGGGCCAGACGATTCGGGTCGACGAGCGGCAGGGGAAATTGGTCTTCGACGCACGGTGACGCATGGAGTGGTGGGAGATCGCCCCAGGCGTCGCGGTCATGCAGTATCCACTGCGCGCGTTTGGCATTGATTTCCAACGCTGCGTTACCCTTCTGCGGCTGGCTGACGGACGCGTCGTCATTCATTCGAGCGCGCCCTTTACGGCCGAGGATGTCGCGGCGATTCGCCGCTTCGGGATTCCGTCCTGGCTGGTCGAGGCGACGCTGATGCACGACACATTCGCACGGCGGGTTCGCGCAGTTTTCCCTGACATTCCGTATCTGGCTCCGGACGGTTTTGCAAAACTCACCGGAGTTCCGACCCAGCTGCTGTACCCGCCGCTACCCGACTGGACCGGCGAGATTGAAGTGCTCAAGATCGAAGGTCTACGAAAAATCAACGAACACGCACTTTTTCATCGTACATCGCGCACGCTCGTGCTGGCCGACTTGCTTTTCCATTTCCCCGCGGAGTCGCGTGGTTGGCCCCGGTTCTTTGCCCGGCGCATCATGCGTCTGCCGCGGTTGTCTGGGGTTAGCGCCTTCTTCCGGCTGATGATTCGAGACCGAGCGGCGTTTGCGCTTTCGATGAAAAAAATGTTGGAGTGGGACTTCGAACAGATCGTTGTCGGGCACGGCGACCCAATTCAAAACCATGCGAAAACGATGCTTACCCAGGCCCTGCGCGATCGCGGTCTCGCGATAGATGGTTGAGTTCACACGCGGCCGTGCGATTGCATGAGCATGATAAAAATGACCTTCGCCTTGATTGCCTCCGCGCTTCTCGCGGCCAGTTCTGCTTTTGCCGGCGGTGCCTGCTGCGCCGGCAAGTCGACCGATGGCAAAATGAATTGCTCAAAAGCCTTCGCCCAGATGAACCTCTCGCCCGAGCAGAAGTCGAAACTCGATGCGGCTCAGGCGGAGTGCCAAAAGGCAGGCTGCACGGAGGAGAGCCTGGAGAACTTCATGCAAACCGCGAAAGGCATCCTCTCGCCCGAGCAATATGCGCAACTCAAAACCGAGTGCGCAAAGACCAAGCCCTCGGAGAAAACGCCGGGCTAGGCCCGATTCAGCGTCCCCACTTTTCTAACGCCAGAGCCACGGCGTCAGTTGTTGCTCCACGCTCGGCGTGAAATCGATCCGACATGCATCCCCGGCTTCGATTCGCACCGTTGCGCCGGCGTCACTCGTCAGCATGAGCGTGACCGGCTGTAATCCCGGCGAGGAAGCAAGGATCTGGCGCACGGTTCGCAACTCGTCCGCCCCTATCCCCGCGGCAAAGCGCAAGGTAATCGGCGCGTCCTCTCGCACGCGTGTCGTGCCGTTGGTTTCCGATCCGTTCGTGGTCTTGTTCGGGACGGCGCTCGCGTTTTCCGGCGTAAGCACTTTTACCTTTTGTGCCGTCGCGCGGATAGTGTCGTCGCGCTTGTCAATCGTGCCCCGGATCGCGATGACGCTGCCGGGTTCGAGAGCGTGCGCGACGGTGACGTATGTCTCGTTCCAAAGAACAACCTCGAGCGTGCCGGTCAGGTCTTCGAGAAAGACAACCGCGAACGGTTTGCCCTCTTTCTTGGTAAACTTGCGGTCCACTTGCGAAATCGCGCCCGCGATCGTGAAGGTGGCGCGATCGGACAACTCGCCTAACGACGCGATGGCTTGATATTTTCCGCTCCCCAGAAGCGACGCGTAAGCATCGAGCGGATGACCGGTGACATAGAAACCGAGTAATTCCTTCTCGAACGACAACGTCTCGCGATCGGTCCACGGCTTGTAGGTGTGCGCCGCGCGTGCAATCGGCGCCGGCGGCAAATCGCCGAAAAGCGAGACCTGCCCAGCCGCCCGATCGCGGTGCGAGGCGGCGGAGGCCGCCAGTGTCTCCTCGATGCAAGCGAACAGCTCGGCGCGCCTGCGTTGGAGGAAGTCAAAGGCCCCGGCCTTAACCAGGCTCTCGATGATTTTTCTGTTTCCGATTCGAGAATCGAGACGACTGCAAAAATCTTCCAGCGACGTGAAGTCCCCTCTCCGCTCACGTTCCGCGATCGCGGAGGCCATCGCGCCCTCGCCGACGTTCTTAATCGCGGCGAGTCCGTAACGAATGGCATTCAATGTCGGAGCGGCCTTTGCGCCGCGATCCTCGCCAAAGCCATCGGGGCGCACAGGTCCCTCCCACGTTTCAGATACTTCGGGTGTGAATTTCAAACTGCTCCGATTCATATCCGGCGGCAGAATCGGAATGCCCATTCGTTTGCACTCGCCGACGAAGACCGAAATCTTGTCGGTGTTGTTGATCTCGTTGCTTAACAAACCGGCCATGAACTCGACTGGATAATTCGCCTTGAGATAAGCCGTTTGGTAGCTGATGAGACCGTAGGCCGCGCTGTGGCTTTTGTTAAATCCATAGCCGGCAAATTTTTCCAGCAAATCGAAAATCGCGTTCGCCTTTTTCTCCGGAATCCTGTTGGTCGTTGCGCAGCCGGCGATGAAATTGGCGCGTTCCTTCGCCATCTTTGCCTTGTCCTTTTTGCCCATCGCCCGCCGGAGCAGATCGGATTGGCCTAACGAGTAACCGGCGAGCCGGTTGGCCGCCGCCATCACCTGCTCCTGATAAATCATAACCCCGTAGGTCTCGGAACAGATTTCCTCGAGCAGCGGGTGTTCGTATTTGATCTTCGTTAGGCCCTTCTTGCGTTTGATGTAATCGCCAATCAGATCCATCGGGCCGGGGCGGTAGAGAGCGATCAGAGCCATGATGTCGTCGAGCTTTTGCACGTCCATCTGCTTCGAGACGCTAGTCATGCCGCCTGATTCCATTTGGAAAAGACCGATCGTTTCGCCGCGGTTGAAGAGCGCAAAACTGGCCGGATCATCGAGAGGGATGTCCTTGAGCAAAAATTCCGGTTCGCGTTGATGGATGAGCGCGATTGTGTCCTCGATCACGGTCAACGTCTTCAACCCGAGAAAATCCATCTTAAGCAGGCCGAGATCGTTCAACGGGTTCATCGGGTATTGCGTCACGACGTCGTTGCCCTTCGAGTCGCGGCAGAGCGGGACGTATTCCGAAAGATCGCGATCGCCGATCACGACTCCGGCGGCGTGGACGCCCGCGTTGCGCGAGAGACCTTCGAGCAAACCGGCGTATTCCCAGAGCTGGCGCGTCGCCGGCTCGGTCTCGATCGCTTTCTTCAGATCCGGCGTTTTTTCCGCGGCGGCGGCAAGAGTGATATTCAACTCGTTAGGGATCATCTTTGCGATGCGGTCACAATCGCTGTAGCTCAAGCCCATCACGCGGCCGACGTCGCGCACCACGCTTTTCGCTTTCAGTTTTCCGAAGGTGATAATCTGCGAGACGCGGCGCTCACCGTATTTCTGTCGTACGTATTCGAGGACCTCGCCGCGGCGTGCTTCGCAAAAATCAATGTCAATATCGGGCGGTGAAACGCGCTCGGGATTGAGGAAGCGTTCGAAGAGCAAGCCGAACTGCAGCGGGTCGATGTCGGTAATCTCGAGCACATAGGCGGCGAGCGAGCCGGCCGCAGACCCACGCCCCGGGCCGACTGGGATGCCGTGCTGTTTTGCGAAATGAATAAAATCCCAGACAATCAGGAAATAACTGACGAAGCCGGTCTTCTCGAGGACGTCGAGTTCCTTGTTCAAGCGGGCCCGAAGCTCTTCGTCCGCCGCTGCTCGTTCGCCGAAACGCTTGCGTAGTCCTTCGGCACAGAGTTCCCGTAAATATTGGCGGCGCGTCTTGCCAGCAGGCGCCTCGTACTCGGGAAACTTCGAGGTCCCGAATTCCAGCTTGAGATTGCAACGCTCGGCAATCGCGATGGTATTCGAAATCGTCTCCGGATGTTCCGGAAAGAGCGCGCGCATTTCGTCGGCGCTTTTGAAATAAAGTTCCGGAACGTAGCGCATCCTCTTTTCGTCATGCACCATCTTTCCGGTGCCGATGCAGATCATGACGTCGTGCGCTTCGTGGTGGTTGCGCTCGAGAAAATGCACGTCGTTTGCGGCAACAAGTCCGAGCCCAAATTCCTGCCCGATCTTCGGCAGGAAGCGGTTGCATTTTCGCTGCGCCTCGATGCCGTGATCGTGCATCTCAAGAAAGAAATTTTCCGCTCCAAAAATATCGCGAAAGGTCGCTGCGCTCGCCCGCGCCTTATCGAACTGATCGGCCTGGATGGCCATGTTGATCTCGCCCTTGAGGCAGGCGCTCATCCCGATCAAACCCGCGGAGTGCGCAGCGAGCAGTTCCTTGTCGATCCGCGGCTTGTAATGCATGCCCTCGAGATGAGCGATCGACATCAACTTGACGAGATTGCGGTAGCCCGTCTCGTCGCGAGCCAGGAGAGTAAAATGATAAGCAGCATCGCGTTGAGAATTCGGGCGATCTTTGATTGATCCCGGCGCCATGTAGGCCTCCACCCCAATGATCGGCTTGACGCCGGCGTCGGTCGCGGCCTGGTAGAATTCAATCGCTCCGTGCAGGTTGCCGTGGTCGGTTATCGCGACCGCCGGCATTTTCATCCCGGCCGCTTTCTCCATAAGTTCCTTCATCCGCACCGCGCCATCGAGAAGCGAATATTCGGTATGCAGGTGGAGGTGAACGAAGGAGTCGGCCGGCATGCGAAGTCATTATAAACTCGGCACCCGAAGCAGCAAGAAATCGGAATTTCACCTGGGAACATTCGCGACGGCGAGAAGCGATCACGACTGTGACAAGAGCGGCTCGACGGCGCGGCATTCAGCGTAATAGTATGACCAGCCCGCTGAGACGTCACACTGACTAAGAAAAGGAGCCAAGCATGAAGCCGTTTGAAAAAGCAAAGATGGACGAATTCAAAGCTCAATTCCGGGGAGACGTAGTTGTTCCCGGGGACGCGAGCTACGATGAGGTACGAGAGATCTGGAACGCCATGATCGATCGCACGCCTGCGATGATCGCCCGATGCGCGTCGCCCGAAGATGTCGTGCAGGCCGTCAAGTTCGCGCGCCAGAACGAACTGCTCGTCTCGATCCGGGGAGGCGGACACAACATCGCAGGCAATGCCGTGTGCGATGACGGTTTGATGATCGACCTCTCGCTGATGAAAAACGTCCAAGTCGACCTGAATGCCCGCCGGGCGACGGTCGATCCTGGCTGCATCCTCGCCGACTTCGACGCGGCCGCACAAGCACATGGACTCGCGACGCCTTTGGGCATCAACTCAACCACAGGCGTAGCCGGCCTGACGCTCGGTGGCGGCTTTGGCTGGCTGAGCCGGAAGTACGGCATGACCGTTGACAATCTGCTGTCCGCGAATGTCGTCCTGGCGGATGGCAAACAGGTGCGCGCCAGCGAAAAGGAAAACGCCGATCTTTTCTGGGGGCTGCGTGGTGGCGGTGGGAACTTCGGCATTGTCACTAGCTTCGAGTTCCAGCTCCATCCCGTTGGGCCCAATGTATTGAGCGGGCTGATCGTCTTTCCGTTCGACCAGGCGAAGTCTGTGATCACGCAGTTCGCCCGTTTCACCGAGACGATGCCGGACGAACTCAACGTCTGGATGGTTACGCGCAAGGCGCCTCCGTTGCCTTTCCTGCAGGCGGACGTCCACGGGAAAGAGATGGTCGCGCTCGCCTTGTGTTATGTGGGTGATCCCGCTGAGGGCGAGAAACTGATTGAGCCGTTGCGAGGTTTCGGCACGGCGCACGGCGAGCACGTCGGCGTACAGCCGTATGTCGCCTGGCAGCAGGCCTTTGATCCGCTGCTTGCGAGGGGTGCACGCAACTACTGGAAGTCGCACAACTTCTCGAAGCTGAGCGATGGCGCGATCGACGCCATCATCGAATACGCCGCCAAGCTGCCGTCGCCCCATTGCGAGATCTTTGTCGGCTCAATCGGCGGCCAGACGGCGCGCGTCGCGGCTGATGCGATGGCCTATTCGAGCCGGGACGCCAACTATGTCATGAACGTGCACGGTCGCTGGGAGTCGGCCGCGGAGGATGACCGCTGTATTGCCTGGGCGCGCGAATTCTTCGCCAAGTCACAACCCTTCGCCAGCGCCGGCGCTTACATCAACTTCCTAACCGAAGACGAGAGTGATCGCGTCGCGTTTGCCTACGGCAAGGTGTACGACCAGCTGGTGGCGTTGAAGAAGAAGTATGATCCGACGAACTTCTTTCGCATGAACCAGAACATTAGACCAATCTGAACGGGCAGAAATGAATCTTTTGATTCCTTAGGATCTTAGGAAAGAGCATTTCTTAACTGGTGCCGGGGCCCCCAGGGCCGGGCTAATCGGTCAGTCTCTGGAATAATCCCGCAAAGATTACCAGAAAGAGGACCGCTAAAACGGTCAGGATCGTGTGAATGATGAGGTCCTGACGACGCGCGCGCCGGGCCGCCTCCGCATAGGGAATGCGGGTGAATGAGACCATAGCGTAGAGCGGGAGATAAAGGCCGGGAAGCAGGCCTTCCAGGGTGTGGTCAAGTTTCTTTTTTGCCCGGAAGGTGCGCGAGGC